>WBZU01000496.1_pt1 | contig 11428 bp, 7 predicted proteins | sample 5204311 | NCBI WGS metagenome assembly WBZU01 (sample SAMN12344359, study PRJNA552823) | activated sludge metagenome | biome: Activated sludge suspended growth; feature: Nitrification reactor; material: Wastewater; isolation source: activated sludge from nitrification reactor of wastewater treatment... | reverse complement strand
CGTGGCGAGCGAGCCATTGCTGAAGGTGGAGGTCCGCATTGCCATCTGTGTCAATGATCGGCAAGCCCGGCAGAACGCTGCAGCGGGGTGTGAGTGTGATATGCGACGCTGCGGCCAGGGGGCCGAAGGCACAAAACAGCGCTGCAACTGCGCGGATGAGATGAGCTAGATTCAATGATGGGAGAATACCTGATAGCTCGTCAGGCGCGAGCGAGAACATGCTCCCGCCCCCTTCCTGCCGCCGCTGCGGCGATGGACAGCGGAGCATCGAGTGATTCAGTCCCGCCCTTCCATGCGTTGCATCGTCTTCTCACTTCTTCTTGTCTCCACAACGTTCGCTCTCGATCTGAAACCCGCCAACGATGGCATCGTCATCGAGGCGGGCAAGGAGTACCTCGTCGAATCGCGGCTGACCCCCATCGTCAAGAGCGAAGGGCTCGGCTCCATCGACGCGCTGGTGACGTCCCTGCGCGGCAGCAGCAAGACGGTGCACAAGATCACCGAGGTGCGCGGCGGCACGATCAGCTATGAAGGCGGCGGCAAAGCAACGATCACGACCACGAAGGACATCATCGAGATCACCTTCGCGAGTTTGCCCGACGACGTGAAGACCATCGAACTCGGCATGTTGATCGACATCGCTTACAGCCAGGGCGGCAAGTGGCAGATTGGCGATAAGGCGGGCGAGTTCCCTCGCTCGAAGGCATCTCCACCACATCTGTATCAGGCCAATGCAGGGTCCTTCACCATCACGCATGCACTGGGTCAGAGCCTGGCGTTCACAGTGCCGGACTACACCTTCCATCAGCTCACCGACAACCGCGAATGGAACTGGGGCATCTTCCACTGGATGGGCCTCGTGCCGTTCAATCGTGACTCGCCAACGCTCACGATCAAGCTCAGCACCCAGCAGTCCGGCCCTGCGCAAAAGCTCGTGGATGTCTTCGGCCAGAACACACGCGAAGACTGGCATGGCAAGGTGAAGTCACTCGATGAACTCAAAGCTGATGTGCAGGCCGACGAAGCGTATTACAAGGCCTTGCAGCCACCGCAGCTCGACCGCTTCGGTGGTGCCCCTGGCAGTGGCGCGAAGCTCGGTTTGAAGAGCACCGGCTTCTTCCACATCGAGAAGAAGGGCGACAAACAATGGCTGACGGACCCCGATGGCAACGCCTTCTTCCACCTCGGCATCTGCGGCTTCGCACCGAGCGATGACTACACGTATGTCAAAGGCCGCGAAGGCATCTACGAGTGGCTGCCGAAGCTCGACAGCGAGTTCAGCTCCGCCTTCCGCGAAGGCAATGCCGACCACTTCTCCTTCTACGTTGCCAACACGATCAAGAAGTTCGGAAGGCCGCACACGCTGGAAGACTTCGCTACTCGCATGATCCCGCGCGTGCGTGCAATCGGATTCAATAGCATCGGTGCTTTCAGTCCCGCGCCTGCTGCTGCAAAGACAGCGTCGTTCCCGTATGTGCAGAGCCTGCCGATCAACGAATGGGAAGGCATCAAACGCATCCCCGGCGCCTGGGAAGTCTGGGACCCGTTCGACGACGCCACGAGCAAACTCATCGCCGAACGCATCGCCAAAGAAGTGCCTGCACGTGCGAATGATCCGCTGCTCATCGGCTGGTTCATCGTCAATGAACCACGCTACGATGAACTCCCGCGCGTCATCCCCTCACTGCCCGGCACGCACGCTTGCAAGCAACGCTTCGTCGCCTCGCTGAAAACGAAATACACCGACATCGCCGCCTTCAACACCGCATGGCAACTCAACGCGAAGAGCTTCGACGACATCACCGCCGTCGGCATCGAAGTGAAGACCGACATCGCCAAGGGCGACGTGAAAGCCTTTGTCGGCGTCTTCCTCGACACGCTGTTCATGCAAGTTTGCGAAGCCACGCGCAAGGCAGACCCGAACCACATGATCATCGGCACGCGCTTGCAGCCGGTGACCATCGAAGACGAACAACTCTGCCGCATCAGCGGCAAATACTTCGATGTGCTGAGCTACAACTACTACACCTACGGCATAGATACCGCCGCGCTGCGTCGCTACCACGAGTGGAGCGGATTGCCCTTGATGCTCAGCGAGTTCTTCTGGTCCTCACCCAAAGACACCGGCCTCACCGGCGGTCGCGAGTTGAAGTCCCAACAAGAGCGCGGCCTCGCCTACCGCAACTACGTCGAGCAAGCCGCCGCCACCGGCTTCGTCATCGGCATCGAGTGGTTCACGCTCATTGACCAAGCGACGACGGGCCGCTGGTTCAGTCAGTATTCGGGAGAGAGTGCGAACACCGGATTGTTCAGCGTCGCGGATCGTCCCTGGAAGCTAATGCTCGACGAGATGATGAAGACCAACCACGGCATCTACCCGTTGCTCTTTGGCGAGCGCGCAGCGTTCGAGTGGAAGGACGAGCGCGTGCGGGTGAAGTAGCTTCGATTGGCAATCGAAGCGGCATGGTAGTCTGAGTGCGTTCTTCCGTGTCTCGACTCCGCACTTTACGCGAAGCGTTTTGGAGTGCGGAATGAGCGCAGCGAAATTCCGCTTTCGCCGGAGCGACGACGCCTTCGATCATCCCCAGACTCACTGAGGCGACAGCACTTCGGTCTCACAAAATCCAACGGACTTCGCATATTCTCTCGCTCCGACGAAAGCGGAGCTTCGTTCCTCGCTCCGCAGTCCAAAACGCTTCGCGTAACCGTTCGGAGCGCACGACATGAAGAATGTGTTTGAGACTGCCAAGCCCGACACAGGCATGAAGTTTCGCGAAAGCCTATTGATCGAGCCGACCGCTGCGCGAATCCGTGACAAAGACCCACGACTTGCCCCGTGATGTCTTTGCCATGCTCAAGCTCATCACTCTTCTCGCGATCGTCTTTGCCTGCACCTCTGCACTGGCAGCAGTGCCAGCCGGGGCTTACAACCGGCCGCAGGTGCAGATCATTCCGCAGGAAGTGATTCCGCCGTCGCCGGCGCTTTCGGCGGAGGAGGAACTCAAGACGTTTCACCTCGCGCCGGGCATTCGTGTCGAGTTGGTCGCGTGCGAGCCGATGGTTGAGCGCCCTGTGGCAGTGCAGTTCGATCCTGATGGACGCCTATGGGTGGTGGAGATGCGGGCCTTCATGCCGAATCTCGAAGGCACGGGTGAGGACAATCCTATTGGTCGTGTTTCGGTGCTGGAAGACATCGATGGCGACGGTCGCATGGACAAGAGCACGGTCTTTCTCGACAAGCTCGTGATGCCGCGCGCGATCATGCTGGTGCGTGATGGCGTGCTGGTCGGTGAGCCGCCGAATCTGTGGTTTTGCCGTGACACCGATGGCGACGGCCGTGCAGACGAGAAGACCTCCATCGCGCAGGACTTTGGTTACAAGATCGATATCAACAACCTGGCGCTCACCGAGCCGGAGAACAAACCGAACAACCCCATCTGGGGCTACGACAACTGGATCCACATCGGTCACTACACGGCAAAGTTCCGCTGGCGCAATGGTGCCTGGGAGCGCGGCATGACCACGTCGCTCGGCGAGTATGGGCTGAGCCACGACGACTGGGGCCACCTCTTCAACAACTCGAACAGCTCGCAGCTCAACGCGCAGATCATCCCGTCGCAATACCTCGGCCGCAATCCGAACTACCCGCGGCCTCGCGGTCGCGGCGTGAGCGTCGCGCGCGATCAGTCGGTATGGCCGGCGCGCGTGAATCCTGGCATCAATCGCGGCTACGTGGCCGAGATGCTGCGCGACTACAAATTGAAGGAGTTCACGGCCGCGTGCTCGCCGTGGATCTATCGCGGCGATCTGTTTCCGCCGGAGTTCCTCGGCAATGCCTTCGTGTGCGAGCCAGCGGGCAATCTCATCAAACGCAACATCGTTACCTCGGTCGATGGTTCGCTCACCGCGCGCGAGGCGTATGACAAGCGCGAGTTCATCGCCTCGACCGACGAACGCTTCCGCCCGGTGAACTTCACCACTGGCCCCGACGGCGCTCTCTACATCTGCGACATGTATCACGGCATCATCGAGCACCGCATCTCGGTATCGAAGTATCTCGAAGATCAAGTGCGCGCACGCGGGCTCGCCACGCCCATCGGCAAGGGTCGCATCTGGCGCGTGGTCCCGGAGAAGGCGACGCGCCCCGCATCACCGCAGATGTCGAAGGAAACGCCCGCGCAATGGGTCGCACATCTCGCGCATCGCAATGCGTGGTGGCGCGAGACCGCGCAGCGGTTGCTGGTCGAGCGCGGCGATGTGTCCGTAGTGCCTGCGCTCGAAGCGCTGGCAGCAGAAAGCAAAGAACCGATGGGCCGCCTGCACGCGCTGTGCACGCTCGATGGCTTGCAGCGCCTGACCGCGAAGGTCGCCGCGCATTCGCTCGATGATCCTGATCCTCGTGTGCGTGCCACCGCGCTTCGTGTGGGTGAAGCGCTGCTCGGTGGCAAAGATCGCTCCGAGGTGCTGACAAAGTGGATCGCGCTCGCGGGCACGGAGTCGTCGCCGGAAGCGCAGTTGCAGCTCGCCTTGTCGCTGGGCGAGGCTCGCGACCCCGCCGCTGACAACGCGATGGCACTGTTGTGCCGACGCGCAACGAAACATGCCTTCCTGCGTGATGCCGTGCTGACCGGCGTCGGTGGACGCGAACTCGAATTGATCGAGACCCTGCTCTCCGCTCCAGCGGACACGGGCGATGATGCGTTGCTCGGAGCACTCGCCGGATGCGTCCTTGCTCAACGCAATCCTGAGCGCGTCGAGCGTCTGCTGAATGACATCGTGTCACAGGCTCTCGCGCGACAGGGCGTCTTGATCAATGGATTCACCACCACACCCGTCGTCACTGATCGCCGTCCGATGAAGCTCGCCGCCGAGCCTGCTGCGCTTGCGAAGCTGCAACAGACCAAGAGTTCCTCACTGAAGAAGACGCTCACCAAAGTCATGCCTCTGATCGTATGGCCGGGGAAACCGGGTGCCGTGGAAGCGACCGTCGAGCCACTCACCGCCGCGCAGCAGAAGCAGTTCGACATGGGCAAGATGCTCTTCACCGGCACCTGCGCATCATGCCATCAGACGCACGGCCTCGGCCTCGAAGGCCAGGCACCGCCGCTCGTGGACTCCGAGTGGGTCAACGGCTCCATCGAACGGCTTGCTCGCATCGCGATCAACGGCGTGCGAGGTCCGCTTCAGGTCGGCAAAACCAGGTATGGCCTCGACATGCCGCCCTGGGGAGTGCTTGGCGACGAGCAACTCGCCGCCATCTTCACCTACCTCCGCCGCGAGTGGGGCCACACCGCCGCCCCCGTCGAAACCGAAGCCGTTGCGAAAGTTCGTGCCGCCATCAAAGACCGCCAGGACGCGTGGACGGAGCCTGAGTTGCTGAAGCTGAAGTGAATGCGCGGCATGTGGAGCGAGGAGACGCTCGGCGTCGGGTGGCAGTCGAGGCTGCGTCTCGCATCCTCGGTCATTCGCCAGATGCTTTGCGAAGAACTGATTTCCTAACTGCGTTGGATTCATACCCATGACCACACGCCTCATCACTCTCCTCGCTGTTAGTTTGTCCTTCATCCTTCGCGCCGCTGATCCTGCCGAGATCAAGGTGACACACATCAATCAGTCCCAAGTGAACTTCATTCGGCCTGGAAAGGTGCTGGAGAACTCCGAGTTCAAGATCGCGATGAGCAGGCGTGACAAAGGCGGCAGCGTGGAGATTCATGCACATGACACGGACACCTTTTACATCGTCGATGGGGAAGCGGAGTTCGTCACGGGCGGCACAGTCGTCGATCAGAAGGATGGTCCGAATGGTGAGAGCACGGGCAAGGAGATCGTCGGCGGCGAGACGCATCATTTGACGAAGGGCGATGTGATGGTGATCCCGCGCGGCACGCCGCATTGGTTCAAACAGGTGAAGGGCCAGATCCTTTACTACGTGGTGAAGGTGGTGAAATGACTGGCAAAGCCGGTTTGATCAGGGCGGCGATGCGCGCCCCAGGGCGAACAATGCTTGAAACTCCGGCGCTCATGCGGCAATGCCCACGCCCCGCATGACCGCTGAACAAGAAATCGACCGCCGCCGCACTTTTGCCATTATCTCGCATCCGGATGCGGGCAAGACGACGCTGACCGAGAAGCTGCTCCTTTACGGCGGGGCGGTAGCGCTCGCGGGATCGGTGACGGCGCGCAAGAATCAGCGTGCGACGACATCTGACTGGATGGAGCTGGAGAAGCAGCGCGGCATTTCGGTGAGTTCGACGGTGCTGCAGTTCGAATACAAGGGGCATGTGGTGAACCTGCTGGACACGCCCGGGCACAAGGACTTCAGCGAGGACACCTATCGCGTGCTCACGGCGGTGGATGCTGCGATCATGGTTATTGATGCAGGCAAAGGGATCGAAGCGCAGACGCGGAAGCTGTTTGAGGTGTGCCGCCGTCGTGGGGTGCCGATCTTTACTTTCATGAACAAGCTGGACCGGCCGGCGCGCGAGCCTCTGACGCTGCTGGATGAACTGGAGACGGTGCTTGGCATCGGTGCCTGCGCATTGAACTGGCCGCTGGGAACGGGAACGCAGTTCAAAGGTGTGTATGATCGGCGCAGCAAGGACGTGCATTTGTTCGAGCGCACGGCTCACGGCACGTTTCGTGCACCGGTGCGGACAGCGGGGCTGGATGATGAGTTCGTGAGCGAAAACGTGGATTCGCTGGCGCTGGAGCAGACGAAGCTGGAGATTGAGATGCTGGATGGTGCGGGCCATCCCTTCGATCGTCGTGAGATCGAGCCCGGGCAGCTGACTCCTGTGTTCTTTGGAAGTGCGAGCAACAACTTCGGTGTGCAAAATCTGCTCGATGGCTTCCTGGAACTGGCGCCGCCGCCCGCTCCGCGCATGGCGGGGGACCGGATCATCGAGCCTGCGGCGCCGGGTTTCTCGGGTTTCGTGTTCAAGATCCAGGCGAACATGGATCCACGTCATCGCGACCGCATGAGCTTCGTGCGCATCGTGAACGGCAGGTTTGAGCGCGACATGAGTGTGTTCAACAACCGCACCGGAAAGAGCGTGCGGCTGGCGAACTCGCAGAAGATGTTCGGTCAGGATCGCGACACGGTGAATGAAGCCTTCGCAGGTGATGTGATCGGTCTCGTGGGCAATCAGGACTATCGCATCGGGGACACGCTGAGCACGGATGCCACGCTGAAGTTTGACGAGATCCCGAAGTTCCCGCCGGAAGTGTTCGCGTTTCTGCACAATCCGAGCACGGCGCACTACAAGCGCTTCCGTGAAGGTCTGGACCAGCTTCTGAGCGAGGGCGTGATCCAGCAGTTTTCCCAGCCGCAGAACATGTCGCGCATTCCCTTGCTCGGTGCCGTGGGGCCGCTGCAGTTTGAGGTGGTGCAGTATCGTCTGCAGGCGGAATACAACGCGGAGAGCAGGCTGGAGCAGGCGCCGTGGACGATGCTGCGCTGGATCAAGGCGCCCGAAGGCGTGGAGCTTCCGGATGGCTTGTGCCTGGGGTCGGACATGGCGCTGGCGCAAGATGCGGATGGCCGCTGGGTGATCCTGTTTGGCAGCGAGTGGTCGGAGCGCTACTTCACACAGCGCAATGCGGATGTGGAACTGCTGCTGCTGCCGGAGAAGCCGTGATCAGGCGGCGACGGCACGGGCCGATGCCGGCGCGTTTTCAGAGACGCGGATTTCAAATCGCTGCCTGATCAGGGCGCAGTAGCACACTGCCAGCGCGAGCCAATAGGGCGGCATCTCCACCAACCAGTGCAGACACGGGATGTTTAGAAAGGAGGGTAGCAGACACCAGCCGTTGCGGAATCCCTGGCTGGCGCACAGCACGAGCGGGATGAGGAGCTGCATCACGTAGATGAGTGCGCCGAACACGCCCAGTTCGAGCCAGAGCGCAACGATCTGATTGTGCGGCTGCCATCGCTCACCGGTCGCGCACCCTGCGCCGTAGCCCCACACGGGCTGGCGTTGCACGGCGGCCCAGCCGTCCTCCAGGTCTTTGCCACGCTCCACCGATCTGAGGCCTTCGACATCGCCACGCAGGATGGCATCGAACCGGCCTTCGATGAATTCATCGTGCCGCAGGCGTCCCGCGGAGGCGCGTGATTCGACGATGGTAAACCAGGTGCCGATCAGTGGTGGCGCGCAGCAGACCAGGATGATCAAGCCTTTGGCGTGCTCTCGAAAGTGAAGCGCCAGATACACGGCGACCACGGCAAAGTAGAGCACGCAGCAGCTGCGGCTGATGGACAGCGCGGTCGGAATGGCGGCCACAGCGGTGAGCATGATGTTCCACCAGAAGCGAGGATTCAGTGTGTAGAGGATGGCCAGGCAAAGGAGGCAGTAGGTGGGGCCGGTGTTCGGGTGGATGTGGAATCCGGCCATGCGACCCGGAATGGAACTCCACTTTGCGTAGCCCATCCATTCATAGAGATTGGATCCGGTGATGGCCAGGATGAGGCCGATCGCGCTGATGATCGCCCAGTGCCGGCCGATACGTGACGAGTAGGTGAGTATCGATATGCCCGTGATCATGACCGGGCCCGCCATCTTGATCACCGCTGCGAAGTGAGTCTCGAGTTCCTGGATGCTGTATCGCTGCAGGAATCCGGCATCCGCCAGTCTGAGCAGAGGCAGCGTCATCAGTGCCAGGGCGGCTGTGCAGTATTGCTTCCGGCAAAAGAGCAGTGGCGCAAAGCTGATCGCGATAAGAGCCACGGTGGCGTCCCGTGGCTTTACCGGCAGCATCTCGGCTGTGAGAACGCCGCAATTGTAAACCACGAACATGATGACTCCCCCTGCCAGAGCCAGAAGCTCAGGCACGGTGAATGGCGGTTCGCCATGGGCTGGCCGGAGCGCGGGAATCATCGGCGGCGAGGCGGCTCAGGATTGCTGATTGAGGACGATGCCGGAAAGCACATCGGGTGCGACCATCTGCTGCAGCAGTTTCAGAGCAGCCTTCAGTTTTGGCGGGCTGGTTTGGGTGATGTCATGCACCACCAGCACATCCGTGGCGAGCGGCGCCAGGGCGAGCACATCGGCGCAGCTGGGCAGCAGAGATGCCGCGTCCATGATCACCCAGTCAATGCCTTGGGCGCGGGCGCGCTCGATCCACGCCTGATAACCGTGCACGAGGCTGGCCACTTCGTTGTTTGGGAGTTGGTCGTGCCGCAGCAGGAAGAGGCTGGACTGCCCGTAGCGCAGGGTTTCCAGGTGATGTGTCCAGGAGGCATGCGCGCCCGGCACGGGGAACCAGTGATGAACCGCAGGAGCAGCGGGGTGGGCTTCCATCAGCAGAACGCTGCGGCCCGTCTGGCAAAATGTCGCGGCGAGAGCCGCCGAGACCAGGCTTTTGCCTTCGCGGTTGGCGGGACTGGTGAGGAGGATGACGCCGGTGCCGCGATGTCTGGCCCGGCGCTCTTCCAGGCGTGCCACCGCTTCATTCAGCGGCGCCGGGCCGGCGAGAGGCGAAGGGTGGAGCATTTCGCTCAACTGCTGTGGTCCTTCCGGCGAGCACAATCTCCGGATGCGCACCACCAGCGATGGCAGTGCGATGGGCGGCTGGGCGGGTGCGGGAACCTGCTGGCGCTGCGGAGCAACTGGTGCGTGCGTCGCCACAGCGGGCGCTTGCGGCTTCTCCTGTGGAGAGGCTGCCGTCTGTATCAGCGGCAGCAGGTGGTCGCGGGAAAGACCGATACCCAGCGGTAGGCAGAGTCCCAGGAGACTGAAGGAGAGTGCGGATGCCACCAGCGCCATGGACTTCTTTGGCCAAACGGGAGCCTCAGGGGGGCGGGCGTTGTCGATCACTTCCGCGGTTGCACGCCCGCGCAGTTCGGCGGCGAGACGGACGACTTCGGACTGCTTCACGAGGCTGGCATGCAAGGAGCGCAGCGATTCGACTTCGTCAGCCAGCTGCTTCTGGCGGGAGCGATTGGCGCCCTGGCCAAATGCGTCACCACGAGCCGAAGCGAGGCGCTCGGTGAGACTGCGCTTTTCGCTGGTCAGGCGCTGTTCCTCGCTCTCAGCCGCGGCTATGATGGCTCCGATACGTGCCGTGGTTTCATTTTGCAGGCGCTCGATCTCGCCTTTGGCCTGAACCAGCCGCGGGTGTTTCGCGGCGCAGAACTCCAGGAGAGCATCATACCGCGAGCGAGCGAGGATCAGCATCTTTTGAATCTCGATGACCTGCATGTCATCGCCCAGACCGCGAATCCCGGCGACGTCTCCGGATGTCTGCGCCGTGCGAAGCTGACGCACGCGCTCCTGGGCGTGCAGAAGCTCCACATCCACCGTCGCGCGGGCCTTGCCCAGTTCCTGCGCCAGGAGCGTGCTGATGTCTGACGAGTCACCGGACTTCATCAGGTCGGCGCGCTGGCTGAAGTCTGCCAGCCCGGCTTCGGCATTATCCAGGCGCTGGCGAGCCTCCCGGACTTTCACGGTCAGGCGCTCCTGAGCTTCGGTGGCGGACCGGGCGGCTTCATCTTCCTGGTAGGACACGTAACTGCGTCCGTAAAGATTGGCCAGCAGAGCGGCGGTCGCGGCGCTATAGTCTTTGACGATCGTGCGCAGAATGTGGGAGTCCTTGACGATTTCCACGCGGGCATTCTGACTGAGCTTCAGGGCAAACCTGTCCTCGGGCGGCATGACAGGGGGCTGGTCCTTCAGGTGCAGGGCGATCAGGATCGATGACAGCGTGCCAATGCGATCGGTGCCGGCGAGGTATCCGCGCATCCAGTCCGCCGGTGCTTGTTTATAAAGATAGTCCACAAAGCGCCGGGTTTGCAGCGCCGTGCGATGATTGTTAACGATCTGCACCGAACTCTGCTCAGTCAGACCGCCGCTGTGGTGTTCGATGTCCAGCGGGTTTACTTCCTGGATGCGCACCTCGATGGAGGCCTCGGCTTCATAGACTTTTGTGCTGCAACCCAGGGTGACAAACGTGGCCAATGCCGCGAGGCCGCCCGCCGCCGCGCCGATTCGCCAGTAGCGGTGGAGGTAGGCGATGACGTCGCCCAGTTTGATGACCGTCACATTCGTGATCGGGGCGCCAGAGCTTTGGCTGTCCGGAATCAGCCGCCAAGTGACGGTGGCCGGGGCGTTGGCAATGGCTTGGGAGCCGCTGGTGACCGTTGCCAGGGGGAGGGAAGAATGCTGGAGGGCGAGGCTCATAACGGTAAGAGTATCAATCGTGCGAAGGTTATAAATATTATGACTCAAATGTGAAAGTCAACAGTAAACAAAATAGTTTTTACAGAATTCATAAATCCATTCAGCTATTGCTGTATTCCAATGCTTTCTCTGCGGCAATCGGCTCTGTCCGCCGAGGTTGGTTACTGCGGGTCGAGACGGGCGCGCTGAATTAGTTACCCTCTTCCCCAGAACTGCAGCCGGCTCATGATGACTGCTGGTCACTCAGTGCG
>WBZU01000084.1_pt2 | contig 11444 bp, 11 predicted proteins | sample 5204311 | NCBI WGS metagenome assembly WBZU01 (sample SAMN12344359, study PRJNA552823) | activated sludge metagenome | biome: Activated sludge suspended growth; feature: Nitrification reactor; material: Wastewater; isolation source: activated sludge from nitrification reactor of wastewater... | reverse complement strand
AGGCAGGCCAGGCCGAGGAGTCGTGGACGCCGGCCGGCGGCCAGGGCCACGGCCCCTCCCACGGGGGAGGCCACCCGTGATCGAGTGGATCGTCTTCCTCGCCGGTGCGCTGATCTGCGCCGCCGGGGCCTTCGGCGTGGTGCGGGCCGAGAACCCCGTGCACGCCGCCCTCAGCCTGGTGGGCACCCTGTTCGGGATCGCCGTCCTGTTCATCAGCCGCGACGCCGAGTTCCTCGCCGCCGTGCAGGTGATCGTCTACGCCGGCGCCATCGTCGTGCTGTTCCTGTTCGTGATCATGCTCCTCGGCGTCGACCGCTCCGACGACGTGGAGACCGACCCGCTCGTCGGCCAGCGCCTGTCGGCCGCCGTCGTCAGCGTCGTGCTGTTCGTCGGCCTCAGCGCGGTGCTGATCCTCGGCTCGATCACCGGCCAGCCGAGCACCGGCGGCGCCATCGACGCCGGGTCGCCCAACGTCACCCAGATCGCCCGCAGCCTGTTCACCGACCACCTCTGGGCCTTCGAGATCACCTCGGTCCTGCTGGTCATCGCCGTCGTCGGCGCCGTGACCCTCGCCCGCCACCGCGGCGAGGCGCTGGTGGACGACGCCCACCCCGGCGACGACGTCCCCACCTCCGCCACCGCCGAGGAGCGCGCGTGACCCTCGCCCTGGCCGGCCCCGGCGCCGTGCCCTACCTCGTGCTCGGGGCCGCCCTGTTCTCCGCCGGCACCTACGGCCTGCTCACCCGGCGCAACGCGCTGGTGATGTTCATGTGCGTCGAGCTGATGCTCAACGCCGTCAACCTCACCTTCGTCACCCTCGCCCGCCAGCTCGACGACCTCGGCGGCCAGGTGGCGGTGTTCTTCGTGATGGTGGTGGCCGCCGCCGAGGTGGTCGTCGGCCTGGGGATCATCGTGTCCATCTTCCGGCGGCGCCAGGGCGCCACCGCCGACGATCTGAACCTCTTGAAGGGCTGAGGAGATGAAGGACCTGATCTTCCTCGTCCCCGCGCTGCCGCTCGCCGGGTTCGTGTTCCTGGCGTTCTTCGGCAAGCGCCTCGGCGAGCCCCTCGCCGGCTGGCTGGCCACCTCGGCGGTGGCCGGTTCGTTCGCCGTGGTCGTCGGCATTTTCGTCGAGATGGTCGGCCGCTCCGGCGAAGAGCGGGCGGTGGGCCAGACCCTCTTCACCTGGCTGTCGGTGGGCGGCTTCCACGTGGACGTCGGGTTCCTCGCGGACCAGCTCTCGATCACGATGTGCCTGTTCGTCACCGGCATCGCCACCCTGATCCACCTGTACGCGATCGGCTACATGCACGGCGACCCGCGGTTCACCAAGTTCTTCGTGTACCTGAACCTGTTCGTCGCCTCGATGCTGCTGCTGGTGCTCGGCAACAACCTGCTGCTCACCTTCCTCGGCTGGGAGGGCGTGGGCGCCTGCTCGTACCTGCTGATCTCGTTCTGGCACGAGAGCGAGGCCAACGCGTCGGCCGGCAAGAAGGCGTTCGTCACCAACCGCATCGGCGACTTCGGCTTCATGGTGGCGATCTTCTTCACCTACGCCAGCGTCGGCACCCTCAACTACGCCGGGATCGCCGCCGCGGCGCCGAGCATGGGGCGCTCCACCGCCACCGCCATCGCCGCCCTCCTGTTCCTCGGCGCCTGCGGCAAGTCGGCCCAGCTCCCGCTGTTCGTCTGGCTGCCCGACGCCATGGCCGGCCCCACGCCGGTCTCCGCCCTCATCCACGCCGCCACCATGGTCACCGCCGGCGTGTACCTGCTGACCCGCATGAACCCGGTGATCGCGCTGGCCGCCGGCTGGGTGCCGTGGCTGATCGCCATCGTCGGCGCCGCCACCGCGCTGTTCGCGGCCACGATCGCCGTGGCCCAGAACGACATCAAGAAGGTGCTGGCGTACTCCACGGTCAGCCAGCTCGGCTACATGTTCCTCGCCGTCGGCTCCGGCGCCTACGTGGCCGCCATCTTCCACATGGTCACCCACGCCTTCTTCAAGGCGCTGATGTTCCTCGGCTCGGGCTCGGTCATCCACGGGATGCACGACGAGCAGGACATGCGGCGCATGGGGGCGCTGCGCAAGGTGATGCCGATCACCGCCGCCACCTTCATCGTCGGCTGGCTGGCCATCGCCGGCTTCCCCGGGTTCTCCGGGTTCTTCTCCAAGGACGAGATCCTGCTGTTCGCCTACGACAAGAGCCCGATCCTGTGGGCCGTCGGCCTCGTCACCGCCCTGCTCACCGCCTTCTACATGAGCCGCCAGGTCTTCATGGTCTTCTTCGGTGACGCCCGCTGGGACCGCCCGCTGGCCGAGGCGGTCCCGGAGCTGGCCGCCGAGCGCGAGGCGTCGGGTGCCCACGAGGGCCACGGCGTCGGGCCCTTCGACGAGATCCACCCCCACGAGTCGGGCTGGAAGATGCTCCTCCCGCTGGTCGTCCTGGCCCCCCTGGCCCTCCTCGGCGGCCTGCTCAACACGCCGTTCTGGGACCGCGGCAAGTTCCTCGAGCGCTGGCTGGAACCGGTGGTCCACCTCGGTGAGCACCACGTCGCCCTCGGCACCGGGCCCAAGATCGGGCTCGCCGCGCTGGCCACCGCCGCCGGCCTGCTCGGCATCGCCGGGGGGGTGGTCGTGTACCTGAAGAAGCGCCAGGACCTGGCGGCGAAGGTCGAGCAGCCGATCCTGGCCCGGGGCTGGGACTACGACCGCACGATCACCGCCTTCATGGGCGGCCCCGGTCGGAAGGCCTTCGACGGCATCGCCTGGTTCGACGCCCACGTGGTGGACGGCGCGGTCAACGGCGTCGCCAAGGTGGTCGAGTCCGGGTCCGGGCAGGTCCGCAAGCTCCAGACCGGCTACGTCCGCAACTACGCCCTCGGCCTCACCGTCGGCGTGGTCGTGGTCGTCGCCCTCGTGATCTCCCGGGCGGCGTTCTGATGGCCGGCCCGCTCCTCGCCTCCGCCGGCGGCGCCGGCTCGTTCCCGCTGCTGAGCGTCCTCGTCCTGACCCCGGCGATCGGCGCCCTCCTGCTGGCGCTGCTGTCGCGGCGCCGGCCCGAGATCGCCAGCCAGGTCGGCCTGCTGCTGGCCACGGTCACCGGCGCGCTCGCCATCGCCGTCCTGGTGGTGTTCGACCGCCACCAGGCCGGCCTCCAGCTGGTGGACCACGCCACCTGGATGCAGGACCCGAACATCTCGTGGTCGCTCGGGGTGGACGGCATCTCGCTCTGGCTGGTGGTCCTCACCGGCGTGCTGTTCCCGCTGGCGATGGTGGCGGCGCCGCCCCACCACGACGCCAAGCCGTTCCACGCCTGGCTGCTCCTGCTCGAGGCCGGCTGCCTCGGCGCCTTCCTGGCCCAGGACCTGTTCCTGTTCTTCGTGATGTTCGAGATCGTGCTGGTCCCGATGTACTTCCTGATCAGCGGGTGGGGCTACGACCAGCGCCGCTACGCCGCCACCAAGTTCTTCCTGTACACGATGTTCGGCTCCGCCTTCATGCTCGTCGGCATCCTGGCCACGGCGTACCTGCACGCCAAGGGCGGCCCGGTCACCTTCGACCTGCCCACCATCGCCGAGCACCAGGGCGTGATCGCCAAGACCACCGGGCGCTGGCTGTTCCTCTCCTTCGCCATCGCCTTCGCGGTGAAGGTCCCGCTGGTGCCGTTCCACACGTGGCTGCCCGACGCCCACACCCAGGCCCCCACCGCCGGCTCGGTGATCCTGGCCGGCGTCATGCTCAAGCTCGGCACCTACGGGTTCCTCCGCTTCGGGCTCTACCTCTTCCCCGAGGCCGCGGTGTGGGCCGCGCCCGGGCTGGTGACCCTCGGCGTGGTCGGCATCATCTACGGCGCCGTCTGCGCCACGATGCAGAAGGACCTCAAGCGGGTGGTGGCCTACTCCTCGGTGGCCCACCTCGGCTTCATCGCCCTCGGCACCTTCTCGCTCACCACCCAGGGCCTCCAGGGCAGCGTGTTCCAGATGGTGGCCCACGGGGTGTCCACCGGCGCCCTGTTCATCTTCGTGGGCTGGATCTCCGACCGCCGCCACACCCGCGAGATCGCCTCGCTCAAGGGCCTCCAGAAGGTGGCGCCGGTCTTCGCCGCCGTGTTCACCCTCGTGATGTTCTCCTCGATCGGCCTGCCCGGCCTCAACGGCTTCGTGGGCGAGTTCCTGATCCTCCAGGGCTCGTTCCTCACCCGCCGCTGGTGGACCGTGGTGGCGGTGACCGGCGTGATCCTCGCCGCGCTGTACCTGCTCTGGGCCTACCAGCGGGTCTTCCACGGCGAGCCCGACGAGGACAACAAGACCTTCGCGGACCTGCGCCCGTTCGAGGCGCTGGTGATCGTGCCGTTCGTGGCCGCCATCATCGTGATGGGCGTCTACCCGAAGCCGATCTTCGATCGCATCGGGCCGTCGGTCGACCGGCTGGTCGCCCACGTCGAGGAGAACTCGTCCTACGTGCAGCCGGCGGTGGCCGACGACGGGCCCGAGGTGGTCCCCGAGTCCGAGCGCCGCCACGAGACCGAGGGCCACGAGGCCGACGAGGCCCAGGGCGCCGATGCCGGCGCGGAGGAGGGCCACTGATGCTGCTCGCCCAGGCCGCCCCCATCCACACCCCGCCGGTGCAGTTCTCCACGATCCTGCCGGTGCTGATCCTGCTCGGCGGCGCCGTCGCCCTGATGGTGCTCGGCGCCCTCCTGCCGCGCCACCCGCGGGCGTCCTGGCACGCCGCCTTCGCCATCGCCGTGGCCGGCGCCTCGATCGCCTCCGCGGTCCCGCTGTGGTTCCGGGCCCGCGACGACGGCCCGATGCTCGTCCTGGCCGACGCGGTCCGGGTGGACGGGCTCACCGTCTTCTTCGGGATCGTGATCGCCGTCGGCGTGATCCTGGCCTCGCTGCTGGCCGCCGGGTACCTGCGGCGCGAGCGCCTCGAGGGTCCCGAGGCGTACATCCTCCTGCTGCTGTCCGCGTCGGGCGGCGTGATCATGGCCGGCGCCAACGACCTGCTCGTCCTTTTCCTCGGCCTCGAGATCCTCTCGATCGCGGTGTACGTGCTCGCCGGCATCCACGTTCGCCGGGCCCGGTCCGGCGAGGCCGCCCTGAAGTACTTCGTGCTCGGCGCCTTCTCGTCGGCCTTCCTGCTCTACGGCATCGCCCTGGTCTACGGCGCCACCGGCTCCACCAACCTCACCGACATCCAGTCGTTCCTGGCCCGGAACCTGCTCCAGAACGACGTGCAGTTGCTCGCCGGGTTCGCCCTGCTGCTCGTGGGCCTCGGCTTCAAGGTGGCCGCCGCCCCGTTCCACGCCTGGACCCCCGACGTCTACGACGGCTCGCCCAGCCCGGTGGTGGCCTACATGGCCTCCGCGGTCAAGACGGCCGGCTTCGCCGGGATCCTGCGGGTGTTCGTGTTCGGCTTCGCCACCTACCGGGTGGACTGGCAGCCGATCGTCTACGTCCTCGCCGTGGCCACGCTCCTCGTCGGCTCGGTCATGGCGGTGAGCCAGACCAACGTCAAGCGGATGCTGGCCTACTCCTCGATCAGCCACGCCGGCTTCATCCTCGTCGGCATCCAGGCCGCCACCGATCGGGGCGTGTCGGCCGCCGCCTTCTACCTCGCCACCTACACGTTCACGGTGGCCGGCAGCTTCGGCGTGGCCACCGTGGTCGGCCGCACCGGTGACAACGCCCACGATCTCGCCGAGTACCGCGGCCTCGCCAAGCGCTCGCCGCTGCTCGCCTTCGCCTTCCTGATCTTCCTGCTGGCCCAGGCCGGCGTGCCGTTTACCTCGGGCTTCCTGGCCAAGTTCGGCGTGCTCGGCGCCGCGGTGGACGCCCGTTCGTTCTGGCTGGCGCTGGTGGCGATGCTCAGCTCGGTGATCTCGGCCTACGTGTACCTGCGCATCGTGCTCACGATGTACGGCGACGATCCCGATGGCGCCCGCCCGAAGCTCGACGTGCCGATCGGCGCCCGCATCGCCCTGGTGGTCGCCGTCGCCGCCACCGTCGGCTTCGGCATCCTCCCCGGCCCGCTCCAGCAGGCCAGCCGCACCGCGGTGACGCCGGCGACCGACGCCCCGTCCCCCGACGCGGGCACCGCCGCCGCCCCCTGACACCCCCGCCGACGCCAACCTGCACGGGTTGGGCGGCGCTGCGCAGCCCTGCTCGTGCAGGTATGGGACCGGCAGCAACCTGCACGGGCTCGTCGGCCGGGCGCAGCCCTGCTCGTGCAAGAACGCGTACGCCAACCCTGCACGGGTTGGGCGGCGGGGCGCAGCTCTGATCGTGCAAGTACGGGGCCGGCGGGAACCTGCACGGGCTCGTCGGCGGGGCGCAGCCCTGCTCGTGCAAGAACGCGTACGCCAACCTGCACGGGTTGGGCGGCGGGGCGCAGCGCTGCTCGTGCAGGTACGGGCCGACGCCAACCTGCACGGGCTCGTCGGCGGGGCGCAGCCCTGCTCGTGCAGGTACGCGGGTGGCGGCGGCCGGTGGCCGGCGGCCGGTCAGGTGGTCCGGTCGGTCAGGTGGCCGGCTTGGTGGCGCGGACGACGTAGTGGGCGTAGGGGGTGAGGCGGTGGTCGGTGCGCTCGGCGCGTTCGACGACGAGGCCGGCGTCGGCCAGCAGCGCCGCCAGCTCGGCCGGGGGGCGGCAGGTGATCGGGTCGGGGCCGGCGACGAGGCGGTCGTGGACGCGGTTCCACCGGTACTTCCAGCGCGGCGACGCGTCGAGGTCCTTGACGATGGCCACGCCGCCCGGCTTGAGGGCCTCGGCCACGGACCGGGCCACGCCGGCGTGGAGGTCGGCGGGGAAGTGGTGGAAGGCGTCGCACACCAGCACGACGTCGTAGCGGCCGGGGCGGTCGAGGGCGGTGGCGTCGCCGTGGTCGAGGTGCACGCGGGGGCTGCGGTCCTTGGTGGCGGTGATCAGGTCGACCTTCACCTGGTCGAGGTCGATGCCCTCGAAGGACAGGCCCGGCTCCAGCTCGGCCAGGTACCGCTCGAGCATGGCCAGGCCGCTGCCGAGCGACAACACGAGGCCGGTGCGGCCTCGGAGCTCGTCGGCCAGCGGGCCCATGGGGGCGACGATGTAGCGCGCCGCCACGAAGGCACGGGTGCCGAGCGGGGCGCCGCGGTAGGTGGCGAAGGCCCGGCGCGCCGCGCCGAGGTCGATCGTCACCGTGGTGCCGTGGGGCGCGCCTGCACGGCGGTCGACCCTAGCGGCGCGCCCCGCGCCGGCCCCCGGTCGTCGGGCCGGTGGCTCGGCGTGGCATGGTCCGGTGATGGAGCTGACGGGCAAGCGGATCGTGGTGGTGGGGGCGACGGGGCGGGTGGCGCTGCCGATGGCGTTGGCGCTCGCGGCCGACAACGAGGTGATCGGTGCCGCCCGGTTCCGCGACGCCGCCGCCCGAGCCGAGCTCGAGGCCGCCGGCGTGCGGTGTGCCACCGTCGACCTCGCCAAGGCCCAGCTCGACGAGCTGCCGACCGATGGCGTCGACGTGGTGCTGAACTTCGCCGTCGCCCAGACCGGACGGTGGCCGCTCGACCTGCGGATCAACGCGGAGGCGGCCGGCGACGTGCTGGCCCGCTGCCGTCCGGGGGCGTTCCTCCACTGCTCGACCACCGGCGTCTACGCGCCGAAGGGCCACGAGGCGATGCGCGAGGCCGATGCCCTCGGCGACAACCACGCCGTGATGATGCCGACCTACTCGATCTCCAAGATCGCCGCCGAGACCGTGGTGCGCTTCGCCGCCCGGAAGCACGACGTGCCCACCACGATCGCCCGGCTCAACGTCCCCTACGGCGATCGGGGCGGCTGGCCCGCCTTCCACCTGCTGATGATGCAGGGCGGCCAGCCGATCCCGGTGCACGTCGACGGCCCGACCGTCTACACCCCGATCCACGACGACGACCTGCTGCGCACCCTCCCCGCGCTGCTCGACGCGGCGACGGTCCCGGCCACCACGATCAACTGGGCCGGCTCCGAGCAGGTGTCGGTGGAGGAGTGGTGCACTTACCTCGGCGAGCTCACCGGCCTGGCGCCCACCTTCGAGCCGACCGACCGCTGCCTGGAGAGCGTCATCGCCGACGCCTCCGCCCTCGAAGCCCTCGCCGGCCCGTCCACCGTGCCCTGGCGGGAGGGCTTCCGCCACATGGTCGCCACCAGCTTCCCCGACCTCCTCCGAGCCTGACGACCTGCCCGAGCGACCCGGTCAGGCCGCCGACGGCTCCGGGGTGGCCCGGCGTCCCGGGGCGACGAGGGCGCCGGCGAGCCCGGCGGCGGCGGCGACCAGCGCGGCGAGCAGCGCCCAGCCGGGGAGCGGGCCGTGCCAACGGGGGTCGGTCAGTGCGTCGACCACGCCGAGGGTGTCGGGGCCGCGGGCGCCGTAGTGGCGCAGGACCGTGAGCAGCGCCAGCGCCTGGATGGCGACGGCGACCGAGGCGGTGCCGGCGGCGGCCGGCCAGGTCCAGGTCGGCGGCGACGCGGGCTCGTCGGGGCCGGTGGCGGTGGTGGCCACCACGATCGAGCCCAGCAGGAGGGGTAGGGCGTAGCGGCCCTGCCAGAAGAAGCCGATCGGGGGGAGGCTCAGGCCCTCGGCGGTCACCTGGATGGCGAGGCCGCCCACCAGGGCGCCCGCCGCCACCAGCCGGGCCCGGGCCGGTGCCGCCACCAGCCCGACCGCCAGCACCACCAGCGCCAGGCCCACCCAGGCCCACGTGACCGGCACCGAGAGGGCGCTGTCGTTGGTGCCGAACACCCCGACCGACTGCCGCAGGTACCAGGGGAGGTAGCCGAACGCGGTGCGCCAGCCGCTCCCCGGGCGATCGGCGAGGGGGTAGGCCGACTGGATGTGGGCGAGCCACGCCGCCGACAGGGCGACCGCCACCCCGACCGCCCCACCCCACGCCCACAGCGCCCGCTCGCGAGCGAGCTCGCGCACCCGCGCCCGGCCGGCCACCACGGCCACCCCGCCCACCACCAGCCCGGCGAACAGGGGCCCGAGGCCGCGCAGCAGCGCCAGCACCACCAGCGCCAGCCCGAACCGGGCCAGCAGGCGGCCGTCGGGCCGGGTCCGCTCGGAGGCCAGCACCGCGCCGGCAGCCCACGCCGAGAGGGCGGCGGCGATCTCCAGGCCGCTGGGGTTGGTGGAGCCGGCGAGGTACAGGACCATCGGGGTGAGGCAGGCCACCAGCCCGAGCCCGGCGAGCGGGCGGCCGCTGCGGCGAGCGGAGGCGGCGGCCGAGGCCACGAACGCCGCCGCCGGCAGCAGCCCGAGCAGGCGCATGAGGTAGGTCCCGGGGGCGCCGGGCACCAGCGTGCCGAGCCCCACCCACGCGTAGAAGAACGGCTGGCCGCGGTACTGCACGGTCTGCACCCGCACCGTGTCGGTCCCCGCGGGCAGAGCGGGACACGTGGAGGGCGGCAGGGTCATCGCCTGCTGCGGGGACCCCGCCACCAGCGGCCCGAGGAAGCAGCGCCACCGGTCGACCGAGACGTCGCCGTAGGTCTCGGGGACCTCGACGTCGACCACCAGGTTGGCCAGGCTCGGATGGCGGTCACCGATCACCTGGCCGCGCACCACGGCGGCGGCCCGACGACCCTGCTCGATCTCGTCCGGACCGCTCAGCGGCGGGCTGGCCAGCGCCCACACCGACCCCACCGCCACGGCCAGCGCGAACACGGTCCACCAGGCGGTCCGCTCGGTCATCGGTGCGACGCTACGCGCCCGCTCGCCGGGCCCGACGCTCGACCGTCCAGAACTTGTCTACCTGCGTGCCACCCTGGGCACGAAGGCAGACAAGTTGCCGGTTGGTGGCGACCGCCGCCCCCCGATCGGCCGGGCCGGCCGTCCTTTGGCCCCTCCGGAGCGGGCTTCACTAAGGTCCCACCTCGTGTCGGAGTTCCTGCGCGAGTACCTCACCGTGGGGATCTTCTTCGCGTTGGCGGTGGGCCTGCTGGCGGGGGTCCTCTCGCTCGGCAAGCTCTTCCGGCCGGTCCGCCCCCAGGGCGACAAGTACCTGAGCTACGAGAGCGGCGTCGATCCCGTCGGCGACGGTTGGGCCCAGAGCCCGATCCGCTACTACGTGTTCGCCCTCCTCTTCGTCCTGTTCGACGTGGAGGCGGTCTTCATCTTCCCCTGGGCCACCCGGCTCGAGATCTACGGGTGGTTCGGGGCGATCGAGATGATCGTGTTCGTCGTCCTCCTGGCCCTCGGGCTCCTCTACGCGTGGCGAAAGAAGGTCCTGCAGTGGATCTGACGGGTCGGAACCCCCGTTGTCGCAACAACCTCGGAAGCAGCTGACGTGGGCCTGGTCGAGAGCGGCAAGCTCCCCAAGCCGCTGACGTCGTTGCTCAACACGTCGCGCAAGTACTCCCTCTGGATCTTCCAGTGGGGGCTGGCCTGCTGCGCGATCGAGATGGGGGCCGCCCTCGGCTCGCCCCGTTACGACGTGATGCGCCTCGGCGTCATCCCGCTGCCGGCCAGCCCGCGCCAGGCCGACCTCGTCTGCGTGTCCGGCACGGTCACCGACAAGATGGTCCCGGCCATCCGCCGGCTCTACGACCAGATGCCCGATCCCAAGTACGTGATCTCGATGGGCTCGTGCGCCAACTGCGGCGGGCCCTACTGGGACAGCTACTCGGTCACCAAGGGCGTCGACCAAGTGATCCCGGTGGACGTGTACGTGCCGGGCTGCCCGCCGCGGCCCGAGGCGCTGCTCGAGGGGATCGTCCTGCTCCAGGAGCGCATCGGCAAGGAAGACATGGCCGAGCGCTGGAAGGGTGATCCGATTGTCGTCACCTGAGGCCACCGAGGAGGCGCCGGCCCCGGCGGTCGACGAGGTGCGTGACGCCCTCGTCGCCGAACTCGGCGCGGAGCTCGGCGACGCGGTGCTCGGCACCCACGTGCGCGTCGACGACGACGTGTGGGTGCGGGTCACCCGCGAGGCGTGGGTCGAGGCCGGCACCGTCGTGCGCGACAAGCTCGGCTTCCGGGCCTTCGAGTTCCTCTCGGTGATCGACTGGCTGCCCAGCCCGTTCGGCAAGAACGAGGACTCGCCCACCGACCCCCGGCCCGAGCCCTCCACCGAGATCGTCACCGGCTACGCCGGCGGCGACACCCGCTTCCAGGTGTTCGCCCGGGTGCACTCGCTGCCCCGCAAGCTCGGCATCACGCTGAAGGTCGACCTGCCCGACGACGACCTCGTCCTCGCCTCGTGGCTCCCGGTGTTCGCCGGCGTGAACTGGCACGAGCGCGAGGCCCACGAGATGTTCGGCGTGACCTTCACCGGCCACCCCCACCTCGCCAACCTCTACCTCCCGGCCGAGTTCGAGGGGCACCCGCTGCGCAAGACCTTCCCGCTGCTGGCCCGCCAGGTGAAGCCGTGGCCGGGCATCGTCGACGTCGAGCCGATGCCGTCCGAGGGCGGCGACGCTGACG
>WBZU01002943.1_pt1 | contig 11448 bp, 8 predicted proteins | sample 5204311 | NCBI WGS metagenome assembly WBZU01 (sample SAMN12344359, study PRJNA552823) | activated sludge metagenome | biome: Activated sludge suspended growth; feature: Nitrification reactor; material: Wastewater; isolation source: activated sludge from nitrification reactor of wastewater treatment... | reverse complement strand
CTACAGAAAAAAGGGGGAGTGGCATCGTCTCATCCGGGCAGGAATGGAGCAGGACTTGTCCTGGACTCGCTCAGCGTCGACGTATCTGCAATTGTTTCAGGACCTCGTAAGAGATGGAACGTCTGGCAGGTGAGGGGAAGCAGCTGACGGGCACAGATTAGCGAAGTGCCGCTTGCAGCGTGAGTTCCAGGCGCGAGAGTCGTTCTTTCGCCTGCGCGATGTAATACGAGTAGTCAGATTCCGCGTGGCTCCGAAGCAGATTGCGAAATTGATCCATCGCCAGGTCTGATTCTCCCGCCGACATCGCCAGGTCTCCCGCGCGCAGGCTGCAGGAGGCGGCCATGGCGCGAACATCAACCGCCAGGCGGGAAGCCGGTTGGCTGACCATGGATCGCAATTTCGTCGGCAACAGGCTGTCGAGTGGTGAACTCGGCACCTGGGCATGGCTCACTTCGCGCAGCTTATTGGCATCCAGAAGCGCGGCCTGAGTCTCTTCGGTTGAGAGGCAGTGGGTATAGGTGCTCCAGACGTCCATGAATCTGACATTGTCATAGCGGACGGATGTGATGGTCGGGTTGGATTGACACCCGACAGTAGTGAGCCCAAGAAGGAGGATTCCAACGAGACTGACGATGTGCTTCCGCATCTGACCGGCCCTTTCCGAGTGCAACACCCCAACGTACACACGCTGATTTCAGCAAGTCTCGGACCAGACGTAGTCTTCGCAAGTACTTGAAAAGTCTCAAGACCATTTGCTGCGTGCGGGGAAGGCTGTCTCAATAATATTCCACTGTGTGGAATAGGACACGAACGGGGGCCTTTTCCCAACGGCAATGTAGCGGAAGCAGCCCACCCCACAGCCCCACAGCACCGGAGCCTTTCATAGATCGGGAATGGCGTTGAAGTGGGGATGGTCGGAGGTGATCGCTGTCTGCCATCTAGCACGGAGAGGGCGGCTTGGTGTAATACTCGCTAGCGAATCCTCGATTGTCAGTGCCTAGTTGAGCTGTGCGAGGCATCAATGAACTGCCAGCTGCGGAGATTCTTGGAAGGTATGTTGAAGTCGAACAACCGGCACGGTTTACCCACCATCGCAACACAGGCACCGATTCAACCGGGTACGTGTCCCCAGCCATCATTTGCGGAAAGGTTCCTCCATCTATGAATTCGAGACCACCATCGACCAAGACTCGCCAATTTCGCGCGCTGCTGCAGTCTGAGCAGTTGGAGTTCATTTGTGAAGCGCACAATGGTCTGAGTGCAAAAATTGTGGAGGAAGCCGGGTTTCCTGGGATTTGGGCGAGCGGGCTGTCCATCTCTGCTCAGTTTGGAGTCCGCGACAACAATGAAGCGAGCTGGACGCAAGTCCTCGAAGATCTGGAATTCATGTCCGATGCCACGACCGTGCCGATCCTTCTCGACGGTGATACGGGCTATGGCAATTTCAACAACATGCAGCGTCTGATCCGGAAGCTGGAGCAGCGTAATATTGCCGCGGTGTGCATTGAAGACAAACTGTTTCCCAAGACCAATAGCTTCTTGAAGGGCGACGCGCAGCCGATGGCGGACATGCAGGAATTTTGCGGCAAAATCAAAGCCGGGAAGGATGCACAGACCGACCCGGATTTTTGCCTCATTGCGCGAGTGGAGGCGTTCATTTGCGGGTGGGGATTGACTGAGGCGTTGCGTCGGGCTGAAGCCTACCATCAGGCGGGCGCCGACGGGATTCTTATTCATAGCGCACTTGCGGTTCCCGATGAGATTCTCGCGTTTAAGCGAGAGTGGGGCAATCGCTGCCCGGTGGTCATCGTTCCCACGAAATACTACTCCACGCCCACGGATGTCTTCCGCCAGCATGGCTTCTCCATGGTGATCTGGGCCAATCACATGCTGCGAGCGGCGGTGGCGACGATGCAAAAAACCGCACGGGCACTCAAGCAGAGTGAAAATCTCCTATCCATTGAAGACAAGGTTGTGCCGGTGTCGGAAATCTTCCGTCTTCAAAATGCCGCGGAATTGCTGGAGGCGGAAGAACGCTATCTCCCGCGCGGAGCCGAGGGCGCATCCGCGGTAGTGCTCGCCGCGTCCAGGGGCGATGAGCTGGGCGAATTGACGGAGGATCAGCCGAAGACCATGGTGAAGATTCAGGGGACGCCGATTCTCTCCCATATCGTTGATGCCTACAATGCCGTTGGAATCAAAGACATCCTTGTGGTGCGAGGATACAAGAAAGAGGCGGTACGTCTTCCCAACTTGACGTATGTCGACAATGAACAGTTTGCAGAGACGGGTGAGTTGGCGTCCTTGTCGCTGGCCTTACGATCCAAGAAGGGGCAGTTTCAACCGACGATCATTTCCTATGGGGATGTGTTGTTCAATACGTATATCCCGCAGGCCTTATGCCAGGAGCCGGATGACTGTGTGATTTTCGTCGACAGCAACTGGCAGGATCAAACCAGTTACGCCCGTCTGGGTGGGTTTGCCGAATGCACGCTGCCGAATTCCCGCAAAGCGTTCAATGCCAAGGTGTATCTCAGGCAACTAGGCAGCTCGATCCCTCAGGATTCTATTCACGGCGTGTGGATGGGATTTCTCAAGTTGTCGCCGAATGCGGCGGCTATGGTCGATCAATTACTTCCGGAAATACTTGCTCGGCCAGGACAGGGGAAGGCGGGCATTCCGCTGTTGCTTCAAGCGTTGCTCACACGCGACTATCCGATTCGGGTGCTATATACCGTCGGGCATTGGCTGGATATCAATAGTCTTGATGATGTGATTCAAGCCGGGAACTTTTGAACGATGTCCCTCGCACAGCTACGCCATTGCTTGAGGCGAAGTACGTGTGAATTCTGTGACGAGATTTTCGCTCAAGACCCACTCATTGTTGGAGAACGGTAGGCATGATTGATCCACGGAAGTTTCTGGAATGCTTGCAGAGCAATGGCGTCGAGTTTTTTGCCGGAGTGCCGGATTCACTGTTGAAAGATCTCTGTGCTTGCCTCGAATGTGTGCCGCCCGCGGGGCAGCACGTCATCACCGCCAATGAAGGCGGAGCGGTTGCGCTCGCGCTGGGCTATCACCTCGCGACGCGGAAAATTCCTCTCGTGTATCTGCAAAACTCAGGGTTGGGGAACATCATCAATCCGTTGTTGTCATTGGCTGACGCCGAAGTCTATTCCGTACCCATGCTTCTCGTCATCGGTTGGCGGGGTGAGCCCGGAATCCACGACGAGCCGCAACATAAGAAACAAGGCCGGGTGATGCTCCCCATGCTCGAGAGCATGGGGATTCCGTATTCCATTCTCGGGACGGAATTTGAGGATGCACAGGTCGCACTCGAGCCGGCTCTGACCGCGGTTCGGAAGACAAGCGCGCCCTTTGCGCTGGTGATTCGGAAAGGAACGTTTGGACCATTTTCACTGCCGGATGGAGGGAAGTCCCTATTCGAACTGTCTCGCGAGGAGGCCATTCAGCAGGTGCTTGAAGAACTGGATGATCGCGACATCGTCGTGGCGACGACCGGGATGGCTTCTCGGGAAGTCTACGAATATCGGGTTCGTAAAGGGCAGGGACATGAGCGTGACTTTTTGAACGTGGGAGGGATGGGGCATGCCTCTCATATCGCTCTCGGATTGGCGCTCCAAAAGCCGGATCGTTCCGTGTATTGTCTGGATGGAGACGGTGCGCTCCTGATGCATATGGGAGGCCTTGCCATTGCCGGCGCTCTGAAGCCACGAAATCTGAGGCACATTGTCTTGAACAACGGCGCACATGATTCAGTCGGTGGGCAGCCGACGGTGGGATTCATGGTGGACATTCTTGGTCTGGCTCGGGCAGCCTCCTACCAGCAGGTGTTTCAAGCGCAAACATCGAAGGACCTGAAATCAGGCATCACTGCCTTAAGGTCCTCACAAGGGCCGAGTTTGTTGGAGATCCGGGTGCGCCGCGGAGCACGAAAGGATTTGGGGCGTCCGGCCAGCACCCCAGTTCAGAACAAACATTCATTCATGGATTTCGTGGCAGGGTAAGCGCTTGTGACGGGGCCGCACAGCACGCGTTTTGCGAGGCAGATCTAATTGGGTGAAGATGACCGTTAGGAACGGAAGATTTGCACGAGCACTCCTGTTCGGGTCGTGGAGTTAGTTTTTCGCATGATGTGTTTAATATGTTCTTTGACCGTTTGTTCGGTGATCTTGAGCGCGTTTGCTATTTCTTTATTTGTCCAACCCTTCGCGAGGTTTTCCACGACCGATTGTTCCCTATTGGTGAGTTGGAATCGTTCTTTGGCTTGATCGGTACCGAGCTGTTGCCGCCGTCCCAACTCTTCCAATGTGACGACCAGGCGCGCATACTGAACCCCGCCTCGGTCGGGTAAGCCAAAACCTCGAAGCAGAACGGGCTGGTTGGGATTCCCGGCGATGCGCTTCACTTCGAATTGTTCCCAATCTTTGGCCTCGGTCCGGACCTGCAGCGCCTTGAGAATCTCTGCGCAGAGCTCTGTCAGCACCGAAGGAAGCACCCCCTGAGCCGCTTTAGCCGGGGTGCCTCCACTTTCTGCCATGTTGATGAGTTTCGACAATTCCGTGGCCTGTCTGTTCATGTGTAATAGCTGCATAGAGGAGGACAGCACCACAATTCCCGCACCAGCACGTTGGTCTGCCAAGTTATCTGCGGGTTCCTGGGAAGGGATAGCATTGAGAGCCACGGCGATACTCCGTAAGGTTCGTAATGTCGCTAGACAATTGATTGGTTTCTGATAACCTAAAGCATGTGAGCGTTACTAGTAATGCTACATAATACTTTCGAGGTAGTCAAATTATACTTCTGAGGGAATCATCTCTACATCATTGGTATTGTTCGTTGAGGCTGGTGCTTCTATACTTCTAACCAGCTGGACCCTCGTTGATCAGCCTGACTGGCCATTCGTCACCGATCTGTACCGTTCACCGCAGATGAGTGCGCAAGAAGCATCTGCTTTATTGATCCCTCATAAGATGTTGCAGGATTGTATATATTTTACATTGTCTTATGTGATTGGTCCGGTAAGTGCTGATGAAGAAGTGAGTCGAGCTTAGGTCTGCAGGTACATTAAGCGCACGGGAACTTTCTAGTTCAGGGTCTGGTGCTAGTCCAAGGTTGATTCAAGATTGGACAAATATTGTGCCAGTTCGAGTATCTTTTGGGATGACCGGGGTAGGCAGGAATTCACGTTGTTGCAAGTGGCTAGAGAGAATTTCCTCAGGAGAATAAGTCATGAATGTTAAGGTTTTGCTTGGCGCGATTGTCCTTTTGGGAAATTTTTCCGGTACCGCGTTTGCTGAGCGGGTGGATCAGGGGCCGAGCACGATGTTGGTCGCGGCCGCATCCTCGACGACCGCCCCTTCAAGCGCGCGTCATGGCGGAGAGGGTGCGGAAAAGTCGTCTCTCACCGTGACTCCTGATTACATCATGGGGCCTGAGGATGTGCTGGAAATCACTGTGTGGAAGAACGCGGATTTGTCCAAACAGGTGCAGGTTCGCCCAGATGGCCGAATATCTCTTCCACTCATCGGCGACGTGTCGGCGGTGGGAAGAACCGCAGCGCAATTGACTGAAGAAATCTCGGCACGATTGAAGTCCTATATGGAAAATCCCACGGTGTCGATCCTTGTGCGTGAGGTGAACAGTTATCAAATTTATGTGCTTGGTGAAGTAAATGCGCCTGGAAAGTACCCGTTAAAAAGCAAAACCACCCTCCTGCAGGCCATTACCATTGCGCATGGATTTACGCAGGTGGCCGCACGCAACAAGATCGTCGTGTTTCGATTTGGAAAAGACGGCGAAGGGTTAAACAAAATCAAGGCTAGTTACGATGATATTGTGCTGCGAGATGGTTCGGATCAAAACATCGAGCTAAAGCCAGGTGACCAGATTGTTGTGCCTTCTGAAACCATGGTGGTGTTGCCATCTAGATAGGGCTCATTTGCTCATCTGTCCGAGATATTTCCGAGCTTCGAGCTAAAGGAGTTGGTAAATTGAAAACTTTCGGTTGCAGATGGTTCCACGGGGGGGTATGTATTGCTGTCAGCGCGCTCTTGACCCTCTCGGGTTGCTGGATCGGTGGCGAGCAAATAGATTTCAACGTCACGTATATTCCGCCGAACGAATTCTTGTTGGGCCCTGAGGACGTGCTTGTCGTCAATGTCTGGCGCAATCAGGAACTCTCGCGAGAAGTCATCATTCGTCCGGACGGAAAGATCTCGATGCCCTTGATTGGAGACGTTCAGGCTGCAGGAATGACATCCAACGTTCTCGCCAAGCGAATTGCGGATGGCCTGGCCGAATTCATGTCCAATCCCACGGTTTCAGTTCAAGTCAAGGAAGTGAATAGCTACTATGTGTATGTACTTGGGGAAGTCTCAAAACCCGGTAAGGTGCCTTTAAAGTCGTACGCGACGGTGTTGCAGGGCATTTCGCTGGCCGGAGGGTTTACAACATTTGCTTCAAGAAACAAAATCCACGTTCTTCGCGTCGTGCCTAATGGGCAGGGTCAGCCAAAACAGGTTCAAATTCCCGTTCCGTATGAAGATATCATTCAAGGGAAAAATTCGGAGGGTAACTTCTTCCTCAAGGCTGGTGATGTCATTGTCGTGCCCTAGCCGAGTTTTGAGGATGTTGAAAATTTATCTGTGGGTCGTAGTTGTGGTGATCGCGAGCTTGTCGGGCTTGTCGGAGTCAGTTGCTCAACAGATCCGGGTTGTACCGTCAATTTCGGTTATCGAGCAATACGACAGCAACGTGTTCTTCACGCCGAAGTCTCAACTTTCTCCGGGTACGAAGGCTGATGACCTCATCACAATCGTCACTCCTCAGTTAAATTTCATTCAGACCAATTCCCTCGTGAAGACTAACTTATCAATTGGTGCGGTTGTTCAAAAGTTCGTGAATAACTCTGCTTTGGACAACGTAGGGTTCAATGCGAGCGCTGGAATCGACCTCGCACAAGCGGTGAATAGAGTTTTGCCGAGAATGCGAGCGTTTCGTATTTTTGGGACCTACCAATACATGCCATCGACCCCGGCGTTTGGAGCGGGCGGCTTCGGGGGCGGCATGGGCGGGGGGGGATTTGGTGGGGGCGGGTTTGGGACGGGAGGCTTTGGGATTGGGGGACCAGTTGATTCAGGTCTGCTGAGTCAACGAATTAGAACGACAATGTTTAACGCCGGATTTTCCGACTCTTACTCCCTCTCCCCCACGACCGATTTTCAGACAACTTATACGTATTCCCAGCTTAGCTTCGGAGGAAATCTGGCGTCGTCCTCAACAGCCGCAGGTGCGCCACAAAATACGGTGTTTGATACGCACACCCACTCTATTTCAGCTGGTCCGAACTCTAAGATTTCTGCAATTGATACCTTGACCTTCAGGTATACATTTACACAAATGTCCCAGGGGCAGTTTGGAGATTATGCGACGCACAGCGGCGCAGCCGGTTGGGGTCGCAGCTGGACAAAGGAATGGAGTTCCTCGGTAAACGGCGGCTTGACCTTAATAGAACCCATTCCGGATACGTCTGCCACTGGAGGGCAGCGAAGACTCCCCGCAATGATGGTGCCAACGGGTGGGTTCAGCGTGAGTTACGTATCAGGCTCTTCCTTCCTCAGAAAACTGGGAAGTGAGATTCAGGAAGCCACAGGAAGTACGGGAGGAGGCATGGCAAGTGGAGGAGGGTTTCTCCCTCTTCTCGCTGGGATGAACATGCCAGGAGGAATTGCTGCTCCCGGATCGTATCGCATCACTCTCATGTATAATTTAGGAATATTCCCAAGTTTTATTCAGACGGCCGGACCCATTTATACTCATACGGTTACGTTGGGAGGCATGGCCGGTATCACTGACAGGTTAAGTGCTCAGGCGCTTTTCAATTATGCGAGAAGTAGTTTTACGTCGGATTCGATCGGAACAAATTTCAGTACCTACGGTACGACAGTAGCCCTCACGTATCTCATCACTCCAATGTTTACGGCTCGGCTAAGTCACCAGTGGCTGATGTTTGACAATCAAACGAGTGGGGTGAGCGCTGGGGATCTCGGATTTTCCAAACAAGTAATTCTGCTAGGGTTTACGTATGCGTATGCACCTCGTGGTGATTTCTTTCGGTCTGGTGCCTTCTGGGAAGGTATGTCCGGTGCCTCTTCGTCTGCTGAGTCAGGAACGGGTAAGTCTGGATCAGGAGGAGTGGATTTAAAGAAATGAACACGCGTACGTTGTCTCCAGAGGATTATTGGCGCGCGGTTGTTAGCCGCAAATGGCTGGTGATTACTACCATACTTGTTTGCTTAAGTATTGCAGGGGTGGTCTGCGCGCTTATGCCGAAGGTGTATCTGTCAGCCACCAAAATGTGGTTCGAAGGCGCGAAGATCGAGGAATCCATCGTGAGTGGCCCCAATCCGGCTGCGGGGGTATATTCGCCAACGCTGGATGATCGAGTCATGGAAGTACGACAGTTTGTAATGGGACGTAAAACTCTGGGACAGATTGCGGGCGAGTTTGGACTTTTTGGATATGAAAAAGATCACCCTGATGCCGCAGAGTCGGAAAATGCTGTTCGCGCTATGCGCGGGTCTATCAAGGTTGAGCCTACCAAGGACAAGCTGTTTATCACCCTATCCTTCGCCAGTGAGGATCCAATTATAGCCAGAGACGTTACGTCACGGCTGAGTGATCTTTTTATAGAAGAGACGCAGAAGGATCGCGAACGGGGTGTTGAGGCAGCCGAAGATTTTCTTGGGCTTGAGTTGAAGCATGCGAAGGTGGAGCTTGAGGCTAAGGAAAAGATTATTTCGGAGTTCAAACAACAGCATCTCGGGGAATTGCCGCAACAGATCGATGCAAATCTTCGAAAGCTAGATCGCCTTCAGGAGGACATGCGGTCTCAAAGTGAACAGTCCCAAAGCTTAGCCAATCGTCTGGTTCAAATTGATAAGTCAATTAAGGACTACGAAGAGACCGGAGAAATCGGTGGTGATTCCCCGATCGGAACATCCAGCAAAAGAAACAAAGATCCACGTTTGGGAAGGATTAAGGAGTTAGAGCGGCGACTGGTAGAGCTTTCCTCAATGTATAAGGATACGTATCCTGATCTGGTTCAGGTCAAGGAGGAGATTCGGAAACTGAAGGAGATGACCTCGGCGCAATATCGTGATCTCTTGCCGGATGCTGAGGCCGAGGATGAACCTATTGCGGCAAAAAAATCCAAGCGAAAAGCTATCGATCCTTACCACGCCGAGTTACTAAAGCAGCGCGAAGAAATCGTGCTTGAGATGGATGCGGTCAAGCGTCGTCAAGCCCACATTGCGGTTGAGATGTCGCAATACGAACGCAGAGTGGAGCATACTCCCGAGCGCGAACAGCGATTGAAGACGCTTGAACGAGACTATGAGAATCTTCAAAAAAATTATCAGTCACTGTTGGATAAAAAGCTTACGGCCGGCATGCAGAAAAGTTTGGCGCAAGGGCGCAAGGGCGCAAAGTTCAGCATTGTAGATCCCGCATACACCCCAGTTGTGCCCGTTATCCCCAATATTCCTCTCATCATGGCCGCAGGACTTATCTTGGGCTGTGCACTAGGCTTCGGAGGTGCAGTTGGACTAGAACTGATGGGAAGAGGTTTCCGCTCTGCGGAGGAAGTCGAAATTACCCTAGGTCTTCCAGTGATTGCATCCATCCCTCTGTATGAGAGCGCGTTTGGCGGGGCCATGCAAACCGTAAGAGCGCTTTCCGGAAAGAATCGTGCGTCCTCATTGATGTTGCCGGGCAGCCTGAAGCAGGACGGCGGTGATGCCCAGGCTGTGGGTGGCCTGCCTGCTGCCTCGGCAAGGCAAAAAGGCCAGAATGGACAATTACATAGTCCAACCCCTGGTCTGGAATTGGTTTCCATGTGGCGACCACTATCGTTTGTCGCAGAGCAATATCGCGTTGCGGCGACAAGGCTCGAATTGATGACCGGTGACCGAAAGAGCACAGCCATTGTCGTAACTAGCGCTGTTATGGGGGAAGGAAAATCTTCGACAGCCCTTAATTTAGGCTATGTACTTGCGAAGGATCTCGACCGAAGAACGATTGTGATTGATTGTGATCTCAAACGCCCGATGCAACACATCTATGCAGGAGTCTGGCAACATCCAGGATTAGTGGAAGTATTGCGGGGTACAAAGGCGATCGAGGATTGTGTGCAGCGTTTGGGAGAATCAGGTCCATGGATTCTTCCAGCTGGATCGGTTGGCGACAACCCCGTAGGCTTGTCAAAGATGCACCAGCTGGCCGATTTGGTGGCTGAACTCAAGGAAAAATTCGATTACGTCATTATAGATGCACCGCCTGTATTGCCTCTTGCTGATATGCAAGTTCTCGCCAGCATGGGAGACCTCATTGCTTATGTAGTGAAGGCAAGCATGACAGGTCGTGATGTCGTGCAGAAGGCACTCAAGGCTCTTGGCGATAGTGCCAACCTCGGGATCATCTTGAACGGCTTGGATGCCCATACCACTCCATACTATATGCAGCAGGAGTACTACCGCGAAGCGCATCATGAACAGCTCAAGTAAAGCAGACCAGGAGACGAGCGTAGAGTCATTGCCCTCTCGGCAACCGCTTGTTTCGGTCTCAGTCAGTTTTCCTAAGTTCACCAGGCGAGTCTTGATCCTGGGAATTGGCCCTCTGGCCAGAGATCTGTGTCAAACCCTATTGGCAAAACGAGGCGGTTTTACCGAAGTGGTCGGATTTCTAGACAAAGATGCGAGTCGTGTCGGCGAGCGTCTAGTGAATCCCAGCATCATCGGTACCTACGATCAGTTGTTTGAAATCGCTGAGCGATACCAGGTCCACACAGTTGCTGTCTGCCTAGAAGACCGACGTGCAGTCCTTCCTGTTCAGACCCTACTAGACATGAAAGCAATGGGCAGGGATGTGGTGGATGGACACTATTTATACGAGGAAGAGTCCGGACGTCTGTCGATTGACCATCTCAAGCCCAGCGCGTTGATTTTTTCAACCGGATTTCGCCGGCGTCTTCTCACAATGCTTTTAAAGCGTGGCTTGGACGTAGTTGTTGCCATCATTGGAATGATCGCATTATTGCCACTCGTCTTGGTGCTATCCGTGCTTATCAAGGTAGATTCTTCTGGGCCAGTATTTTATCGGCAAATGCGTGTGGGGTTGCGAGGGCGACCGTACATGATTTGGAAGTTTAGGTCCATGCGTCAGGACGCCGAACAGAGTGGCGCACGATGGGCTTCTAGCGAAGATCCTCGGATATCCCGAGTTGGTCGTTGGCTCAGGAAATGGAGATTGGACGAGCTCCCTCAACTGATCAATGTATTTAAAGGGGAAATGAGCTTAGTCGGACCGAGGCCGGAGCGTCCGGTGTTTGTTCAAGAGCTGAGAAACACCATACCCTATTACGATTTG
>WBZU01002941.1_pt1 | contig 11452 bp, 7 predicted proteins | sample 5204311 | NCBI WGS metagenome assembly WBZU01 (sample SAMN12344359, study PRJNA552823) | activated sludge metagenome | biome: Activated sludge suspended growth; feature: Nitrification reactor; material: Wastewater; isolation source: activated sludge from nitrification reactor of wastewater treatment... | reverse complement strand
GCTGAACGCCTGCTCGGTGACCGCGATGAACGGGGTGTCGTAGGGCACCTCGAAGACGACGAAGTCCCGCTCCTGGGCGGTCTCCAGCAGCGCCGGCGGGATCGTCTTGTGCACGAAGCCGGTGCCCACCCCCAGCCCGGCCAGCCCGTGGTCGGCCAGCCGGTGCACGTACTCGCGCTGGACGGTCTCGGTGTCGAGGTTCATCCCCGTGGTGAGCAGCAGCTCGCCGCCCGACAGCCACGGCGAGGGATCGGCCAGTTCGGAGATGTGGACCCAGCGCAGCGGGGCGTCCAGCGTCGCCTCCCCCGAGACCGGGGTGATGTCCAGCGAGGTCAGCAGCTCACGGACGCTCAGCATGGGTCAGCCCGTCATGCGATCGGACGCCGCCTCCAGCACCGGGCGCAGGACGCTGTGGATCTCGGCGAACTCCTCGGGGCCGGAGATGAGCGGCGGCGAGAGCTGCACCACCGGGTCGCCGCGGTCGTCGGAACGGCAGATGAGCCCGCGGCGGAAGAACTCGCCGGAGAGGAAGCCGCGCAGCAGCGACTCGGCCTCCGCGGAGGAGAACGTCTGCTTGGTCTCCTTGTCGCGGACCAGCTCGATCGCGCAGAAGTACCCGTCGCCGCGCACGTCGCCGACGATCGGCAGGTCGCGCAGGGACTCGAGCATGGCCCGGAAGGCGGGCGCGTGGGTGCGCACGTTCTCCAGGATGTCCTCGTCCTCGAACACCTCGATGTTGGCCAGGGCCACCGCGCAGGCCACCGGGTGGCCGGCGAACGTGTAGCCGTGGGCGAAGGACTCGTTGCCGTGCAGGAACGGCTCCATCAGCTTGTCCGAGGTGATCATCGCCCCGAGCGGCGCGTAGGCGGAGGTGATGCCCTTGGCCGTGGTGATGATGTCGGGCTGGTAGTCGTAGCGCTGGGCCCCGAACCACTCGCCGAGCCGGCCCCACGAGCAGATGACCTCGTCGGAGATCATGAGCACGTCGTAGTGGTCGCAGATCTCGCGGATGCGCTGGAAGTACCCGGGCGGCGGCGTGAAGCACCCGCCGGCGTTCTGCACCGGCTCCATGATCACGGCGCCGACGGTGTCGGGCCCCTCGAACTCGATCCGGTCGGCGACCGCGTCGGCGAGGTTCTCGGCCCCGTACCCGGGGGCCAGGCGGTAGAGGTTGGTGTTGGGCACGTGGCACCCGCCGGGGGTGAACGGCTCGAACGGCTCGCGCAGCGCGGTGATGCCGGTGGCGCTCAGGGCGCCGAGGGTGGTGCCGTGGTAGGCGGTGTGGCGCGCGATGAGCTTCGTCTTGTTCGGCTTGCCGCGGAGCTTGTGGTACTGGCGGGCGAGCTTGATCGCGCTCTCCACCGCCTCGCTGCCGCTGTTGGTGAAGAAGACGCGGTTGAGGTCGCCGGGGGCCAGCGAGGCGACCTTGGCGGCCAGCTCGATCGCCTTGGGGTGGGCGTAGGACCAGGTGGTGAAGAAGGCCAGGTCGGCGGCCTGGTCGGCTCCGGCCTGGGCGACCTCCTGGCGGCCGTGCCCGATGTTCGTGCAGAACAGCGAGGAGAGGCCGTCGAAGTACTTGTTGCCGTGGTCGTCCCACACGTGGCAGCCGTCGCCGCGGACGATGATCGGCACCTCGGCCCCGCGCTCGTAGGCGCCCATGCGGCTGAAGTGCATCCACAGGTGCTTGCGCGCAAGCTCCTGGTATTCGGCGGAGACACTGTCCGATGTGGCGGCCATGGCCATCGCCCTCCCGTGGGTCGACTCGTTGTGCGAAAAGGCGCATCAACGGGACAGGGCCCGCCTTGCACAGGGGGATCATGCCTCAAATGGGTGCGGTGAGTTGTCCGATCTGGACATCACGGCGCATCGGCGCCCGGTTCGTGCACCTGCCCGGCAGTAGGCTGCCGCCATGCTGAACCACGATCGTCGCGGCACCGGCGAGCCGCTCCTCCTCGTCCACGGCATCGGATCGCGCTGGCAGGTCTGGGGGCCGGTCCTCGACCGCCTGGCCGCCGAGCACGACGTCATCGCGCTGGACATGCCGGGCTTCGCGGGCTCGGCGCCCCTCCCCGGGCGCACCGACATCACCGCCCTCACCGACGCCGTCCAGGCGTTCGCCGCGGAGCTGGGCCTGGAGCGCTGGCACGTGGCGGGCAACTCCACGGGCGGCGGGGTGGCGCTCGAGCTGGCCCAGCGCGGCGTGGTGGCCTCGGCCACGGCCGTCTCGCCGATCGGCTTCTGGTCCTCCCGCGAGCGGGCGTTCTGCCAGGGCTCCCTGGCCGCGACCCGGCTGCTGGCGGCGGGGCTGCGCAACGCCGGGCTGGCCGCCCCGATCGTGTCGAGCCCGATCGGGCGCACCCTGGCCATGGGCCAGACGTTCGCGCGGCCCTGGCGGCTGACCGCCGAGGATGCGCTGGGCGATATCGAGGACTTCCTGGACTGCCCGGCGTTCGCGGACACCAGCGCCGCCTTCACCGGCTACGTCGCGCCGTTCGACCACGGGGACGTCCCGGTGACCGTCGCGTGGGGCACCCGCGACATGCTCCTGCTGCCTCGCCAGGCGCGGCGCGCGCGGCGCGTGATGCCGCGGGCCACGCACGTGTGGCTGCCGGGGTGCGGGCACGCGCCGTTCGCCGACGACCCGGAGCTGGTGGCGGGTGTGCTGCTGGAGGGGGCCCGCGCCTAGGCGGTCTGCGTGCTGCGGGCGCCGCTGGGCCCGGGCACGAGGGCCGAGGCGCCGATGACGAGCACGAAGGCCAGCGCCTGCACGACGATGCCCAGGGCGTCGCCCGGCAGCGGATCGCCGAAGACGAGGATGCCGCCCATGACGCAGCTGACGTTGGCGGCGGTGCCGGTGACGGCGATGACCGGGACGGCCTCGCCGTCCTGCAGCCCGCGGGCCGAGGCGTAGAAGGCCACGACGGAGGCGGCGACGGCGGCGATGAGCCAGGGGCTCAGCAGACCGGCGGGGCCCATCGTCCCGAGCAGGCCGGTGAGGGCCTTGATGGCGACGTCGCTGACGCCGAAGAGGAGACCGGCAGCGGCGCCGAGCATGACGCCATGGTGCTCGCGGGGGGCGCCGACGCGCGGCCCGAGGATGAGCAGGAGCCCGACCGCGAAGAGGCCGACCTCGAAGGCGAGCATCGCGGGCACCGTGTAGCTGGAGTGGGCGCCGTGGGTGGCGGGCTGGGTGAGGGCGAACATCGCCAGGCCCAGCGCGGTGAGGCCCAGGCCCCACCATTGGCGCCGGCCGACGCTGATCCCGAAGATCCGGTCGGCCATCACGGCGATGAGGGCCACGCCGCCGGCGAGCACGACCTGCACCAGCGAGAGGGGCGCCAGGGCCAGTGCGCCGACGTGGAGGACCCAGGCGCCGGCGGCGACGCCCATGCCCACCAGGAACCAGCGGGAGCGGAACAGGCCGGCGGCGGAGGCCAGCGGGTGGCGGATGTCCACCGCGGGCGCGGCGTTGGCGCCCCGGAACTTGAAGAAGAAGCCCAGGTTGGCCGCGATGGCGCACAGAAGCGCCAGAAGGATGCCGAATTCAAGCGTCATAAAGGGGGAGCACCGTGGGGAGAGGCCGCCACCGGTGTCGTCGAGCGATCGGTTCGAACTCGACGGGTCCGGCGGGCAATCGTGCCCCGACGTGCTCTTTCACCGTAGCGAACATGAGCTCAGATGGAAGCCGGTGGAGGTTAAATGTTGGTAAGAGACCGGTATATGTCGCGTGGGGAGCGGCTTTCGGCGCATGCGGCCGGGCGCGTGAAACACCCCCGCCCGCCGTGGCGGCGGCTATTCTCGCCCCCTCATGTCGCTGCCGCTCTCCCTGATCATCATCGTGGCGTCCACCGCCCTGGCCGTCGCCGCCATGCTGGTGGCGCGCCACTTCGCGCCGGAGGGCAGCCGCTTCACCGACAGCGATCGCGCCGCCGGCGTCTTCGGGGTCATCGGCACCGCGTTCGCCATCCTGCTCGGCTTCGTCGTGCTGCTGGCCTTCGACAGCTACTCGCACGCCAAGACCACCGCGGCCACCGAGGCGACGGCCGTGGCCGACTCCTTCCAGACCGCCTCGCTCTTCCCCGCCGCCGAGCGCGACGACCTCGAGGGGGCCCTCATCTGTTACGCGCGGGCCGTCATCCACCAGGGCTGGCCCGCCATGCGGAACGCCCAGCCCAGCTCCGGCGTCGAGGTGTGGACCTACCGGCTGGAGCGCGTGGCCGACGCGCTGCACCTGCAGGGCACCAAACAGGACGACGCCTTCGCGGCCCTGCTGTCCAACCGGGACACCCGCGAGGAGGCACGGCGCGAGCGGGTCGGCGCGGCCGGGCACACCGTCCCCACCATCATGTGGGTGCTGCTGGTGCTGGCCTGCGTGGCGCCGCTGCTCTTCCTGCTGTGCTTCGCCGATCCGGGCGAGCCGGCCCTGGTGCAGAGCCTGCTGATGGGCGCCGTGGCGGCGCTCATCGCGGCGGCCATCCTGGCCGTGCTCGTGCTCGACAGCCCCTTCTCGGGCAAGGACGGGTCCATCGAGCCCAAGGCGATGCAGTACACCCTGCGGGTGATGGAGCACGACCGCACCATCACGCACGGCTCCCCGTCGGCCCCGTGCGACGCCAACGGGCGCCCGCTGCGCGCCTGAGCGCCCGATGACCGCTGAACGGCCGCTGCTCCTCGTCGACATCGACGGCGTGATCTCGCTGTTCTCGCCCCCGCGTGCCGGCACGGTCGCGCCGCGGCTGGGCAGCGGGTCGTGGCACCAGGTGGAGGGCATCGCCCATCTGCTTTCGGCGCAGGCCGCGCACCACCTGCTGGACCTGCAGGACGTGTACGACCTGGCGTGGTGCAGCGGCTGGGAGGAGCGCGCCAACGAGCATCTCCCCCACCTTCTCGGACTGCCCGAGCTGCCCACCCTGAGCTTCGATCGCAATCCGGGCCGCGGCCACGCCCACTGGAAGCTGGCGGCGATCGAGGCCTTCGCCGGCCCCGACCGGCCGCTGGCCTGGGTCGATGACGCCCTGGACGACGGCTGCCACGCATGGGCCGCGGGGCGGCCCGGCCCGACGCTGCTGGTCACCACGGCGCCCCACACGGGGCTGACCGCCGTGGAGGCCGCCGCGTTGCGCGCCTTCGCGCTGAAGCCGGTCTAGCGACCGACCTGCGTCGTCCGCTTGACGGTCTTGGACACGTTGCCCGCGGTGTCGGTGGCGCGGACGCTGACGGTGTACTTCGTGCGGCGCAGCGAACGGGCGCGCACCTTCACGGTGACGGTGCCGGCCTTGGCCTTCACCGTCCGCGTCACGACCTTGCGCGATCCGCGCCGGGTGAAGCGCAGCGTGACGGTGGCCTTCTCGCTGAGCGTGAAACGCACGCGGCCGCCGCGCTTGGCGCTGAGCTTTCCGACCACCTTCAGCGACGAGATCCGCGGCTTGGTTGTGTCCTTCGCGGGCGGGGTGATGGGCGGATCGATCGGCGTGGTGACCGGTGGCGGATCGACCACCGGCGGGTCGACGTAGGTCGTCCCGAAGCCGCGCACGATCGAGTCCCGCAGGGTCAGGGACGCGTTGCCGGCGACGCCGCCGTTGACCCGCGAGGACAGCGCCGGTCCCGTCGCACCGGCCGACCCGACCACCGTGACGTGGCGGGCGGTGAGCGAGCCCGAAGCGCCCCCCGGGTAGGCGGCGGCGGACAGCGCGGAGGCCGACCCGGCGACCTCGATCACGCTGTTCTCCACCGTGGCCGACCCGCCGAACGCGGACACCCCGACCTGACTGGGGTTCACGATCGCGCTGCGGCGCACCGTCACCGGCACCGACGGGACGTTGCTGATCGCCACGGCGGAGGTCGTGTTCTCGATGCGCAGGCGCTCCAAGGTGATCGGGCCGGCCCCCTGGGCGCTGTTGGGCGCGACGCCGCGGCCGATGGTGCCGGCCCCGGTCGCGTAGATGCGACCGTCGCGGTACGTTCCGGTGGCGAACGAAGAGAGGGCGTCGCTCCCCGGGTTGCGCACCTCGACATCCACCCGCTCTAGCAGGCTGTCCTTGCTCGTCTGTGCCGCCGCGCCCTGGCCGTCGGGGAAGCTCGCCGGCACCACGATGCGCAGGTCGCGCACGACCATCCCGGAAGCGCGGCCCTGCTCGTTGAAGACGATGATGTTGCCGCTCGCCGAGGTGGTGAGCAAGGTCGCGTCGGGGCCCGCAGCGCCCGCGCCCTGGATGGTCAGCTTGTCGTTGCCGGTCGGCGCGATCGAGCCGGTCTCGGTGAAGGTGCCCTTGGCAATGATCACCGTGTCGGGCACGTTGTCGGAGGCGTTAGACGTCGCCGCCTCCTGAACCGTCCCCTTGACGACGTTGGTCCCGTTGTCCGGACAGGCGGCGTGGAAGGCCGGGACGCAGAAGGTGGTGGCGCCGGCCGGCCCGGCAGTTGCCAGGACCGCAGCCGTCACCCCGGCGAGGAGGAGTGCGCGGAGCATGGGCAAATCATGCCAACTCCGGCACGGGCCCGGTCGCACTCGCCGACGCCACCGGCCCGCCGAGAGTCGCCGTAGAGGTCCATACGACCGGAAAAGCGACACTCGACCCCGAGAACGACAACGGGCACCCGATGGGCGCCCGTTGCGTTCCGGCTATGACTGCTGCTTCCTACTTTTCCTCGGGTATCTCGAGGTTCGGGACCTCGTCGGCGAACCCGTAGTCCGAGCCGCCGGGCGCGATCTGCTCGAAGGACGCGAGGTCCTCCTCGATCGCCGCGCCGTAGCCGCCCAGGCCGCCGTCGAGCCCGAGCTCGGCCGCGATCTCGTCCTGGTCGAGCAGGCCGATGTCGTCGATCGCCCGGGGCAGCGGCTCCGTCGGCTCGATCTCGATCCGGCGGTAGCGACGCAGGCCGGTGGCGGCCGGGATCAGCTTGCCGATGATCACGTTCTCCTTGAGCCCGTTGAGGGTGTCCTTCTTGCCCTCGAGCGCGGCGTCGGTGAGCACCTTGGTCGTCTCCTGGAAGGAGGCGGCCGACAGGAAGGAGTCGGTGTTGAGCGACGCCTTGGTGATGCCGAGGATGATCTCCTCGAACTGCGCCGTCTCGCCCTTGGCCTTCTTGACGTCCGCGTTGACCTTGGCGAAGTCGTAGCGATCCACGAACTGCCCCGGGAGGTAGCCCGTGTCGCCCTTCTGGTCCACGCGCACCTTCTTGAGCATCTGCCGGACGATCAACTCGATGTGCTTGTCGTTGATGTCCACGCCCTGGGACTTGTAGACCTCCTGCACCTCCTTGACGAGGTAGCGCTCGGTCTCGGTCCGCCCGCGCAGCGCGAGCAGGTCGTGCGGGTACAGCGAGCCCTCGTTGAGCTGCTTGCCGGCATCGACCTTCTCGCCGTTGGCGACGAACAGGCGCGTGCGACGGGGGAACGGGTACCGGTTCTCCTCGCCGACGTCGTCGGTGATGACGACGGTGAGCGCCTTGTCGGTCTCCTCGATGGTCACCGTGCCGGGCTGCTCGGCGATGCGCGCCAGGCCCTTCGGCTTGCGGGCCTCGAACAGCTCGACGACACGCGGCAGGCCGTGCGTGATGTCCGCGCCGGCGACGCCGCCGGTGTGGAACGTACGCATGGTCAGCTGGGTGCCCGGCTCGCCGATCGACTGGGCGGCCACGATGCCCACCGCGTCGCCGATCTGCGCCGTCTGGCCGGTCGCCATCGCCCGGCCGTAGCAGGCCTGGCACACGCCGGTCAGCGCCTCGCACTTCAGGGTCGAGCGCACCGGCACGCGGAAGCCCGCGGGCTCGTCGACGAAGGCCTCGCCGATCGCCGCGCACTCCGCGCGGTCGATCTCCTGGCCCTTCTTGACGATCGGCTTGCCCTTCTTGGTCCCGATGTCACCGGCCGCGATGCGCCCGATGAGGTTGATGTTCGGGGACCCGTCGTCGGCGTAGGCGAGCATCTCGATGTGCCCGCTCGTGCCGCAGTCGGGCTCGCGGATGATGACGTCCTGCGCCACGTCCACCAGACGCCGCGTGAGGTAGCCGGAGTCGGCGGTGCGCAGGGCGGTGTCGGCCAGCCCCTTGCGCGCGCCGTGGGTGGAGATGAAGTACTCCAGGACGTCCAGGCCCTCCATGAAGTTGGCCTTGATCGGACGCTCGATGATCTCGCCCTTCGGGTTGGCCATGAGGCCACGCATGCCCGCCAGCTGGCGGATCTGCTTGAAGGAGCCACGGGCGCCGGAGTTGGCCATCATGAAGATGGGGTTGAGCTCGTCGAAGTTCGCCTCCATCGCCTGGGCGACCTCCTCGGTGGCCGCGGTCCACTTGTCGACGACGGCCTCCTTGCGCTCCTCCTGGGTGATGAGCCCCATGTTGTACTGCTCGTGGAGCTCCTCGACCTCCCCCTCGTACTTGGCGAGGATCTCGCCCTTGTTCTCGGGGATCACCACGTCGTTCTTGGAGATGGTGATGCCGGCCTTGGTGGAGTACGTGAAGCCGAGGTCCTTGAACGCGTCCAGGACACCCGCCATCCCGCCGGCGCCGTACTTCTGCACCAGCGCGTCGATCACGTTGACGGCGTCGCGCTTGCGCATCGACTGGTTGACGAACTGGTAGTCCGCCGGGTCGAAGGCGTCGCCGAACGACTCCTCCAGCGCCCGCTCGATGCGGTCGTTGTAGATGATGCGCCCGACCGTGGTGAGGATGTGGCCACCCTCGCGGCCGACCGGCCGGTACTCGGCCAGGTCGTGGAGCGTCGTCATGCCGTGCTCGTAGCTCAGCTCGGCCTCCTGCGCCGTGCGGAACACGCGCGGACGCGGCTCGCCCTTGGGCCACGCGCCGTCCTCGCTGAGGAGCTTCTGCTTCTCGTCGAGGACGTCGACCTCGGGCCCGTAGGTGAGGTAGAAGGCGCCGAGCACCATGTCCTGCGACGGCGTGGCCAGCGGGGCGCCATGGGCCGGGGACAGGATGTTGTTGCTCGACAGCATGAGGATCCGCGCCTCCGCCTGCGCCTCGGCGCTGAGCGGGAGGTGGACGGCCATCTGGTCGCCGTCGAAGTCGGCGTTGAACGCGTGACACACGAGCGGGTGGACCTGGATGGCCTTGCCCTCGACGAGGATCGGCTCGAACGCCTGGATGCCCAGACGGTGCAGCGTGGGAGCGCGGTTCAGCAGCACGGGGTGCTCCTGGATGACGAGCTCCAGCACGTCCCAGACCTCGGGGATCATCGAGTCCACCATCTTCTTGGCGGCCTTGATGTTCTGCGCGGCCTTGCGCTCGACGAGCTCGGCCATGATGAACGGCTTGAACAGCTCGAGCGCCATCAGCTTGGGCAGGCCGCACTGGTGGAGCTTGAGGCTCGGGCCGGCCACGATGACCGAACGGCCGGAGTAGTCCACGCGCTTGCCGAGCAGGTTCTGACGGAACCGGCCCTGCTTGCCCTTGAGCATGTCCGACAGCGACTTGAGCGGCCGGTTGCCCGGGCCCGTCACGGGGCGGCCACGGCGGCCGTTGTCGAACAGCGCGTCGACGGCCTCCTGCAGCATCCGCTTCTCGTTGTTGACGATGATCTCCGGCGCGCCGAGGTCGAGCAGCCGCTTGAGGCGGTTGTTGCGGTTGATGACGCGGCGGTACAGGTCGTTGAGGTCCGACGTGGCGAAGCGGCCACCGTCGAGCTGCACCATCGGGCGCAGCTCCGGCGGGATGACCGGCACGGCCTCCAGGACCATCATGTCCGGGGTGTTGTCGGAGTTCAGGAACGCCGACAGCACCTTCAGGCGCTTGACCGACCGGGCCTGCTTCTGGCCCTTGCCGTTCTTGACGATGTCCTCGAGGTCGACCCGCTCGTGCTCCATGCAGATGCCGGGCAGGTCGGCCGGGGCCAGACCGTCGCCGGGCAGGCGCTCGGGATCCACGGCGCGGGGCGTCGCCTCGCGGTCGTAGTCGGGCTTCTCGCGCAGCAGCTCGCGGACGTGCTCGGCGCCCATGCCGCCGCCGAAGTACTCGCCGAAGCCGTACGGCGAGCCGAAGCGGTGCTTGAGCTCACGGAAGAACGTCTCGTCCGCGATGATGAACTTCGGCTTGAAGGCGTCCTTCTCGAAGGACTTCTCCTTGTAGGACGACAGCGGCCATTCCTTGCCCTCGGCGGGCGGCTCCTCGGCCGGCTCCTCGCGGTTGGCGAAGAGCTTCCAGACCTCCTTGAGGCGCATGCGCGCGTCCTCGTAGTAGGCCTCCGTGTCGTCGATGTCGCCGGTGAAGGTCTTCTTCAGCTCGGCGAGCAGCTTCTTGCGCTCGTCGTCGGAGAGCTTGGAGACGGTGATCTCCAGCGACTCGACCCAGAGCAGGTCCTCGTCGTCCAGGCCGGTCTCGGTGCCGTCCTCGAGGTACTTGGTGCGGGCCTCCAGCTGCGTGCGCAGCCGGCCGACCTGCTCCTGCTCCTCGGCGACGAGGCGGTCGAGCTCCTCCTGCATCTGCTCCTCGAGCACGGGCAGGTCGCGCCAGCGCGCCTCCTGGTCGACCCACGTCACGATGGACGCGGCGAAGTACAGGATCTTCTCGAGCTCCTTGGGCGCCATGTCCAGCAGGTAGCCGATGCGGCTCGGGACGCCCTTGAAGAACCAGATGTGGCTGACGGGGGCGGCCAGGTCGATGTGGCCCATGCGCTCACGGCGCACCTTCGACCGGGTGACCTCGACGCCGCAGCGCTCGCAGACGATGCCCTTGTAGCGGACGCGCTTGTACTTGCCGCAGTAGCACTCCCAGTCCTTGGTCGGACCGAAGATGCGCTCGCAGAAGAGGCCGTCCTTCTCCGGCTTGAGCGTGCGGTAGTTGATCGTCTCGGGCTTGGTGACCTCGCCCGAGCTCCAGCCGCGGATCTGCTTGCTGGAGGCGAGACTGATTTCAATTGCGTCGAAATTATTGATGTCGATCATGCGATTCCTTCGCTTGAGTGGGTGCGTGTGGCCTCAGGGGTGGCGGGTTGACCGCACCCACTCATGCCTCGGCTCCCAGCGTCTCGTCCGCCTCCGGACCTTCGATGTCGATCCCGGCGTCCGCGTCGACCGCGGCGTCGGTGTCGTCCTCGCCCTCGACCTGCTCGTCGGCGGCGACCTCGTTGTCGGCGCGGACGCCTGACAGGTCGATGCCGAGCTCCTCGGCGGCGCGCAGGAGGTCGTCCTCCTCGTCGCCGAGTTCCGCCTGCGCCCCGGCGTCGGACACCACGTTGACGTCCAGGGAGAGGGACTGCATCTCCTTGAGGAGCACCTTGAAGGACTCCGGGATGGACGGCTCGGCGATGTTCTCGCCCTTCACGATCGCCTCGTAGGCCTTCACGCGGCCGACCGTGTCGTCGGACTTGATGGTGAGCATCTCCTGCAGCGTGTAGGCGGCGCCGTACGCCTCCAGGGCCCACACCTCCATCTCGCCGAAGCGCTGACCGCCGAACTGCGCCTTGCCGCCCAGCGGCTGCTGGGTGACGAGCGAGTAC
>WBZU01002939.1_pt1 | contig 11455 bp, 12 predicted proteins | sample 5204311 | NCBI WGS metagenome assembly WBZU01 (sample SAMN12344359, study PRJNA552823) | activated sludge metagenome | biome: Activated sludge suspended growth; feature: Nitrification reactor; material: Wastewater; isolation source: activated sludge from nitrification reactor of wastewater... | reverse complement strand
TGCCGTCTGCGCGGCCTGGATATCGGCCTCGGGGGCGGACGGCTTGTTGAGGGCGCTGGAATGCTGAGCCAGCACCAAAGACAGCGCAAACGCCGCCGCCAGTGACACGATTGCCAGTCGCTTCATGGTGTCGTCCCCCTTCTACGCATGATGAGTCCGCGAGGCCCCCACGGCATGACGCGATTATGCCCAAAAGCCCTTCATGTGAAAGAGAGGACGCCAGCATGATGCCAAACCGGCATGGGAGGCCGCATTTTTTGGGTTTCGGCGTGGCCGGCCGGCACCGTGCGGGGCTTGCCGGCCGGTTGTCTCCAACCTACGCGTTTTGCCAGCCGCGACGGAAATCTCACTGGCTCCCGTTTCACCCATCGACGGCGGCGGGGCAGCTCCCCCCTTGAGCCCCGCGCCCAACTAAGGAGATGACACGAATGATGAAGATTTCTCGCGGCGCGCTCGCCGCCCTTGCCGCCGCGGTGGCGATTCCGGCGACGGTTGCCATTGCACGCGGCTATGATCACGGCGGCTGGCAACGCATGAGCCCGGAAACGCGTGAGCGGCTCGAGGACGGCCGCCTCGCAATGGCCAAGACGGCTCTCAAGCTCAATGCCGATCAGGAGAAACTTTGGTCCGCCGTTGAGACGGAAGTGCGTGCCGGTTTCAAAGCGCGCGAAGCCCGGCGTGCCGAGCGCGAGAAGATGCGTGAGGAATGGCGCAAGTCGCGTGCGGACGACAAGGATGCCAAGATACCGCGCACCGATTTAAGTGAGCGCTTCGACAAGATAAGCGAGAGAATGACGGAGCGCGCTGAGCGCATGAAGGCCTTCGCCGCATCGTTCAAGCCATTCTATGCCTCGCTCTCGGATGAGCAGAAAGACGTGCTGCGCCCTCTCATGCGCGATCTGATGCGCGGCGAGGGTGGACATGGCGGCAAGCATTGGGGCCACGGCCGCGGTCACGACGGTTGGGGCAACCATGGCCAGCGCTTTGGTGATCGCTTCGAAGGCCGCCGTTCCGAGCGCATCGAGGAGCGCCGGGGTGGCGGTTCCATGAGCGATGACAGGGGTCCGCAGACCGAGCAGGCTATGCCTGACGATGACGAGGGTCCCACCGACAACCTCTAATGCTTTGAACTTGCGGTTCCACGGGTTGCGGGAATGCGGGACTGCGGGAAGATGCGGGCCAGGAGAAATCCTGGCCCGTGTTTTTTGTGTTTGCCCTTGAGAAAACGCCGGCCCAACCGGACCGGCGTTTTTCTTAGTTTCGTATCGGACAGGAGCTGTCCTCAGGCCGCGCTGGTATCATCGGTTGGACGGCTGCGGCGGCGCGGTTGCGATCCGCTGAGGAAATTCGGCGGACGTTGGCCATTCCAACGTTGCTCGTTAGCGCCTTTCTTGTGACCCTCTTCATGGCCGTTGTGCCGATGCGGTCCTTTGCGGCCCGCGTGCATCTCTTGGCGGGACTTTGCCTCGCTATGGTGCGGCTTGTGTGGCGCGTGGCTGCTGTCACGTGCGCCTGCACGGTGCTGTTCGAGGTGAGGGCTGCTGTCGCGGTGACCGTCGTGGGAACGGTGATGCCCGCCGCGATGCCCCTCGCCGGTGCCGTGCCGGGGACGCTGGCGTTCGTCTGGCCGTCGATGCGCCTCGTGCTTCTCAGGCCGGATCTCCTCGCGTTCTCTACTGGCGCCGTCGCGCTGGTCGCGTCCAAAGTCATGGAGGCGTTCGGCGCGCGAATGCGCCGCTGGCCCATGATCGGGCCTTTTGCGGCCTTCGTGGCGCGGCTGCGCCGTCGCGCCGCGTTCGCGCCGGGCCTCGTCATCGCGTTCACCGCGAACGGAACGATCCTCGCTCTGTCTGGTTCGGGCGGCGCGGTGATCGTGCGGATGATCGTGAGATTGATCCCGGCCACGCCCGCGGCCACGGTGCGGGCCGCCGCGATGGCTTGCGCCCTCACCGGCGTTGCGGCGGTGCCCGTTGGCTTCTTCGCTTCGGCGCGGTGCGGGGGCAACGGTTTCTCCGCCAACATCGTCGATCATTTCAATGGGCTGCTTCATGAGCCGCTCGATCGCCTTGATCTCACCCTTTTCTGACGGATCGCACAGCGAAATCGCGGTGCCGCTCGCTCCCTTGCGCGCGGTTCGCCCGATGCGGTGGACGTAGGTCTCGGGCTCGATGGGCATGTCGAAGTTGATGACGTGTGTTACATCCGACACGTCGATGCCGCGCGCGGCGATGTCCGTCGCCACCAGCACGCGGACGTGTCCGGCGGAGAAGTCGCTCAGCGCGCGCTGGCGTGCATTCTGGGCTTTGTTGCCGTGAATGGCGGCAGCACCAATGCCGGCCATGCCCAGACGATCCGCGACGCGATCCGCGCCGCGCTTGGTGCGCGTGAAGACGATAACGCGCGACACCGCTTCGTCCTTCAGGATGGTGTGCAGGCGGCTCTGTTTTTCAGGCGCGCGCACGATCATCACCTTCTGGTCGATACGGTCGACGACGATCTGCTTGGGGCTCAAGTCGATGCGGTAGGGGTCGTTCAGCAGCTCGTGGGCCAGGCTGCGAATTTCCGCGGGCATCGTCGCCGACAGCATCGCCGTGCGCCGCTTGTGCGACAGGAGCGAGGCAATCTTGCGGACATCCCGGATGAAGCCCATGTCGAACATGCGGTCGGCTTCGTCCAGTACGAAGGTGCGCACGGCGCGCAGGTCGACATGGCGATCGTTCACATGGTCGAGCAGCCGGCCCGGCGTGGCGACGAGAACGTGTACGCCGCGCCTGAGCGCGTGAATTTGCGGGCCCTTGCTGACGCCGCCGAGCACGACGGCGCGGCGAATGTTCATATTCCGCGACAGGCTCGCCACTTCCTGGTCGATCTGAAGCGCAAGCTCGCGTGTCGGTGCCAGGATCAACGAGAGCGCTTCGCGCTGGTTGGGCGTGGCAGGGTTGACAGCAAATTCTTGCAGGATCGGCAATACGAACGCCGCCGTCTTGCCTGAACCCGTCTCGGCCAGCGCGAGCATGTCGCGGCCTTCGATCTGGGGCGCGAGCGCGGCTTTCTGAACGGGTGTTGGAGTGGAGTAACCGCACTGGATGAGTGCGCGCGTGAGAGGCTCGGCGAAGCCGAAAGCCTCGAAGGTATCATATGTCAAAGTGGAAAATGTCCCAAGGGCTCCGGACCTGTGCGCACCCTGAGTGCGAGGTCGCGTCCCATGGCCCACACCGGCGCTTTCGGGGTGTGGCCTCGTTTGTTCGGATTGATCTGGATGCAGGGTCGAGCGCGTTTGTCAAAAACGCTTTTGGTGGCACGAGGACCCGAGCGCCATCGAAGAGCAATTGGCCGCTTATGCGCAGGCTTCGCAAGGCAAGTCAAGACAATACGGGTTTGGGCGCAGTATGCCGCGCGGGCGCCCGGGCAGGTGCCTATTTGCCGGCTTCTATTTGCGGCAGGGGTACACCTCCGAGAGCGCCGCGGTCATGGTCACCTTGGTCGGTTCCATCCAGCGATCGGGATGCTTCTTGGCCCAGTCCAGGTAGATCTTTGCCAGATCGTCCATGTTGTACCCGTGGGGTACGCAGAAACCATCTTCGGGCTTGGACATCTTGACGTGGGAATTGATAAACCCGGCGCAGGATGATTTGAGCTGGATGAACTCCGGGGTGACCTGCTCGATGGGGCGTGGCAGGCCCAGGAATCTTTCGCAAAGCTCCACGAGCGCCGTTGAATCATCAGCGCAGGCGGGAAGGCTGCCCAGAGCAGTGGTGGCGAGCGCGGTCGCGCCGATCATGGCGGCAAAGCTGCGAAGCATAGGCGGCATAAACCCTGTCCTGACGTGACGTTGGGAAAAGCAAAGGGGGTTCCTAGCACGCACCAGGGGTAAGGAAAACCGCAACGGAAGTCGGCATTGTCACGCGTTACAGCACTGGCGGGGACCGTCTTCCGGCGCGTGAAGTCATGATAAACGAGTCCGGTCCATCGGATGCGAGGAGACCTCATGACCGCCCGACATGACGCTACGCTCACTGACCAGCAGATTGAGAACATCGCCGCCCGTGTTCTGGCCACCTACGATGGGCGCGCGCAGATATCCTCCATCGCGGCGGAGATTCCCGGCTTCGACCTGCCGGACGCGTACCGGGTTTGCGCTGCGGTGCGCAGCGCCCGCGAAGCCCGCGGAGAACGCGCCATTGGCCGCAAGCTCGGCTTCACAAATCGCAATATCTGGGACGAATACAAGGTCTACGCGCCGATTTGGAACTATGTCTACGACACGACGGTGCGGACCGTGTCGCCCGATGGCGCGAACTTCGACATGGGGCTGGTGGTAGAGCCCCGGCTTGAGCCGGAGATCACACTCGCCTTGCGGCGTGCGCCTCAGCCTGGCATGGATGAACGTGCGCTGATGGACTGCATTGGCTGGGTCGCACATGGATTCGAAGTCGTGCAATCGCTGTTTCCTGGCTGGCGCTTCGCGCCTGCCGACACCGTTGCCGCGTTCGGCCTGCATGGCGCTCTGCTGCTAGGGCCGCGTCATGAGGTGACAGACGGCAATCGTGATGTCTGGTTCGACCGGCTGACGCAGTTCGAAGTGGCGCTCTACCGCAACGGGGAACTGGTGGACCGCGGGTGCGCCCGCAATGTGCTCGGCGGGCCGCTTTCGGCCCTGCGCAATGTCGTCGAGGTTCTGGCCTCCGACGCCTCCAATCCACCGATCGCGGCCGGTGAATTCGTAACGACGGGGACGATAACCCGGGCTTTCCCGATGTGCGAAGGCGATATTTGGAGGTCGGAATTCTCCGGTGCGCCGTTCGAAGGTCTGCAGCTGAAATTAGGATGATGTCATCCTAATATAGCAAAACCGCCGCATATACGCCGGTAAAGGACGACTCGCGGCAGCGGTCAATTCGATCGATAATTGCACAACTGTTATTCCATCTTGCGCAAATTGGCAGGATGTCCGGACCTGCCCGGGAAATGGCTGATAAATCAGCATGCCGAGATGAGTCGCTTCGGCAAAAGAGCGGCACAACCTCCTGGTTTTGCGGGGTTGCGAAAGCATTTTCCCTCAGCGCCAATATTGAAATCACATTAAGGCTTGGCAAGCGACTCCCAGTGAGCGGCTTTCGCGCGAAACCAATAGTTAGCTGCGCGGAAAGCTAACTTGAAAATTCACGGTAATCGAAATCTGAACCGAAGCTGAATTATTCGGGGATTGATTGAATGAAAATGTTTGCCAGCATTCCATCGCGCTTGTGGTCATAACGATTTTCGCAAACTAGATTCAATCATAGTCGTGGTAGTTTCACGCGATCGCATATTGATCCCCATGTATCCAACCAGCGTTCGGTGACGAAACGAAGGATCGTTCAGCGTAGAACGAAGGAAACAATGCGCGGTTTTTCTCCACGACTCGTCCTTTCAAAGGAGCTCCACCCGCTTTTTGCGGGGCAGGTTGACGGCGTGCGTGCAAATTCCGCCTTTTATGAAGCCATCCGCAGGCATGCGGATGCGAGCCGGTGCGCGCCGGATTCAAATCTAGATCCCTACTACGCCAAGCACATGGGGGATGCGGGCAATCTGCTGATTGAGGCGGTCACCTACTATCATCACCTCCTCAAGGAGAATCAAAACTTCGGCGTCGGTGCCACCTTGGGGAAGTTGCAGAAGACTGCATTCATCCACGGCTTCGCCAGCCCCAGGCGCGTGACGATATACGTCAAGCGTCTCGTGCAGATCGGACGGCTTAGCTACAGCGAGGACGCACGCGATAGGCGCGTGCGGCGGCTCATTCCGGGACCGGAACTTTGCGCGACGGCGTTTCGCCATACCCGGGAACTTATGCGGGCGGCCGCCATCCTGTGGCCGGGCGACGGCTACGCCGGGCGCATCGATAAAGACCAACGGTTTTTCGAAACGCTCTATACGGCCATGATCCAGCGCTACGCGGCGGGTGCCGATCCGTTGCGCCCCTTTTCGGATGTCCGGCACTTCACGTCCAAGGATGCCGGCAGCTATCTTCTCGCAGCCTTGATCTACGGGTGCCTGCAGAACGCGAGCAAGCTCGATCCGCGGACGCAATTCGCGTTGAGCTATTCCGATGCGGCCGCAGTCAGTGGCGTTTCGCGCACCCACGTTCGTAACGTCATCGAAGCCGCCGAAGGACTTGGGCTCGTGACCAAGATGGGCGAGGGTGGCCGGTCCGTGCAGTTGACGGACAAGATGATCGAGTCCTACGAGCGCTATTTCGCCTGCGTCATGATCCTCGCCCGCGCGGCGGCCCAGGATGCGCAGGAAGCTCTCGGTGATGGCTGAACGGCGCTTGGCCGCTCCTCAAAGCAACTCTAGTCGAGCGCTGCAATGGCCCGCTTCAGGGCATCCGTCACGCCGGTCTCGGTCATCGCGTGTCCCGCCGCGTCGATGATTTGAAGATTGCAGCCGCGCCAAGCCGCTGCAATTGCGGCGGCAGCCGCTGGCGGGCACAGCAGGTCGTACCGGCCTTGCACGATCGTCCCGGGAATCCCCGAAAGGCTGCTGGCGTTCGATAAAAGCTGTCCTGGTGTGAGAAAGAAGTCGTGGGCGATGTAGTGCGCCTCGACGATGGGCGTCGGGGGCAGCCTTGCACCGTCCGCCATATCGTACGGCAGGGCTGCGTTCGCAGGCGTCAACTCCGAGAGTGTGCGCTCATAAGCGTTCCAGATGTGGGCCGCAGGCGCATGAATGGCAGGGTCGGGATCCTGCAATCGCTTCACGTAGGCGGCGAGTGGATCGGAGCGCTCCTCCGCGGGAAGCCAGTCGCGAAAAGCCTCATACAGCTCAGGCCGGAAGGCGCGCGGGCCTTCCACAAAGGCCCAGAAGACTTCCGCGCGGGTGCCCAGAAAGATCGCCCGAAGCACCATGCCGCTGACGCGTTCAGGGTAGGCCTGAGCATAGGCCAACGCCAGTGTCGACCCCCATGAGCCCCCCACGATCAGCCAGCGCTCGATGCCAAAGTGCTTGCGAAGTGTTTCGATGTCGCCGACCAAGTGCGCGGTGGTGTTGTTGCGGCAGGAAAGATAGGGATGGGAACGGCCGGCCCCGCGCTGATCAAACAGAAAGGCATGATCCCGTTGCGGGTCAAAGAGTGAGCGATGGAGAGGCTGGGCGCCGCTGCCTGGACCGCCATGCAGGAACAGGCAGGGCCGGCCGCCGCGCCTGCCAACCTCCTCGGCATAGATCCAGTGACCGTCACCTACGTCGATCATGCGCGCATCGAACGGGCGCAAGGGGACACAGGCTTGTTCGTTCATTTGAAACCGGTTCTCGTTGGATGTTTGTTAGCCGGGAGCGAGTTTCTTATATCAGCCAACCGGCGCATTCAGCGCGCTTTTTTCAGCCGCGCGATGAGCGCGGCCGCCGCGGCGGGGTTGCGCACCTTGGCGCCTGAGATGAAATATAAGAAGACGTCGCCAGTCTCGGCCCAATTCTTGGCCTGTTTGGCGAACGCGTTCAGGCCGGCATCGGAAAAGCCCTGTTGGAGGTTCTCCTGCGAGCCCATGTGGCGCACATAGGTAAACCTGCCTGTTTTCTGGTCGATCTGCGGATGGGATGACCCGCTGGCGTAGACGATCGCGACATCGTGCGCGCGGGCCAGCTTGTAGAATTCGGGCGTTTGGAAGCTCGCGTGCCTCACCTCGATGGCGTGACGCAAGGAAAGCCCGTCTTGCGATCTGGGCAGAAGCTCGAAGAAGGCGGTGATATCTGCAGCATCGAACTTTTTCGTCGGCATGAGCTGCCAATTGATGGGTCCGAGCTTGTCGCCGAGCTCCGTCAGACCCTGGCTGACGAACTTGTCGATCGAGGCCTTGGCTTCGGCAAGGATCTTCCGGTTGGTGACGTAGCGCGAGCCTTTGACGGCAAACACGAAGTTCTCCGGCGTCTCGTCACGCCAGTTGCGCCAGCTTTGCGGCTTGAAGGTCGAATAGTATGTGCCGTTGATCTCTATGGAGGTCATCGCGCGCGAGGCATATTCAAGCTCGCGCTTCTGTGTCAGGCCCTCGGGGTAGAACACGCCGCGCCAGGGCTCGAACGTCCAGCCTCCAATGCCGACCCGGATTTCTCCGCCAGCCATGCGTGCTCCAGCTCTGTTACGCAGCGGGCCTCGCACGATCCTGCCCACGTTGCCGCCTGCCTAACGCATCTATGTCAACGAAGCGGGCGGCGCAAGGGCCGCCCTCTCGCCGACCTGCGCCGGTCTGAGCCACATTCGGATGTGCGCCGCGCCCATCGTCGAGCTGCTTGACGGTGGCCGCGTCGAGGGGGAGGAAACGATATGACCGCGATGAGAGGTCCTTGAAGCCTTGTGCTGAAGGTTGAGGATGGAGGGCCCTTGATATGCATCCGCGAGCCGTGCTGCTGTGATGTGAGGAAATAGGTTCCCGGCTCCGGTCATTGCGTCAGGCGGGGTCTTGCGAAGCGAAGAAAGGATCTGGGTTGTGCTGTCGACATCTGTCAGGTTCAAGAAGGGTTTCCACGTTCTTATCGGGGACGGTCGCTCGCAGGCCGCCACACTCGTCATACAGCCGGGCGCCAAGGTCGGCGGTCCGCAAAATCGGCACGGCGGCGCGGACCAGTGGATCTATGTGGAGGATGGCGAAGGCATGGCAGAGATCGCTGGCGAGATCCTCGCCTTGGCGCGCGGCAGCCTCGTCCTCATTCAACGTGGCGAAAGCCACGGCTTCAGAAATACCGGAGAAGGCGAACTGCGCATCCTCACGTTCTATGTACCGCCTGCCTACGATGAAAACGAAAAGGAGCTGCCCGCCGGATTGCCTTGATGGTCCCTCTCAGGCTTTGCTCAAGTGCTCCAGGCTCGCCGCGTTCTGCTCCCAGTTCTGCCCGTCGAAGGGTTCGATGCTCAGTGAGTGCGGTTGCGTATCAAGGCAGCGCGCGTTCACATCGATCCCGTCGGGGTTCGAGCGCGGTGTGTAGAATGGCTTGATCCCGCATATATTGCAGAACGTGTGACGCGCAACCTTGGTGTTAAAGGCATACTCTGTAAGGTCGTCGGCGCCCCGCAGCAGCCGAAAGCGGGACTTTGGAACGATCAGGTGCAGAAAGCCGGACTTGGCGCAGATCGAACAATTGCAGTCCTGCACGGCAAGATCTTCGGGCGCCTCCACTTCGAAGGCTACGCGCCCGCAATGGCAGCTGCCGTGATAAAGCATAGTCTCATCCAAACGTCAGTGCAGACGCGGCCCAGGCATGAAGATGCGATGCCCGAGCATGCTTACTGTTTCATAAGCAATGTTTCGACAACAAAGGCACCGCTATCTAATCAGCCTTGTCGGCCGCGAACTCTGCTTCCAACTCCTGCTCCATGCGCACCAGATCTTCCGGTAGCGGCATGCCGAAGGCCTTGAGCTCCGACAGTTTCTCTTTGATCTGGAGGTAAAGCTCATGAGCGTCCTCCGGCTCGTTCTGCATCGCGGTCAGCAGATATGAGATGTCGTTTTTGAGTTGGTCGAAGCTCATGAATTGCCTCCTGCGATGTAATTCAACTTAAGAATAGCATGCCCGCACGCCGCCGCGTTCACGCTTTTCTGATGAGGGGCAACAATCTGCGCCGGGCTGACTCGGGCTGGGAACCTGGCGGCGGCGGGACTAGTTTTATTCGAGGCGCGGCAAGACTGTTCAAGTAGCGAAACCGTACAAACAAAATGGAGACTGCCATGGCCCGTTCTGCTTCGTCTGCCCAACTCGAGAAGGAAGACATTCTGGCGCTTTTGAGCGATGCCGAGATCGGCAAGGTCAGCATGGCTGAAACGAAGACGTCCCTCGCCGCCGGTGAGCAGTTTGTCGATCTCGACAATCTTGCCGCCGGTGTGCAAATGGTAGAAGGCTCTGGCGCTCCCAACACACACGATCTGATCGTACGCAGTGCGGTCGGCGCGAAGACTTGGTCGAATATCGTGGAGCGGTTGAGGGCAAGTTGACTTACAGTTTTGCGCATCTGCTGTTGCGCTGCACCGCGTGACCGCAGATGCGTTGCTGGGGCGTTGACCCGCAGAAAACACGATCCTAGCTTGAGCATCGCCCATTTCCGATTTCTCCAGGGGTCAAGCAGCTTTAGTGCGGCCCTCGAGCAAAGACTGGCGAGAGGAGGCTACAAACAATGGCCCAAGCATCTTCGCTCGGACAGACGATCACCGTTACAGGCCTCACGCTTCTGCTTGCCGCCTGCTCGCCTGCCACGCCTTCCACAAACCTCGCCGAGGCCATTCAATCGTGCGCCGCTTGTCACGGCGAAAATGGCGTTCCGACCGATCCGACGATGCCGGTCATCTGGGGCCAGAATCGCGGATACCTGCTCAACCAATTGCACGACTTCAAGATTGGGCATCGCAAGAATGAAATCATGGCGAGCATCGTCGAGCCGTTGAGCAGGACCGACATGGAAGCCCTTGCCACGCATTTTGCGCAACAAAAGTGGCCGGCCATCGATCAGGCGGTCGACGCCAAGTCCGAGCAGGTTGCCATCAACATCATCGATACCAAGCAGTGCACTGCTTGCCATCACGACCGCTTCCAAGGCGACACCATTCGTCCCAGGCTTGCCGGCCAGACCGTGGATTACCTATTGAAGACGATGCAGGACTTCCGAAGTCACGAGCGCGGAACGTCGCTTGCGATGTCATCTCTGCTGCGGGATGAGAGCGATGAAGATCTGAAATCCCTGGCGACATATATGGCGAGCAAAAAAGACGCTATCGCCCAGAAGTAAACGGCCCACGCAATTGTTGTCATGTGCCTTGCATCGATGGAACAGCGGGCTTCGGACGTCGCGCAAGAGATCCCAGGGACTGGCCCGGATGACCCTCTTTGGGTCGGCTTTACTCCGCCGCTTGTTTGGGCGTGTAGCCGAGTTGCGCGTTGAGCTTTTCGATCAGATCGCCGGCCGCTTCGGGAATGTTGGTGCCGGGACCGAACACGGCCTTGGCGCCTGCCGCATACAACGTGTCATAGTCGTGTGGAGGAATGACGCCGCCGACCACGATCATGATGTCGCCGCGGCCTTCCTTATCGAGTGCGGCTTTCAATTCCGGCACCAGCGTCAGGTGGCCCGCGGTCATGGACGATACGCCGACGACATGCACGTCATTCTCGACCGCCTGGCGGGCGGCTTCATCGGCAGTTGCAAACAGCGGTCCGATGTCGACGTCGAAGCCTAGATCGGCGAAGGCCGAAGCAATCACCTTCTGGCCGCGGTCGTGACCATCCTGGCCGAGCTTGGCGATGAGAATGCGCGGGCGGCGGCCGTCGTTCTTGTCGAAGGCTTCGACCAGCTTTCTCACGCGCTCGACGCTGGGGTTCATCGCGGCTTCCTTCTTGTAGACGCCTGAGATGGCGCGGATCTCGGCTTTGTGGCGGGTGAAAACCTTCTCCAGCGCATAAGAAATCTCGCCGACCGTGGCCATCTTGCGTG
>WBZU01002938.1_pt1 | contig 11455 bp, 11 predicted proteins | sample 5204311 | NCBI WGS metagenome assembly WBZU01 (sample SAMN12344359, study PRJNA552823) | activated sludge metagenome | biome: Activated sludge suspended growth; feature: Nitrification reactor; material: Wastewater; isolation source: activated sludge from nitrification reactor of wastewater... | reverse complement strand
AAATAACCCAGGCAATGGATACAAAAGCTTTTTCTCTCATATCTTCTGTCCAAGAATTTAGAGCTTTACAAAATCTAAGTTACTCTTTGGTAAGATACAATGGTAAAGATATCGGAACGAGTACTAAGGAAGAAAGATTGAAATTTATAGGCAAACTCCCGGCAGTAATGGTAGGAGCTTTAAGTGAAGCCTTAGTAGATTTTGATGCAAAGACTGATGCCGCGTGTCGGGAGGGTGAACAAAATTTTTAAGACAACCCTGGGCTCAACAACGCCTAGAATTATTCGTTTCCGGGGTTAAGGTACCTAAGTTAGGTTCTTGGTTAGATACAGTATCTAGGGCTTATCTAACTAGGAAAGCAACTAAGGAAGTAACTCTCCTTAGTCTATTGGCACATATAGCATCAGCACAATCAGAAGATACTAATTGGAAAACAAGTATCTCAAGAATATGGAACCAGTATGTAAACATGGCTTATTTCTTAGAGGAAGAATCTAAGGAACGTGACGATAGTATGAGGGAAGAATTCGCTCATTGGAAAAATATCAAGCCTATAATCAAGATGACGGAAACTGGCTTGAAAGTAAGTGGCATAAGATTAAAATAAATACATTATGACACCTTTTTCACCAGGCCAGGATATCTTCCAAACGCAAGCGGATCAAAGATTTAACTCATTTTCTGAACCTTTCAATCCGGTAAACTTAAACCCAGGTAAATGGGGGATAGATCCGAGTCTATTAACCCCATCTTACATGTCCCCTTATAGACCTCAATATCAAGGTCCACAGGGGAATCAATTATATGGGGCTACCCCAGGATTTTTTAATTCAGTAAATAGTGCTTTTAATCCCTTTTCCAGTTGGAGATCTGGCACTAACTATGGTGGAAATAGCTATCAACAAAATCAAGGTTACTATGATTCTATAGGCTTTACCCCCGTAGATTGGCATTCGTCCATTATTCAAAAATATGTATTTCCTGCGATAGCTACGCATCAAGCTTATAAACACTTCACTAAACCCTCGTACAATTTAGGTTCTGGACTGGGGCAGGGTATAGCTAGAGGGGTTATGGGGACTTCGGCCTCTATAGGAGCTACTGGTTCTGCCATGAACACGGCAGGTAGAGTAGGGGGAGTATTAGCAGACTTGACCCTGCCTTTTGCAGCTGCCCAAGCAGCGGTATGGTGGGGAGCTGACAAAATGATATTTGATCCTTACGTAGCTCAAAGAAATACTGCTAGGGGGTTAAGGAACAATTTCTTTGGGATTTCCATGGGGGAAGGCATGGGAAACTTTGTAACTGGCGGAGGATTTTCAAGAACCGCAGCTGCTGGAATTTCCAAAGATATTTCTAGAATGGGGGCATATGATCCTACATTCAACCAGAATGAGATGTCTTTATTAACTGACTACTCAGCTAGAGCGGGTTTGTTTGATATGAGCATGGGGAGTCAGATAACTAGCAAAATGAAAGAAATAACCAAACAAGTTAAGTTGGTTATGTCAATAGCTAATACTTCGGACTTTAGGGAAACAGTAGAATTACTGGCCAGGATACAACAAGCTGGAGCTACTGGAGCATCAGCGTCTAATGTATTTACTAAGCTTGGTGGGTATGCTTCGGCTGCCGGTATGTCCACTATGAAAATGATGAATACCGTAGGTGCTCAGGGTCAATTCCTATTTCAAGCTAACGGTTTAACCCCTTACGTTGGCCAATTGGTTGCTGGACAAGCAGCAGCTAGTTTTGCTACAGCTCAGAGATCAGGATTATTATCCCCAGCCTTGATGGCCAGAATGGGGGGAGTAGAAGGAGCCACTCAGGCTTCAACTACTGGTATCACTAACCTTTTACAAAGTCCTTACGCTGCGGCAATAGGAATGAATTCTTATTTCTTGGGTGGAGACAAAGGGAGCATATTGGGAAATTTAGGTAGATTAGGCGGACATCTATCAGGTAATACTCTTAATGCTATAGGTAATATGAATTTAGTCCGTCCTGCTTTAGTAAGTAGAATGGCAGAAGACGGAGGATTAAAAAACGCACAGGAGAAGATATCTCAATTTGCTAAAGTATTACCTGGGACTGGTAGTAGGATTGATGCAGGTAGAGCTTACATGATTCTTACTCAAGGATATGGAATGGGTGATACTGAAGCTAGAGGTATTCTACAACAACTAAAGACCTATCAAGATCCATCTTCTGTTAATCAACAATTATCAGGTATACAACGCCGTAGTATTGATAGTATGCATAAAGCCCTTGAGCAGGAAGGGCTAAACTACGGAATCTTTACTCAGCCTATATATGGCTTTAAACAACAGGCTAGAAGGCTACAGGCTGTAGGGGTAAGCATGTCTGGATCCATACTTGAAAAAGCAGCTAATATCGGTGATTTTACTGAGAAGTTTATGACTTCAGGGTTAATGGGTAGTGATTCTATGGATATCATCACTAATGAACATCTTACCGGAGCTGGAAAGATGTTATACCTAAATGATAGTAGATTAAAACAGAAGAGGTTAGATGAACATTTAGGATATGATAGAGAAATTGGTTCAATAACTCTATTCAGAAGTAAACATGTTAGCACTTTAGCAAAGCTTAATGCTAATTCTAATAATAAGGATGTTCAACGTTTGTATTCAGCAAAAACTGATACAGAAAAAATGAACGTTATAGATAAGTTGGCTGAAACTGGAGTAATACCAGAAGAATATAAAGATATAAGTAAGCAGAGAGAATTGGTAAGATCCCTTAAGGATATTGGAACGACTACAAAGACTATATCAGATTTGAATGTTGATAAGATATTGACAGAGAAATTAAATTCTAAGTTACCCAGAGCTAAATATGCTGAGTTAGCTGCCTATGTTGAATATATAGGAGCTGAAGGGGATATAGACAAACTTCAAGATATAGGAAGTAGATTAAATTCTGCTACAGGATTAGGTCTGGAATCAGAAGGGGGAGTTGTTAGCACCAGAGCATTAAAGGCTCATTTTGCAAGACGAGGTGCTGAATTAGGTAGTTCAGGTATAGCTCACTTAGGAGAGTTATTAGGGGAGGCCGGTAAGGAACTAGGTATGTCTGGTATAGAATTGGCCAGTCAAATATCAGATCCTAAATCCAGGGAAAGTCTAGCTAATAGATTAGGGCTATCTTCGGCTGGTAGTACTGAAGATCAATTTATGGCGATGCTAGCTCAAAAGAGGGGATATGACTTAACCACTCCCGGCATTTCAGTTAGTAGAAGCAGAATGGCAGGTTCTGAGTTCCACGAGGAAAATGCCAAGAGAAGTATTGCGTTAGGAAAACAAAGTGCTGAAATCAGGGCATTACATAGGTCAGGTAAAATAGATTTTACCACTGAGCAAAATATGCTAAATGTGCTAGACCATAAGAGGGCGATATCTGATTTTGGAGACCATGTAAAAGAGTTTGGTACTTATATTAAGGGTATGGGTGGAGCAGGTGGAGATCCTTTAAAGGATAAACTAGTTTCTGGGTACAACAGTGTAAACGATTTCTTTTCTAAGAGATGGGGTAATTAATAAAATATCATGCAAAAAATTATTCCTAAACTATTACCAATTACCCCTCTAGAACTTTATCTTCAAAGGGTTAATGCCGCATATGATTCTATACGTAAATCTGCTAGGGGATATGATTATACCCCAGCTCAATTTGGAGGAATATTTGGCCAGAAGATATTGGATACTGAAGCAGTAGTATTAGAAGTTATAACTTACGAGATTAAATAATGGCAGAATATAATCCATTAGCGTCAATAGGATCATCAGTTGATAAATCAGTTACTGATAATCTTAGCTTAATTACCTTAAATTCACAAGGTACTAGTCCTTATAAACCACCAGTAATAGGTTCCTTATTTAAACCTAATACTGATTATGCATCTGAACGATTATATACAATACGTCCTAGGTATTCAGCCAAAACTTTTACTAATAATGGTATAGATCATACTACCCAGGATAGAGGAGATATTGCCTATATACAACTTTTATCCACCTCAAATTCAGTTAAGGATAGTGAAAGGAAACTATCCACTAATTTAGATGCTGAATTAGGAGAGTTAAAAAGTAGTGCTGGATATAAAAGATTTTTCCTTACAGATATCAATGTTACTTATTCTGAAAAAGTACAAATTACTACTACTTTCGGTGATAATGAAGTTGTTTATTATTTTGGAAGGCAGCCTGTTGTTTTTAATTTATCAGGAGTATTATTTGATTCTGTTGGAGTTGATTGGTTTAATTCTTTTATATCATTATATAACGAAGTTATTCGTGGTACTCAATTAGCTAAAAATTATGAATTAATCAAACTAGTACTACCTAACATGGTATTAGTAGGATCTATCTTGAATTTACAACATTCCCAAAATTCTGCTAGAGATAACGAAGTAGGATTCAGCATGCAATTCCTGGCTAAAACCTTCTTCCCAATTCCGGTATCTGAAAGTGTAGGAACTCCAGATAAGCACTTGACAGGGGATTTGGTAGACTTCTCCGTAGGTAAAACTGGTTTTGATGGCTGGGGAGCAAAACTCTCAGTAGGTAATATAGGGGGAGGATTAATACATACTGTTGAGTCAGGACTTTCTGGAATATTAGGACCTGGAAGTTATAAAGCACTTAACACTGCTGCTAAAGTGGATTCTGTACTGAGCAATTTTAGATCTTCCATGTTTGATCCGGTTTATGGAATATTATCCACTATAACAAAAGTAGTTAAATCATCTTCGGGCGATTTAACAAAAATAATTTCTTCATTTACCAATCCGGTTAATGCTATATTAAGAGATATAACAAGTATTTCTTATAAGGCCATTGCTTTGTCAAACCTTATTGAAAACAGCGTTAATGATGTGGCTAGAATTCCAGCCAGAATGATAAATAATTTTAATACAACTTTAAAGACTTTAAAGTATGCGTCCGGAGTTATAACAAGAGTCCCTGAAAATATCTCTCAAATATTAAAACGTAATTATCGTAGTGGGAGATTAAAAAGTGGGGCAGCTATATTAAAAGCTGGTAAGAATAAAAATAAATCTAAAGCTGCTGTTCTTTCCTCAGGAGCACCGTATTCAACAAAAAATGCTTATAGATTATAATTATGAGAAATTATTCTAATTTTTTATTATTTGAAGACTTGTTGGATTCATTACCATCTGGCTCAGCATTTTTGTTAAACTCGGCTAACGTGATTATTAATCCAGTAGTTAGTATTACTTCCATGGATTGTAATACCTTGCTGGGGACGTATATAAACTTAAATTATGAACAAGAAGGTAAGGTAGAATTAGCAACTGGTTTACCACTGACCAGAGATAGAATTTCAGACTTGTTAGCTGATGGTAAATATACAATAAGTATACGAGAAGCCAATAGTTGTAAAGAAGTAAATGGTATTTGTCAAGCCTGCTACCAAGCAAGTTTTAGAGCTAATACTCCTCCTGAAGTGGGTTCTTTGGTCCAAGTAATTTCAAAATTTAATTATCAATCAGACTTAATAATAGCTAATGGAGTAAGCTCCGAATACACATTAACTCAAAGTGACGAAGATTATTACTCTGTAGATGTTATACACGATGGATCCGTTATTGATAGCTCTGAGTATGTTCTAGAATCCAATAAAATAATTTTTAATAACCCTCCTAGTAGATTATCCGTCTATGTAATACATTTTTTCAAAGAAAGTTCTGATCCATTACTAGGATATATTTCCAAAACTTTTACCGGTGGTTTATTAGGTTTAAAACCTTTACCAACCCATAGCCTACCTATTCGTAGATCTATATATGATTTATTACTTACAGATTCGTATTTGAATTCTATGGTGCAGGAGCTTAGATTATTTCCAGAGATACCCGCAACATATAAAGAATATATTGATTCCATACATGATAGATTAGAAAAAGCATTATATATACTATATCTATATGCATTATTTGGTAATATAGAAACATGAGACAAACCGGAAGAACGGATGTAATACTACAACCCTTCAAACTTTATATTGAAGGGGTACAAATACCTTTTGATCAAATAGTAATCAATCAAGGTGTAGGTAGTTTACCTTCTGCTACCCTGTCAGTACCACCGATAGCAGGATTAATGGATATTGCTAGATTTTATAATCCTAAGGTTCATATCTTTTATGAAGATAGGACGGGATCCTATTTACCTTCAGATTCTGCTGCCAAGAAAGATAAATTAATTTTTACAGGACATATTGTCGGTACCTCTTATACTAAATCCAAGAATGGGTCTGGTATGGTGGCAATACAATTTCAATGTGTACACAAAAATAAATTAGTTACCGAATGTTTGGTTGATTACTCCGGGTGGTTTAATGAATCATTAGATCAGTTCCGATCTACTGTTGCAGTTAAAGAATCCCATGCTAATAGTTCAGCAGCAATACTTGAATCATTGGAAGGTATTAGCGGAGGTGTGGCTGACGATGATAACTATTTAAAGTCTAAGGAAAATAAAACTAATTTTCTACCCAGAAGTTGGAAAGACTTTGAAGAAAGACTACAGGGAATGCCTGGAGCCATGGTAAATTATTGGAATCAGTTAAACCGGGCTGCTTTTAACCCAGCTACAGAACAATCACATGATGGATTTACTAAATTATATAAACCTTTAATAGAAAAAGGATTAATGTTCTTTCAAAGAATGTCAGGACATTATGCCCTGGAAAAGCTTATTGAAGATAGTAAGGAAGATCCTTGCTCTCCTACTAATTCAGGACCTAAAAAAGTATTAGTTCCACCTTGTGCAAGATTATTTTTAAGATCTGCTGTTCAAGCTCAATTAACGGTTTCCCTAATAGATTCTTATCTTCAAACATCTGGAGAGGTAACCAATATATATGAGGTTTTTGAAAGGTTCTATAATGCTATTGATTACGAACTAATTACCTTAGCTTCCCCTGCTGAAGTTACATTACCTTTTAAAAAGAATGAAATAAATGGTTTGAATCTTGATGAAGTTTTAACGGGGGATTTAAATGACCCTAATGGTAAAACTGCACCTATAGAAACTATTATCAAACCAAAAATGCCTTTTTATTATTCTCCGTCTTGCAACATATTATTCCCAAAAATGTTTCATACTATAAATGTAGTATACGACGAAGATAATATCCCTACCAGAATAAGTGCAAAGAATAACGAGATTTTAAAAGCCGAATCCTCACTAGCTACTGAGTTTAGAGCCCCAGCTTCGGTTAGATCAGCTATAGCTGAAAAATTTAGCTCTAGAAAGGATAATAAAGCTCCTTATAATTTATTATCTTCTATGGCTAATTCGTATGGTGCTGTAGGTAAATATGAACAAGGCCGGGGGGTCAAGGTTCAATATTCTGAGTTACCTTTCTGGCTATCTCATCTATCCAATACTTCTTACAATTCTACGACTAAAGTACTGGATACACTGTCTGATCCAACTGTAGATCCACAGAAAGCAGAAGCATTAAAGGACTTAGCCGATGGGTGGGCTAAAAGGTATCCCAACCAGAAAGAACAGACTATGAATATATGGGGGGCCAATTCGGGTATATCTCCTCATCATAGACTGCTGTTTGCTTCTGTAGATTATTTATATACTCAAATGTTTGCCAGATCAAAAGCTGGGTCCGTAGAGTGCCCTTTTAATCCCTATATAATACCTGGGTATCCAATGGATATAATAGAGCAGTCTCCTTTATTACCTAGTTTCCATGCAATGTGCACCAGCGTCTCTCACTCTATTGGGTCTTCCAGTGTTTCTACTTCAGTATCCTTTACTGCTGCTATGACATACTCCGAATTAGTAAATTATTATATACCTGTTATAAACCCCTATTTACAAGTTGTATTGAATTTAGCCAAGGATCCTACTTTAGTAAATAATACTACTGATGCTATAACTGCAGCTCACGACTTTTATTTTCACACTTTAGGTGTTAAAGCAGTGGCTCCAGAGATGTTGATGGATTTTGAAACGGGATTACCAAAAGCAGTTAAACTCGGATCAAATGGTATATTTGAAACTAGTAATACTGTGTCCATAAGAGCTGAGAATGGGGGAGAATTAAATCCATATTTAACATACGAAGGAAATTTGAGTTTAGTACAAAGACCTATTGAAAATAAAGAGGATTATTCTAGTCCATCCAGATTTAATCTAAAGTTTATAGATTTGGTTAGAGACGAATACAATCCTACTGTTATCAGATACACCAATGATAACTTAACCACTTCAGATAAATTTGAAATAGGACAAAATCAGTTCTTAAATTACGATACTAAATTTGGATCCGTAGAGATATCTACTAATCCAACCCCTGGAGAAATTATAGCAGCTAACAGACGGGTAGAGGGAACCTAATATGGCTAATTTAGAATTCAATAATACAAACAACACTAGAAAACTTGATAGGGGTAATTTCATTCCTACTAAAATAGTAGAGAAACTATCTACTACTTCTGAGGCATATAACTGTTTTGCTGAACAACGTTTTTGTGGAAACTTACAAGCCTTTATGGTAAACTATGTTCTAACTATTTCTAGTTATCATAGTATTTACACATAAAGATTATAAGGATCAATAAAATGTTTACATTGAATTTAACCCCGGAAGATATCGAAAGTTTAGTAAAAGATAGTATTATGAAATCAGGATTTGGCGAGGCAGTTACCAAGTCTGTACAAAAAATTTTAGCCAGTTCATATAATAATCCCATAGAGGAAGAAATTAGATTGTACATACGTAAAGTAGTGGCTGAATTAATTGAGAAATCTTTGGGAGAGAAACTTAGAGAATCAATCTCTAAATACGCAGAAGAGAAACTAACTAAAGAAATACTAGATTCAGTTTCGTGCGCAGTAATAGATAAGATAGTTAAATCAGTTCAAGATTATTAATATTATGAATATTGAAGCCCCAGATAATACAACAATAACTACCTCTACACCTTTTGATTTCCAAGCAGCCAAGAAAAAAGATATCGAGTTATATACTCAATGGAAACAAAGTGGTGATAAGCAGGCTTTAGGGGCTTTGATAAAACAGTTACACCCCGTTATATACTCAGAAGTTAGACGAGCTTCAGGAACGTTACCTGAATCAGCCCTATCAGCTGAAGCAAAAAAATGGACGGTTAGAGCTATACAAACTTATGATCCAACAAAAGGTGTAGCTTTATCAACCCACGTAATGAATTATTTACCTAAAGTAAGACGACTAAATTACAAGTATCAAAACTCAGCTAGATTACCTGAAAATTTACAATTACAATTTACCGAATTTAGAAATGCTGTATCTCACTTGGAAACTAACCTAAATAGAGAGCCAACTGATGAAGAAATAGCAAAACATTTGGGTTGGAGTAAACCTTTAGTGGTTAGATTCAAGGGTTCTCTTTATGAAGATTTAGTTGAGTCTGCTTCTCAAAGACCTATTGAGACTACGCAATTTAACTCTAACAAGATGCTTATGGACCATCTAATGTCCAAGTTAGATGAACAAGAAAAAACTATATTATTAAATTCTAAAGATATTTCAGCCCAAGAATTAGCAGATAAAATAGGGGTTAACATCTCTAGACTAAACTATTTAAAGTCCAAGCTAAGAACTAAGATAATGGGTATAAAAGAAGAAATAGGTATGTACTAATGACTACCTCATCAGAACTTTTGATACAGGATGTTGAATCCCTTCATGAAGCTTTATCAGATTATACTAGTTTATTGGCTCAGTATCTTTTTACTGCTACAGATAACCCACCACATTTCGATACACTAGCTGAAAATATTAAATACTTAGAATTAGTAACTATTGCTAATCAAAACATTAATAGTTTCCAAGGATTAAGTGCTGGAATTTTAACCAAGCTTTTATATAAAACGGTGGCAACCATAAGAGAAAAAAATATGTCTGGGAATACTAAAGCTGCCATATACGTTAGAGCAGCTACGGAACTAGGGGCCGTTAAAGAAGAATTAGCTGGGGAAACAGCCGTAGCCCGGAGTTACTTTTCAGGAACGGCTCCAGATCAGAATATAATAAGTTAATATGGCCACTCCCTTTAAAGTATCCAGATTAGGGGTAGAAGTCAATCTACCATCTGGATCCACTTATGATCTTTTGTTAGTATCAACTCCTGAAGGTTACCCAGAGGGGAAGGTATATTTTAAATTTGAACAGACTCCTAGGAAAATTACAGGTGTCCAAAAAGTAGCCCAAACTTTTATGCGGATCTTATTTTCCTCTAAGGGGTCAGATGTATTACGGCCCGATTCTGGTACGGCATTCCCTGAATTAGTTATATCATCTAATAGACAGATGGACGATAGAATTCTTTATTCAGAGATTTCCGAAGCTGTTAGAGATGCGGAACAACAAACTAGATATATACTTAATAGTTCAACAGAAGACTTTTCTTCCCAGTTAGAAAAAATAATTATTCAGGGATTTGATTCTTCCCTGGATTCTGTTACATTATTTCTACGCATGGTAACCAGGGATGGAGAAGAGGCTACCGTAGCTATTCCATTCCCAGAATTAAATTTACCATTGACAACTAATAAATAAATATGGCGACTAACAATCTAGACTTATTTTCTTACTTCCCTGGCTTGGAAGTAACTGCAGATGAAATATTGGAAGCTGAAATATTAGCTTCCCAAGTACTAAAAGCCAAGTTCCCTGACCTGGATTTGAGAGAGGGAACTGCCCTTAGAGATATGGTTATTAGACCATCCGCTACTCTCTTAGCTATGGTGAATAAAGCCTTGGTTTTTTATTTCACTCAAAATACTATATCAGGAGTAACTGATGAGACCCCGAAGGTATTCGTAGATAAATTATTATCTAACTGGTTTGCTGAAAGAAGAGAGGGTAATAAAGCAGTTATAAATGCCAGATTATACTTTGCTAAAGCTAAAAATATTTTGATAAGTTCAGATACCTTTTTTTCAACAGATGGTATATTGAAATATTTCCCCATATCTCAAGCTTCTTTTTCATCATCTCAATTAACCTTTGATGTAGGATCAAATGAGTATTACTTGGATATTGATTTAGAAGCAGAGGACGTTGGTAAAAATTATGAAGTATCAAATGGTTCCCTATTATATTTTTCCAATTTTGACGCATATTTTCTCCATGCTGAAATAAATTTTTTAAGGTCAGCAGGGACAGAATCAGAAACAAATACTGAGTTTATAGATCGAGTGAGATCAGAGATCTCTACCAGAAATTTAATAAATGTTCCTTCAATTGCATCTAATTTATTAGATAACTTTCCCATAATTAGTGGGGTACATTCCATTGGTTTTGGTGATAGTGAAATGATACGGGATTACATAAAAGTTCAACCCCCATTTCTAGGAGCCCCTACTTGGGTCCATAATGGTGGAGCGGTAGATATTTA
>WBZU01002937.1_pt1 | contig 11458 bp, 8 predicted proteins | sample 5204311 | NCBI WGS metagenome assembly WBZU01 (sample SAMN12344359, study PRJNA552823) | activated sludge metagenome | biome: Activated sludge suspended growth; feature: Nitrification reactor; material: Wastewater; isolation source: activated sludge from nitrification reactor of wastewater treatment... | reverse complement strand
GGCGTACGCCATTTCGTCGTAGCCTTCGGCCTCGAAGCCAATGGAATACGCCGGCGCCGGACGGCCGCTCACGCGGGTCAGCATGCCCGCGATGGTCGAGCTGTCGGTGCCGCCGCTGAGGAAGCAGGCGACATTTTTTTCGTCCGCCTCTTCGGCGACCGAATCGCGGATGATCTGGCGGAATCGATCCAGGCGACCCGGCAGGTCGGTGAAATCCCCTTCGATGAATTGCGGTCGCCAGAGGCTTTCGACCGAAGCGACACCCGCGCCCACCGCCACGACTTCTCCGCCGCGCAACCGTCGCACATCCGGGAACACGGTGGCGGGTGCCGGGATCATGTGGAAGTACAGGTAATCGTAGATGGCCTGCGGGTCGATGGTCGCACTGTGTCCCGGTACGGCAGCGGCGCCATCGGCAAATGCGAATTCGTCCTTGTCGACGCGGTAACAAAGCGTTCCGATGGCGAAACGGTCGTTGAGAAGGAGGCAGCGTCGGCGCCGCAGGTCCAGGATGACAGCGGAAAAACCGCCGCCGACGTTTTCAATTGTGAACGGGGCGCGGTTTTCCGTCTTCTGATAACGATCCAGCCAGGGTGCGCTGCGCTTGTTCGATATTACGCCGCTCGCGAACCTGGGGCGGCCGGCGGCGATGACGAGGCAATCGTTCGTTGCGGACGCGTCGACGTGATCCTGGTGCCATTGCAGGCTAATTCCAGGAAGATGGCAATGGCACCAGGATGCCTCGTGTATGACAGGCAAACTGGCGGGCAAGGTGGCGGGAAGCCGGGCAAAGTCGATCGAACCCTTGAGTCGGTACATGCTGGATGAATCCGGGAGGTGACGGCGCAGGCGGAGTTTACTCCCCGCAGCGCGGCTTTGCGGGATTGACGCCGGAAGACAATCCATTAACCGGAACCCGCAGCAGCAGGACCGGCCGCTTGTCCTTGTGCCAGGACAGCTGCGGCTTCCAGCGATCGGGCAGAAAAGCCAATTGCAGACGGCCCAGGCAAAGGAAGGATGCGTGGCCGAGCGGCAAGGCGCCGAGACGGGCGTGGGCGGCCAGAGATGCCGGATTGAAGCTTGAAATGCGGGAAATGCTCCAGCGAACGCCCCGTTGACGCAAGTCTTCGTTGGCGGCATCCCAGAGCCGGGCGAAGCTGCGGCCGAGGCGAAACTGCGGCGCGACATAGACATCGAAATCCCAGACCGTCAGGGCCGGATCCGCCAATTGGTAGCGGCAGCGCACCTCGTCTTCCTCATAGGTGCCGAACGCCAGCCACAAGAACCCGGCAAAAACGCCCGATACCGTGACGGCTAGACAGACGTGACCGGCGGCGAAGCGTTGGGCAATGATTTCTGGCGGCCGGGGGAAAAATTTGACGATCGCATCGTGCGCGTGGACCCGGCGGATTTCTGTTTTGCCGGCAGGCGCGTTCACGGCCGGGTTGTCGGCGATGGGCTGGGCGACGAATCGATAGCGGATCAGCGAAGCTCGTCCGAAAGTGCCGCGCGCCAGGAGTTGCGCGAGATAGTAAAGCAAGGCGCCCTTGGGGCCCATGTCCCGGAAATTGCCGGCCAGATTCTCGCGGAACTTGATCAAACTGCGGTTCCTCAGGTCATCGCGCGAAGCCAGCCCAGCGAGGCGGTCTCCACCTTTTCGCGCCAAGCGGCACTCGAAAACGTGTGATCGGCCTCCGCTACGTCGATGCGCGAGAGCGCGGGGCGGCTTAAGGCGCTTTGCCAGGATGAATGGGCAGCAACATATTCGAGAAACTCCTTGGCGGTGTAGTCGTCGTCGCTCAGGATCAGCAGGATCGATCCCGGGAAGTCGCGCCAGCCGCGCGCCATGCGCTCCTGGAAAGTCAGCCGTGGCGACACGCCGGTTGGGGCCGCGGCGCGCGAGGCGCGGGTCAGTTTGCGCAGGAATTCAGCCAATGCCCGGGCGATGTTCAGCCGGCCGGTGAGCAATTTGCGCCAGAACTCGGGCTGCAAGAGCCGTTGGCCGTAGTAGTGCTTGACTTGCGTTTTGGCCAGCGTCGCTTCCGAGCGCGCCCAGGGATTGAGCAGGCACAAGCCGGCGATGCGCGAATCTCGCGTGTCGTCGCAATAGAGCAGCGCGGCGGAAGCGGCGTCGCAGAGCCCCCAGAGCGCAATGCGCTCGACAGCCGGACAGGCGGCGCGCAGGGCGTCGACGGCTGCGCCGATGTCGGGCGTGATCGCTTCGAAATCGCGCGGACTGCCCGTGCTGTCGCCCCTGCCGCGGGCATCGAAACGCAGCGCCGGATAACCGGCCGCAGCAAGCGCGCGGGCAAGCAGGACGAATTGCCGGTGGCTGCCGACGCGCGTCTGCGGCCCGCCGACGATGATGACGACGCCGATGCCGGCCGGGTGAGCGGGCCGCGCGAGGATGCCGAGCAGGGTCTCGTTGGCGCAATCGAAGCGAACGGGTTCTTCGGAGAAGTTCACGATTGCAGCGCCGCCAATGTCGCCGCCAGCAGGGCCGGCGCTTCTTCGATTTCCGTGGTCTGCCAGAATGCCGGACCGGCAACGACTTGCGCCTGAACCGGGTGCCCGGCGGCTTGCCATTGCTCGATTCGCTTGACCGACGCGGGCGAAAGGGAGGCCTCGGAGCGGCTGGACATTTCCAGCCACACGGTGCGTGCGACATTGGGGCTCGGGTGTAGCTCGGCGGCTTCCAAGCCATGCGCCAGCGCCGGCGAGAGCAGATAGCCGGCGATTTCCGGGGACTGACTTTCGGCAAGCTGTCGCTTGATCGACGCCATGACGCCCTTGGCGTCCCCGTCGAGCATTTCGCCGGCGACCTTGAGGCGCAGAAACTGCTGCAAGAACGACTTGCCGGCAACGAGCGGTTGCCAGAACAGCAGGCTTGTCGGTTCGCCGGTCGCGCGCGCGGCCTCGGCGGCAATCAAGCAGCCGGCGCGCAGCCCCCAGAGCCAGAGAGCGGCCTCGCAGCGCGCGCGCAGCCAGGCACGGGCGGCGTGCACGTCCTGAAGCCAGCTATCCCAGGTGGCGTCGCCGAAGTCCCCCGAACTGTCGCCGCAACCGTGCAGATCGATCTGCAGCACGGCGTAGCCGTTCGCCGCGAGCATGCGCGATTGCAAGGCGGCCATGCGGCGCGCCTTGTTCATTTCCTCGGCGAAGGGGTGAAGATACAGAAGCGCGCCCTTGGCGTTGCCTGCGGGCGGGTAATACAGGCAGAAGCGCCGGGCGCCAGGATCGTCGGCGACCGGCAGGAAGAAGGCTTCGGGCGGCGCCATCGCCGGAGCAGGGAAATCAGCCGGCGAGCTTGGCTTCCACGAATTCAATCAGGGAGCCGACGGTGGCGAAGGTGGCGCCATCGATTTCGTCGTCGTCGGCGATGAAGCCGAAGCGTTCTTCCATGCCCGTAATCAGGCCGACGACCGCCATGGAATCCAGTTCCGGAATGGCGCCCAGCAGCGGCGTATCGCGGGTGAACGCGCTGGTGCGGCCATTGAGGCTCAGCAGTTCGTCGAGCAGGGCGAGGACTTCATTCTGGATATTCACGCGAGCTCCAGGCATCGTCTATGGTCGGAAACGGGCCCGATTATAGGGGCAATCGGCGATAATCAGCGCCTGGAGATGCTATAGGCGGCATTGTCGCCGCGTACATTCATTGATGACCCCTATGCGCGATTCCTCGCTTCTTCACGAACTGATTTCGCTTTCCGCCGCGCGTGATCCCCTTGCGCCCGCACTGACTTACGGCAAGCACTCGCTGCGTTACGGCGAGGTGCAAGATTGGGTCGATCGCTTCGCCAGCGGCCTGATCGGATTGGGGCTGCAACGGGGCGAGCGTGTCGCCATCTACCTGGAAAAGCGATTCGAAACCGTGGTGGCCAGCTTTGGCGCGCCGGCGGCAGGCGGCGTGTTCGTGCCGCTCAACCCCTTGCTCAAGCCCGAGCAGGTCGGTTACATCCTGCGCGATTGCAACGTTCGCGTGCTTGTGACATCGAACGAACGGCTGGCGCTGCTCCAGCCGGTGCTGGGCGCCTGCCGCGATCTGCGCCAGGTGGTGACCCTCGATGCGGCGCAGCCGCAACCGGCGGCCGCCGATGGCCCGGCGTGCGCTCCGTGGAGCGAGTTGCTGGCTTCACCCGGTCGCGCCGGGCACCGGGTGATCGATACCGACATGGCGGCGATCCTGTATACCTCGGGCAGCACCGGCAAGCCCAAGGGTGTCGTGTTGTCCCATCGCAACATGGTTGCCGGCGCCAAGAGCGTGGCGTCCTATCTCGACAACCGCCCTTCGGACACGCTGCTGGCGGCGCTGCCGCTTTCTTTCGATGCCGGCTTCAGCCAGCTGACGACCGCGTTTCACGCCGGTGCGCGGGTGGTGCTGCTGAATTATTTGCTGCCGCGCGACGTGCTCAAGGCGCTGGAGCGCGAGAAGGTGACCGGCCTGACGGCCGTGCCGCCCCTCTACATCCAGTTGTCCCAGCTCGAGTGGCCGGCTTCGATCACGGAACATCTGCGCTACTTCGCCAATACCGGCGGCCGCATGCCGCGCGAGACGCTGACGGCGCTTCGCGAGCGGGTGCCGAAAACCATGCCCTTCCTGATGTATGGCCTGACGGAGGCGTTCCGGTCTACGTTCCTGCCGCCCGAGGAAGTCGATCGGCGCCCCGACTCGATCGGCAAGGCTATCCCGAACGCCGAGATCCTGGTGCTGCGCGAGGACGGTACGCCCTGCGCGCCGCAGGAACCGGGCGAACTGGTCCATCGCGGTGCGCTGGTCGGCATGGGCTACTGGAACGATCCGGAGAAGACCGCCGAGCGCTACAAGCCTTTGCCGCTGCATGCGCCGGGCCGCGAAGCGGGACTGGTGTTGCCCGAACTGGCGGTGTTCTCGGGCGACACCGTGCGCATGGACGAAGAAGGGTTTCTCTACTTCGTGGGTCGCCGCGACGAGATGATGAAGACCTCCGGCTACCGGGTGAGCCCGACCGAAGTGGAGGAAATCCTCTATGAAACCCGGTTGGTCGGGGAATGCGTTGCCTTTGGCGTGGACCACCCGGCGCTCGGCCAGGCCATTCAAGTCATCGCCACGGCGACGCCCGGCGGGCAGGTCGATGTCGAAGCCCTGCTCGCCGAGTGCCGCGCCCGCATGCCGGCCTACATGGTGCCCGCGGGCATCAGCGTTCGCGAAGGGCCGCTGCCGCGCAATCCCAACGGCAAGATCGACCGGAAGACGTTGTCAACGGAATGGAACGAAGCTCATGAGCGCTGAGAAACTTGTTCCCGCGCACGCGCCCATGAACCAGTTTGCGGTTGTGGATGAGGAATTGTCGGTCGGCGGCCTGCCGTTGTCGCGCCTTGCCGCCCGGGTGGGGCGCACGCCTTTCTACGCCTACGATCGCGGCCTGCTGTCGGCGCGCGTGGCGGCACTGCGCGCTGCGCTGCCGCCGGCCGTCAAGCTGCATTACGCCATGAAGGCGAATCCCATGCCGGCCTTGGTCTGCCACATGGCCGCCCTGGTCGACGGCATCGACGTCGCTTCGGGCGGTGAGCTCAAAGTGGCGCTGGATGCGGGCGCCGACGCGCGCGAGATCAGCTTCGCCGGCCCGGGCAAGAGCCTGGGCGAGTTGCGTCAGGCGGTCGCGGCCGGAATCCTGGTGAATGTCGAATCCTTCCGCGAGATCGGCGAGTTGGCGACGATTTCGCAGGATCTCGGGCTGCCGGCACGCGTCGCAGTGCGGGTGAACCCCGACTTCGAGCTGAAATCGTCGGGAATGAAAATGGGCGGCGGGCCGAAGCAGTTCGGCATCGACGCCGAACGGGTGCCGGAGGCCTTGGCCGAAATTGGCCGGAACGGTTTGGCTTTCGAGGGCTTTCACCTGTTCGCCGGGTCGCAAAATCTGAAAGCCGAGGCCATCGTCGAGGCCCAGCAAAAGTCAGTCGCGGCGGCGCGCCGGTTTGCCGAGCATGCGCCCACCCCCGTGCGATTCCTGAACCTGGGCGGCGGCTTCGGCATCCCTTACTTCCCTGGCGAGCAACGGCTCGATCTCGCGCCGATCGGCGCCAATCTCGCAGAACTGGCCGGGAGCATCCGGGACGACCTGCCGGAGGCCTCGATCGTCATCGAACTGGGCCGTTACCTGGTCGGCGAGGCCGGCATTTACGTCACGCGCGTCGTCGACCGCAAGATTTCGCGCGGGCAGGTGTTCTTGGTCACCGACGGCGGACTGAACCACCATCTGTCGGCTTCCGGCAACTTTGGCCAGGTGATCCGCAAGAATTATCCGGTGGCCATTGGCAACAGGATGGATGGGGCGGCACGGGAGACGGCCTCAGTGGTCGGCCCGCTGTGCACGCCGCTCGATCTGCTGGCGGACAAGATGGAACTGGCCAAGGCCGAGCCGGGCGACCTGGTGGCGGTCTTCCAATCCGGTGCCTACGGCGTCAGCGCCAGTCCGCAGGCATTTCTGGGGCATCCGGCAGTGACTGAAGTGCTGGTCTGACCGGGAAGGCTGCCGAGTTCTTGCGGAGCCGTCGCAAGGCGCATGCGGTCGAGAAGCGGAGTTCGTGGGATAATCTAAGTCGGATAATTTGACACTTTTTGTTTTTTGATGACACGGACCCTGAATTTTTGGATCCATTGGCGAACCTTGATCGAAGTCCTGGCGGACTTCTCGTTCATCGTCATCGTCATCGTCACGGCGGTGAAATGGGTAGGCGCCGGCTTGCCGGTCGACATGAAGCTGGTGCTGATCTACGCGCTGATCCTGTCGGTGATCATGCTGCCGATCAATGCCTGGCTGGGCCTTTACCAACGCATCCATTACCGCACGCTGTACGACAGCCGGGCCCGGGCGGTGCTTTCCCTGCACTTGGCGATTCCCATTGCCGCCATCGTTTTTTCGATCCTGCATCTCGCCGAAGTGAGTCGCGAGTTTCTCGAGATTGCCGCCATGATCGGCTTGTTCGGCGTGCTGACGAACCGGGTCAGGATGGCGCATGCGCAGAATCGCCCGGTTCCCCGCGATCGAGTGCTGGTCTATGGCGTCGGCGAACGGGCGGCCATGGTCAAGGAGGCGCTGGATCGACAGGACGAGGTTGTGGAGATCGTCGCTTTTTTTCCCAGCCCGGGTGATCGCACCGTCAAGGTTCCGGAGGACAAGGTGGTCCATCGCGATGGCGCGCTGATGGATATCGTGCATCGGCTGAAGGTCAACGAGATCGTCGTCGCCGTCACGGAACGCCGGGGTGGCACGATTCCGCTGAAGGAACTGCTCGACTGCAAGCTCAGAGGGATCCGCGTTTATGATCTGGCGAGCTACTTCGAGCAGACGCTGGGCCAGATCCGGCTGGACGCGCTTTACGCGGGTTGGCTGATCTTCGGCGACGGTTTTTCGCAAGGAGGGATACGCACCGCGGTCAAGCAGCTCTTCGACATCATCTGCGCGCTGATCTTGCTGGTGCTCGCCACGCCGGTGATGCTGCTGGCCGCCGTGGCCATCGTCATCGAGAGCGGCTTCCCCATTCTGTATCGCCAGGAGCGCGTGGGCCTGCACGGCCGCTTGTTCAACGTCGTCAAGTTCCGCAGCATGCGGACCGACGCCGAAAAGGACGGCACCCCCCGTTGGGCGACCGCTAAGGATGATCGCGTCACCCGGGTTGGGCGCATCATGCGCAAGTCCCGCATCGACGAACTGCCGCAGTTGTTCAGCATTCTGTCCGGCGACATGAGCCTCGTCGGGCCGCGTCCCGAGCGGCCCTTCTTCGTCGATCAACTGACCAAGCAGATTCCCTTCTACTCGGTTCGCCACAGCGTCAAGCCGGGCGTCACCGGCTGGGCGCAAGTGCGGTATCACTACGGGGCGTCGGTCGAGGACTCCGCCGAAAAACTCCAGTACGACCTGTACTACGTCAAGAACCACTCGCTGATGCTCGACTTGGTGGTTCTGTTCGAAACCGTGGGCGTGGTGCTCATGGCCAAGGGTGCGCGCTAGGCCGATGAGTCGGTCGGCGCGCTGCTGAAGCGGCTCGGGCAACCTCATGGCGGGCGATCTTGCGACCTTGATGACCTGGAGTTACGGCCTCTGCGCGACAGCGTACGCGTTGCTGGCCATTTTCCTCTTGAGCCAGATTCGCGGCGGCCGCGCCGCCGCGCCGAATTCGGCGATGCTCGCCGCGGTGGTGTTCACGCTCTGCTGGAGCCTGCTGTCGCTTGGTGCCGCCGAGACCGACAGCAGCAGCCTCTACGCGATCGCCATGGAAGCCGACATTCTGCGGTACGGCGCCTGGTTCGTCTTCATTCTCCAGTTGCTCAGGCCGAGCGCGGACATGGGACCGCAGAGCCTTCGCAGCCACCGTGCCGTTGCCCTGGCGATCGGGCTGGCGGTCGTGGTCGGCCTGGTGGCGCAGGCACTGGTCGCCAGCGGCGTGATGCTGCCGATCCCGCCCAAGTGGCTGGTATTTCACCCGCTGCTGTTGGCGGTGATCGGCTTGTTCCTGCTTGAACAACTGCTGCGCAATGTCGCGACCGATTCCCGCTGGAACGTCAAGCCGCTGTGTCTGGGGCTGGCCGGCGCCTTCATTTTCGATCTTTACGTCTATTCGGATGCCATGCTGTTCGGCAAGCTCGATGCCGATGCGGTCAGCATTCGCGGCCTGGTGCACGCGCTGGTGATGCCTTTGGTGTGGCTGTGCGTGGCGCGCAACCGCGACTGGGCAAGGCGGGTCAGGTTGTCGCGCAAGATGGTGATGCATACCACCGGCCTGCTGGCGGTGGGCTTCTACCTGTTGTTCATGGCGGCCGTGGGCTACTACGTCCGCTTTTTCGGCGGCGACTGGGGCCGGGCGTTTCAGTTGGCGCTGGTCTTCGCGGCGCTGCTCGGGCTGGCGGTGCTGGCGTTCTCGGGCGCCATGCGGGCAAAGCTGCGCGTGCTGGTGGGCAAACATTTCTTTCGCTACCGCTACGACTATCGCGAAGAGTGGCTCAAGGTGACCAGGGCGCTGTCGGCCCAGAACTCGCCCCAGGCGCTTGGCGAACAGGTGATCCGCGGGCTCGCCGACATGGTTGAGAGCCCGGGCGGCAGTCTGTGGTTGTGGGACGGCGCGCGCGAAGGCTATCGCCAGTTCTCGCGTTGGAACATGCCCGACTGCGGCGCGCTGGAAGGCCGGGATTCTTCGCTGGGCCGGTTTCTGCTGAACAGCGGCTGGGTGATCAATCTCGAGGAGTTTCGCAGTTTGCCCAGCCGCTATGAATCGCTGGAGCTTCCGGCCTGGCTGTCGGAGATGGACAACGCTTGGCTGCTGGTGCCCTTGATGGTCGGCCACGACTTGACCGGCTGGGTGATTCTGGGCAGTTCACGCACCCAGGTGGACGTCAATTGGGAGGTCAATGACCTGCTGCGCACCGCGGGGAACCAGGCCGCCGGCTATCTCGCCCAGATGCTCGCCACCGAAGCGTTGCTCGAAGCGCGCAAGTTCGAGGCGTTCAACCGAATGTCGGCTTTCGTGGTGCACGACCTCAAGAACATCGTCTCCCAACTGTCGCTGATGTTGAAGAATGCCGAGCGGCACAAGGACAATCCCGAGTTCCAGGAAGACATGCTGATGACCGTGGAAAACTCGGTCGAGCGCATGCGACGCCTGATGCTTCAGTTGCGCGAGGGCGCCGCGCCGACCAGCGCGACCTGCGGCGTGGAATTGTCCCGGCTGTTTGAGCGTGTACGTGCGACCAAGCAGAAGACGGGACGCCAGGTGGCGGTGCAGGTGGGCGAGGCGGTATCGGTTCGCGGCGACGAGGAGCGCCTGGAGCGCGTTTTCGGCCATCTGGTGCAGAATTCCCTGGATGCCACCGATCATGACGGCAGGGTTTGGGTTAAACTAGATCGAGACGCCGGCCAGGCGCGCGTGGAAGTGGGCGACACGGGGCGCGGCATGACGCCAGAGTTCGTGCGCGATCGGCTGTTCAAGCCTTTTCAGACTACCAAGCAGGCCGGCATGGGCATCGGCGCCTACGAGAGCTTTCAGTACATTCGCGAACTGGGCGGCGAGGTTGCCGTCGATAGCACATTGAACGTGGGGACCAAGATTGTGGTGATGCTGCCTCTTTTCCAAGCCAGCCGGGGTTCCGACCTGGAGGTGGCATGAGCGCCGAAGCCCAGCGACCTCTCTTGATCGTCGAGGACGATCCGGCGCTGCAGAAGCAGATGCGCTGGTCGTTCGACCGCTATGAAACCCTGGCGGCAGGTGACCGGGAAAGCGCGCTGGCGCTGGTGCGCCGGCAGCAGCCGCCCGTCGTGACCATGGATCTGGGCTTGCCGCCCGATCCCGATTCGACTTCGGAAGGCTTTGCGCTGCTCGAGCAGATCCTCGCTGTTGCGCCCGATACCAAGGTCATCGTCCTCACGGGACAGAACGACCGGGCCAACGCGCTGCGCGCCATCGACATGGGGGCCTACGATTTTTTCGCCAAGCCTTTCGAGCCGGAGTTGTTGACGCTCACCATCGATCGCGCTTTCCGGCTTTACGACCTGCAGCAGGAGAACAAGCGCCTGCAGGCGATGCGCCAGCCCGACGCGATGTCCGGCATCATCACGCGCGATCCGGAGATGCTGCGGGTCTGCCGCGTCGTCGAGAAAGTCGCCAACACCAACGCCACCGTGCTGATCCTGGGCGAAAGCGGTACCGGCAAGGAGCTCCTGGCGCGCGGGCTGCACGAGTCTTCGACGCGGCGCAGCCAGCGCTTTGTCGCCATCAACTGCGCGGCGATTCCCGAAAACCTGCTGGAAAGCGAACTGTTCGGCTACGAGAAGGGCGCGTTCACCGGCGCCGCCAAGACGACGCCGGGCAAGATCGAACTGGCGGACAAGGGTACGCTGTTCCTGGACGAGATTGGCGACCTGCCTCTGGCCCTGCAGGCCAAGCTGCTGCGTTTCCTGCAGGAGCGCGTGTTCGAGCGTGTCGGCGGCCGCCAGGAAATCGCCATCGACGTGCGCATCGTTTGCGCCACCCACCAGGACTTGAAGGAACTGATCAAGGCAGGGCGCTTCCGCGAGGATCTTTATTATCGGCTGGCGGAGATCGTCACCGTGATTCCGCCGCTGCGAACGCGTGTCGGCGACGCCGTGTTGCTCGCCAATGCTTTTGCAAGACGCTTTGCGCAGGAGCACAACCGCGGCTCCATGAGCCTGACGACCGATGCCTTGCGCGCGATCGAGGCGCATGCATGGCCAGGCAACGTCCGGGAATTGGAAAATTGCATCAAGCGCGCCGTCATCATGGCCGATAACGCTCAGATTACCGCCGAGGACGTCGGAATGGTCGCTGCCGAGGATGACGATCCGATGGCATTCGACTTGCGCACGATCCGCGAAACGGCGGAGAAGAAGGCCGTACTGGCGGTCATGGCGCGCGTCAATGGCAATGTTGCCAAGGCGGCGGAAATGCTTGGCGTCAGCCGGCCGAC
>WBZU01002935.1_pt1 | contig 11462 bp, 9 predicted proteins | sample 5204311 | NCBI WGS metagenome assembly WBZU01 (sample SAMN12344359, study PRJNA552823) | activated sludge metagenome | biome: Activated sludge suspended growth; feature: Nitrification reactor; material: Wastewater; isolation source: activated sludge from nitrification reactor of wastewater treatment... | reverse complement strand
TTGGCAAGGCCCGCCTTCCCGATCAAGCCCAATTGATCGCGAGCATAGGCATCCTTGTCTTTGTATGAGGACAAGACATTCCCGTCGCTATCACGCCGTTCGACGGAACCATCCGGCATGGTGACGATCTGGCTGCCATCGACAAACTTCGCGATCCCGGTGCGCTGGAACTGAGCATCGGCCTCGGCATCCCTGGCCTTGCGCAGGGCGATTTGACTGCCCTGCAAGGCGATGTTCTCGGGCGTGCCCTCGGTCTCCCGCAACCGCTTGGCTGTTTCTTCATGGCGCGTCTCATCCGCAATCTTGATGTCCTGCCCGCGCTTCTCTTTGGCAATGTCCATTTCCTCGCGCATCTGCAAGAGCGCCGCCTGCCTGTTCTGTTCCATGGCCTGTTTCATGGCCTCGAAGCCTGTCGCCGCGATGCCCTGCCCAAGACCCTCGCCAGCGCCAGCCACCGCGTAACCCAGTAATCCCATAGCCATGTCAGACCCCTTGCGCTTGAGCTTGTTGAATCAGACCGCCCTGTGCGGCATCCGGCACAGACTGGCCTGTTGGCGGTTGTTGGCCCTGCCTCCTCTGCTGTGCTAGGTCGCGGTAAATTCCTTTCAGCATGTTCAGCGCCTTGACGATCGCCGCCTTGATGTCTTCTTCACTCGGTCGCCCAATACCGGCATCGGACATGAACTTAGCCATCTCCATCAGCACTATGACCGCGACCATTGGCAGCAGCTTCTTTGGAAGATTGTGCTGTGTCCTGTCATCGACCATCCTGATAAGTCCTGCGGTTTCCATGGCCAGGATGTCGGGAATCGGTTTGCCCGACGACAATCCCTGCTTGAAGATCGGGAATGTCTTCGGGTCGTACATGACCGTCAGGCAGGAGAGAACAATCTTCTGTACCGCCTCTTGGTCGGCCTGAACCTCCTGCGGTATACCACTGCCCTGTCCATCCGTTGGCTGCTGTTGAAGCATGGGTGATTGTGCTGGAGTCATCGCTTACCCTTTGAATGGGTTGTAGGCCGGACGCTGCACCGGTTGATAGGGTGCGACTGTAGCGCCACCCCCCGCCGTGCCGATCAGTCCGTTCATCTGATTGGTGAGCGCACTGCGCTGTAGCGATTCATTGGCCACACGGGAATCGACCAAGCGCTGATTCTGTTTTGCTGCCTCATGCTGCGCGGGTGCCACAAACAACCCCTTGAGAATATTCCCGACAATGACCGTGCTCATCAGCGATCCCGCATCCTGGGTACCGCTCTTCCCGGTACTGGTGCCCTGCCCGCCCAATCCAAGGGCGCCGAGCGCCGATTGCAGCCAGGACTGGGAACCTGATGTGTCACCAGATAACCACGCTCGCCTCGCCGACAAAAGAGGTCGAGCGGATGACTAACTGGATCATCCAGTCAGACTTGGAAATCCAGGAACTACATCACGACTGGAACTTCCTGCGTGCCGAGATTGAATTCGACACGGTGGCCGGTGACTGGAGTTATACCCCGGTTACCGACATCACCGCGATCACAAAATTCGCGCAGTGGAAGACGGACGAACTGCGCGTCTATCTCAAGTCCGCTGGATACGGCAGTGAAACACGTCTTGGCGCGGCGCTGGCGTATGACGCATTCCGCGACTACTGGCGATTCAACATGCGCCGCAGCACGCAATCCCGCCCTGTCTCGTGGGCAGTGGCGCCCGATCATTCCCTGGTGCTTGGCCCGGTTGGCGCGCAGCTCGTTGATTCGCTCAGCGATGTCGTTGGCGCAATACAATTGCGCCACTCCTCCGGGGATCGCGAAGATGCCTGCGGATCCGGCCTGGCGAGAGCGCAGGATTCCGCCGCCGAATCGCGGCGATGTTGTGGGGATACCCTGGCAACCAATCGGCATCGAAGCCTCATCGTTGTGTCGACAAAGTATGCACGACGGTTGTTGACAAAGTCATGCACGAAGGAGGATGCTTGCGGTTGCCTTAGCGAGTCGATGAAATTCGTGCAGCGTCGCGGGTGTCTTTCTTCGATATGACCAGGCTCGACCGAAAATCAGGCAAGGGAGCGCGCAATGGAAACCATGAGATCGGCAGTGCGCCGCGCGGGGCGCAACTGGGGATGGGTGCTGCTTTACGGCCTCCTGCTTATCGTGACAGGCTTTTTTGCGATGGTCGATCCCGTGGCGACTGGACTGGCCGTGGGGATCATCCTGGCGATCTGTTTTTTCGTCGGGGGCGTTGGCGCACTCATTGCCGCCTTTCGGGACGCGGGTTGGCAGGCCAAGACCGTTGATGTTCTGTTCGGCATCATGTCCTTGCTGGCGGGCGTGATCTGTCTGGTAAACCCGTTTGGCGGCGCCACGACGCTGGTCTGGGTGATTGGAATCTTGTTCCTGATCTCCGGCGGATACGAGATTGCCGCCGGGTTCAAGGCCGATAGTGAAAAGGCCTGGCTGATCCTGCTGGGCATACTCGATCTATTCATTGGGCTCTATGCGACCTTCCTCATGCCGCCCGACACCGCGCTGGTGGTGCTCGCGACCTTGGTGGGGATCGGCTTCCTGTTCAGGGGACTGCTGATCTCGACCCTTGCGTTCCGGCTGCGCGGCTTGGCGAAACCTTAGGCAAGGCCGGCGGCGCCAACTTCGCTCTCCGGACCACGTCGCAACCCGACAATTTCAACCTGATCGGAGCAAAAAACAGATGTCAAAGCCCAAGGATGTTCGCGTGCAGCAAGGGTCCGTTGAAAGCGACCCATCAATCAGTGTCGTGGTTCTGAAGAATGGCCCTTATCTCGTCAACGGAACGCCGCCCCTGCATGTCCAGTTCATTGAACAGAATGCGGCCGGTCAGTCGTGGTCCTACCGGCAGGGGCGCGAGTTTCCGATCAAGGACAAAACCGCATTGTGTCGCTGTGGCCACTCTCACAACAAACCCTATTGCGACGGAACGCACACCAAGGTTCCGGTCGATCTGACCGAAACCGCGTCGTTCGAACCGATGCTGAATGGGGCAACGGAAATCGATGGTCCGAGCCATAGCCTGACCGACAACGAACGCTACTGCGCCTTCGGCCGCTTTTGCGACAACGGCGAAAAGATCTGGGACGAAGTTCAGATCCCCGGCGAGGACCATGCGAAACTGGCGGTCTACATGGCGCACCAGTGCCCGGGCGGGCGGCTGCTGGTGTGGGATCGCGCCACGGGCAAGCCGGTCGAACAGCCGCTTGCCCCCAGTTTATCGCTGCTTGAAGATCCCGCTGAAGGGGTCAGCGGGCCGCTGCTTGTACGCGGCGGCATCCGCGTCGAGAGCGCCAACGGGGAAAGCTACGAGATTCGCAACCGTCAAGCGTTGTGCCGCTGCGGCGCATCCTCGAACAAGCCGTTTTGCGACGGCAGCCACGTGTCGGTCGGATTCCGCGACGGGCTTGAATAGCACTTTGCACGCTGGCCGAGGTCCGGGCGGTGCCGCGTCGACCGCCCTGCCGAGAATCAGCAATACATCGGGCCGTCGATTCATCGGCGGCACTTTGTTGTTCGGTCCCTGTCAATCTCATCAAGGAACGCCGCGAAGACATCCGCCAGCGCTTCAGCGCGAACGCAAGCCTCCTGTCGGCCCTCGCGGGCCAACATTTCCGTCTCCAGCGCGATGGCCCGCAGTGGTTCGGCGAAGAGTTCGCCGGCCATGCCCTTGGTCGCGTGCGCAAGCTCGCGCAGTGCCTCGATATTGCCGGCCTGCGCCGCCGCCCGCAAACGCGCCGGGCGGTCGGCATACTTCTGCCCGGGAATGGCAAGCAAGCGTTCGAACAACGCGGGCTTGCCGCCATAACGCGCCTCCAGTTGCGCCCAGTTAACCAGCGCGCCCGCTTCGCCCAATGCCGCGGCGGACGTCTCGCGCGTCGTGGTCGGCACCCCGTCGGCGGCGGGGCCCGGCCTCGCGACATGGCGCAACACGGCGGCAATCAGCACCGGCATTTCCAGCGGCTTGATCAGGCATTCGCGCATGCCGGCGTTCAGGCAACCGCCGACATCCTCGGGGGCCACATGAGCCGACAGCCCGAGCACCGGCAAGCCGGGAGCCAGGGCGAGAACGCGGCGGGTTGTCTCGTAGCCATCCATCACCGGCATCTGGATGTCCGTGATGACGACATCGAAGGCCTTGCTGCCGGCCTGCTCCAGCGCCGCGACTGCCTCCCGGCCGTTCTCGCAGGAGACGACCAGCGCACCCTCATGCTCGGCCATGCCTTTCAGCACCAGCCGATTGACGTCGTTGTCATCGACGATCAGCATGCGGATGTTCGCCAAGCGTCCCGTCGCCGCGTTGGAATCGGTCATGATCGCTCCTGTTGCCCGCCCGCAGACCCCGACTGCAGACGGGGCTCGTTGGCGACGATGGTCGCCAGCATCGCCAAGGCTTCGTCGAACTCGAAATCTTCGATCTGACGCGCCAGCGCGTTCGCCGGCGCGCCCACCGCCGCCGTCAAGTCCGCCTGGAGCGCCTCGAAATCGTGGGTAGCGGTCATTTCGGCATTGCCCAGATGCAGTCGCAGGGTTTCCAGCCCTTGGCGCAGCCGCGGCCAGTCGATGGCGCCGGGTTCGACCACGGGCCGGGCTGCCGTCATGGCCGGCCCAAGACCGGCCAGGCCGGCCATGACCCGCTCCAGGGTTTTCCGACAACGATCCAGCGCATGCTCGACATCCGCGTCGCCCGTCTTGAGGGCGGCCTCGACTTCGGCGGCGCATGCCCGCAGATCGCCCAGTCCGAAGGTGCCGGCCAGGCCTTTCAGCGTGTGGGCGATCCGCCGCGCTTCGTCCCGCTCGCCGGCGGCCAGCCGTCCTTCGATCGCGCGCATGTCGTCGGCATGCTCGATACGGAACTTTTCCAGAAAACGCGCGAGACGATCGACCTTGCCATTGGTCACTTGCAACGCGGTCGCCAAAGTCAGTCCCGGCACCGCGCCGATCGCCCGGCGCAAGCGCTCCTCCGCATCGTCAGGCGGATCGGCCGCTTCGGCCGGCGCCGCCGCTTCGCCGGCTTGGACGGCGACCGACTTCGGCAGCCAGCGCGCTAGGGCGCTGTAAAGCACGCCGGCATCGATGGGCTTGGCAATGTGGTCATCCATGCCGGCCTCGAGACAGCGCTGACGATCCTCGTCGAAAGCGTTGGCGGTCACGGCGACGATGGGCACGTCGCGATAACCGTCCAGCCGCCGAATCTGGCGCGTCGCCTCCAGCCCGTCGAGCAGCGGCATCTGGATGTCCATCAGGATCAGGTCGTAGCGTCGGCCGCGCGCCCGCACGATGGCGTCGACCCCGTTGTCCGCGACATCCACCTTGACACCGGTTTGCGCCAGCAGCTCGAGCGCCACTTCCTGGTTCAGATCGTTGTCCTCGACCAGCAAGACATGGGCATCGAAGCGCGGCGTGCCCGCCGCCGCCGCGAGCGCCCGGCGCTCTTCCAGCCCGATGCGGCTCGCCCCGAGGCCGAGACGCACGGTCACCGAGAACGTCGATCCGACGCCCGGCGTGCTCTCGACGGTAATGCCACCGCCCATCAACTCGGCCAACCTGAGCGAAATGGCCAGTCCCAGCCCGGTGCCGCCGTGCTTGCGGGTCGCCGAGGTATCCGCCTGCTGGAATATCTGGAACAAGCCGGCCTGCTGCTCCTCGCTCATGCCGATGCCGGTATCGCGGACATCGAAACGCAGCACTACCGTTTCGGTCAGGAACTCCTTCACGCCGATACGGACATCGACGCCGCCGCGCTCGGTGAACTTGATGGCATTGCCGATCAGGTTGAGCAGAATTCGTCGCAGCCGTTGCGAATCGCCCAGCAGCACGCCCGGTACGTTCGATGCCAGTTCGATCTCCAGTTTCAGGCCCTTGCGCCGCGCCTGTTCGCCCAGTTGACGCGAAAGATTGTTGCAAAGCCCGCGCAGCTCGAACTCGGACAGCTCCAACCTCATCTTGCCGGCCTCGATCTTCGAGACATCGAGGATGTCGTTGATGATGTCGAGCAGATGCTGGGAGGAAGCCCCGATCTTGGTCAGGTAATCGCGCAATCTTGGGGTCGGATCGGCCCGCAGTGCAAGGTCGGTCATGCCGACGATGGCGTTCATGGGCGTGCGGATTTCGTGGCTCATGTTGGCCAGAAAATCGCTCTTGGCCTGGCTGGCCGCCTCGGCCTGGCTCTTGGCCGCCTGCAACGCCGCCTCGGCCAGCTTCTGGTCCGTAATGTCGTGCACCGTGCCGGTCGCGTCGCGCAAACGCCCGCTGTCGTCCACGCTGGCGTCGGCCTGCGCCCGCACCCAACGCGTGGCGCCATCGACGACGAGGCGCAGAATAACGTCGCTCGGCATGCCCTTCTGGCTGGTCTGCCAGGCCCGATCCAGCGTCGGCTGGTCGCTGCCGACGACCGCGGCGCGCAACCTCGCCAGATCCACCGGACTGCCGTCGTCGGGAAAACCGAAAATCCTGCGCATTTCCGAAGAGCAATCGAACTGTCCGCTGTCCGGGTCGTAATGCCAACTGCCCACCCTGGCAATACGCTGCGCCATGATCAGTATTTTTTCGTTCTTGGCGACGGCCTGTTGCAGCCGACGCTGTTCGGTCACGTCCCGGGCGATCTCGATGATGCCCGTCACTTGGCCGTTGCGATCCCGCAACGGCCAGGCGTAAAGGTCGATGATCGCCGGTTCGCCGGTGGGACCGAGGTGACGGTGCGTGACGGTGAGCGGCTCGCCCGTCGCCAGCACGTCGGCAAGCGGACAAGGATCGTTCTCACCCGTGCAGGGCGTATCGCTGCCATGGCTCAGGCGGTGGCAGGTGATGTTCTCGGGGATGTCTTTTCCCGCCTGCTTGCGCGCCGCCGCGTTGAGCAAGCGCACGCGATAATCGCTCGAAATGACCATCAGCGGCCTGCCGATGCTGTCGGCCACCGTTTCCCAGTAACGCTCCGACTCCGCCAGCTTGTCGCGGGTATCGGCGTGAAGCGCCGTCTCACGCCGCAGTTCGGCATTGGCGGCCAGCAAGTCGCGGGTGCGCGCCGCCACTTCCTTTTCGAGCCGGCCCATGGCAGCGCGCAAGCTGAAGTAGAGGAGCAACTCCATCAACAGGAAGCCGATGGCGCCATACGCCACCATCCGGTGCACCGCCGCGCGATGCGCGGCCACCGCCTGATCGACGTTGCGCCAGATCATGATCGTGCCGATCGGCTCGCCGGCGCCCCGGCGCGAACCCTGGTAGTCCATGAGCGCAAAGCGCGTGACCGCCAGGTTCTCCGCACCGACCTGGATCCGCGAGGTCTCGGGCGCGCTGGCTTCGGTGGGCGCGATGCCTGTCGCCAGCAAGCCACGCAGGACGGGCTCGACCGGGCGGGACGCGCCCTCGACCACGCATCGGCATTCGGCTTCGAGCTTGTCCCTGTCTTGCGTCGCGTTCCTGGCGAGCATCTCGTCGAACGGAACCGCCTTCTCCTTCAGCAACAGCGCGAAGCCGCTGCCCAGTTGCCGGTCCAGGTTCTTGAAGAGGTCGCCGAAAGACCCGCCCACTTCCAGCGTGCCGATCGGCGGCTGGCCCGCCGATTCAACCGGCGCATGCACCGGCACCACCGCCCGCGGGCCGACGAAAAACCTGCCCGTTTCGATGCCGCTGCGCGGGCTGTTTTCCCGCCAGGTATCGACGACGATCGGCCGCAGGTCCGCCAGCGGATCGTCGAAGCTTTCCGGCCTGTGGACACGCAGGAAACTGACGATCCGCGGGCCGACATGAAACTGGATCACATTGGAGCCGTGGTTGCGCTCGAGCATTTCCCAACCCGGCCGAATCTCGTCGAGCAGCCGGGCGCGTACCGCGTTGGCGCGGGGACCGCCGCCTTCGGTCCCGACGGCCTTGGCGCCGTCGGCCAGCAAGCGGCGCACATGCAAGTCCGTCCCCAGCAACGTCGCCAGTTGCAGCAGGCTGTCGAAAGTTCCTTGCTTGGCCAGCTCAAAAGCGGCCTTCTGGCGCAGACCCTCTTCGGCGAACGACGAAGTCAGCATGCGATCGGTGGCTATCGCATAAACCAGGACCAGCACCGACACCAGGCCGAGAAGGCAGCCGCTGATGACCAGAAACGGCGTCCAGGACTTCCCGCTCATGGCATTCGCACGCCGGCCCCCGTCGTCACGCGCAGTGTCGGAGCCGGTCTTGTAGTACCGACGACGTTCACGCTACTCGGTGGCGTCGGGATAGCGCTGCGCAATGGCAATGAACTGGTCCTTCAATTCGAAAAAGGCGTCGATGATGTCCGGATCGAAGTGCTTGCCTCGCCCTTCCAGGATGATCGCCTGAACCTGGTCGACCGGGAACGGCTCCTTGTAATGGCGCCGGCTGATCAGGGCGTCGAAGACATCGGCCAGCGCCATCAGGCGGGCGCAGATCGGGATCTCGTCGCCCGCCAGCGCCGCCGGATAGCCCGAGCCGTCCCATTTTTCGTGATGGAACAAGGCAATCTGCCGGGCCACTTCGAGGAAGGCCAGCGGCGAGTCGGCATGCTGGGGATCGGGCAGCTTGCCCTGGCCGCCGAGCACGTGGCGGATCGCCACCTCGATCGCATCGGCGCCGATCTGGCTGTGATGCTTCATCACCTCGAATTCCTCCGCCGTCAGCCGCCCCGGCTTGAGCAGGATGTGATCCGGAATGCCCACCTTGCCGATGTCATGCAGCGGCGTCGCCTTGGCGATCAGCAGTTGCAGGCGGTCATGCAGGTAATCGCGGAAACGCGGGTGGCCCTTCAAGTGCGACATCAGGGCTTCCATGTAGCCGCGGGTACGGCGGAGATGATTGCCGGTTTCGTTGTCGCGCTTTTCCGCCAGCATCGCCAGCGCGTTCAGGCTGACATCCTTGATCAGTTCATTTTCCTGCATGCGGCGGCCGACTTCCGCCTCCAGATAACCGTTCTGGTCCCTCAGCCAGTCGCGGGCCTGCTTGAGCTCGAGGTGGGTTTCGACGCGGGCCAGCAGAATGGCCGGGCGGATCGGCTTGGTGACGTAGTCGACCGCGCCCATGTGCAGGCCGCGCTCTTCGTCCTCCGTGGCATCCATGGCGGTGACGAAAATGACCGGAATGTCGCGCGTTGCCGGAATTTGCCGCAATTGCGCGAGCACCTGGTAGCCATCCATTTCGGGCATCATGACATCGAGCAGAATCAGGTCCGGACGCGGTTCGCTCCGGGCCACCTTGAGCGCCCGCTCCCCCGAAAGCGCCAAGCGGACCCGATAGCTGGGCTCGAGCAACTCGCCGATGACCGTCAGATTCTCCTTGGCGTCGTCGACGACCAGAATGACCTTGGCGTCCTCCGCCGCCCGACCGCTGTCGCCCTGCCCGTCCGGCAACGGCTTGTTTGAATCCGGATTCAAGATGATTCACCACCCAATAGCTTGATCGAGATCAAGACCGCATTTTAGGCTCACGGCACCCGGAAGAGTCGACCTGCTGGTTTCGCCCCTGCCAGAACCGGCGTCCCGCCATGCCAGACTTTCCCTTCAGTGCGCCAGACCGCGCTCGCGCCGTCGATAGCCGACCACCGCCGGCAGCGCCGCCAGCCCGACCAGCGCGACGAACAACCCCAGCGGCCACAGCACCGGCCGATTCCATTCCCCGCGCAGACGCTGGCGCAATTCGGCATCGATGCGCTGATACTTGAGGGTATTGTTGCCGACCTTGGTCGGTTTCCTGTTGTCCAGCCAGACGTGGCGCAGCGTGTAGTCCTTGGGATGGAAACCCCAGATCCACGGGCTGTCCTCGCGCAAAATCGCCAGCATGCGGTCGATGATCGCCTGCCGCTCGGGGCTGTTCTCCATCGCCCGCATGCGCTCGAACAGCCGGTCGTACTCGGGATTGGCGTAGTTGGCGGCGTTTTCGCCGCCATGCTTGACCTTGCCCTGCGGACCGTGAAGCAGGAACAGGAAGTTTTCCGGATCGGGATAGTCGGCGTTCCAACCGAAATAGAACAGCTGTACCGCGCCCTTGCGGATCTTTTCCTGAAAACGGTTGTAGTCGGTATTGCGCACCACGAGCTGGATGTCGAGTTTTTGGAACTGCTTGTTGAGCCAGTCGATGCGCGACTTGGCGCCGACGCCGCCGGCGGTGGTGTCGAGGTTGATCACCAGCGGCTCGCCGGTCTTCTCGTCGCGGCCATTCGGATAGCCCGCCTCGGCCAGCAATCGCCTTGCGACCTCGATGGACTTGCGGCGCGGCTTGCCGTCGACCCAGTCGTACATGACCGGATTCACGCCCCTTGCGCCTTCGCGATAGCCGAAAATGCCTGGCGGAATCGGGCTCTGCGCCGGCAGACCGCGGCCGTTCTGGAAGATCGAAATGAACTCTTCCTGGTCGATGGCGATGGCGATCGCCTGCCGCAGCTTGCGCGACCGCGGCTCCTCCCCGCCGACCACCGGATCGAGCATGTTGAAGCCCATGTAGAAGGTCGAAGTGGACACCGAAGTCGATAGCACGATGCCCTGGGCGCGCATGGCGTCGGTGAGCGTCGTCTCGCCGCCCGAGCCGACCTGTACCGCCTGGTCGAAGGAATCCGAGGCGATGCCGGAAGCATCGTAATAGCCCTGCAGGAACTTGTTCCAGTAGGGAATCTGCTCCTTCTCGCGCGTGAACACGACTTTGTCGACGAAGGGCAGCGGCTTGCCGCAATCGGCCAGCAATCCCGCTTCGCGGTCGCCCGGCTCGCCCTCGCAGGGATAGGTTTGCCCGTGGAAATTGGGGTTTTTCTCCAGCACCATGCGCGCGTTGGGATTGTTCTCCGTCAACATGTACGGCCCCGTGCCGATCGGGTACCAGTCGAGCGTCAGGTTCTTTTCGGCCATGCCCGGCTGGCTGTAGAACTTGTCGGCCTCCCAGGGCATGGGGGCGAAGAACGGCATGGTCAGCCAGTAGACGAACTGCGGATACTTGCCCTTGACCCGGATGCGGTAAGTATGGGCATCGACCGCCTCGACGCCGGCAAGCGGGAAGCGGCGCAGGTCCAGCCACTCGTCGCGGCGCTCCGCCACGGCTGACTTTCGGGCCTGCAAGGTCTTGGCGAAATCGTCGAGGCCGACGATGTATTCGCTCATCAGTCCGAAGATCGGCGAATGCAGGCCGGGGTGGGCCAGCCGCTTGATCTGGTAGACATAGTCGGCCGCTTCCAGCTCGCGCGTGCCGGTCTGTTCGAAGTCGTACAGCGTGAGCCGCTTGCCCGGCCCGCCCTGGTGATACAGGTAGTTGCCGGCGGCATCGCGTGCCAGCGCCGGAATCATGGGCGCCCTGCGCTCGCCCGCGGCAGCGCGGGCCGGGATTGACCAGTTTGAAGGGAGGTATCCGTCATGGTGTGGGGAGTTCGTGTTCCCAGCTGTCGGCCAATGATGATCGAAGTTGAACCCGACGCCCTGCCGGCTGGACAGCCGTGCCCGCCAGGGGCATGAACGGTGCCTGCCGATACCT
>WBZU01002933.1_pt1 | contig 11465 bp, 4 predicted proteins | sample 5204311 | NCBI WGS metagenome assembly WBZU01 (sample SAMN12344359, study PRJNA552823) | activated sludge metagenome | biome: Activated sludge suspended growth; feature: Nitrification reactor; material: Wastewater; isolation source: activated sludge from nitrification reactor of wastewater treatment... | reverse complement strand
GCAGTCGCTTAACGTTGTCACGCTCAGCACCGACCCGCTGCAATTCCTTGAAAATACTCTCCCCGGCAATTCGTTCCACCTTAACCGGGTCTTCGATTTTCAAACTCCATCGCGCCAGTTCATTAACAATACGCTCCAGGGTCTTAATATTAATCTTATCAGGCTGAAAGCACTTTAACAAATCCACATTAAGGATATACTCAAACGTGGTTCGGTAGGCATTGGGAATTGGAATCTCATTATTCGACAAAGCATTCATCAGCGGATAGTCCCTATTATAGGTACGCCGTAGCGAAGACTCAAGATCCTCCAGACCTTGTCTGGCAATGGTATCGAGAATTTTTCGCTTCTCTTCTTTGAACAAAGACCAGATCGAATACTTCTCCGGTCCGAAATAGGTCTGCATGATGCTGATCACGTCGCCCAGCCGGCCTTCTTCAAAAGCGTGCACCATCCGGAACTGCATGCTGGCGAATTCGTCCAGCTCGATATCCAGCGACAGGTTGCCGATCAGGTCGTGTTTGCCCAGGTAAATAACAGCAAATGAAAACCGTTTCTCGGATTGGGTGACCAACGATTGCACTTTGGTAATGCCCAGCACTAATTTTTGTTCGCCCGCCTCTTTCTTTAGGAAGAATTCATTGGTGGCCTTGTAGTTGAACAACGGCAGGTTCTCCGGCTCTTCTTCAAAGATGGAGCTCACGGCATAGTGCATACCTACACGCGTCAGGTTGGTCTTCGAGGGCAGCACCAGCTTCTTGTACACATTGGCACCGTTTTCATAGGCCGGTACATTACTTGGTGCCTTTTCGATGCGAGCCAGGAACTCTCCTTCCAGGTCCATTTCGGTCAACTGGCGTGAGAGCTGGATGGCGCGACAAGCGTACTGCATCACCTGCACTGTCTCAATTCCGGATATTTCATCAAAGAACCAACCGCAACTGGTGTACATCAGCATGGCGTGACGCTGAAGTTCAAGCAACCGGAGTGCTTTATTAACATCTGCCTCCGGATGGGTATGGCCTTTCATGAAACGCTTCACGGTTTCGTCTGAACGACGCAGAATGATCTTGATATAATCATTGCGTGCCTCCCAGGGATTAATGAAGTATTTGCTTCCCTCCTGCTCGAAGATCACGGCGAGGGTATCCCTCAACCAATCGAGGGTCTCCCGCAAAGGCTGACGCCAGGTTTGGGTATAACCGGGTTTGCCGCCATTACAACCGCAGTTGGCCCGCCAACGCTCAACACCATGTACGCAACTCCATGAACTGTTCTCGATAATCTGTGCCTCATGGTCTGGTGTGAATCGGGCCAGGAATGATGCGTAGTTGGTCAGGTTGACGTTATCGTGCTTTTCGATATAGTCCAGACAGAATGCGAGGGCCATGTCGCCGCTCTTGTGGTGGTGGCCATATGTTTCACCATCGGTAGCAATATGCACCAACTGAGCTTCATGATCACCATCGTTGAAACCCTGCATCAACCGTTCGGCAAAGTGTTTTCCATCATACAGCAGTCCGTTGAAGGCAACACCCTGAGAGATGTTCCCATCATAGAAAAACAATACGATGCTTTTTCCGGAAGGCAAGTGGCAGGTGTATGCTTTTCGGGTGTCAACCGTCTGGTCATTAACATCATGCCAATTGTTGTCCCCTACCCGCCGTGTTGCTTTGGCTTGACGCGGAGCGAGCACGGTAAAGGTGATGCCGTGTTCGGCCAGAATTTCAAGTGACTCGGTATCGACGGCTGACTCCGCCAACCACATTCCTTCCGGTTTGCGCTTGAAGCGACGTTCAAAATCACGAATACCCCAGATCACCTGCGTCTCTTTATCGCGGCGATTGGCCAGGGGGAGAATCATGTGATTGTATACCTGGGCCATGGCCGATCCATGCCCGAAAGCTTCTATGCTTGCCTTGTCGGCATCAAGGATCGACTTGTACGTATCCTTATCGTTGACCTCCATCCACGACAACAGCGTAGGTCCCACATTGAAACTGATCCGGGAGTAATTGTTGCTGATGTTCTTGATCACCCCTCCAACCTTATCCAGGATGCGCGATGCCGTATTGGGTGCATAGCACTCGGCATTGATGCGCTCATTCCAGTCGTGATAAGGGTGTGCACTATCCTGAATTTCAATTACCTCCAGCCACGCATTTTCACGTGGCGGCTGGTAGAAATGTCCATGGATACAGATAAATCGATTCTCGGCCAAGGTTCAGGTAGTTTATGGCTTAGCTGCCAATTTCAAATTCATTTACTTCCTCATTGAGCTTCAACACCGTTATGCCCAATGGCGGCAAGGTCAGGGTGACAGAATAATCCTTACCATGGTACTTCACAGGGGAAGTAGTCAGGGTATTTTGATTGAGCAATCCGCTGCCACCGTATTTAAGGTTATCGCTGTTGAAAATCTCTTTGTACGAACCTCGTGCCGGAACCCCTACGCGATAGGCATGACGCGGTGCCGGGGTAAAGTTGCAGATCACCATCAGGTTCTCTTCCAACACATGGCCTTTGCGCATGTAGATAATGACGCTGTTTTCGCGATCGCCGTAGTCGACCCATTCAAACCCTTTCTGGTCGAAAGCAAATTGATATAAAGCGGGCTCCGTGGTGTACAATCGGTTCAGGTCCTGAATAACGCGCATCACGCCTTTGTGGAAATCGTATTCAGTCAGGTGCCAGTCGAGGCTGCGATCATGTGACCACTCGGCAGTTTGTCCGAATTCAGCACCCATGAACAGCAATTTCGTGCCCGGGTGGGTGAACATGTAACTGTACATCAATCTCAGGTTAGCAAACCTGGACCATTCATCGCCGGGCATACGACCGATCAAAGGGCCTTTACCATGAACCACTTCATCGTGCGACAAAGGCAGCATGAAGTTTTCCGTAAAGGCATACATGATGCTGAACGTGATCTCATTCTGGTGATACTTGCGGTGAATGGGGTCATTCTTGAAGTACTTCAGTGTATCGTGCATCCAGCCCATCATCCATTTCTGGCCAAAACCCAAACCACCGCGGTACGTAGGGCGAGATACTCCAGGCCATGCCGTTGATTCTTCCGCGATGGTGACCGTGTCCGGAAACTCACCGTACACCGTTTCATTAAATTCCTTCAGGAAGTAAATGGCTTCGATATTTTCGTTGCCACCATATTGGTTAGGAATCCACTCCCCTGCTTTTCTGGAATAATCCAGATACAACATGGAAGCCACCGCATCCACACGGAGGCCATCGATATGGAAATAGTCCAGCCAGAAAAGCGCATTCGAAATCAGGAATGCCCGCACTTCGGGGCGGCCATAGTTGTAGATGTAGCTGCTCCAATCCGGATGAAATCCTTTGCGGGGATCAGCATGCTCAAACAAGTGGGTGCCATCAAACTTGTACAGGCCATGGGCATCGCCGGGAAAATGCGAGGGCACCCAGTCCAGGATCACCCCGATGCCTGCCTGGTGAAACGCATCCACCAGAAACATAAAATCTTCGGGAGAGCCAAATCGGCTCGTGGGTGCAAAATAGCCCGTTAACTGATAGCCCCATGATCCAAAGAACGGGTGCTCCATCACGGGAAGGAATTCCACGTGACTGAATCCCATGTCGCGCACGTACGACACCAGCTCAACGGCCAACTCTCGATACGTCAGCGAACGGTTGCCATCTTCCGGCTTGCGTCGCCAACTGCCCAGGTGTACTTCGTATACCGAATACGGCTTATTCTTTCCAGCCTGATTCTTTCGTTGCTCCATCCACAAGTGGTCGTTCCACTCATGCGAAGCCTTCCATACAATGGATGCAGTTTTTGGGGGAACCTCAGCATAGAAAGCAAAAGGGTCAGCTTTCTCCAGGTATTCACCGGTATTGGAATGAATGGCATACTTGTACACCTCACCGCGCGTAATGCCGGTAAAGAATCCTTCCCAGATGCCGGATTCATCCCATCGCGGGTTCAGCTTGTGGGTACCTGATTGCCAGTAGTTGAAGTTACCAATCACGGATACCGCCGTGGCATTGGGTGCCCAAACGGCGAAGTAGGTTCCCTCCCGTCCGCCATGCTGTACGGTATGCGCCCCGAGTTTATTGTACAGGCGGAAGTGTTTGCCTGACCTGAACAGGTGAATATCAAAGTCCGTGAGGAGACTAAAACTCTCGTCAGACGTGGTGATCGGTGTGGTTGTAGTCTTCTTGGCCATGTGATAAATATTTAAACTCTGATTACTTCTTCTTGCTGTTCTCTTTTTCCATGAAATACCGGTTCATCTGGTATTCGATACCCCGAAGGGGAATCACGGTCCAGTCGGGGCGGCCGTTCAACTCATAGCCCAATTCATAGACCGCCTTTTCGATCAGGTAAGTACGGATGAGCACGTCGTCTTCGGCAGGCAGCTCGGTTCCCAACCCCATCTTGTCCATGTATGCTCCGAGGTAGAAGCGGCTTACATAGTGCTGCCACTGTTCGGCCCAGGCCTCCAGCATTTGCAAATCCTGCTGGCGGTAATTTTCATTCAACAGAATCTTGCCAAACGCGGCATAGTGGAATGATCGCATCATGCCGGCGACATCCTTATACGGACTTTTCTTCAGCCGCCGCTCGCTAAAGCTGAATCCGGGTTCGCCTTCAAAATCGATGATCATGAAGTCCTTGCCGGTGAACAGCACCTGCCCGAGGTGATAGTCGCCGTGGATACGCGTCTTGACACCATTGATCCGGATCTGATAGATCTCGCTGAAGCACTCCAGAATATTGTCCTCGAGGGATAGTACGCGTTCTGCCAGTTGCTGTGCCTCGCTATTAAGTTTACCCAGCGATTGGCGCAACAGTTTGAAGCGGTCTCGAAGTAACTTGCGTAACGAAGAGTACAGGCTTCGCTGGTAGTTGCTGGTAAATGGTTCGGGAGCAAAGGCTGGGTTGGTATTGTCCGATGCCAATGCCAGGTGCATCTCTGCCGTGCGCTGTCCTAAGCGGGCAACGCGCTCGTAAAATCCTCGGCCGATAAATTCCTGAATCAGCTCTGGGGCATCTTCAAAAACCAGGGCGGGGCGGTTCACCAGCTTGGGGAGTTTCTCTTTCTTGGCCTTGGCCATCACCCGCTCATAAAAGCGACCGACCGAGTCAATGGTCATATTCCAGGCATCGCCCTGGTTATCCACTTTTTCCTGCAACAAGCCGAAGACGATAGTCTTACCCTCTTCATCGGCGTACTCAATACTTCCGGAATACTTGGGGCTATTGCGGAAACTGGTGTTTTCAGAAAGAAAGCGGGCGATCTCAAGATCAGGGTTAATTTCCTTCTCGATCTTTCTGTAGAATTTAAAAAAGTACTGGTCATTGTACAGAATCGCCGTGTTGCTGGAGTCCACCTTAAGAATCTTTGAATCAATAAGGTCAGCATTGATCTTGGAGAACACACTGTTGTTAAACTCCAGTACCCCTTCAGCATCCTTCACCCTCACCTCTTTCTCCATACTGGAAAAGAGGTAGTCGCGGAACAACCTGTCATAGCTGCTGTCGAGAATGAATCCTGCCTTACCCTGAATCTCGGCACGGCACACCACACTTTGTGCGGTATATTCAATGCGATCGAGCATGACCTCGGATGGAACAAATGTTATGGGCAGGAAATAGAATTCCGGCAGGCGCTGAACATAATGCACTTCGATGATGGTGAGGTAATGTGTGGTGCCATCTACCTTCACGGGGATGACTTTGTTCACCGCCATCTTGCTGATGGCTTTGGCTTTTCCGCCAAACCACCGGCACTTCTTCATAAACGGCTGAAGAATCTTGCGCTCCAGGGTCCTTACCTCTTCATAGTGGTTGAAGATTTTCTCCCACGAGGCATCTGACTTCAACAACTGCAATTCGTTACCGGAACCGGGCTGCTCTTTTTTCTCCTGATCATCGACCTGAAACCAAAAATACCCGTAAGGTCCGATGGTGATGGGATATTCACCCCCCGAAACGCTCATGAACCGGTTTTGGCTAAACGCCTCCGTGATGTCACAGTCCTTGAACTCCGAAAAATCCAAAGTCGTCGCCTGGGAGAACTGTGAAAGGTTAGCCACCACAATAATCCGTTGCTTTTCGTGACTCCTCACAAAGCACAACACTTTAGCATTTGAGCTTTCAACAAAACGCAGGTCACCTTTACCGAAAACGGACAAGCGCTTTCTCATCGCCAACACATTCTTCACCCACCACACCAGCGAGGAGAAATTCTCTTCCTGGGTGGCTACGTTCACTGATTCATACCGATAGATCGGATCAGAGTTGACCGGGAGAAACAGCTTTTGGGGGTTGGCTGACGAAAAGCCGGCATTGAGGTTCATGCTCCACTGCATAGGCGTGCGTATGCCAAAGCGGTCGCCAAGATATACGTTATCGCCCATGCCGATTTCGTCGCCGTAATAAATCACGGGGGTACCCGGCAATGAAAACAAAATGGTGTACAACAGTTCAATCTTCCGACGGTCGTTGTTCATCAGCGGGGCCAACCGGCGCCGGATCCCCAGGTTGTGTTTGGTATGCGGGTCATTGGCATATGCCTTGAAGAGATAATCCTTTTCTTCTTCGGTGACCATCTCCAAACCGATCTCATCGTGGTTGCGCAGGAACAGCGCCCATTGGCTGTTGGGTGGAGTAGCCGGCGTCTGGTCCATGATATCAATGATCGGATAGCTGTCCTCTGTTCGCAAGGCCAGAAACAAACGCGGCATCAACGGATAGTTGAAATTCATGTGGCACTCCTGGCCGTTGCCGAAATAGGATGCAGCATCTTCCGGCCACAGGTTAGCTTCGGCGATGAGGATGCGGTCCTTATATTCTTTGTCGATGTGCGCACGCAGTTTGCGCAGAAAGTCATGTGTCTGGGGAAGGTTCTCACAACTGGTTCCTTCTTCTTCAAACAGAAAGGATGCAGAAGGAAGCCTGAATCCGTCAACACCCATTTTCTGCCAGAAGTCAGCCACCTTGATCATCTCCAACTGCACTTCCGGGTTGTCGAAATTCAATTCGGGCTGATGGCGGTAGAAACGGTGCCAGTAGTACGCCTTGGCCTCCTGATCCCAGGTCCAGTTGGACGTCTCCTGATCGGAGAACATGATACGGGCTTCCTTAAACCGGTCTGCGGTTTCACTCCATACATAATAATCCTTGTAGCGCGAACCGGCGCGGGCCTTTCGCGACTTCTGAAACCAGGGGTGCTGGTCGGAAGTGTGATTGAGGATGAGTTCAGTGATCACCCTCAGCCCGCGACGATGGGCTTCTTTGAGGAATGCCTTAAAGTCTGCCAGGGTTCCAAAATCCGGGTGTACGTCGCAGTGCTCGGTAATATCAAAGCCATCATCCTTGAGCGGTGACGGAAAGAATGGGAGAAGCCATATCGTGGTTACCCCCAGGTCTTCCAGGTAGTCAAGCTTTTGCAGCAGGCCCTGAAAGTCGCCGATACCATCACCATTGCTGTCGTAGAAAGAACGAACACTCAACTCATAAAAGACCGCATCTTTAAACCATAGCGGATCACTCTTCTGCGCGACGGGTGCCATTACATTTGGGATTCGTGTATACTTACCTTAAACAGGTGGAACGGAAGTTTATTCGGCTCCAACTCAACAAAATTCCATTCCTGCGTCCAGGTGAAGTGCTCATCGGTGATGAGGTCATGCAATTTGAGGTTGATCTTGTCACCCAAACGCAAACGCTCCTTCGGTATCTGCACGTAGCCGGATTGCTTGCCATGCTGATCCAGGTTTACAATCACCAGGATACAATTCGACAAGTCATCCGTGGTCTTGATGTATGCAATGAGGTTGCTGTTTTCGATGGTGCAGAACTGAAGGTTCCACGTTGACTGCAATGCAGGGTTCTCTCGCCGTGCCTTGTTCAGCAGGGTCACGAGGTCGGTCATCCGGTTGGTCTTCCTCCAGTCGTAAGTCTTGATTTCGTATTTCTCGGAATTGAAATATTCCTCCTTGCCATCTACCGGTTGGTTCTCAAAGAATTCATAGGGCGGCCCGTACATCCCATAATTGGACGACAACGTGGCCGCCAGCGCCAACCGAATGATGAATATATTCTCACCCTGATGTTGGAGGTGCCACGGTAAAATATCTGGGGTATTGGGCCAGAAGTTCGGACGGAAATAGTTCCGTGACGGACCATACACCAATTCGTTCATGTATTCCGTTAACTCAGCCTTGTTTACCCGCCAGGTAAAATAAGTGTATCCCTGGGTGAACCCGACTTTGGCCAGCGAGGCCATAATCTTGGGTCGTGTAAATGCTTCGGCGAGGAAGATGATGTCTTTGTACTTCTTGTTGGTCTCCGCAATTACCCATTGCCAGAAGGGAATGGGCTTGGTGTGCGGATTGTCCACGCGGAAGATTCTCACGCCGGCTTCGATCCAGTAGAAGATCACATCGCGCAACTCAAACCAAAGGTCTTTCCATTGCTCAGTCTCGAAATCGAATGGGTAGATATCCTGGTACTTCTTGGGCGGATTCTCCGCATATTGAATAGTTCCGTCAGGTCGCTGACGAAACCACTCCGGATGCGCTTTCACATATGGGTGATCCGGCGCACACTGGAACGCGATATCCATCGCCACATCAATGCCGGCCTTCCTGGCTTCTGCGATCAGTCGTTGATAGTCCTGCAGGGTACCTAATTCGCGGTGAATGGACTTATGACCACCTTCATCCGAACCGATCGCCCAGGGAGAACCAGGTTCGCCAGGCTGTGCGGTGGTGGAGTTGTTCTTACCTTTTCTGTTGACTTTGCCAATCGGATGAATGGGCGGCAGATACAACACATCAAAGTTCATGGCCGCAATGCGGGGCAGCAGTCGAATGGTATCCTGAAAGGTGCCATGCTTGCCAGGTTGCAAAGAACTGGAGCGTGGAAATAACTCATACCATGTGGTGAAGCGTGCCCTGGCATCTTCCACCTGAATCACCAATTCGCGTTCATAGGTTGTTTCAAAATGCCGGTATGGGTGCTTATGGACCAGTGCCGCAAACGCGGGACTCTGTACAGCAGCTACCGCAGCCACATAACCTTTGGGATCTTCCAGTTTCGCAGCCATCGCCAGAACAGCTGCATCACCGGGAGCAGCGGCACGCAAATAAGCTGCGCCTTCCAGCAACTCAACCCCTACCTGAAGTCCGGCGTTGATCTTTTTGCGAATGCCATCAAACCATGTGTCGAGATGGTCCACCCAAGCCCGAACTTCAACGTAATATGTTCCCTTTTGCTCGGCCGTGAAGGAAGCCATCCACTCGTCGTTGATAATCTGATTCATCTCCAGGGTCCGCGCCGGTGCCGACTCAAGACGGTATCTGATTTCAGCACGAATGTGATCGTGACCGTCAGCAAATATGTTGGCGGTAACGTCTACCCTTTCGCCCTGGGTACGCTTGGCCGGATACAATCCGCCATCCACCAGGGGTTGAACACCTTCTATCAATACGCGGAGTTGTCCGTTCGTCATGATCCTCAATTGGTTATTACAGCCGAGCTGTGCGCCGGCAGCTTGATTTGATTGTCTTGAATGATGATGGTTGAAGCAGTGGCAAAATCCAGGTGTGTGAATTCCGGTGTTTCGGCCAGTAACACGGTAACTTCAATATCCGATACATTGTGCAAGGCCAGGCTCTTCTTGTCGCCCAGGGTACGGATCAGGCTTACCACCTCCCGGTAATGAAACGGCGTAGTCTCCAATTGACCGAGCGTCATGATTTCATGGCTGTTGCGATAGGTAATCCAATTCTTATAGAAATTGTATAGGGATTCTGAATGCTGTTTCTGCTCGTCCAGCGGCACTACTGCGCCGGGCACAGAGTATTTGGGTTCTTCCCATTTGGTTTGCATCGGATCCTTGCCGGGTGCCGACCAAACAAAGGGTTCGCGAATAAACTCATCGGGCTTCAGGCCCTTCATACCGATCTCCTCGCCGTAATAAACGTAGGGTGTGCCGGGCAACGTAAAAAGAATAGATACTCCTACCCTGGCTTTGGCTTCATCATTGTCAAGCTCAGACAATATCCGGTTCTGATCATGGTTCTTCAGGAACGTCGCATCGATATAATCGGGAGTCACCGAACGATAAAAGTCATTAATCTCTTTGTACTTGATCACCAGCGAAATGGTATCCACACCTGCCTTCACCACGGAGGTGATGGCGTAGCCCATATCAAAGTTGAACAAGGCCGGGAGTCCTTTCAGGTAAGGTGCCACATCTTCGGCCTTGGACCACACTTCGCCGACCAGATAAACATCCGGCTTGATCTTTTCCATCTCTTCCCGGAACCAAATCCAGAAGGCGTGGTTGTCGGTTGCCCGGTCTGTCGGGAAAATGTGTTTGGCCGCATCCAACCGAAAGCCATCGACTTTCATGTCATTCAACCAGTACTTGCCTATCTCAACAAATTCGGCTTTGACCTTGGGGTTGTCGAAATTGAGATCGGGCATCCCGCCGTAGAAAAATCCATAGTAGTGTTCGGCTTTTATATCCCCATTCACCGCGTGCCATTGGGTGATGTTGTCAGAATCGAGGGAGGTGCTCTTCTTGGAAATTTCTTCTGCGATGGAATCCCGATCGGCCCATACATAATAATTGCGGTACGGGTTGTCCTTTCCTTTTATCGCTTCCTGAAACCAGGGGTGATCAGAACCGGTATGATTCAGGATCAGGTCGATGATCACCTGGATCCCACGGCGATGCGCCTCTTCCACAAATTTTTTAAACTCCTCTTCCGTGCCATATTCAGGATCAATGGATTTATAGTTGATGACATCATATTTATGATAAGAACCGGAGGCCATGATCGGGATTAACCACACACCACCCACACCCAATTCCTGCAGGTAATCCAGCCGCGCTGTCAGGCCCTTGATGTCTCCGATGCCATCGCCATTTCCGTCGGCAAACGAACGAACAAAGATTTCATAGTTGACCCCGTAGGGCCACCGTTCGGTTGTTGAATCCTGTTGGCATGAAAAGACCATGAGCACAATGGCTGTTAAAGAAATTACCCGCTTCATTCTATTGCTTAATTTTCAAAATCATGGCGTTAAATGCCGGGACATCCACCTCCAGGGCATAACCGGACGACAGACCTACATCCGCGCCGCTGCGCAGCAGGTCGCGGCCTACATACGCAGTCCCGGCCTGAAGCCCAAAGGCACCAACGACTTCAGGGGTCAGTACTATTTTGACATGCTCGGTCTTCTGGCTGAAACTGGCGACAATCACCAAACGCTCTTCGCCACTGACCCGGGCATAGGACACAATCTTATCCAGATGATTCTTTTGGCCGGTGTTGAATTCCGTGAGATCGTAATAGTCACCCTGGCCCACGGCGGGGTTTGTCTTCGCAAAAGTCAGTATGTCGCCGTAGAATTGCCGCAGGGCTTTCTGCTCGTCACTCAATCCACCGCCATCAAATTTCTT
>WBZU01002932.1_pt1 | contig 11467 bp, 14 predicted proteins | sample 5204311 | NCBI WGS metagenome assembly WBZU01 (sample SAMN12344359, study PRJNA552823) | activated sludge metagenome | biome: Activated sludge suspended growth; feature: Nitrification reactor; material: Wastewater; isolation source: activated sludge from nitrification reactor of wastewater... | reverse complement strand
TGATCCGGGCGATCTTCGCCGGGATCCCGATCGCCCGGAGCGCGGCGATCTTGCCTTTGGCGTCCTGGTCGGAGGCGAGGATCCGCTGCACCTTCGGGGCGAGCTGCAGCTGGCGGATCTTGTTCAGGTCGTTCGTGACCTGCGGGACCCCGGTCAGCTGCGCCTCGAACTTCGCCTTGTTCTCGGCGTCGCGGCCGGTGACGACGTCGCGGAGGTGGTTGACCTTGTCGATCGCGTTCTGGATCCCGCTCGTGTCGATGTTGGGCCCGGGGAGGCTGTTGAACCCCTCGATGATCGACACGATCGCGTCGCCGATCGTCGACAAAGCGCCGAGGAACACGTCCAGGGCCGCCTTCGGACCGTCGAAGATGTGCTGCAGCGCCCCCTGGACGGCGACGAACGCGCCGGCCACATCGGCGCCGAGCGAGATGAGGCTCCCGAGGAGCGACCCGAACCGTTCGAGGTTGCCGTTCTGGACCTGCTGGCTGATGACCTCGGCGAGGTGCGTGAGCCCGTCGGAGAGGCCTGGGGCGAGGCCCTTCCCGAGGCTGATCATGATGTTCTCCAGGGCGGCCTTGGCCTTGTCCCAGGCGCCCGAGAGGCCCTTCTGCTGCTTCTCGGCCTGCCGGGCGGCGGCGCCCTGGCGGTTCAGGCCCTTCTCGAGCCCGGCGAGTTTCGCGGGGCCCTGGTTGTAGAGCGCGAGCAGTGCGCGGAACCCGTCGGTGCCGGCGAGCGTCTGGGCGACCTGGGCGCGCTGCTGGGCTGTCAGGCCGCCGAGCTTCTGGCGCAGCATCGTCGAGACGTCGCCGAGCGTCTTGAACTTGCCCTGCGCGGTGAAGAACGAAAGGCCAAGGTCGTCCATGACGCCCTTGGCCTTCTTCGTGGGGTTCGCGAGCTGCAGCAACATCGTCTTGAGCGATGTGCCGGCGTCGCTGTTCTTCACTCCGGCGAGAGCCAGGGCCTCGAGGGCCGTAACGGTCTCGTTGAAGCTCAGGCCGACGGTCTTGGCGGCGGACCCGGCCTGCGAAAGGGCCATGCCGAAGTCCGAGACGTCGGCGGTCGTCGCATTGGCGGACACCGACAGCGCGTCAGCAACGTGCTGCGCCTGGGACCCCGAGAGCCCGAAGAGGTTCATCGCGTTCGCCGTCGTCGACGCCGCATCCGCCAGGGTCATCTGGCCGGCCACGGACAGCGTGATCGCGGCCTGCAGCCCCCCGCCGAGGATCTGAGCCACGGTGAGGCCGCCCTTGGCGAGCTCGGTCGCCCCGCTGGCGGCCTGGGTCGCGCCGACGCCGAACTTCACGCCGAGGTCCTGCGCCGCCTTAGACAGGGACTGGATCTGCTTCTGGTTCGCGCCGGAGACGGCCTGGAAGGTGCGCAGCTGCTTGTCGAACGCCGCGAACTTCACCGCGGACCCGACGACCGCGAGACCCAACGCGCCGACGCCGCCGGCCGCGAACGTCCGGGCGGACAAGCCCAGGGCGGTGAAACCCTGCTCGAGGCGCTTGCCCGCCTTCGACCCGGTCCTCTCGAACGTGGCGGCGTGCGCGGCGCTCTTCTTCACCGCGCCGTCGAACGCGGCGAATCCCGCCGGGTTGAACTGCCCGCCGAGGATGACCTCCACGCTGCCCGCGTTGAACGACATCTACCCGGGCCGCCTCTTGGCCTTGATCCGCTCGTGCAGGCCGCGCAACGCGCCGCCCCCGGGCCCGCCGGCGCGCCCCGTGTGCAGCTCGGCGCCGTGCAGCTTGGCCCGGAACTCGACCTCGGCCTGCTCGCGATCCTGGACGCGACGCATCAAGAGCCGGGCCTCGCTCCAGCGGGTTCCGTAGAGGATCGCGCGTCGGTCCCATCCGTAGGCTCGAGCGAGCCCGTCAACGACGTCGAGCTCTGCGTGATCGTCTCCCCGTACGCCGACAGGGCCGCCGTGAACGCCTGCATCACCGATCGGGCGACCAGGCGGATCGCTTCCCCCGGGTCATCACCCCCGCCGGTCGCGGCGGCGAAGTGCCCGAAGGCTGCCGTCGCCCGCTCGCGGGCCTCGGCGAGCGGCAGGCCGTCCATCTCCTTCGCGGCCTGCTCGAGCGCGTCCGGGAGAAGGTCGTGCTCGCGGGCGTCCTCGAACACGTCCGGGGCCATCTCGACCAGCGCGACGAACAGCTTCGCGGCGTCGAGGAACTCCGGAGCGGTCGACGCGCCGGCGGCCAGGAGGACCTCCCGCGCGTCGGGGGCGTCCCAGGCCTTCAGCGTCCCGGAGGCCTGGAGCTGCTCGGCGAGCCTCACCCGATCGGGGTCGTCGTCGTCGACGGCCAGGGCGGCGGCGATCTGCGCAGCCTCCGCGGCGGTGAGGGGCCGCTGCATGCGGTCCATGTGGCTGTCCCGGTAGGCAGCGGCAGCGTCGAGGAACACGTCGCGCTTCTCCGTCACGACCCGCTCGAGGAGGCGCATGGCCTCCCCGAACTTGCCGACCGTGATCGGGGGGAGCCCCGCCGCGCTCCTGCGGGCGGCGGGGCGAGCCTTGGCGGCCACGACGCTAGGCGTAGGTCGTGGCGTCGGCGGACAGCGCGACGATGGTCAGCGCCGGCGTGGCCCCGGACTTCAGGGCCTTGCCGCCCATCGACAGCTCGATCGGTCCGCCCTCCGGGAGCGGCGCGACCTGCATGTCGGAGGGGTCGATCGCGACCTTCGGCAGCGTCTGCGTGAACGTCCTCGTCGCGGACTTCGTGAGCGTCTCCGTGATCGCGGCGTAGTACACGGCCTTCACGGGCTGCGTGCCGGTCGTCGGGGCGGCGTTGTTGTAGATCGCCTTGCGGTATTGGCCCAGCGACGTGTCGGTCACGATCGTCTTGATCGTGCAGGTGATCTCGCCCTTGCCCTCGATGAGCTGCACGGGCTTGATGTCGTCCCCGTAGTAGGGCTGCATCTTCGTGTCGATCTCGGTGATGACCTCGTTGATCTCCGACTGCACGGCGGCGTCGAAGCTGATCGCCCCGGTCGCCTCCGTGTGCAGATACGGGTCGGTCTGGTCCTCGGTCTTGGCCGCGTCCACCGTGTAGACCTCGCCGCCAACCAGGCCGGCGATCGTGAGCTCGCCGGTGAGGATCTTGTCGGCGAAGTTGTGGCGCAGGACCAGCTTGGAGATCTTCGAGTCCCAGTAGACGGCCCTCTCGGGGCCGACCGCGACTCCGACCTTCTGCCACCAGGTGCCCCAGTGGCCGCTCGTCCCCGCGCTGGTGATGGTGTGCGTGTAGGGGTCCGAGCCGCCGGTGACGGTGTCGACGCCCAGGACCGCGGCGGAGTAGAGCCCGGCGTTTTCGCCCTGCAGCTGCAGCGTGAGCGTGCCGAGCTCGCCGGCGACCTTGTCGGTGAACACGGCGGGGGACCCGAAGCGGTTGCCGTCGACGTACTCCTGCATCCCGAGCTGCTTCTTCGGGGCCAGGGCGCCGCCTTGCCACTTCGGCCGGTTGTACCCGACGGTCGTGGTCGCGGCGGTCGCGATGGCGCCCTTCGCGGCCTGCCGGCCGTAGTTGAGGGTGCCGATCCCTGATTCGATGACGGTGGCCATGGGTCAGTCCTCCTTCGAGGCGTCGGTCTTGGGCTGCCGCGGCTGCACGGCGGCGGGGGGGTCGCACTGCACGTAGCCGGCCTCGGTGAGGAGGTTCACGACGGCAGGGTGGTCGGTCTCGACGACGCGGCTGCCGGGAATGATCCGGGCGCGCTGGAAGACGCCGGCGTTGTCGACGAGCTGGCCCTCGGGCCCGAGGGCCGGTCCGGGCTGGATCGGGACGCGGGTGGTCGTGTCGGCGACCTCTCCGTCGACCATCACGGGGACGGGGATCTGCAGGCCGATGTTGTTGATCGGCTCGGGCTCGCCGGCCTTCGGGTTGGGGACGTCCAGGCCGGACTTGGGGTCCCGGATGAACGGCGGCGCGACGCCGACGCCATCAGGCAGCGTGAGATACGTGAGTTCGGGCATGCGGTGGCCGTCCTCCATGGGCGGCAGTGCGATGGGTGTTGGTCGCGGCGCGCCCCCCGTGGGGCGGCCAGGCACAGGTGCTGCGGGTTACGGCAACGTGAGGCCGGCCAGGCTCTTGCGGCGGCACTCGAACATGAACGACTGAACGCGGGTGTAGGAGTCTTCGTCAGCCGCGAGGGCCTGATCTGGCTTCCAAACCCAGGACCGCTCGACGAGCAAGTCGCTCATCGTCCACAGTTTGCGGCCCATGTAGTCGCCCCTCGGGGCGATGAGGTCGCGGATCTGGCGCTGCAGGAGCTTGCACGCCTGGTTCGCGGTGGCGCGGACAGTGACGTCGACGACCGTCGTTTCGAGCCATGCGTCCGTCGGCGCCGGCCCGGCGACCATGGTCTCGGCGAGCGTGATCGTGGCGTTCTCGGCGAACCCGCCGGCGGTGCTGCGCCTGGGGACGGGGGCGCCGTCCCTTGGTTGCAGCCACACCGACGGGACCGCCAGGGAGGGCGTGGCGCCGGGAAGCTGGGCGGGGAGCGCGGTGACGAGGTAGTCCTGGAGCTCCTCGCTGACGAAGTAGTCGGCCATCAGAACTCCCCGGCGGCGGCGCGGCGCATCGCCTCGGCGTACAGGGGGGCGTTGGCCAGGAGCGGCCCCTCCATGTACTTGCGGGCGGCCATCTTGCTCGTGCCCTCGTGGACGTAGATCGCGTACTCGTCGGCCTCCCCGCCCGTCGAAACCTTCGCCTGGGTCCCGGAGAGGGTGAGGTGCTCGCTGGCGCGCAGCGTGCCGGTGTCGACCGGCGTGGCGGCCATGCACGCGGCGAGAAGATGCTCGCCGCTCTCGGCGAGGGCCTGCAGGACGGCCTCCTGCGCTTTGCCCGTCAGCACGCCGAGGCCGACGTACGTCACGATCGGCATCACAGCCTCCCCGCCGCGGCGAGCCCACGCTGAAGGCCCTCAATCCTTGCGGCGAACGGCGCGAGGCTGTGCCGGCACCGCGGGTGCATCGGCGGCCCGCCGTTGGGGAGGTCGCCCAGGCCGATGTAGTCCTCCCCTCCGGCGGTCGAGCCGCTGGACCCGTCGAGGCTGACGAGACGGCCTTGCCACGGGGAGCACAGCGGGCAGGCGCTCGCGTGGCTGGACACCCGGGCGAGCGTGATCCCGTGAGACGCCATCCGGTCGATCGCGCCTTGCACGACCGCCTCCCTCGTGATCGTGCGGACGGCCATGTCGGCGTACGTGTCGAGCGCCCACCGGCGCCCCGCACGGTCCACGAAGCCGGTGCGGCCCTGCCGGGCCAGGCTGTCTGCCATCCGGCGCGTGGCGGTCCTCGGGGATCCGTCGGCGCCGAGGAGCGCCCGGACCGCCGTCTGGCGCTGGGCGCGCTGGAATGCGTCGGCTGCCTGCCGGCCGATCGTGCGGCGCGCATCTTGCAGCCTGCCGGCGACGCTGTCCTGCAGCGCGCGGACCGCCTCGAAACTGACGCCATGGAAGGCGGAGAGGTCCTCGGTGTTCACGCCGAGGCTCGCGGCCTGCCGCCCGGCGCGGTCGGCGCCCTGCGCGTAGGCGTCGGCGACCAGCCGGCGGGCCTCGGGGTCGGTCTCCGCACCCAGCTGATCGAGCACGGCGAGCACGGCAGCGAGCTGCATCCTTGCGCCGCTCGCGGTCCGCAGCTCCCCGGCGGCGACAGCGCCCTTGATGCGGGCCACGATCTCGCGCTGCACGGAACGGTAGGCGGCTAGGAGCGGACGGATCTGCCGCTCAGCCGGCGCGACCCACTCCTCCCGCGCCATCAGGGCCGCTCCCGATCGAGCTCGAGGCGGACACTGTCCGCGATCGTCCCGGCCTGCCGATGCTCAGCGGCCTTCACCGTGAACGTCCGCGTGACCGGAGTGGCGGCGCGGCGGTCCTCGACCGTCACGACGCTGGCGTCCCAGTCCGCGCCCGCCTGCGCGATCGCAGCGCCAGCCCTGTCGAGGATCGTGAGCGTGTCGCGCTTGACCTGCATCTCCACGCCACCCGACACCACGGCCCGGTCGACGCGCTTGAGGTACGCCGGCGCCCGCCCCGCCCACACAGTGACCGGCGCGCCCGGCTCACCCGTGCGGTCCAGCCCGCCGGGCACCGTGACCTGAGTGAGGACGCTGTTCGCCAGGACCGTCATGTGCCGTCGTGGCGGGTGGCTGCGAAGAACCCGTCGTACTTCGACCCGCGGGACCGCGCACGGGTGGAGAGCCGGCGAAGCCCGGACTGGTTGAGCTCGTTGAGGACATCACGGCCAACGCCCGACACCGCGCCGGAGAGCGGGCCGCTGAAGCTGAAGTCAGGGCCCGACACGGACTGCCACCGCGCGTCCGTCAAGAGGCCCGGAGACCGGTAGATCGCAGCCGCGAGCTTCACCGTCGCGCGCTGCAGCTTCACCCACTGCCATGCGTCGACGTTGGCCTGTACGACCTTGCGGCCCGTCGAGGTGTCCACGGGCACCGCGCCGAGAAGCCGGTCGATCTCAGCCTCGGCATCGAGAATGAAAGGCAGCGCCTGCGGCGCCGTGAGGCTCGTGCCGAGCTCGGCGTTCAGGGCGGTCGCGTCGGTGTAGTAGGGCTCAGCCATGTGAGTGCGGCGCCCCGAGTCGAACGGGGAGCCCCCGCCCAGGTGCGGGCGGGGGCAGCCTCATGCGCCGCAGGTGCAACTAGGGGGCGGTCAGGACTCCCCGTCGGCGTCGGCGTCGATCTCCTCGATCGCGTCGGCCGCGGGAACCTGCACGGCCCCGGCGGACTTCCCGCCGGGCGCCGGGATCTCCTCGCCGCCCTGCTCAGCGAGACGCAGAAACGCCTCCGAGCCAGGGTCGACGTTGTACTCACCGAGCGCGGTGCGGATCCAGACGGATCCCTCCGGCGTGCCGGGGTCGGGCTTCTTTCGTGCAGCCACTGTTCGATCCCCTCCCGTTAGACGGTGTCGGGGATGAACAGCGCGGCGATCGACCCCGTGATCGCAGCCGCGAGGTCGATGAACACCCGGCCGCCCGTGCCGCCGTCGGTGCCGCCCGGCGCCTGCACGAACCGGGCCGCCTCCAGCGGCCCGACGACCGCGCGGTCCGACGCCGCGAGCGTGAACGTCGCGTCGCCGAGGTCCTTGCGGAACGCCGGCGGGTTCGCGCCGGCCTTCACCGTGAGCAGCTTCGTCCCGGCGAACGTGTTGTTCACCGTGATGATCAGCTGGCCGGTGAGACCGCCGACGTCGACGTAGTGGCCGTTGGTCGGATCGACTGCCGTGGCCGTCGGGATCTGCACCCCGCCGTCCTTGACGAGATTGGTGAGAGGGATCTGCGTGCGAGCCATGAGGCTTCGCTCCTTTCGATCAGGTGGAGTTGCCGGTCAGGACGGCGAGCGCGTTGGGACGCACCGTCTTGGCCCCGTACACGACGAGGCCCTTCAGCGCGTCGGAGAACCGCCGCTCCGGCCGGAACCCCTCGACCTTGGTGATCTGCGGGACGAAGCTCCAGGCCATGTTGTGCCCGGCGATGATCTTGTACTTCGTCGCCGACGTGTTCGGGACCTGGTTGCTCTTGAACACGCTGAAGCCGGCGGCCTGCCCGACGGGCCGCAGTGCGGTCCCGCCTCCGCCGTTCGGCTGCCCGGCGGGATTCCCCGACGCGGTGCCGCTCAGCCCGCCCGTCGTCAGCCGGGCATCCTGCGGCCCGGTGCCGAACCCGACGAACCGCGCGTCCTTGAGCAGGTAGCCCTCGAACCACGGCGGCACGACGACGAACCGGCCGATCTCGGGGACGTCCTGGTTGTCCAGGAGGACCGAGAGATCGACGAGCCGGTCGTAGGCGAGCGTGCCCGCCGTGTTCCAGGTGCCGGTGATCGGCGACCCGTCGTTGCCGATCTGGTTGATGACGGGGATGTCGGTGTAGAGGGAGGCGATGTACCCGTCGATCGCCTTGCGGAGGCCGTAGGCAGCGCGGCGCGCGGCCTCCTCCATCACCTTGGGCTGCTGCTGGAGCTGGTCGATGTCGTCCACGGCGAAGTTGAAGTACTTCGCCTGGTCGATCTTGAGCTTCAGCTGCGCGTCGGTCAGCGCCTCTGGAGCGTTGATGTCGGCGTTCTTGCTGTACGTCGACACGGTCACGTCGCCGATCTGGTTGATCGTGACGGTGTCGCCGAGCGACCCGACGTCGCCGACGTAGTCGCGGTTGATGATCTCCGGCTGCGCGTACACCAGGACGGTGTCGAGCGCCCGGAGGATGCTGCCGGCCCAGACGTTCGGGATGAAGTTCTCGAGGGACACGAGAGCCTGTTCTCCTTCGTGGTTAGCTGCCGTGCAGGGCCGCCGCGACCTCGTCGTGAGGCAGCTTGGCGATGTCCTGCGGCGACATGGTCTTCAGCTGGTCGCGGGTCACCTTCCGCCCGGTCTGGGCAGGCGGATCGCCGGCGGGAGCACCCGTTCGAGGCGGGGTCCCGGAGTCGATGAGGTATGGCCGCTCCTTCGCCAGCGCGGCCAAGGCCGCTTCCAGCGTCGCGTCATCTCCATCAACTGCTTCAGGCGGGAGCAGCGCGACCGCGTCAGCCTCGTTCCGGAACCGCAGCCTCCCGGCTGCGTCCCTGATGCGGGCGTTGCGTTCGAGCCGCTGGAAACGCTCCTCGGCCTCCTTGGCGCGCAGGTCGGCAGCTTCGGCGAGCTCCTTGAACTTGCCCTGCTCCTCGAGCTGCTTGCGCTTGGCCTGCTCGGCTTCCTCGGCTGCCCGCTTCGCGCGCCGCCTGGATTCGGCGACCTCGCGGCGCAGGGCATCCGCTTCGGCCTTCGGGAGAGTGACCGTCTCGGGCACCTCGCCGGCGGGCTCGGCCTCCTCGCCGGCCTGGACCTCAGGGTCCGCCGTGACGGCGGGCTCCTCGGTCTCAGCTGCAGACGCGGCGGGCTCTGTGGATTCCATGCTTGGTGCTGCTCCCTTCGTTACTCGTGTCCCGCGCTGGTGTGTCCCGGTGCCACCGGGCGCCTAGCGGGCGTCGGCTGCACGAAGACCCGTCGTGCGCGGGCACCCCACCTGCGGGGCGAAGATCGTTGAGCGGCCAGGCGGCGGTCAGGCCGCGGGCGGGTGCTGGTCGGCTGCCGGTGCGGGGGGCAGCCCGGCTTCGATGTCGCCGGCTATGAGCGCGAGCTCCTCGCTCACCTGCTCATCTGTCCAGTCGGGATGCAGCTGGCGGACGCTCGTGCGGCGCGACTGAATCTCGGCGGTCGTAGCCGCGGCGGCGTTGACAGTCGTCTCGGTTTCGTCAGTCGGGATCGGCTCAGGCCTGACCACAGCTGGCTGCTCAGCCGCCGCCTGGTAGTCGCGGCCGTACCCGCCCTGCTCCTCCGGGAGCTGATCGACGAGCGCGGCGAGCGTCAGGATCCGAGGGAGCTGATCGTCCCACGCCCGCGCCTTGCCCTTCGCCGTGTTGATCGTGGGCAGGAACCGCAGCCGGATAGCCGTCCCCGACTCAGCCTGCCCATCGACTTGGGCGCCGACGAACTGGGGGACAAGCCCGACCCGGGAAAGGATCGTCGCCTCGAGCTCGCGGGTGTGCGCGATCAGCGGGGCAGCGTCGTAGCTGTACTCGACCTCGGTGATCGGCGGCTTGCCGCCTTCCCCGAGCGCGCCGCCGTCGGCCTCGACGATGATGACGTCGTCGTCGACCGGGGCGGACGGGTCGCCGTCCTGATCCGGGGCGATCACGCTCCCCGCCATAAACACGCGCTTCTTGGCGGTCAGCCGCGTGTTCTCTGCGCCGATCGTCCGGGCCTCGTTCAGCGCGAGGAGGAGATCCTGGACCTGGTCGTAGTCGCTGACGCCGAGATCGTGCCCGCCTCGCTCGTTCAGGATCCTGCCGGCGAGCATCTCGAGGCCGTGCGGCCACTCGTCAGGGAGCCCGGCGAGTTCGGGCCGAACATCCAGCCCGGCCCGGACGCCGAGCCAGGAAGGGGTGCCGCGGTAGAGCCGGTTGACGGCGCGCCCCCTGGCGTGCGCCTCGACGTGACGCCACACCACTTCAGCGTCCCCCTCGCCTTCGCACGCCACGACCGTGACGAACGCGCAAGCCAAGAGCCGGCCGCCCCTCAGCAACGGCACGGTCGCCAGCCGGGAAGCGAACTGGATGAGCGGCGCCGGCGCGACGTCCCGGTCAACGTAGATCTTCCACCACGTTTCGCCTTCGGACACGCAGACCTGCTCGGCCGTATGCAGCTCGGACGGCAGCTCGTTGACCTCAGCGATCTGGTCATGCCACGCCTGGTCGCCTTCCGCTGCGGCGCGGATCTCGGGATCCTCCCCGAACAGGAAGTCGGCGAACCCCGCAGCGATCCGCCGCGGGAGCGGGTCGGCGATGTACTCCCGGGCGCCCTTGCCGACGAACAGCCGCTCGCTCCTGGTGTCCCAGTTCGCGAGCTGCTTGAGGATCTGCTTGTCGCCCTGCCTCAATGCGCGACGCTGAGCGACCCGCTCGAGGACATGCTTCTCGCGGGGAAGCGGCCAGGTGTCTGAGTTGTCGAGCTCCTCGAGGAGCACGTCGGCGTAGTCGCCCAAGGCTGGTGCCCTTGCTGTATTTGGGTGGTCAGGCGGCCTGCGCGTCGACGTCGCGGTCGCGGCCGAACATCTCGTAGCCCAGCTCCGCGGCCAGGGTGAGCACGGCGTCGGCGCCGTGGTCGTCGCCCTTCTCCGTCCGGCCGACGTCCGGGTCCCGCCATTCCGCGGCGCGCATCTGCCGCAGGATCTCCGGTGCCCCGGTCGGGCTGACCGCCAGGACGCGGAGCGCCTGACCGTCGTGGGCGCGCCGGGCGAGGAGCTGGACGTACTTGATCGCGACGACCTTGAACCTGGCGAACGGGATCTTCCGGACCCGCGGCCTGAACCCAGGGCGGCGCTGGCGCATCAGCCCGACGAACGTGCCGATGACCTTCGCGCCGGCGGCGCCCGGGTCGTAGCGCAGGAACCGCGGGTCGGCGTCGAGCCCGTCGAGGAGCTCGGCGAGCCGGTCGGCGTCACGCTCGAGGTCGGCGTTCGTCGACCACACCTCGGCGATGACGGCGAGCCCGCCGCCCGGGGTGCGGTGCGCGAGGGCGAAGTGGGTGTTCACGCCCCAGTCGATCCCGAGCCACAGGTCGGCGTGCGGCGTGGGCTGCAGCTCAGTGCCGAGGCGTTCGACGGCGTCCATGTGCGGGCCGGGGTAGATGAGGTCGGCGTCGGCGACGAGGAACGCGTCGGCCTCGGTCTCGGGGTACTCGATCCGGAACTTCGTCGGGTCGCCGAGGTCGGCGAGCGCGGCGGCCTTCCATGCCTGGTCGCGGCCGGGGCGGGCCTGCCACGGAAAGAACAGCCACTGGAAGTTGGACTTGCCGGTGCGGGCGCGGGACCACTGCTTGGCGAACTCAGCGCCGAGCCGGCCGCTCTTCGCGCCGCCGTTCCCGGTGGAGACGGCGACGACCTTGCCGCCGCCCTCGATCGTCGGGAGCGCGGCCTGCC
>WBZU01002930.1_pt1 | contig 11477 bp, 5 predicted proteins | sample 5204311 | NCBI WGS metagenome assembly WBZU01 (sample SAMN12344359, study PRJNA552823) | activated sludge metagenome | biome: Activated sludge suspended growth; feature: Nitrification reactor; material: Wastewater; isolation source: activated sludge from nitrification reactor of wastewater treatment... | reverse complement strand
TGATGTTCCGACTGTAGGTGATGCGCTGCACGTTGTTCGTGTGCCACTCCTCGGGCGTATCGCCTTTGAATGGCGGCCCCCAGATATCGGCGTTCTCGTCGGTCGCCCACGTCAGCGAGCAGTGATCGATGATCACATCCCGCGCGCCATCGGCACACGTGATGCCATCCACATCCCAGCCGCTCTTTTTGGGATGACCCGCTGCGCCGGGTCGCACCCGGATGTGACGGATCACCACGTCATGCGCCTGCACGAAGATGCCGTTGCGAATGAAGGTGATGCCAGGCGAAGGCGCCGTCTGGCCTGCGATGGTGAGGAACGGCTCTTTGATCGTGACCTTCTGCTTGTCCAGATCGATCACGCCGCCGACCTCGAATACGATGATGCGCGGCCCCTTGGTATTCAGAGCTTCAAGGAAACTCCCCTGCCCCGTCGGAGCCAGCGTGGTGACGCGGATAATCTTCCCGCCGCGGCCTCCCGGCGTATGCGCGGCCCAGCCTTCGGCACCTGGAAACGCCAGTTCCTGTGCGGCCCCCACGCAGGAGCACGCGATGAACAGACAGACTATGCAGTTCGCAATCCAGACATTCATGGTGCGCGGAAATCTGAGTTGATCACGGCTTGGCGGGCTCGGCCGTCTTGGGTGGGTTCGTGGACGGTGATTCCTGCGGCGAGGGCGGCGGTTCAGGCGGCGGTTCGGGATTCCACTCTGGCTTCGGCTTGATACCGAGATGTTTGTAGATCATCGGCACCAGCGCGGTTTGCGGCACCGGTTTGGTCAGCAAATCGTCCCGGTTCAAATGCGCACCATGGGCGATCAGCCAGATGTTTCGCTCGGCATCGCTGTTTCCACCGTGACTGTTCCCGCGGCCCCCATGGTCGGTGCAGATGAGCACGAGCCAGTCCTCTTCAGCGAACTGAGGCCGCGCACGCATGGCGCGCAGCAGCTCACCCACATGCGAGTCCACGTGGCTGATGGCATTCAAGTAGAGGTCGTTCGCGGGTGTGAATCCCCCTCGTTCGTCTATCGCGCCATGGCCCATTTCATCGACTGAGCCGAAATACACGAACAGCGCATCCGGGTCTTCCGAGCGCAGAGTCTTCAGTGCAGCATCGCGCACGTCTATGTCACGCTCGGGGTTGTCGATGAAGTGACGCGAGGCATCCGGCTCGGCAGTGAATTTAACATCGAGAAACTCCGCGCCTCCGATGCGCGAGCCATCGGCTATGCTGTTGTGAATGGGCGGCCAGTCCGCAAACGAGGCGCACCACGCCGTCGGCTGCACCTCTTTGATCCGCAGCATGAAGTGCGCATACGTCTGGAAGCGCGCCCCGAGGAAGCGGTTGTCCTTCACATGATGGCGGTCAATCCACACTCCGGTAAGCAGACTGCTCCAGCCTGGGCCGCTCACCGTCGGCTGATGCGTCGGCGTGTCCTTGTCACCGCCCGCGTAGCATGTGCGGGTGAATACGCTGCCATCGGTCTCGACCAGCGTTTTGAGTTGCGGTGCGAGACCACGTTCCATCGCCTCGCTGATTCCATCCGCGCGACAGCCATCGATTCCGATGAACAGCACGCGCCGGCCATTGAAGTCATTGGTTTTGCCAGGGCCGTGGGCGTGCAGTGTGAGAGCGGACGCAAGGCTTAGTGCGGTTACGAATCGAAGCATGCCGGAACGCATCCCCTTGCGACATGGGTTGCAACCAAAAACATGATTTTCCATGGCATGGGTCGAGCGCTGACGCAGATGCCCGGCCAGCGGTCATCCCTCGTGCCCACCGAACTAGCGGGTCTTAGGCTTGGACACTTTCGAAGGCTTCACGGGCACGCCACCCGCGATCTTCGCCTGCGCCGATTGCAACTTGGAGAAGTATTTTTGCGCCAGGGCCGCGCGATCCGCATCGCTCCGCTCCGGATGTTTGGCGGCGGAAGCAGCCACCAAGGAAGTCAGTTTGTCCCGGTTCTCAGGTGACAATGAACTCAGCATCTCGCGCCCGCGATCCCCCAGCAGCGAAGCTACATCCGGCCCCTTCCCGTCCGCCACGCGCGCGAGCGCAGCGAGTTGCTTCGAGGATGATCCGGATGAGTGTGATGATGCCGCGATCGCTTTGCCATGCTTGTCCCGCGCAGTCTCCAGGCGGGGATCCGCGTAATGAATGGTCACCTGCTCCGGGCCGATGGCGACGCGCACCGATGTCAGATCCGGCTCCTCGGAAATGGCCATGTCCGTCAGGGTCCAGCCGAGGGCATTCGGCTCGTCAGACACCACGATGCGCTGCTTCGTCAGGCGGTTCACCAGCGTGGCCATGGGTTTGCCATCAATATAGGCCACGCCCGTGAGCTGAATCGCATCCTCCAGGCTGACAAAGCGATTGAATGGCGAGTGCATTCTTAAATCGCTCAAGGCCTGGGTATCAAATTCAAAGGGTTGCGGCAGATCCGCATCCACGGACACCTGCTCAGCCGCGCGTGCAGCGCAGGCAATCAACATAACGGCGCACACGGACGCCGCAGAAAACATGGAAGAGAAGTTCAAGGTCTTTTTGTGGGAAAGGGGGAGCCCCATAACGCAGCGACCCTCTCGTTTCGCTCAACGGATTTTGATCCGCGAGACGATCACTTCCTTCGTCTTCCGCTGGATCGAATACAGCACGCCTTCCTCACCTCGATCCCAGGCAAAGGCCTGCCCGGCGGCGCTGATGGGAATGGTGCCGGTCCAGGTCAGCTCATCCCCGTTGGCAGGCAGATCGAGCACATACAGTTCCTGCGCGTCATGACCCGTGACAAACAGGTGCCCGCCAGGACCGAAGCTGCCGCCCGAGCTGCTCATGCCAGCGAAGCGCTCGACGAGCTTCGCCGGGAAATGCCAGCGCGCCTGCTCGTGCCACTGCGCATCGAATTTCACGACCACCGATTTCGCAGGATCACTGGTCTTCTTGTAATGCGCGAAGCAGGCGAACCACGCGCCGTCCTTGCGATCCACCCAGGTCAGCGAACCGGGCGGGTTCTCGAACACGTGCTTATCGATGGGCTGCATCGATGTGGTGTCCCAAATCTCCACCGAGCTTTGCTCCGGCAGCGCGGGGAAATTCGAGTGCGCGCAGTAGAGTTTGCCATCGAGCGCGACGCCTGCGTTGAGATGCTTGATGCGACCGTCCTTCGCGCCTTCCCATCCGGCGACGCGCTCGCCGTTGTCTTTGCGATACTTGCCGATCGCGTGGTTCGTGATCGCATAGAAGTGCTGCGCATCCACGGCCACGCCCTGATTCGCCTCGGCGGCGGGGAACTTGCGCAGGTCGATGCTTTGCCAGTCAGCAGCGAAGGTGGTGAGGGAGATGAGGCTAGCGAGGATGAGACGAATCATGGCCTTGCTATTCGCGGCGAAGTTAGGCCTTCAATCATTCGATCTGAATGATTCGCACCCATCTTCCATGATTCTACCCGTCATCATTCTACCTGAATGGCGAGGTAGAATCATGGTGGGTAAAATGATGGCGAAAATGGATTCGGCATTGTGTTGCAGGCGTGGGATCGATACTCTCACGCCGTGCCTCCGAGCTTTTCCGGCTCGCTTGTTGCTGCGCGCGGGACTGACCGGAGTCCTTTGCCATGAAGTCCACCACGCACCTTCATCCTCTTCAGTTTCTATGAATGCCTCGACTAGCCTTTCTCTCACGTGCGCCTTCTGTCTCGCTACAGGCATTGCTGCTGCAGCACCGACGATTCCGAACCCAAGCTTCGAACTCGATGCAACGCCGACCAACTTCCCGGGCTACATCTCTGGCAATGCATCGATCACCGGCTGGACGACGAATGATCCGACGCGCACAGGTTTGAATCCGGGAGTGTTTGGTGGCTTCGATACTCCTTTCGCTGACAATGGCATCATCCCCCAGGGCGCACGCGTGGCGTTCGTGCAGAGCACGGGTGGCATGTCCACGCTCTCCACCAGCATCACCGGACTCACGGCAGGCACCTGGTATCGGGTTCAGTTCCGGGCGAACAGCCGGAGCGCCACTTCTCTGGTAGGCGCTGCCTGTCGCATCAATGGCGGCGAGCCTATGCCATTCGGCGCTCCGGCGGGCGGCTACAGCACGGTGACGGCGCTCTTCAAAGCGACAGCGACGAGCGCCGCGCTGGAGATCTCGAACACGACCAGCGCCGACTCCACCTTGCTCCTGGACAACTTCACCATCAGCGCCGCCACCCCCATCATGGTCACCAGCAACGCCGACTCCGGCGCGGGATCGTTGCGCGCAGCTCTGACCACGGCAGCGGGGACACCGGCGTTCAATGTGATCACCTTCGCCCCGGCGCTGAATGGGGGTTCGATCACGCTGAGCACTGAACTGGCGGTGAACGATTCGGGCGGCGTGGCCGTGGATGCATCAAGTCTCAGCAGCGGCTGCTCCATCGTTGGTTCCAGCTCCCGGTTGATCAACATCAGTGCGGGCTCTGTGCTCTCGCTCAGCGGTCTTTCTTTGACGGGCGGAAATGCGTTAGGCGGCGGTGCCATTATCAACTTGGGCGTTCTCCGCGCGTCTCGATGCCTGATCGCCAACAACACAGCAAGCTTTGGTGGCGGAGGCATCGCTTGCACCTCGACTAGCGTGACGGTGCTCGAGCAATGCACGATCAGCGGGAATACCGCAGCCTACGGCGGGGGAATCTCGAGTGATGGGTGGCTGGTCCTCAGTCACTGCACCGTCTCGAACAACACCGGCACTGGCGGGACCGGCGGTTTGGTATTGGCCACGAAGGCAGTGCGAGTGGTCAATAGCATCGTGGCCGGGAACAACGATGCTTCCACGACCAATGAGGACATCGGCGGTGCCGGTGCGGTGCTGACGCTGGACGGCTCGAACTTCATCGGCGTGCAGTCCGACACGCCCGCCTACGCGGCGCTCATGCCCGCAGGCAGTCCGAATGTGAATGGTGACTATGTGGGCACGGCGGGCTCTCCTTTGAATCCTCAGCTCTCGACGCTCGCGAACAACGGTGGCCCCTCCAAAACCCTGGCCCTCGCCACCGCCAGTCCCGCGCGCAATGCAGCCGTGGGCTCCACGATCACGAGCGATCAGCGCGGCTTCCCCATCGTCGGTGTGCCGGACATCGGAGCCTTCGAGTTGCAGGCTGGCGGGACGTTCTTACTGGATGACTATATCTATAAGGCGAATGAAGGCGGTGCCGCCGAGATCGTGATCAACCGCCAGGGCAGCACGGCGGGCACCTGCTCCGTGCGGCTCGTCACCACGCCGGGCACCGCTGCTGCTGCGGATTTTGTGGGACGGCCCAACACGAGCGTCTCGGATGTGATCTTTGGCGATGGCGAGAGCGCGAAGACAGTGTGGATCAACCTCTTGGCCGACAGCACGACCGAGGGAGAAGAAACCTTCACCGTCAAGCTGAGCAATCCCTCCCCAGGTGCAGCACTGGACGCTCCGTCCTTGATCGCGGGGTCGGTGAAGATCAAGGACGCCTTCCTGGTCGCGAACACGAATGATTCCGGGGCTGGCTCGCTACGGCAGGCGCTGACCGACGCCGCTAATCATGCCGGGCCGGATAGCATCGGCTTTGCTGCTTCGCTGGCGAACTCGACCATCCATCTGGTGACTCAGTTGAACATCAGCGACGCCGATGGCGTGGTCGTTGATGCCACCAGCATCGGCGGACTCACCCTCAGCGGCGATGGGGTGAGCCGCTGCTTCAGCTTGATTTCGACTGACAATCTCACCCTGCGACGATTGACATTAACAGCGGGGCACGGAGCCGCTTCTGGAGGGTTGATCATCTCTTTCGGAACTCTGCGACTGACGGACTGCACCTTGTCCGGCACGACGACCACGCTGGGCGGTGGGGCTGTTTACAATCAAGACGGTCTCTTCAGCGCTACTCGTTGCACGTTCATGGGGAACAACGCCAGGGAAGGAGGCGCAGTCTTATCCACCACTCCCACAGGCAGCTCCACTCAGCTCACGCAATTGACACGCTGCACCTTTTCCGGCAATACCGCCTCCACTTCAGGCGGAGCGGTTCACAACAACAACGGCACCACGACGCTGGTGCATTGCACAATCGCTGGGAACACTGCACCTGCGACAAAGGGCAGCGGCATCGCCAGCTACGGCGATTCCTTGACCGAGACCATCGTGGACAAATGCATCGTCGCCGGGAATACGAACAGCGACGTGGACTTCGTGGATAGCAGTTCCAACAACAGCTTCACCAGCGCGGGCAGCAACGTGATCGGCACCGGCAATGCGACCGGTGACTTTAGTTCAACTCCCATCGGCGATGTCAACGGCGTCCAGCCTCTGCTCGCGGCACTCGCTGACAACGGCGGCTTCACACAGACTCGGGCGCTGCTGCCTGGCAGCCTGGCCCTGGATCGTGCTGCCAGCTCCACCAGTAGGAGTGATCAGCGCGGGGTCAGCATCGTCGGCGCGGCGGACAGCGGAGCCTTTGAGGTGGAGGCATCCACCACGTTCTCGCTTCTCCACGGCTCCTACATCGCCACGGAAGGCAGACCCGTCCACTGCACGATTCATCGCAAGGGGAACTTCAGGGGAACCGCCAGCGTGCGCCTCGTCACCGTCAGCGGCACGGCTGGCCCGTCGGACTACACCGTGCGGCCCGATTCGCCCGTGTCGGATGTGGTCTTCGCCGATGGGGAGACCAGCAAGGAGGTGCTCGTTTACCCCTTGCTGGATTCGATCATCGAGCCATTCCCGAACGAGACTTTCACCCTGCGGTTGGGATCGCCTTCCGCTGGATCTTCACTGGGCAGTCCCGCTGCCATTACGGTGTTTGTGAGCGATTCGTTACTGGTCACGAACACCAATGACGATGGCCCTGGCTCGCTGCGTGCCACGATCAAGGCGGCGGATACGTTATCTGGAGGAAACCTCACCGTCCAGTTTGCCCCTGCGCTCAGTGGCAAAACCATCACGTTGGGCAGTGAGATCGTGATCGATCAGCACGATACGGTCACCATTGATGCCAGCAGCCTGCCGTCTGGCATCACGATCGACGGCGCGGGCTACACGCGCCTCTTCTACGTCCCCTCGGGGAAGAAACTCACGCTTCGTGCGATGACGTTGTCGGGAGGCAATGGGTCGGGAGCCCATGCCAATGGCAGCGGGGGAGCCATCTACACCGAAGCCAGCAGCACACTCACCCTGGAGCGCTGCACGCTCTCCGGCAATACGACCACGGGCATCAGCACGACCGGCGGCGCGATTTACAGCGCTGGCACCGCCGTGCTAACGCAGTGCTCCCTGGCCGGCAATGCATCCCCCGGCTCTGCTGGCTCTGGAGGCGCGGTGGTCAATCTGGGCACGCTCACCGTGGTGCACTGCACGTTCACCGGCAACTCAACCGGTGGCTTCGGCGGAGGCATTTTCAACAACGGTCCGCTCACGCTGAACCGCTGCATCCTGGCCGGAAACTCCTCGTTCTTAAATCCAAGCACTGGGGATATAGTGAACTACACCACGCTTAGCTTCACTGGACAGAGTATCGTGGTGAACATGGTCAGTGTCGGCAGCATCACCAACCCGGGCAATCAGAGCACGAGCGATCCTCTCCTCCTGCCGCTCGCCAGCAACGGCGGCCCCACGAAGACCTGCGCCCTGCAAGGCGGCAGCCCCGCACTGAACGCAGGCGCAGGCTCCACCATCACGAGTGATCAACGCGGCTTCCGCATCATCGACGTGCCAGATCTTGGTGCGTATGAGACGCAGCTCGGCGGCAGCTTTGCCTTTGGTGCGACGGGCTTCTTTGCCAATGAAGCCAGTTTGGCCACGATCACCATTAAACGCCTCGGCGGCAACGAGGGCACGGCCATTGTGCGCGTTGTCACCCAGACTGGCACCGCGAGCGCTGCGGACTTCACTGCGCGGCCCGATACCGGTGCCTCGGATATTTTGTTCAACGACGGCCAGGATACGGCCACGATCACCATCCTTCTCGCATCGGACACGCTCGTGGAGCCCAACGAAGTCTTTAGCGTGAAGCTTAGTTCACCCTCTGCCGGCACAACCCTCGGCTCGGTCACTACGGCGTCCGTGGTGATCATTGATGCCTCCAGCATCTCGGGCGATACCAAGAATCCGAGCCTGCCCGTGATCACCTACCCGGCGGCGAATGCCGAGATCGGCGTGGACGTGGGTGGCTCGATTGAAGTCTCGGGAACGGTCAGTGATGACAAGGCGATCGGTGCTGTTTACGTCACGCCAGCCGGCAGCGCGCCTGTTCTCGCGGACCGCGTCACACCGAAGGCACCGACCACCGTGTGGAAAGCCACGCTCACTCCGGTGACCGGATTGAACTCGTTCACGGTCTCATGCACGGATGGTGCTTCCCATACGTCGCCAACAACAGCCCCACGATCCTTCAAGGTGCTGCGTCCTCTGATCGTGAGTGTCAGCGGCAACGGCAGCGTGACCAGCGGCTTCACTCCGAAGTCGTATCGCGAAGTGGGCAAGCCCTACACGCTCACCGCCACGCAGGGAGCAGGCGCGATGTTTGTGAACTGGACCATCCTCAGCACACACACCGCTGCGCAGATCGGATTGAGCACGACGGACCTGCAACTGCCCGTAATTAACTTCATTCATCGTGAAGGCCTCGCCCTGCGCGCCAACTTCGCCGCCAGTCCTTACAACTCCAATCTCACCGGCATCTACAATGGCGCGATCAAACCCAATGCCACGCTGCCGACGCTTTCAGCGTTGGACACCGAAGGCTTCGCCTCCTTCACGCTGCAAAGCAACGGTGCCTTCACGGGCAACTTCAAGCTCGATGGCGGCACGTTGCCGCCGGTGAATGGCGTCTTCGATGCCTCGGGCATCGCCCGATTCGGCCCTTCGCGCAGTCAGATCTTCGTCATCTCGCGCGTCAACAAATCCGCGCTCAGCGTGAACTTGCAAATCGACATCACGCCGCCGCTCAGCAATCAAATCACCGGCACGCTTAGCATCCTGGATGGCTCGAATCGCAAGTGCGACATCACCGCTGATCGCGCGGTTTACAGCGTGACGAATCTCGTGCCTTCCACCTTCCTCAATGCGGGCAACACGGATGCCGTTTACACCATCGCCTTTGTGCCGGGGAGCAACCCGGGCTACACCACGGATCAGTTCCCGCAAGGAACAGGCATCGGCTACTACAAGCTGACCAAGACCGGCTCGCTCACACTCGCAGGCACTCTGGCCGACGGCACGCCCGTCACCGGCGGCAGCACGCTCAGCGGCGCGAACACTTGGCGGCTGTTCACGCTGCTCTACAGCAACAAAGGTCTGATCGCGAGCAACATGAGCCTCATCACCGGCGATCCTTCTCTCGATCTCTCGGGAAGCGCCGCTGTCTGGATTCGTCCTGTGCTCGACATGCAGCACTATCCCGGCGGCTGGCCTACGGGCATCTCATTCAATGCAGCCGGGGCGAAACTGACCGTGACTCCCGCCGCCAGCATCGTGCCCGGACTGCCCGTTGGCGGAGCCGCCGACGTGCGTCTCGACGGCGGACTGCTCCCGTCCATGCTCACTCTCAACACCACGATCAGCGCTGCCGACATCGCCACGAACGCCTCCTCGGACACCGGCTTCACGTTGAAGATTGACCGCAAGACCGGCCTCTACAGCGGCACCTTCACCCACACCGATGGCACCAAGACGAGCTATCAAGGCGTGATCATCAACAAAATCTCCAACAACCTCTGCCCCGGCTTCTTCCTCACCACCACGCCGAAAGTAAAGACCTACACCGGGCAGAGCGGAGGCGTGGAACTGCATCGGTGAACCTCACTGCGAGCGCTCCCCTCGCAGTTCCCCGACGGATCTTCGAGCTGAGCAGAAAGCCGCTGCGCCCTTGCCTCTTTGCCCCTCTGCAAATCGAGCGTCTCTCCACCTGCGTTTCAAAAGGGGCAGAGAACCACAGAGGCTTCATCAATGTCAGCGAGGTGTTGAAGAACTCCCTTCCTCCCACGTTCTCTCAGCCTCCATGAAACGCCTTCTTCTCGCCCTTATCACCAGCACCTCGCTCGTCACGTTTACTCACGCCGCCGATGATTTGAAATCCGTCGCAGTATCCCTCGACGGCTACCGCTTCGAGTTCCCCTGCCGCGATCCCATGCCTGAGAATCCCAAGCCCGGAGCCGACGGCATCTCCGCGCGCATGACCGATGATCCGAAGACCAACGACAAGTTCACCGACGTGAAGAAGTTCGGCGGCGAGCCCGGCAAGAAATACAAGGTCACTCTCCGCGTGCGCGGCGTGGTGGAGCCGATGATGTATAAAGACGGCCAGCAGGTCGGCGAACGCTTCTACATCGGCGGCACGCCGAACAACGCGACCTACAACATCTACCAGCTCACGGTCTCGTCGCCCGCGCAGCACTTCTTCTTCAATCGCGACGACAAAGTCGGCCACCGCATCTTCACCATCGACTACACCGCCACCATCGAGATCGAAGCCGGTGCCACACTCACCCTCCACGGCGACGGCCAGAACGGCCACATGATCACCAACTTCGCCAAGCTCGTCGTGCCCGATGTGCCGCCCGCGCCGAAGCCCTACAACGGTCAGTTCATCCAGCTCAATGTGGTGAATGTGGAAGAGGCGAAGTAGTCCGGAAGGACGCCACATACACACAAAGAGCAGCGTGACCATGTGCCGCTCCTCAGATTGTCCGCTGCTGACGTTTGGCTGGCACATGGTCGGCTTGATGCATTCAGCCTGACACTGATGCTGCCTCATGGTTTCCACGATTCATCGCACCGTGATCACCGCCATAGACACAACTGAGTTTTGAGCGCCAGTAAAGAGGGGCGGCACAACCATGCCTCTCCACTCCAATGACCTCCATGTCTCATCCCCGTCTGTGGTTGCCCACCCTCTTGGCAGCCGTGGCCAGCGCTCTCATCTGCACCAACACGGAAGCCCAAGTCGGCACGGACTGGCGCAGGCGTTCGCCGCAGCCTTGGGGCGATACATTGACTTCCGTCGTCAAAACAGACTCGCGCATCATCGCGGTCGGTCCGGGGGCGGAGGTGATGCAATCGACGGACGACGGCGCTACTTGGTCGGCGCAGCAGATCGTGCCGAACGCGTTGTTTCGGGAGGACATCGTGACCGTGGCATGGAATGGTCTCACCGGATCGAGCAGCAAACTCATCTTCGCGTCCGACAATGGTTTATGGACTTCAAAGGATGGCGATGTGTGGACGGCGCAGACGACGGATTTGGCGGTGTATGAGTCGCTGAGCAATATCTTGCACACGGCCTCGGGATGGGTGGCGTTGCAGCGACATCAGAGCGGGTCAGTGGTTCAATTGCGGCTGGTGAACTCGACGGATGGCGAGCACTGGACCATTGCGAGCACGCTGCCGGCTTCATCACCGCTCATCGAGTTGAACATCGTGAAACTGATCGACACGGGCACTGGTTTGGTGGCGGTGGGGTGGGAGCACAATAC
>WBZU01002927.1_pt1 | contig 11487 bp, 11 predicted proteins | sample 5204311 | NCBI WGS metagenome assembly WBZU01 (sample SAMN12344359, study PRJNA552823) | activated sludge metagenome | biome: Activated sludge suspended growth; feature: Nitrification reactor; material: Wastewater; isolation source: activated sludge from nitrification reactor of wastewater... | reverse complement strand
CCGCGGGGCTGGCCGGGGTCGGCGCCGCCGCCGCCGTGTGGTGGTGGCTGCGCCGCGAGCGGGACTAGCCGCTCGGGCCCGAACCGACCCGGACGCCCGAACCGTCCCCGGACGCGCCACGGCACCCCGGCGGGACCGGGATGCCGTGGACGGGGTGCGGGGCGCCCGGCCGGAGCCGGGCGTCGGGATCAGACGGCCTTGACCTTCTTGGCGGCAACCGCGCCGAGAGCGACCAGGACCACGAGGACGAGGAGCTTCTTCATGGCGGCCAGGGTACCGGGCGGCCGGCGGCGGCGCCGGGCACCGCCGGGATCAGACGGCCAGCAGGTCTCGGGCGCCGGTGTCCGAGGACGGGTGGCGCAGCTTCGACATCGCCCGTGCCTCGATCTGGCGGATGCGCTCCCGGGTGAGGTTGAAGTGCTCCCCCACCTCCTCGAGCGTGCGGGGCTCGCCGCGATCGAGGCCGAAGCGCAGCTTGAGGATCTCCCGCTCGCGCTCGTCCAGCGGGGCGAGCAGGCGGGTGATCTCCTCGGGCAGCAGGGCGGTGGCGGCCACCTCGAAGGGCGACTCAGCCGAGCGATCCTCGACCACGTCGCCCAGCTCGGCGTCGCCGTCCTCGCGCAGCGGCTCGGACAGCGACAGCGGCTCGGCGGCGAAGCGGAGCGCCTCGGTGACCTTGTCCTCGGGCATCTCCACCTCGGCGGAGAGCTCGGCGAGGGTGGCCGGCCGGCCGAGCTTGAGCTCGAGGCGGGCGCGGGCCTTCTGGAGCCGGGCCAGCGTGTCGCCGGCGTGGACGGGCAGGCGGATCGTGCGGCCGGTGTTGGCGATGCCGCGGGTGATCGCCTGGCGGATCCACCAGGTGGCGTAGGTGGAGAACTTGAAGCCCTTCCGCCAGTCGAACTTCTCGACGGCGTGCATCAGGCCGAGGTTGCCCTCCTGGATCAGGTCGAGCAGGGGCAGGCCCGAGGCCTGGTACTTCTTGGCGATCGAGACGACCAGCCGGAGGTTGGACTGCACGAACGTGCGCTCGGCTCGCTCGCCCTCGCGCGACAGGCGCCGCAGGTCCCGCTTGCGAGCGGCGGTGACCTCCTTGCCGCCGGCCTCGAGCTCCTGGCGGGCGGTGTTGCCGGCTTCGATCGCCTGCGCCAGCCGGACCTCGTCGTCCTTGGTGAGCAGGGGGTACTGCCCGATGTCGGTGAGGTACAGGCGGACGAGATCTTCTTCGTCCCGCTCCACGCGCTCTTTCGGCATCCTTCACCTTTTCCTGTTGTCCACCGGATCGATCCCGGTGGGGGGCGCTGGTGTCCCCCACGATTGCTGCTGACCTAGGATCGGCCCGGTTCTGGGCGCTCTCTAGGTTACCGACGAGGTCAAGAGCCCCAAACTCGCCACGATGACCAGCTCAGACGCCGCCGAGCGCGTACCCGAGGCCTGGGGCCTGCTCGACGCCGAGGCCCAGCACGCCGCCTTTCCCGACTCGTTCCCGATCCCGGATCGGGCCGATCGCGACGCGCTGCGGGCCGGCGACATGGCCAAGCTCGTCTTCGTGCTCGATCCGCCGCCGGCGTCGGGCCCCAACGCCGAGCGGATGTGGGTCGAGGTGCGCCGCGCCCGGCCCGACGGCGGCTACGACGGCTGGCTCACCAACCAGCCCGTCGTCATCGACCACCTGGCCCCGGCGTCGATCATCGTCTTCGAGTCGATCCACGTCACCGAGATCGGCCCGCGCGTCGAGCCGTCCGCCTTCGACACCGCGGCCCGGGCGGTGGTCTCCGCCCGTGCCCTCGCCGCCCACGGCCCGCCCGGCTGGGTCGGTCGCGAGGCACCGGTCGACCCGACCGACAGCGGCTGGAGCGTGACCGCCGGCGACGAGGACGCCTCCTACTTCGACGGCGATCCGGCCCGCACCACCGCGGTGCTGTCCCTGGCCGACCTCGTCGAGCGGGTCCCGGCCCTCGCCGAGGTGTTCGAGGCCGGCGACGGCGAGTGGGGGTACCGCGAGGACCACCGCCGCTACGTGCGCCTCGACGACGCCTGACCCGCACCCAGCGCAGGCGGGTCCCGGCCTCAGGGCCGAGAGGCAGACCCGCCACGATCGGCCGCCACCGAGGCCAGCGACCGGCGGAGCGTCTCCGCGGTCGGCCCGTCGGCGGGACCGACGGCGACCGCCAGGTGGTCCTCGTAGTGGGCGGCCATCCGGGCGAGGGCGGCGTCGAGCGCGGCCCGGCGCTCGCCGGACCGGCCCGGCCCGGCGAGGGCTGCGAGCTCGGCGGCGCCCGCCTCGCCCTCCGCTGACCCCCGGACGAACCCGGCGCGCGGGAACTCGCGCAGCTCCGGCAGGCGGCGGTGCCACGCCTCGGCCCGCTCGGCGGCGTGGGCCCGGGCCGCCCAGAAGGCGACCACGGCCTCGCCGTCGTCCTCGTCCGCCAGCCATCCGGTGAGGACCCGGTGCAGGGCCAGCTCGCCCCAACAGGCGTGGCCCACCCAGGCGGCGGCCTCGAGGATCGGCACGCCGGGCGGCACCAGCACGTCGTCGGTCACGGCCGGTCACCCTGCCCGGCCGGCCCGCCGGGGTCAACCAGCGCGTCGGCGGGCAGCGCGAGCTCGGCGCCGACCACGGGATGGTCGGGCGTCGACCGTCCGCTGACCACCACCGCCACCAGGATGAGCGCCGCACCGGCCACGCCCCGGGCGCCGAGGTGCTCGCCGGCCACCTCGCCGAGGATCCCCGCCGACACCGGTTCCAGCAGCAGGATGACCGCGGCCTGGGCCTCGGGCACCACCCGCTGGCCGTAGGTCATGCACCAGAACGCCGCCGCGGTGGCTCCGATCCCGCAGAAGGCGGCGGCCAGCCAGACCCCGCCGTCGAAGCGGTACCCGCCGGGGGCCACGAGCCCCGGAACCGAGCAGGCGGCCGCCACCGTGAGGACCTGCCAGAGGGTCAGCCGCACCGGGTCGTGGCGCTCGGCCACCTCGCCGAGCACGACGATGTGCAGGGCGAAGGCCAGCGCCGCCCCCACCGTCAGCGCCTCGCCGAACCCGAACCCCGACGCACCCCCGGAGAGCAGGAGGAGGCCGAGGACCGCGAGGACGACGCCGAGGACGACCGCCGGCGCCGGCGGCCGCCGGGTCCGCACCACCCCGATCACCGGCACCGCCACCACCAGCAGGTAGGTGATGAACGCCGACGTGGCCGACGTCGTGTGGCGGAGCCCCACGGTCTGCAACAGGAACCCCACCAGCAGGCAGGCGCCGGCCGCCACGCCGTGGCGGATCTCGCCGGTCGAACGAGGCCGGCGCCGCGCCACCGGCGCCAGCATCAGGCCGCCGACGGCGAAGCGCACGGCCAGGAACGGGGCCACCGCCGCCCGCTCGACGGCGTCCTGGACCACGAGGAAGGTCGACCCGAACAGCACCCCCGCCACCACGAGGGCGGCCACGCCGCGGGACCGCCCGGAAGCGGCCGGCACTAGCGGTAGCCGTTGGTGATCGGCAGGCGCCGGTCCTTGCCGAACGACTTGGTGCTGACCTTCACCCCGATCGGGCTCTGGCGGCGCTTGTACTCGGCGTTGTCGACGAGGCGAGCCACCCGCCGAACCGTGGCGTCGTCGTGGCCGCGGGCGATCAGCTCGTCGACGGTGCGATCGTGCTCGACGTAGCCGGCCAGGATCGGGTCGAGCACGTCGTAGGGCGGCAGCGACTGGTCGTCGCGCTGGTCGGGCCGGAGCTCGGCCGACGGCGGCTTGGTGATCACGCCCTCGGGGATGACCGGCGTGGGCCCCTGGGCGTTGCGCCACCGGCAGAGGTCGTACACGCGGGTCTTCCACACGTCCTTCAGCACGGCGTAGCCGCCGATCGTGTCGCCGTAGAGCGTGGCGTAGCCCACCGCCATCTCCGACTTGTTGCCGGTGGAGAGCACGATCCAGCCGAACTTGTTGGACAGCGCCATCAGCGTGAGGCCGCGGATCCGGCTCTGGAGGTTCTCCTCGGTGAGGTCCGGGGGGCGATCGCCGAAGGACGGGGCGAGCATCTCGAGGGCGGCGGCGTGGGCCGGCTCGATCGGGATGGTGCGGACGTCGATCCCGAGGTTCTCGGCCAGCTTCGCGGCGTCCGAGCGGGAGTGGTCGGAGGAGAACCGCGACGGCATCGACACGCCGTGGACGTGCTCGGCGCCGATGGCGTCCACCGCGATCGCCGCCACCAGCGTGGAGTCGACCCCGCCGGACAGTCCGATCACCACGTCGGCGAAGCCGTTCTTGACCAGGTAGTCGCGCGTGCCGAGGACGATGGCCCGGTACACCTCCTCGTCCGGGTCGAGCAGCGGGGCGATCGGCGGCAGGGGCAGGGCGGGCTCGTCGGCGGCGTGGCGGGCGTCGGCCGCCTCGACCTCCTCGGATCGGGCCGACCGCACCGGCAGCAGCCGCTCGGTGGGGCGGCCCCGGGGGTCGAGCATCCGCTTGCGCCACACCGGGTCGAGGTCGAGGTCCACCACCAGCAGGTCCTCGACGAACTGGGGCGAGCGGGCCAGCAGCGTGCCCTCGGCGTCGAACACCATCGACCCGCCGTCGAACACCAGCTCGTCCTGGCCGCCCACCTGGTTGACGTAGACCAGGGCGCACGACGAGTCGGCGGCCCGGGTGGACATCAGCCGCTCGCGGCGGGCCAGCTTGCCCTCGGCGTAGGGCGAGGCGTTGAGGTTGACGATCAGCTCGGCGCCGCTGTCGGCCTGGTCGAGGATCGGGCCGGCCGGGTTCCAGGCGTCCTCGCAGATCGACACGCCGACGTGCACGCCGCCCACCGACCAGAGCTGCGTGGAGGGCTCACCGGGGGCGAAGTACCGGACCTCGTCGAACACCGCGTAGTTGGGCAGCTCGCGCTTGTGGTGCACGCCGAGCACCCGGCCGCCGGCGCAGATCGCCGCCGCGTTCCACAGGTCCCGCCCGGCGTCGACGAACCCGACCACCGCCACGCACCCGCGGGTGGCGGCGGCCACCTCGTCGAGCGCCTCGCGGTTGGCCCGGATGAACCCGGGCTTCAGCAGCAGGTCCTCCGGCGGGTACCCGGTGATCGCCAGCTCCGGGAACACCGCCAGGTCGCAGCCGGCCTCCTCGGCCCGATCCAGGGCGGCGAGGATCGCCGCCACGTTGGCGTCGAGATCCCCCACCCGGGTGTTCAGCTGGCAGCTGGCGATGCGCAGACGGGCCATCCGGGCAGTGTGGCACGCCCCACCCTCGCCTCGGCCCGGACGCGAACCTGCCGGGCGGGTCACGCTCGGCGTGACACCACCCGGCAGGTGCGAGTCGGGATCGGTCGGGTCAGGCGACCGAGCAGACCGTGTTGGTGATCATCCGGGTCACGACGTAGGGATCCATGTTGGCGTTGGGGCGCCGGTCCTCGATGTAGCCCTTCTTGTCGACCGCCACCTGCCACGGGATGCGGATCGAGGCGCCACGGTTGGACACGCCGTAGGAGAACTCGGTCCAGGGGGCGGTCTCGTGGGCGCCGGTGAGGCGGTCCTCGATGCCGGCGCCGTAGGCCTTGACGTGCTCCTCGGCGCGGGTGCCGAGGGCCTCGCAGGCGGCGATGATCGGGTCGTAGCCCTCGCGCATGGCCTTGGTGGAGAAGTTGGTGTGGCAGCCGGCGCCGTTCCAGTCGCCCTTGACCGGCTTGGGGTCCACGGTGGCGGTGATGCCGAACTCCTCGGCGATGCGGTAGAGCAGCCAGCGCGACATCCAGAGCTGGTCGGAGACCTCGAGCGGCCCGAGGGGGCCGACCTGGAACTCCCACTGGCCGGGCATGACCTCGGCGTTGATGCCCGACACGCCGATGCCGGCCTCGATGCAGGCCTCGAGGTGGGCCTCGACCACGTCACGGCCGAACACCTCGTCGGCGCCGACGCCGCAGTAGTAGAAGCCCTGCGGGGCGGGGAAGCCGTTGACCGGGAAGCCGAGCGGACGGCCGTCCTTGAAGAACGTGTACTCCTGCTCGATGCCGAACAGGGGCTCCATGTCGGCGAACTGCTCGGCGATCGGCGAGAGCAGCGCCCGGGTGTTGGTGGGGTGCGGCGACATGTCGGTCAGCAGCACCTCGCACATCACGAGGATGTCGTCGCCGCCGCGGATCGGATCCGGGAAGACGGCGACCGGCTTGAGCACGCAGTCGGAGTTGTCGCCGGGGGCCTGGTTGGTGCTGGAGCCGTCGAAGCCCCAGATCGGCAGGTCCTCGAGGGCGGTGCCGCCGGTGAGGATCTTCGTCTTCGAGCGCAGGCGGGCCGTCGGCTCGGTCCCGTCGATCCAGATGTACTCAGCCTTGGAAACCACGTTTGCTCCAGTCATCAGGCCACCCGCGGATCGGGGACCACTACGGCCGAGGACCCTACGGACGCCGTCGATCGGCCCCGTTTCCCGTTTGTGAACGGACTGTGAACCGGCCTCGGCTCGGGTTGCCCGGGCTCGGCGCGCCGCTTCATGCTGGTCGCCGTGGATCGCCAGAAGGAGTACGTGCTGCGGACCGTCGAGGAGCGCGGGGTGCGCTTCGTGCGGCTGTGGTTCACCGACGTGCTCGGGCAGCTCAAGTCGTTCGCCATCTCGCCGGCCGAGCTGGAGGGGGCCTTCGAGGACGGCATGCAGTTCGACGGGTCGGCGATCGACGGGTTCAGCCGCATCCAGGAGAGCGACGTGCTGGCCCGGCCCGACGCCGGCACCTTCGAGGTGATGCCCTGGGACGCCAAGGGCGAGACCTCGGCCCGCATGTTCTGCGACCTGACCACGCTGGACGGCCGCCCGTTCGCCGGCGACCCCCGCCAGGTGCTGCGCCGCAACCTCGACGCCGCCCGGGAGCAGGGCTACTCGTTCTTCGTGGCCCCCGAGGTCGAGTTCTTCTACTTCGAGCACGGCGACCCGAGCGGCCCGCTCGTCCCGCTGGACTCGGGGTCCTACTTCGACCTGACCACCGCCGACGTGTCGTCCGACCTGCGCCGCCGCACGATCCACCACCTCGAGGCCCTCGGCATCCCCGTCGAGTACTCGTTCCACGAGGACAGCCCGAGCCAGCACGAGATCGACCTCCGCCACACCGACGCGCTGACGATGGCCGACAACGTGATGACGCTGCGCCTCGTCGTGCGGGAGACGGCGATGAGCCAGGGCGTCCACGCCACGTTCATGCCGAAGCCGATCGCCGGCGTCCAGGGCTCGGGGATGCACACCCACCTGTCGCTGTTCGACGGCGAGAGCAACGCCTTCCACGATCCGAACGAGCCGTACCTGCTGTCGAAGATCGGCCAGGCGTTCGTGGCCGGCCTGCTGCACCACGCGGCGGAGATCACCGCCATCACCAACCAGCTCGTCAACAGCTACAAGCGGCTGATCGCCGGCACGGAGGCGCCGTCGAGCATCACCTGGGCCCGCAACCACCGGGCCGCGCTGGTCCGGGTGCCCGAGACCCGGGTGGGCAAGGAGGAGGCGGTGCGGATCGAGTACCGCTCGCCCGACGCCGCCCTCAACCCCTACCTCGCCTACTCGGTGCTGCTGGCCGCCGGCATGAAGGGCATCAGCGAGGGCTACGCCCTGCCGGACGAGGCCACGTCCTACCTGGAGGCGTCCCGGCGCGAGCAGGCCAAGGCGCAGGTGGCAGAGCTGCCCCAGTCGCTGGCCGAGGCGCTCGACGCCATGGAGGGCTCCGAGCTCGTCCGCGAGGCCCTCGGCGACCACATCTTCGAGTGGTTCCTCCGCAACAAGCGCTCCGAGTGGGCGGACTACAAGGCGCAGGTCACGCCGTTCGAGCTCAGCCGCTACCTGCCCAACTGGTGATCGCCCGATGGAACCGCTGCTCGTCCACCCCGATCCGCCGCCGCCCGAGCTGGCCCGCGTCCTCGACCTCGGCGGCTACGCGTGGAAGCCGGTGGCCGACGAGCGCCAGGCGCTGAGCGCCACGCCCGACGACGGGTGGGGCGGGGCGATCGTGGTCGTCGGCGAGCAGAGCGACACCGCGTGGAGCCTCTGCCGGGCGATCCGCAAGGGCGACCTGCCGGTCGAGCCGCTGCTGGTCCTGCTCGGCGGCAACCGCCTCGACGAGCTCGAGCTGCGCGACGAGCTCTACGACGACTTCTGCCTCGACCCGTTCCACCCCCGCGAGCTCGAGGCCCGGCTGCGCCACCTGTTCTGGCGCACCGGCTCGGGGACCGCACCCGAGCTGGTGGAGTACGGCGACCTCGTGCTCAACCTCGAGACCTACCAGGCCGCCATCGAGGGCGCCCCGCTCGACCTGACCTACATGGAGTACGAGCTGCTGAAGTTCCTGGCCCAGCACCCGGGCAAGGTCTTCACCCGCGAGACGCTGCTCAGCCGGGTCTGGGGCTACGAGTACTACGGCGGCGCCCGCACGGTGGACGTCCACATCCGGCGCCTCCGGGCCAAGCTCGGCGAGGAGCACGCCGGCCTGATCTCCACGGTCCGCTCGGTGGGCTACCGCTTCGGCCAGTCCCGCTGGGGCGCCTGACCGAACGGGTCACCGCGGCCCGCGGCGGGCCGATCAGTCCCAGCGGTCGTGACGGCCGTCGTCGTCGCGCTCGGGGGCGCCCCGCTCCTGTTCCTCGCGCCGCCGGGCTCGCTCCTCCAGGCCGGCGAGCGGGTCGAGGCTGCCGCCGCGGCGCAGGACGGCGAGGCGCACGACGACCAGCACGAGCAGGCCGGCCACCATCAGCGCGGACACGATCGGGGGCGGGTTCATGCGGGCCTCCTGGAGCGGGTGCGGGTGCAGGTCACGAATCGGTCCGCCCGAACGCACTGGCCACCGCGCCGGCCAGCCACGTGTTCCAGAACCAGGCGCCGGCCTCGGCCTCGAAGTGGGCGCCATCGGCCCGGATGACCACGCCGTGCTCGTTGGTGACCCGGGCGGTGCCGTCGGCGTTGCAGAGGATCGGGGTCGGGTCGATGGCCCGCACCCAGGTGCGGTTGCGGGCCACCACGGCCCGGATGCGGGCGTTGATCCAGGCGATGCGGTCGGCGTCGAGCCGCTCGGTGTACTGGGGCGAGTCGGCGAAACAGGCCACCAGCGGGACCACCGTGGGCACGCCGGCGTCGCGGAACAGGTCGAGGCGCTCTTGCAGCGTCCGTTCGATCAGCCGGGCATCGGCCTTGGTCCCCACGTCGTAGGTCGTGCCGTCGAGCCGGTGGTCGATCACCTCCCACGCCCCCACCCAGAACAGGACGACGTCGGGGTGTTCGGCCAGGCCGAGGAACTGGGCCTCGGTGCTGTCGTCGCAGGCGGCGTCGTAGGGCGCGGGGTCGCCGGCGGCGTAGAGGCGGACGGCACGGGCCGGGAGGATGCCGCAGCCGATCAGCGCCCGGTTGGAGATCTGCACGGAGGTGAGCAGGTCGGACCGGCTGGCGGCCCAGGCCAAGGACCAGCCCACCGAGTCGCCGGCGACCATGATCCGCAGCGGCCGGCCGAACACCGCCATCGGGTCGGCGGCGGGATGGCGGACGACCGGGTCGACCGTCGAGGCGAACGGACCGACCGGTGCCGTCGTGACCGTCGGGTCCGCCGACCCGACCGTGGTGGTGGTGGTGTCGTCCGCGGCCAGCGGGGTGAACCCCGACGTCGGGTCCAGCGCCACCGAGCGGGCCTCCTCGTCGGACACCAGCAGCAGCTCCGGCTCCGGCGGCGCCCCGATCGCCGCTCCGGCCACCACCGCGGCGACCACCGCCACCGAGAGGGTGGCGGTGCCGATGCCGCCCGGGGCCCGGCGCTCGCCGACGGTGGCGGACGGCACCACGGGTCCGTCGCTCCGCACCGCCCACGGCCGGGGGATCGACCGGCCGGTCCGGATCGGGTCCTCGACCAGCGCGAACGAGAGGGCGGCCAGCGCCAGGCTGCCCAGCACGACCACGACGTCGAGCCACCACCCGTCGAGGCGGAACCGATCGGCGGCGAACACCTGCACCGGCCACGACCACAGGTAGATCCCGTAGGACCGCCGCCCCAGCCAGCGCAGCGGCGCCGACGACAGGACGGTGGCGACCGGCCCCACGCCGCCGGCCAGGCCGGCCACCGCCACCGTGGCCAGCAGCGAGGTGGCCTGGAACGCGCCGCGGTAGGACGAGGCGGCCGCCTCGGAGGTGGTGGCCACCAGGACCGCCAGCGGCACGAGGGCCGCCGAGCCGGCGATCGCCATCCGCTCGGCTCGCCGTCGGCGGGCCGCCCGATCGGCCGGCGCGGCCAGGAAGCGGTCCCACCCGCAGGCCAGCAGCGCCCCGGCGCCGAGGGAGAAGAGGCGGGTGTCGGTGCCGTAGTAAACGCGGGTGAGGTCGAGCCGGCCGGCAGCCACCGCCATCCACGCCGCCGACGCCACCACGATCCCGGCGGCCACCGCGGCCACCGTGGCCCGGACCGCGGTACCCAGCCGCCGGGCCAGCGCGGTGGCGCCGACCACCAGGAGCGGCCACCCCAGGTAGAACTGCTCCTCGATGGCCAGCGACCACGTGTGGCGCAGGGGACTCGGCCCGATGCCGGTGGCGAAGTAGGACTGGCCGCTGGCCACGAACCGCCAGTTGGCCACGTAGGCCAGCGCGGCGAGCGCGTCGGTGCGGACGCCGGTGATCCGCCATCCGGCCAGCCACCACCGCGACGCCAGCACCGTGGCCACCAGCACCACCAGCAGCGCGGGGACCAGCCGCCGGAACCGGCGAGCCCAGAAGCGGCCCAGGCCGATCCCCCCGGTCGTCTCCCGCTCGGCCAGCAGGAGACGGGTGATCAGGAACCCGCTGACCACGAAGAACACGTCGACGCCGAGGAACCCGCCCCGCACCCGCCCGAGGTGGAACGCCAGCACCGCGGCGACCGCCACTGCCCGGAGCCCGTCGAGCGCGGGGAGGTAGCGCGACTCGGGACGCCCCATGACGCCGGTCACCCTAGGAGGTGGGCGATCCCGATCCCGGGTCGGACCCCGGGGCCGGAGCGGCCTACCGGTTGGACTCGAGGAGCTCGCTGCCCTCGTGGCTGCGGTCCACGTCGGCCTTGATCAGCCCGCCGAGCAGGGCGGCGCCGACGCCGCCGGAGATGAGCACGCCGACGGGCATGGCCACCACGAGGATCCCGATGATGATGAGGACACCGACCATGGCCGCCATCATCGCCGCTCGACGCCGGCCGGCGCCACCATCGGGCCGGGTTCAGGCCGACGGGCGGTGGGCCCACGCCTCCACCTCGACGTTGGCGTCGAAGGGCAGGCGGGCGACCTGGAAGGCGGAGCGGGCCGGCCGGGGCTCGGCGAAGGCGGCGGCGTAGCGCTCGTTGAACTCGCCGAAGCGATCGAGGTCGGCGAGGAAGCAGGTGGTCTTGACGACGTGCTCCATGCCCAGGCCGTGCTCGGCCAGGCGGGCGGCCAGGTTGGCGAGGCACTGGTCCACCTCGGCGGCGAACCCCTCGACCAGCGCGCCGTCGCGGAGGCCGAGCTGGCCGGACACCACCACCCAGTCGCCGGCG
>WBZU01002925.1_pt1 | contig 11493 bp, 9 predicted proteins | sample 5204311 | NCBI WGS metagenome assembly WBZU01 (sample SAMN12344359, study PRJNA552823) | activated sludge metagenome | biome: Activated sludge suspended growth; feature: Nitrification reactor; material: Wastewater; isolation source: activated sludge from nitrification reactor of wastewater treatment... | reverse complement strand
GATCGCGTCGCCGGCGGCGCGCAGGTCGCCGCTGACGAGGGTCAGGTCGCTGGCTTCGATGGCCACGTCGGTGCCGGTGCCGATGGCGAGTCCCAGGTCGGCCTGGGCGAGCGCGGGAGCGTCGTTGACGCCGTCGCCGACCATTGCCACCACCCGGCCTTCACCCTGCAGGCGGGTGATGACGTCGACCTTGCCGGCGGGTAGCACCTCGGCGATGACCTCGTCGATGCCGACCTCGGCGGCAACGGCCTGGGCGGTCGTCGTGTTGTCGCCGGTGAGCAGGACGGGGCGCAGGCCCAGGTTCTTCAGCGCCGCGATAGCCTCGGCGGAGGTGGGCTTCAGCGTGTCGGCGACGACGAGCACGGCGCGTGCCGCACCGTCCCAGCCGGCGGCGATGGCGGTGCGGCCCTGGGCCTCGGCGGCGTGCTGGGCGGTCACGAGCGCGGGGGACAGGGGCATTCCCGCCTGCTGCAGGAGGGCGGGGCGGCCGACAACGAGTGCGTGGCCCTCCACGGTGCCCTGGACCCCGAGGCCTTCCTGGTTGCCGAAGCCGTCGACGGCGGGCAGCGTGTCGTGCTCGGCGCGGGCGGCCTTGGCGATGGCCTGGGCGATGGGGTGCTCGGAGGCGTCCTCCAGTGCGCCGACGAGGCGGAGGGTCTCGCTCCGGTCGAGGCCGTGCTCGAGCGTGATGTCGGCGAGACTCATGCGGCCGGCGGTGATGGTGCCGGTCTTGTCGAGCACGATCGTGTCCACGCCTCGGGTGGATTCCAGGACCTCGGGGCCCTTGATGAGCAGCCCGAGCTGTGCGCCGCGACCGGTGCCGACCATGAGGGCGGTCGGCGTGGCCAGCCCGAGTGCGCAGGGGCAGGCGATGATGAGGACGGAGACGGCGGCCGTGATGGCGAAGCCGGCACCGTCGCCGGCCGCGAGCCAGAACACCAGCGTGGCGAGCGCGATGACGATCACGATGGGGACGAAGACGCCCGAGACCCGGTCGGCGAGTCGCTGGACGGGCGCCTTCCCGGTCTGGGCGTCGTTCACGAGCCGGGCGATCTGGGCCAGGGCGGTGTCGGCGCCGACGCGCGTGGCCCGGACGACGAGCCGGCCGCCGGCATTGACGGTCGCACCGGAGACCGCCGAGCCCTCGGAGACCTCCACGGGGACCGGCTCGCCGGTGAGCAGGCTCATGTCGACTGCCGAGCGGCCTTCTTCCACGATGCCGTCGGTGGCGACCTTCTCGCCTGGCCGCACGACGAACCGGTCGCCCTCGTGGAGGTCCTCGATCGGGATGCGGTGCTCGGTGCCGTCGTCGTCCAGGACGGCCACGTCCTTGGCGCCCAGCTCTAGGAGCGCGCGCATCGCGGCGCCGGCGTTGCGCTTGGCCCGCGCCTCGAAGTAGCGCCCGAGCAGGATCAGCGTGGTGACGACCGAGGCGGTCTCGAAGTAGATGTCGCTGGTCCCGGCTCCGCGCTCGGGAACGAGCTGGAACGGCATCTTCATGCCGGGCATCCCCGCGTCGCCCAGGAACAGCGCGTACACCGACCACAGCCAGGCAGCGAGCACGCCCATCGAGATGAGCGTGTCCATCGTCGCGGTGCCGTGCCGCAGGTTCGCCCAGGCCGCGCGATGGAACGGCCAGGCGCCCCACAGGACGACCGGGGTGGCGAGCTGCAGGCTCAGCCACTGCCAGTTGTCGAACTGCAGCGCCGGGATCATCGCCATGAGGAAGACGGGAAGGGACAGGCCGGCGCAGATCAGCACGCGCCGGCGCAGCTCGGCCGTCGCCCGGTCGTCCGGATCCTCGTGCTCGTGGCCAGCAGGGTGTTGGGGCTCCACCGACGGGAGGTCAGCCCGGTACCCGGTTGCCTCGACGGCGCCGAGCAGGTCGGCAGGCTCGACGGTGGCCGGGTCGTAGTCGACGCTCGCCTTCTCGGTGGCGTAGTTCACCGTCGCCGCGACCCCGTCGATCTTGTTCAACTTCCGCTCGATCCGGTTGGCGCAGGACGCGCACGTCATCCCGATGATCGGCAGCTCAATGTGCTCGGTGGCGGTGGCGGACATGGCGAGCCGATCAGGCCACGTCGTAGCCGGCTTCGTCAATCGCCGCACGGACCGCTGCGTCATCGACCTGCTCGCCGGTCACGGTGACCCGCTTGGCTTCGAGATCGACGGCGACGGCGCCCACGCCCGCGACCGCCGCGACCTCCGTGGTGATGGCGGTGCGGCAGTGCTCGCAACTCACGCCGGGAACGGAGTAGCTGAGCTCGACAGGAGAGTGGTTCATGGTCACCCACTCTATACCCACCTAGGGTATTGGCCTATGCTGATGCGGTGAGCTCGGCCTTGAACACGATCGGTGATGGCCTGTGGAACGCGTTCCTGATGGCCTACCAGGTCTGGTGGGCTCTGGTCCTGGGATTCTTGATCTCCGCGATCGTGCAGGCCTGGGTGCCGCGTGAGCGCATCGAGCACGGCATGTCGGGGTCGGGTGCCAAGCCGGTGGCAGTGGCCACCGGGCTGGGGGCGGCGTCCTCGTCCTGCTCGTATGCGGCGATCGCCATCGGCAAGTCGCTCTTCCAGAAGGGCGCGTCGGCCGTCTCCATGCTCGCGTTCCAGTTCGCCTCCACCAACCTGGTGTGGGAGCTCGGGCTGATCCTGTGGCTGCTGATCGGCTGGCAGTTCACGCTCGCCGAATACCTGGGCGGCCTGGTGATGATCGTGCTCATGGCGCTCACCCTGCGGCTATTCGTCTCCAAGGAGGTGGAAGAGGAAGCACGTGTCCACGCCCAGGCCGCACAGGCCGACGAGCACCAGCACGGCACAGCCGCCGCGACGATGAGCTGGCGCGCGCGCCTGAGGTCCCGCCCCGCATGGACCGGGGTCGCCGACAACTTCCGCGGGGACTGGACGATGCTCTACAAAGAGATCCTGGTCGGCTTCGTGCTGGCCGGGTTCATCGCGCTGCTCGGCGACGACTTCTTCAACGCCCTCTTCCTCAAGGATGCACCGGCACCCGTGCAGACCATCTGGGGAGCGTTCATCGGCCCGGTCATCGCGGTACTGAGCTTCGTCTGCTCGGTCGGCAACGTGCCGCTCGCCGCGGTGCTGTGGAGCGGCGGCATCTCGTTCTCCGGCGTGATCGCCTTCCTCTTCGCCGACCTGATCGTCATCCCGATCGTCATCGCCTACCGCAAGTACTACGGCACCCGGTTCGCCATGAGGATCACCGCGCTCATGTTCGTCACGATGGTCATCGCCGCCCTCATCGTGGACATCGTGTTCGGCACCGCCGGCTTGATCCCGACCGTCAGGCCGACCACCAGCGACATCTTCGGCAGCATCGAGGTCGACTACAAGCTCTTTCTGAACATCATCGGCCTCGTCATCTTCGCCGTGCTGTTCTGGCTCACGACGCAACGGCCGGCCGTGGCGCCGATGGATCACCACGGCGCTCACGCATGAACGCCCTCCTCGCTTCCATTCCGAGCCCGTCGTCGAACGGGTTTCACGTCGGCCCGGTGCTGTTCCGCGCCTATGGACTGACGTACGTCGTAGCCGTGCTCGCCGCGATCGTCATCACCAGTCGGCGGTGGGAGGCCAAGGGCGGCGACCGCGCGCTCGTCTACGAGGTGGCGCTCTGGGGTTTTCCCGCAGGCCTGATCGGTGGGCGCCTGTACTACCTGGCCACCAGCTGGGATCAGGTCCCCGACCACTGGTGGGGGCCGTTCGCCGTCTGGCAGGGTGGCCTGGGCATCTGGGGTGGCATCGCCGCAGGCACCGCAGCCGGGCTCTGGGTCCTGCATCGCCGCCGCGCTGACATCCCCGTATTCCTCGACGCGGCCGCACCCGCGTTGCTCGTGGCCCAGGCCATCGGCCGCGTGGGCAACTACTTCAACCAGGAGCTGTTCGGCGGGCCGACCACGCTTCCGTGGGGCCTTGAGATCGCCGCCTCCCACCGGCCCGACCGCTACGCGCAATACGCCACGTTCCACCCCACATTCCTCTACGAGATCCTGTGGAACCTCCTGCTCGCCGGCGCGCTCGTCCTCCTCGGCCGGCGGAGGCAGATCCGCCCGCCGGGCCTGTTCGCACTGTACGTGGCCGGCTATTCCCTGGGACGCATCGGTGAGGAACTCCTACGAGTGGACCCGGCCCATCACATCCTCGGGCTGCGCCTGAACTTCTTCGTCGCCGGCATCCTCTTCCTCGCCGGGATTACCTGGTTCTTGTATACGCAACACCCGAGGGCCAGGGGAGAGCGGTCACCACCGCTCACGTAGGGAGCGGGCTAAGCGCTCGGGCGCCTCGGGGAGTAGATGTCGTGTCCTGCAAACCCGACACCGTCCAGCCAGCAGTACCCGGGCCGCCCCGGCGTCGGACCGATCAAGTGCTTCGACTGGCGGCCGAGCGCGCCATGCGCGCAGCCCGAGACCCTGTTGAGATGGCGCGGGCGCTCAACCTGCTCCCCGGCGATGAGGCCCGCGCACAGCTACAACGGCTCAGCCGTCGACTGTGCAGGTTGAGCACCGGCGGACCCAATGAAGCGAAGGGGCCATCCCCTTAGCTCCAGTCGATTGACTTTGCGCAGTCGCTGACTGCGCATTTGTACAGTCGCTGTCTGAACAATCCGATTTCGGCAGCTCCGACGCTGCGTTTGTGCAGCCAGCGGCTGCACAAACGGCACGGACGAAGCCGACGGTTGTTCACGGCACGATTGCTGGAGCTCAGGGGATAGCCCCTTCCTTGCATAGCGAACAGCGTTTCTGAGAGGGTCCGCTCGTGCCTCGCATAGCCGCCGCGATCGTCATCGTCATCGACCGGACGACGTTACGAGCCGATCGGCGTGGGGGTCGGCCTTCTTGAGCGCGCTAGCGACCACTCGGCAGCAGGATGCGGTTCGCCTGCTCGTTCTGCTCTACGTGGCTGGCGAGCGCCCAGCGCCCGATCCTCCGCGGCCGGATGCTGTCGCCGCGATCCTGGCGGAGTCCCGCGTCCAAGCGCTCGACTTCTGGCTGCGCAATCCCGACTACCTGGCGTACGAGCTGCTCGACCTGTTCGACAAGTCTGGCGATCCGGCGCTCCTCGCTGAGGCCCGGCTGCTTGTCGCCGACCGGGAACGGCGCTTCCCGATGCTGCGCTTTCTGTTCGGCGCCTACGCCGAGCTGGACGCACCGCTGATGCTGCTCCGATCGCTCGCCCTGGCGTGGGATGTGCGCCGGCCGCCGGCCCAGCAACGTCGCCGCGATCTCTTTCTATTGAAGGCAGGCGAGGACCTGCTCGTCAACCGTCTCGAGAAGCTCGAGGACCTTGCGTGGTACGTCGAGCGGGCCCGGTGGGTCAAGCAGGTCGCAGGGGATCGGTTCGGCGGGGAGCTCAAGGCCTACCAGAAGCGGCTGAGCAGCTACCGCGACATCCCTTGGGGCAATGAGATCGCCCCCGTGCACGCGGCCGTGACCAAACGGCTCTCAGACATCGACAAGGACGCGTGATGACCGACTTCGTGGAAGCAGTTGCCCGGCGAGCCGGTGTCGACATCACCGACGCCGGAGAGGTGCTCGAACGACACGGTGTGCGGCCGTGGGTCGAGCCGCCGCGTGCACCCCGGCTCCGTATCGAAGCTGTCGAGTTCAGCGGGGTTAACGCGTCGAGAGACGACTTCGACTTTTCCTGGCGTGTGGGACCTGGTGTCTGGGCGTTGAGCAGCGTCGACAACGACGTCGGGAAGTCGAGCGTGCTCGGGGTGATCCGTTGGCTTCTGTCGGGACGCGATCAGATCGTCAAGCCAGTGCGGGCGATGATCCGCTCCGCCTCGCTTCGGTTCACGCTGGGTCAGGCCAAGATCGTCGTGTCGGTGACAGGAGCAGATGAGGTCCTCGCTGGCGAGGTGGTGATCGACGATGGCGATCCGCAACCGTTTACCGAAGCCTCGTTCGAGGCGACCATGGACGAGATCATGCTCGAGCGGCTCGCGCTGCGGCCGCTGCTGAGGTGGCAGAAGCATCAGGGCTCAGAGGACGGCCGCGAGACGCGCAGCGGGTGGACGGCGTTCATACCAGCCTTATTCCTGCCGCACCCGTCATCGGACGCCCTACTCGGCAACGCGCCGATGGAAGCCGGGACGCTGCTGCAGGTCTTCCTGGGCCTGCCCTGGTACATGACCGAACGACAGGCGGCGTTGGCGCTCAACCAGATCCGGCAGGAAGCCCGAGACGAGACGAGACGCAACACCAGAGACGCACAGGCCGCGCTTGCAGCCCTCGAGGCGACCGCCGAGCAGCTCAAGGCGGCACGGGCGGAGCTGACCGCACTGCCGGAAGTGCAGACCTCCCAGGATGCCTACGCGGCCTTGACCATCGCGGTGACCGACGCCGCCCGAGAGCAGCTCGCTGCCGATGACGTCGAGCGAGCACGGGCGCAGGACCTACAGGACGCCGAAGCGCTCGTCGTCAATCGCCGCCGCGCGCTGCGGATCGTCAAGGAGACGGTGAGCGCCGGAGCGGTGTTCAGTGAGCTGAAAGCCGAGCTCTGCCCGCGCTGCGAGGTTGGGATCGGCGAGGAGCGCCGAGAGGCCGAGGTCAAGCAGAACGTGTGCATGGTGTGCGGCCGTGTACACGACCAGCCCACTGAGAACGCCGAGTACGCCATCAACGACGCCGAACAGCTCGTCCAGGAGGCCGAACGCCAGCGCGATGAGGTCAAGAAGGCAGCAGTTCAGGCCCGGGAGCAGGCCACGCGAGCCCGTGAGCGTTCAACGGCCGCGCGTATCGAGCAACGCTCAGCCGAACCCGACCCCGGCCTCGTCGGGCGCCGCGCCGAGAAACAGGTTGCCATCGCACGACTCGAGGGCAAGCTGGAGGAACAACAACGGCGAACTGACGGGGCAGCATCCGAAGTTCCCCAGACCGGAGATGAGAAGGTGCTGACCGCGGCCCAGAACGAAGCGAAGTCCCGCATGGCGGACTCAGAACTCATGGCGTCGCTGAGCACCGACATCCTGCAGATGGCACATCGGTTCGGCCTCCAGTCCATCACCGAGCTCTCGATCGACCGGGCCGCAAGGCTCCCCGTGACGAAGGGCACCGTGCAGGAGAACTTCAGCAAACTGACCTCAAGCGAGAAGCTGCGACTTCGCGTCGCCACGGTCATCGCGCTCCTTCGCGTCGCCGAGAAGGGCGGGCCGGCGCGCCATCCGGGGTTGATCGTGATCGACTCACCGGCGGCCGAAGAACTCGCCGAGGCGAACCTCGACGAGATGCTCAAGGAGCTCACGGTCCTTTCGAGCAACAGCGAACACCTGCAGGTTCTCATCGCAACGACACGAACTGACGCAGTGGCCGCCGCGCTCGAATCCGAGCACGTGCGGTTCGTCCCGCACGGTGAGTTCCTGTGGTGAACGAGAGTCCGGACCCGATCGCCGCACTCCGTGCGTGCAATGACCCTCTCGAGTTCGAGTTCGCGCTCGAGCAGGCAGTCGCGCACGCAGACAGCGACGAGCGGGCTGCATCCCTGGCCCAGGTTCTGCTCGGGCACGCGCACAGGCACGACGACGCGAAGACCGGCTACCTCGCCGCTGAGGCGCTACACGCGCTCACCGCGCTGGTGCTCACCCAAGCAGTCGACGTAAAGCTCGATCTTGCCCTTCTGCTGAGGGATGTCTCGTCCGAGGATGACCTCGCGTTCGCGCTGCAGGCAGCGCGATCCGCTGGCTTGTTGTACGCGCACTGGACAGACTCGACCCTGCAGGATGCGCTGACGACGTGCCTGAAGAAGCTTGCGGCTCGCTTGGACGTCGGCGCGGACGCTCAGGTGGAGTTCGCCCATGCCCAGCTCGTAGACGCGCTCAACGCAGAGGACATCGACGCGCTGCGGGCCGGCCTGCTCGAATCGCAGAAGCGGTTCGCCGCAGTGTTCGAGGATGAGCCCGACCGAGTCGACGCGGAGTTCATGGGCGCGATCCTTGAGGCCATTCGCGGCTTCAACCTTGGCGGACCCGCAGATGCGATCAACGCCGCATCGCAGCGAGCGGAAGACGCTATTGCCGAGCGCGGCCTGTACGGGCGCCCGGAGGCCCTGCCGATGCTCTCTCGCCGAGCCTCCGAGAACTCCTGGCTTCGCCTCGCCCAGACGGCCGCCGAACTCTCACCCAAGCTTGACGAGCAGACGTGGCTGGAAGGCGGCACGGTGATCGGCCTCGTCCTCGACGCCGTCGAACAGAGCCGAGCAGTCCGCGTCAGCGTCCCCGGCGAACTGGACGCTACGAGAGCCGTCGTTCCCCGTCTGCAGGCATCGCTCGCCCGCAACATGACGCAGCGCCAGATGCTCCTGCGCGTCATCGACCCCACGCCGCTGGATCCCGATCGCCTCGCACTTGCCAAGAGCCTGATCACCGAGGAACCACCGCTCCCAAAAGGTGAAGGGTCCGGGGATCCGCTGCGTGCGGCTCTCGGACCCAAAGCCGCGGAACAACTGGCCGAACGCCTCAGCCATGAGGAACTCACCGAAGTCACTGCACGGCTCAGTGCGTTTGGGGCCCCTCGCGTGCAGGGCCGGGACGTCCAGTGGGCTGACCGCTACGACGCCATCCTGACCGCGTTCGCGGGGCATCCGGACTACGAGGGCCACCTCAAAGGAGCGTTCGCCGAGCTCGTGGGCATCCTGCTGGACTTTGTCTCCCTGATGCTCCGCACTGAACTCAGCGCCGCCGGCGGTGCGTACAAGTGGCTGGGAGACTCGGAAGCAAAGGAGGCCGAGATGGCCGACACGCTTGCGGAGTACATCCACATGTACTCCGGTGGCACCGTGAACACCGAAGTCCGCCATCACGGTGCCGGTGGCCGGGTGGACATCCTGGTCGAGCTGGGCCCCGACCGCATCGTCATCGAATGCAAGCGCGATGCAGCGCCGGCGGCGGTCGGCCAACTCGATCCGTACATCGCCCAGACGGACCGCTACCTCACGACGAGCGTGCGCATCGGCGTGCTGGCCGTCCTGGACCTATCGGACAAGTCCCTGGGACCGGTGCGTGGCATGGACAGCAGCGCCTGGGTCGTCGACGTGCAGGCCGCGGACATCGCGTCCCCTGAGCGGAAGATCCTGTGCGTCGTCGTGCCCGGCAACCGCAAGGCGACGCCCTCCGCCGTCGGGAAGAACACGCCCCGCGGGGTCTTAGCCGACCCATGACTCCCTCCGAGCGGGATTCGCCGTTTGAGAGCGCTAACGCGCCAGTTACGTTGGGAAGTAGAGATTCGCCCTGCTCTGCATGGGTGAGGGCCGGAACCAGTCCGGTCCCACCCGTACAAAGGTGGTTCGGTTATGACCAACTTCGATGGCACCGTCGACAACCGCTGGCGGCCTGACCTCGCGTCGAGTCAGCGCCGTGTGCGCGAAGAAGAGCAGGAGCAGGCGCTCGAGGACATGGAGGAGATCGTGGTGCACAGCCGCGAGCTCTCGTTCGTGCCCGCGCGCCGGAAGGAGTTCCGGCCCCACGACGACCAGACGGCTGCACTCATCCGCCGGAGCATCGAGCTTGAGCGGCTCCCGCACGGCCAGGCGGTCAAGGAACTGATCGAGAAGTGGACGTGGATAGACAGGATGCAGGCGGCCGAGCAGAAGCAGCGCTTCCTGGAGCCGCTGATCGAGCGTGTGCGCCGTGCGCCTCGGGATAACGAGCACCTGCTCGTCTTCCTGATGCTCGTGTTCGAGCCGGTCCGGCGCAGTGTCGGCCGTCAGTTCGAGCGGGTGCAGTCCGGCTTGTTCCCGCAGGCCCGTGACGTGAGCTGGAGCAACCGGGCGGAGGCCAGGATGATCCGCGACATCGACCGCGAGCAGATGCGAGACGTCACCCGCGAGGGCGCGATCGAAGCGGTGTTCCGCTACCCGTCGCCGCCGCCGCAGTACTTCTTCCCCTGGCTGCGGGAGGTCATCGCTCACCGCGCACTTGACAAGCTCAAGGGCGAGCTCTCCCAGATCGGCTTCGACAGCATCGGCCTCGTGGAAGGCGAGCGTGTGCAGCGCGCGATCGCCGGGTTCGAACACGCCGAGGGCCCGCCGTCCCGCGATCGCCGCGGGATGCGGGAGTGGCGGGCGCAGGTGGACATGCGCGATGTGTTCGGCGTGGTCGCCGAGTTCTTCCACAACGACGCCGTCGCACAGGCGGTGCGCGCCGCGGTCGGCCGGCTGCCCCGCGCCGAGCGGGAGGTCATCGAGGGCCACTACTTCGATGAGACCCCGGTCGCAGACCTGGCCAGCCGGCGGCGGGTCTCCCCCAGCACCGTTTACAACCAGAAGAACAAGGCCGAGAAGAAGCTCCGGGCCGACGACCCGTTCTTCACTGCGTTGCGTGCGCTCGGGCAGGTCCGCGATGCGGCCCGCGCCGAGCAGATCCGCGCCGCCCACCCGGACGGCCGGCTGCCCGACGGGCGGCGCATCGTCCTCATCGACGACAAGGCCGCGTGAAGGCCATGGACCTCACGACCGTCGACCTGTTCGTCTCCATCGCCGCCGGCGCCATCGGGCTCACCACCGGCGTCCTGCAGCTGCTCGACCGCTGCCGGGGCCGGGGTCTCGATTGATCTCGCCTGCTCGCGGCGAGATCTCAAGAACCATCTGATCCTCATGCGAAGGCCTTGACCCGTAAGCATGTAAGCATGTAAGCTCTCCGTATGGCTGAGACACGCACCACCAAGAGCATCCGCCTCAACGCTGATACCCAGCGGCTTCTCAAGCTCCTGTCCGCCTACGAGGACAAGGGGGAGGGTCAGATCGTCGAAGAGGCGCTCGCCGTCTACCTGCAGTTCCGCTCGCTCGCCTACAGCAACCAGCTCGAGGCCGCGCGCGAACTCGCTCATTCCACTCCGGAAACCGCCGGCGAGATCGTCGGACGGCTCAGCGACGCCATCGAAGAGGCACTCGGGCAGCAGCAGCGCGCCCCCGTACCCGGTCAGGGTAAGGCACGGCTGCGCGCCAGAGCTCAGGCCCGCGCCGACGCCTCCGAGGCTCCTGCCTGACGCCGCACCGCCTCGTAGAGTGTCGACGCGTGCTGAACCGATGGCTGCCCATGCGCTGCTGGACAGAGGACGTGCCGGCACTCACAACCGCGAGCGGCGGCGTCATCAAGTTCCTCGAGGAGCAGGACCCTCAGTCGTCGAACACCGAGACGTTCACCGCAGCTGAACGAGCGGACGTCTTCACGTATCACTTCGGCATCGGCCGCGGCGTCCGTTGGCAGGACCGGCCTCGTGCTGTGTTGTGGCTGCTGTCGTTCAGCGACACCCACGACGCGGGCTATCAACACGCAGAAGACCTCCAGACCGCTGGCCGACTGTACCCGGCGACCGATCCTGACTGGCAACCCGCGGTGTGCACCACGCGGCCGTGGGGTGACCACCCGGACGAGGACGCGTACGAGTGGGCAGCCTCCATCTACGGCGCCCTCGAGACGTTCGAGATCAACGCCTCAGCGATCGCGGCAGGCGCGGCAAACCGGTACCCGTG
>WBZU01002924.1_pt1 | contig 11496 bp, 2 predicted proteins | sample 5204311 | NCBI WGS metagenome assembly WBZU01 (sample SAMN12344359, study PRJNA552823) | activated sludge metagenome | biome: Activated sludge suspended growth; feature: Nitrification reactor; material: Wastewater; isolation source: activated sludge from nitrification reactor of wastewater treatment... | reverse complement strand
AGCATGGGATGACGGCAGTCCATACACAGCTGTTTTCAACGGAACTGTTACAGTAGATACCGGCGCAGTATTATCAGCATATGGCGGAGGATATTCGATAAGGCTGAACAATAATGTGACGAATTACGGAACTATAACTTCGGGCGGAGGTTCAACAGTAAATTTTTACGGAACGACAATTACAAATAATGGTAATATAAATCCTTCAATATTAAATTTTCAAACCGGTACTCATACTCTGCAGGGCACAGGTTCGGGAGGAACAAATTTAATCGTAGTATCCGGCTCAACTGTTAATCTTGGTTCCAATCATCAGCTGCTAAGTGTGACTGTAAATTCAGGAGGAACATTCAATCTGTCAGCTTATAAACTTTCACTGACGGCTTCAAATCCTATATCTAACAGCGGTATATTTAATACCTCAACAGGTGCGGTTGAATACAATGGAACTTCACTTCAGAGTATCTCTACAACTAACATTTTATATAATAAACTTAGAATTAAAAATCCGGCCGGAACATCATTGTCCGATGCAACTACCGTAAACGATACGCTTTCAGTAATATTAGGTGATCTGAATCTGAACGGTTTTGTATTAACATTATCACCTTCAGGATATTTAACAGAAACAGCGGGCAATACAGTGACGGGAACTTCAGGTTACATTACAACTACAAGAAGTCTGAATGCACCATCTTCACTTGATGTCGCAGGACTTGGAGCAGTGCTTTCGACAGCTGTCAATCTCGGAAGCACTGAAATAAGGAGAGGTCATGCTGTTCAAAATGGTTTGAACGGAAATACAAGTATATGGAGATATTTTGATATTTCACCTACTTCAAACTCAGGACTAAATTCAACATTGATTTATAAATATGATGATTCGGAATTAAACGGAAAAATAGAATCAGCGATGTCACTATACAAATCTACAAATACAGGATCGACATGGACATCACAGGGGGGGACAGTGAATACCTCTGCTAATACAATCACGCTTTCCGGAATAAGTTCATTTTCAAGGTGGTCAGCAAGCTCAGCAGCAGCAGTTGCTTCACAGATTAAATTACTGCTCGAAGGATTTTATAATACAGGAACAGGAAGAATAAATATGAGGGATACCGTCAGAGCTTATTTAAGAAATACAACTGCTCCATTTGCAGTTGTTGATTCTGCTAAATCGGTAATTGATTCAGTGACATTCACGGGAAGTTTTCTGTTTGCAAATGCACCTTCAGGAACATACTACATTCAGATCAGGCACAGGAATGCTCTGGAGACGTGGAGCAAGACAGGCGGTGAAACTTATACTTTAGGAAGTACGCTTAATTATGATTTTACTACAGATTCTGCTAAAGCTTACGGAAAGAACTTGAAGAAAGCCGGGACAAAATGGGTGTTTTATGAAGGTGATGTAAATCAGGATGGTTTCATTGATCTCACTGATCAGGTAGCTATCAATAATGATGTAAATATATTTCTGACCGGATATCTTAGGACCGACGTGAATGGTGACAAAATTATTGATCTTACAGATCTGTTAATTACATATAACAATGCTGCAGTTTTTGTGATCAAATCAACACCGTGACTATTTTCAATTAACTGTTAACAGTTTGTAACTAATAGTTAATAAATATGAGAAAAAAGCAGTCAGTGCAAAAACCGGCTGCTTTTTTCTATATAGCTCTGATAAACAGGTAAATATGCTCTTTGTTATTTTCTAAAAAAAATATTGTAATAGAATAAAATAAGTGTTTAATTGATAATATATACAAGCATTTTTAAAAAAACTTATTTCGTATTTTTCTAAAAACAGAAAATACTTTCTTTGACAAACCGGATTGAAAACAATATTTTTGTTTCACTGGCGTAACGGTGTAAAAAATTTTTGAACAAATATTACCCCCTGTACACTAATCAAATATCATACATCGTACGCCATACGAATTAATCTGATATGCAGTTGATTTAATCTGCTCTCCATAATGTAGCAGGGGGTTTTTTTTAATTTCGAATTACGAATTACGAATTACAAATTACGATTTACAGTCCTCGAGTTATTATTAGCAAATATTGAATAACAAACAAAAGGTATCAAATTAAATACAATAAATATCAAACAATACTTTAAATATATAAAAATTCCCATGAAAGGAGAATTAAAATGAAAAAGCTAATACTATTGGTTGCGTTTATGTTTGGAGTTATTATAATTGTGAACGGAAAGGTTTATTCAGCAAATGAAATGTTCAGAAGTAGTGCATCCGGAAACTGGAATTCAAACGGTACCTGGGAAATGTCAACAAACGGCGGAGGAACCTGGATAGCAGCTACTAAGACTCCTAATGATTCTGCCGGTGTGATTACGGTAAGAAGTCCAAACACAGTTACGGTTACAGTTAGTGTAAAAGCTGATCAGCTTGTTGTAAACTCCGGTGGAATAATTTCCATAAGCAATCTTATCAACCTTACAATAATAGATGGAAGCGGAACAGATCTTCTGCTGCAGCCGGGTGGAATAATTTCAGGAACCGGGAATCTTCAGACTCAGGGAACTGATGTCCAGCTTATTATCAACAGCGGTTCTACTTTCAGCGCATCATTAAAAGTTAATTCCGGACAGGCAACAAGTTTTGACAACGGCTCTCCATATACTGCAAAATTTTCAGGAGTTATCACTATTGATGCCGGTGCAACATTACATGTAAATGACGGTGGTTACGGCATTCAGGCAAATAACACAGTTACAAATAACGGAAAAATAACAGGAAGCGCATCTACTTTTAAAATGTATGGCGCTTCTATGATAAATAATGATTCTATCAGACCCACATACTTTGAGTTTGACTCGACAACATCTTTATCGGGTACGGGAGTTTATTCAGGTGCATTTGTAACAGTCGGAAGCACAGGAAATATTTCTTTAGCAAATAACGTGACTTTTTCAGTAACATCAAATATGAGCTGTGTAAACGGATCAGTAGTAAATCCAAACACAAGAATTTTAAATTTTACTTCCGGAACATTTATTCTTTATTCCGGAGCAACTCTTGTAAACTCGGGAACATTTCAGACTCAGAATAATGTGAATGTTGTTGCAAAAGCCGGGTCATCATTCAATGCCCCTTTTAAAGTAAACACGGGTACAGCTACAACATATGATGACAGCAATCCATACAATGCAAAGTTTAATGGTACAGTCACAATAGATGCAGGCGCAGAACTGCATGTAAAGGACGGAGGATATTATACACAGGCAAATAATTCAGTTACAAATAACGGTTCCATAGCTGGAAGCGGAACTTCATTTTATATGAGAGGAGCATCAATGACAAACAGTGGTTCCGTTTCAGTAAGTACTTTCAGATTTGATTCTACAACGTCACTTACCGGTTCGGGATCATTTACCTGCAATACTATTACAATAGGAAGTACAGGTAATCTTTCATTAGTAAACAATGTAATATTTTCTCCTGTCACAAGCTTTTCGGTTGTATCAGGCGGTGTGTTTTCTCCCGGAAATAAAATATTCACATTTACATCAGGTACATTTGTTCTGGAAAATGGAGCAGTAGTATCAGGAATAGGACCAAATGCAGGGACAATGCAGACACAGGGGAATGTTAATTTCGATTTCAGGAACGGATCTGTATTTAACAGTGCAGTCAAAGTAAATACAGGAATATTGAATGCTTATGCGAATGCTTTCCCTTTTAAGGCAACATTTTTCGGACCTATTACGATAGATGCAGGAGCTACGATGCACACAGTTGACGGAGGTTATTACATTCAGGCAAACAATACAGTTACTAACAACGGTTCAATTACTGGATCAAATTCTACTTTTATTATGAAAGGACCTACTATGACAAATAACAGTTCTGTTTCATTAACTTATTTAAATTTTGATTCAACTACAACATTAACCGGTACCGGAACTTATACTAGTGGCTTTATAAGTATAAACGGTTCAGGTAATGTATCACTTTCTAATAATGTAACGTTCTCTCCGGGTTCTACTTTTACTATAAACTCCGGTGGCATATTAAATCCTAATACTAAGATCTTTACTCAGAATTCAGGAACATTAAATTTCAATCCCGGAGCGACAGCTGCTAATTCAGGAACATATCAGACTCAGGGTACTGTGACTTTGAATATCAGAAGCGGGTCCAGCTTTAATTCTCCGTTAAAGGTAAATTCCGGGATCACAAATTCTTATGATGCCGGTAGTCCATACATTGCAATATATAAAGGTACGGTCACAATTGATGCAGGAGCTACATTTAGTGCTGTTGGCGGAGGATATTTTATACAAACTAACGGAAATGTGATCAATAACGGTACTTTTACTTCAGGCGGAAATTCAACGCTGCTTGTAAGAAGCTCATCATTTGCTAACAGCGGTACTGTTACTCCCACAAATTTAGAATTTGATACTACTACAACTATATCCGGAGCAGGATCATACTCTCCATTAAATCTGCTGATTGCAGGTTCAGGAAATGTATCTTTAGCAAACAGCTTGTCCTTAACTCCGACATCAACAATGGGAATTAACGGAGGCGGGATTTTAAATCCGAATACATTTACATTAACATTGTCAACCGGAACTTTCTCTCTTGCAAGCGGAGGAACAGTATCAAACTCGGGAATTTTTCAGACACAGGGAAATATAACTATGAATATAAAAAACGGCTCTAACTTCAATTCGCCGCTAAAAGTAAATACAGGTACAAACTCTTCTTTTGACAGCGGCAGTCCTTATACTGCTTCTTATAATGGATCTGTTACAATAGATGCCGGCGCTACACTTACGACTGTAGCGGGAGGATATTACATGAAAACAAACGGTGATGTAACAAACAACGGGACATTCTCAGCAGGCGGAGGATCAACAATCAGATTTTCCGGAACTACTTTAACAAATAACGGAACAGTTTCGGGATCTTTTTTTAATTTTGAAACCGGCGTGCATACTCTGCAGGGAACAGGTTCGTGGACAACAGGTGCAAATATTCTTTCTGGTGCAACTGTAAATTTAGCTTCTAATCATCTTATGCATAGCGTGAATGTAAATTCAGGGGGAATATTTAATCTCTCAGCATTTAAGCTTTCACTGACTGCATCTAATCCAATAGTGAACAGCGGTACTTTCAATACTACTTCCGGAACTGTTGAATACAGCGGGGCATCTCTCCAGAGTATTTCCACAACAGGAATTACTTATAACAGATTGAGGATCAATAATACAGCCGGAACTACTTTATCAGGAGCAGTAACAGTGAACGATACTTTATCTGTTATATCAGGGGACTTAAATCTTAACGGTCAGGTTCTTACAATTTCGCCTGCAGGATTTTTAACAGAGACCACAGGAAATACAGTGACAGGAGCATCAGGCTATATTACTACAACAAGAAGTCTGAACGCGCCTTCAGCTTTGAATGTCGGCGGATTCGGAGCTGTACTGACTACTGCTGTTAATTTAGGCAGCACTGAAATCAGAAGAGGACATGCAGTTCAGAACGGACTTAACGGAAACACAAGTATTTTAAGATATTACGATATCACTCCGACCACAAACACAGGTCTGAACGCAACTATGATTTTTAATTTTGATGAATCAGAATTAAACGGCAAAGTGGAAGCTGCATTGTCATTATTTAAATCAACAAACGGCGGATCCACATGGACGGTACAGGGTGGAACAGTTAATACAGCTGCAAACAATATCACGCTTTCTTCAATAGGATCATTCTCAAGGTGGTCAGCAGGTGCTCCTTCAGCCGTTGCTTCAACAATCAAACTTTCTCTTGAAGGCTTTTATAATATTGCAACAGGAAGAATGAATATGCGGGACACAGTAAGAGCTTATCTGAGAAATACTACGACACCTTTTGCTGTTGTGGATTCTGCAAAATCAATAATTGATTCCGTAACTTTCAACGGAAGTTTTCTTTTTGCGAATGCACCGACAGGCGCATATTACATACAGACAAAGCACAGGAATGCTCTGGAAACATGGAGTAAAACCGGTGGTGAATCTTACACACTCGGAAGCGCTTTGAATTATGATTTTACGACAGATTCAGCAAAGGCATACGGAAAAAATATGAAGAAAGCTTCTGCTAAATGGGTATTCTATGAAGGTGATATCAATCAGGACGGATTCGTAGAATTGCAGGATGTTATTTTAGTTAATAATGCATCAAGTGCATTTTTGACAGGTTATGTAAATACTGATGTGAACGGAGACAGACTTGTAGATCTTACTGATCTGATAATCACGTATAATAATTCTTCAGCATTCGTAACAGTATCAAGACCGTGACAGTTATTAGTGAATATTTAATGAAAAAAATTTTAAATGCAAGAAGTAAATAGAGATCAGAATAATAAGTCTGATCAAAAACTGAATCTATAATTAACTAAACAGCCGATGACCGGAATCATCGGCTGTTTTTTTATTATTATAAAAATTAAAATACACCATATTTAAAATTTATTTCTAAAAAAATAATTTAAAATGTTAAAAAAAGAATCATAATTATAATATTTCTATATTCCCGTGTATAAATCTTTTAAAATTTCTTCTAAAAAGCGAAAAAACTTTCTTTGACATCGCATACCAAAAATCATATTTTTGATTCAATGGCGTAACGAAAATCAAAATCATAATTTTTACCCCCTGTACACAAATCTAATATCATTCATCGTAACGCCATTACGAACTAATCTGATAATATAGATTTAGTTTAATCTAACTAATGTATCAGGGGGTTTTTAAAAAATTTCAAATTACAAATTTAGAGTTACAAATTTAGAGTTGCAAATTTCGAGTTACGAGTTACGAGTTTAATTATATCTAATATTTTTATACAACTATTAACTATTAACTTTTGACGATTAACGGTTATAAAAACATTACAAATAATATTAAATCACACTTTAAATGTTTAAAAATTCTTTTGAAAGGAGAATTGAAATGAAAAAGTTAATACTGAAATTGTCAGCATTATTCCTGCTCATTATTTTATTCAGCGGGAATGCTTATTCAGCTAATGAGTATTTCAGAAGCGTTGCTTCAGGAAACTGGAATGCAACCGGCACATGGCAGATGTCAACAAATTCCGGGGGCACCTGGATTGCAGCTACCGGAACTCCGGCTGACACGAGCGGCGTGATCACTATTCAGAGTCCTAATACTGTAACTGTGACTCTCAGCGTAAACGCAGATCAGCTTAATGTAAACAATGGAGCAACACTTTCCATCAATGCTGCAATTATCCTGACTATAAAAGACGGAAGCGGAACTGATCTTTCACTTGCCTCAGGGGGAATAATCTCCGGAGCCGGAACTCTTCAGACACAGGGTGCAGATGTATATCTTGATCTGAGAGGAAATAGTTTTAATGTCGCTTTTAAACTAAACTCAGGAAAAACCAGTGTAAATGATGCTACAGTAGCATCTGCCAAATTCAACGGAACAATGACAATAGATGCAGGGACTACTTTTGCAGTTGTGGGGGGAGGATATACTGTTACAGCTTATAATAATGTTGTGAATAACGGGAAAATTACCAGCTCCGGTGGTTTCTTCATAATGAGAGGAGCAACTCTTACCAATAATGATACTATCAGGGGTTCAAATTTATATTTTGATTCTACCACATCATTAGCAGGTACAGGTGCATATACAGCTAATAACATTTCTGTAAGGTCAACAGGAAATGTGTCTCTGGCAAATAATCTTACATTTTCTCCCACACCAAATTTTACTGTAAATACAGGAGGAGTGTTCAATCCGAATACACGAACTTTCACAATCAACACCGGAACGTTTACAGCAGTCAGCGGATCTAACATTTCAAATTCAGGGATTTTTCAGACACAGGGAACTGTGTCAATGATTTTAAAAATCGGTTCCACCTTCAATGCTCCGTTTAAAGTCAATTCAGGAACTACTACTTCATATGATGACGGCAGTCCTTTCATATCTGACTATAAAGGTTCAATGACAGTTGACGCAGGAGCAATTATGACTACTCCCGGCGGCGGATATTCCATCAGATCCCTGGGAAATGCCGTAATAAATGGTACAATCTCAGGAAATAATTACATAGTGAGAGGTCCGTCTTTGTCAAACAACGGAACAATAAATGCAAATAATTTACAGTTTGATTCAACTACTCTCGTTACAAGTACAGGTACATTTTCCAGTAATACGATTACAGTCGGAGGAACCGGTAATCTTACTTTGAATTCAAATGTAACCTTTTCACCTGTATCAAATTTTACTATCAATAATGGTGGAATATTTTTTCCCGGCAGCAAAACTTTTACATTCAATTCCGGATCATTCATAATAAATGCAGGAGGAGCAGTTTCAGGTGTAGGTCCTAATGCAGGTACATTGCAGACACAAAACAATGTGACCTTCGTTTTCCGACTAGGTTCTACATTCAACAGTGCTGTAAAAGTTAATACCGGAATTCTGACAGCCGGAAATGACCAGCCACCTTATATCGGAATTTTTTACGGTGCTATTACAGTAGATGCTGGCGCTGTCTTTACAAGCCCCGGAGGCGGATATACAACTCAGGCAAACGGCGCAGTTACAAATAACGGAATTATTACAACAGCCCCAGGTGCTACTTTCCGTATGATGGGAAATAGTTTTACAAATAACAGTTCAGTCACCTGTCAGAATTTATCTTTTGATTCGACAACTACGATCTCAGGAACTGGAACTTATACAGGTGCGAATATTGCGATCAATGGATCAGGTAATGTGTCACTTGGAAACAATATTACATTTTCCCCTACAGGAGGTTTCTCAGTAAATTCAGGAGGAATATTAAATCCAAATACCAGAACATTAACATTTAATTCGGGTACATTTGCCGTTAACGCAGGAGGAACGCTGACAAGCTCAGGAATTTTCCAGACACAGGGGAATGTGAATGTAATAGTAAGAAACAACTCTGCATTTAATGGTACTTTTAAAATAAATTCCGGTACGACATTAGCTTATAATGATCAGCCTCCATATTTTTCAAATTTTAATGGAACCGTGACTGTGGATGCAGGAGCAACTCTTCATACGCAAAACGGCGGATATACTTTTCAGGCAAACAACAGCGTAACTAATAACGGAACAATTACAGGAAGCAGTACTTTCAGAGTTAAAGGACCTTCGCTAACTAATAATTCCACCATTAGTAACACATATGTAAATTTTGATACTACTACAAATGTATCCGGAGCGGGTTCATATTCCGGTACGTTTATGAGTGCAGGCAGCTCAGGAAATATTGTCCTTGCAGGTAATGTGACATTTACACCGGCAGGAAATTTTGTTCTCTCAGGCGGTGCTGTCTTAAATCCGAATTCATTTATCTTTACTGCAATAGGTAATTGTTATTTCAATAACGGATCAACAGTTACAAGTTCCGGAACTTTCAGGACGCAGGGTTCAACTGCTCTTTACTGCAGGGCTGGTTCAAATTTTAACGGGACATTGAAAGTTAATACAGGTACAACTCTTTGCAATGACGATAACCCTCCTTACGTCGGAACACTTAACGGAACTGTTACAATTGATTCAGGAGCTGTATTAACAACGGCTAATGGAGGATATGGTCTTAAAGTAATGAACAATGTAATAAATAACGGAACTCTTACTTGCGGCGGCGGAGCTAATTTAAGATTCTATGGTTCTAACCTTACTAATAACGGAATGGTAAGCGCATCTCCATTTTATTTTGATACAGCTTCTCATACGCTTCAGGGAACCGGCACATGGAATACAAATGCTAATGTAATTTCCGGATCTACAGTCAACCTTGCTTCAAATCACAAAATGTTCAGAGTAACTGTAAATTCAGGTGGAACATTTAATGTGCTGACATTTATGCTCTCATTATCGGCTTCAAATCCGATAGGCAACAACGGAACATTCAATACTTCAGCGGGTAAGATCGAATATAACGGAACTTCAGCTCAGAGTATTTCCAATTCCGGTGTAACATACAACAAACTCAGAATTAACAACAACTCAGGAACTTCGCTGATTGGATCTACTACAGTCAATGATACTTTATCAGTTGTCCTCGGTGATCTGAATCTTAACGGACAGGTGCTGACAATATCACCTTCGGGGTACTTAACAGAGACTGCAGGTAATACTATTTACGGAACATCAGGATATATCACTACTACCAGAAATCTGAATGCACCGTCCGCACTCAATGTCGGCGGACTTGGAGCAGTATTGACTACAGGAGTGAATCTCGGAAGTACAGAGATCAGAAGAGGACATGCTGTACAGAACGGATTAAACGGAAGCACAAGTATCTTGAGGTATTATGATATTACACCGACAACAAATACCGGTCTAAACGCGACAATGGTTTTTAATTTTGATGAATCAGAGTTAAACGGGAAAGTGGAAGCAGCACTCTCATTATTCAAATCAACAAACACAGGATCGACCTGGACAGTACAGGGAGGAACAGTAAATACAGTCGCAAACAATATCACACTTACTTCGATAGGTTCGTTCTCGAGATGGTCAGCCGGTGCACCGAATGCCGTCGCATCAACTATAAAACTATTACTTGAAGGTTTTTATAACACAGTAACCGGAAGAATGAATATGCGTGATACAGTAAGAGCATATCTTAGAAATATTACAACACCGTATGCAATTGTTGATTCAGCAAAGTCAGTTATTGATTCAGTAACATTCAACGGAAGTTTCCTATTTGCAAATGCTCCGACAGGAACATACTACATACAGACAAAGCACAGGAATGCTCTTGAGACCTGGAGTAAAACGGGCGGTGAAACCTATACTCTAGGAAGCCCTATCAATTATGACTTTACAACAGATTCATCAAAGGCATATGGTAAGAATATGAAGAAGTCAGTTACGAAGTGGGTATTCTTTGAAGGTGATGTAAATCAGGACGGATTCGTAGAATTGCAGGATGTTATTTTAGTTAATAATGCTTCAAACGCATTTTTAACAGGTTATGTCAATACGGATGTGAACGGTGACAGACTGGTAGATCTGGCAGATCTGATTATTACTTATAATAATTCTTCTGCATTTGTAACTGTATCAAAACCATAGAAATATTAAATAAATGGTTCTGTAGAAAGTTTTATAGTTTATAGCTTTATAATTAATTATTTCAAGAGCAGTAAAAACGTTTATCGTTTTGCTGCTCTTTTTTATTCTTGTTTTTGATCATAAAATAAAAATTTACTGTTGATTATGTCACTTTCTGACATACATGTCTGACAAAAATGACATTTATTAATTTATCAAAAAAATAATATTTGTATTTCACTCTGAAAAAGAAGAATTAATTTATTGGGGATTACGGCATGGAATATGATTAAAAGTTTTAAGAAATTTCTACAAAGGAATATTAATGTGAGAAATATTTCAATTCTATTTAATTTTAAAATTAATAATACTAT
>WBZU01002923.1_pt1 | contig 11497 bp, 10 predicted proteins | sample 5204311 | NCBI WGS metagenome assembly WBZU01 (sample SAMN12344359, study PRJNA552823) | activated sludge metagenome | biome: Activated sludge suspended growth; feature: Nitrification reactor; material: Wastewater; isolation source: activated sludge from nitrification reactor of wastewater... | reverse complement strand
ATCTCCCGGGAGTTCGTGGCGATCGCTCCATGATGACGGCGACCGGCTTCGCCGCATTGACCGACGACGAGCGCTCGTACTGCGATTCGCTGGAACGGGTATTGAGCGACGTCGCGCCGGTCGAGCGGGTCCAGAGGCTCGACAACGCGAAGACGTTCGACGTCGACCTCCATGCGGCCCTCGGCGGGCTCGGCGCGTGGGGCATCGGGGTCGGCGAGGAGCACGGGGGCAGTGGCGGAGGCGCCGTGATGGAGGTGCTGACGCTCGAATCGCTCGGGCGCCACGCGACCTCGATGGCCGTCTTCGGCGTGATCCAGTACATGGCCACCCGCCTGCTCGCGCAGTTCGGCTCTCCCTCCCAGCGCGACCGGTGGCTCGCGCCGCTGTGCCGCGGCGAGATCCGGGCGTCGTTCTGTCTCACCGAAGCCGCCGGCGGCACCGATGTTCTCGCCGCCATGGGCACGCGTGCCGTGCGCCGCGGTTCGCATTGGGTGCTGACCGGGTCGAAATACTGGATCAGCGGAGCCACCCGCTCCGACCTCCTGATCGTGCTGGCGCGCACCGCCCCGCACCGCTCGCGCGGAGTGACGATGTTCCTCGTGCCGAAGGGCACGCCGGGCCTGACGGCTGTGGAACTGGACACGTTCGCCATCAACGGCTACGACACCTGTTCGATCACTTTCGACCAGGTCGAACTGGGCGACGAGCCGGTCCTCGGAACCCTCGACGAGGGATTCGTGCAGGTCGTCGACACGCTGAACTCCGAGCGCCTCAACACCGCCGCGGTGGCGGCCGGCATCGGGCGCGGCGCACTGCGCCTCGCCACCGCCTATGCGGGCGAACGGCAGGCGTTCGGGCGGCCGATCGGCCAGTTCCAGGCCTTGCAGCACAAGATCGTTCACGCGGGCGTGGAACTCGAGGCCGCGTGGTCGCTCGCCCTCGGCGCGGCGCGGCTCGCCGATCTCGGCCGCGACGTCGCCGTCGAAAGCGCGATGGCCAAGCTCGCGTGCGCGAAGGCCGGCCAGAACGCCGCCGCGTGCGGCATGGACGTGCTCGGCGCCGCCGCCTTCGACGTCGCGCTGCCGATGCAGCGCTACTATCGCGACATCCGCCTCTACTCGTTCGCCCCGCTCACCAACGACGTGGTCGCGAGCTTTCTCGGCGAGCGCTGGCTCGGACTGCCCCGGTCGTACTGAGACGCCGCGCCGTCGAGGCGCGCGTCGACAGCCCCCGCTCCCGGGCGGGATGCCGCCTCCCGGCCCGCGAGGCCCCGGTGCGCGAGCCCGTCCGTGCTCAGTGCGAGAGCGAGACGGTGAGCCGGTTCCAGCCGTTGATCGCGACGACCGCCATCGTCAGGTCGACGAGCGCCTTCTCGTCGAAGTGCCTGCGCGCCTCCGCGAAGAGCTGGTCGGACGTCTCCTGCGACGAAATCTGCGTCAGCGCCTCCGCCCAGGCGAGCGCGGCCCGCTCGCGGTCGGTGTAGAGGGTCGATTCCCGCCACGCGGCCAGCACGTGCAGGCGCTGTTCGGTTTCGCCCGCGGCGCGCGCCTTCCTGGTGTGCGCGTCGAGGCAGTGCGCGCAACGGTTGATCTGCGAGACGCGGGTCTTCACGAGCTCGAGCAGGATGTGATCCAGCCCCGAGCGCTGAACGTAGCGCTCGACGCCGAGCATCGCCTGATACGCCTCCGGCACCACTGTCTTGTAATCGATGCGTTGTGTCATGACTGGTCTCTCTGGAACGATGATCGTCGCGGTTCGCCGCAGGCCGGCGGGCATTCCGTCCGCCTCGGCCTTCCGGCGCCGCGCGACTCGACGGTGCGGGTCGAACTCGCGCCGGCGTTGCTTCGTGGTTCGTGGTCGCCCGCCGGTCGCGCGATGCGGCGGCCGCGGGCCGCCGCCCGAGCGTCACACGATCACGTGCTCCTCGACGAGGAAGGTCGTGACTTCGGACAGGAACGTCCGTCCGTGCGCCAGTGCCTCCTGGCCCGCGGGTGACGCGAACGCCGCCTCGATGCTCGGAACGCTGTCGAACCACAGCTCGACCATCCCGTCGATCGGCAGCTCGCTCGACGAACAGGGCACCCCCTTGACGCGTTCGCGCGCCACGACGAGGTTCTGCCGATAGCCGCGCACGCCCGGAATCTTGCGCACCAGCCCGTCGTGGACGTTGAGCCACTCGTACCGATACTTGTCGTCGGTCATCCCCGGGAGCCGCGTCAGCAGCGACATGCGCTTCAGCACCTTGTGGGGCCGGGCGGGCGGTTCGATCACGGTGTGCGGCTCGGCCACGATGATGTGCAGGTTGCCGATGAACAGCTTCTCGTCACGCACCAACTCGGGCCCGAGGTCGCTCGTGATGCCGCGGCGCATCTGCTCGGCGTCGTCGAACCAGAGCTGCGAGAAGCCGTCGAACTGCCATGCTCCCCGCTGGTGCTTGATACCGAGCTGGCGCGTATCGACGATGTGATTCTGGCTGTACGCGCGGAGCCCCGGCATCCGCCGCGCCAGCGGGCCGTGCTTCGTCAACCAGAAGCGGCTGAACTCCTCCTGGGTCATGCCGGATTTCTTCTGCAGCAGACCGAAACGCACGATCATCGCAATGACTCCTTCAGGTTGTTCCTGCCGGGTGTCCGCCCAGGTAGGCGGCCTGCACCCTCGGGTTGCTCAAGAGTTCGGGGCCCGTTCCGGTGAGGGTCACGACACCCGTTTCGAGAACGTAGGCGCGGTCGGCGACCGCGAGCGCCTGGCTCGCCATCTGCTCCACCAGCAACAGAGTGAGTCCGGCGTCGCGAAGCGCGCGTATCGTCTGGAAGATCTCGGCGATGATGAGCGGCGCGAGGCCGAGCGACGGCTCGTCGAGCAGGAGCAGCTTGGGATCGGACATCAGGGCGCGCGAGATCGCCAGCATCTGCTGCTCGCCGCCGGAGAGCGTGCCCGCGAGCTGTTCCTGGCGCTCGAGCAGGCGCGGGAAGCGCTCGAACTCGCGCTGCAGCAGATCCCTGCAGCGCGCCTCGTCGCGCCGCTGCGCCCAGGCGCCGAGCAGCAGATTGTCGCGCACGGTCTGGTCGGGGAAGACGCCGCGTCCCTCGGGCACCAGCGCCAGCCCGAGCCCGATCCTGCGGTGCGCCGGTACGGTCGCGACATCCGCGCCGTGGACCAGTATCCGGCCCGACTTCGGCGGGTGCAGGCCGATGATGCCCTTGAGCAGCGTGCTCTTGCCGGCGCCGTTGGCTCCGATCAGCGTCACGACCTCGCCTTGCCGCACGGAAAGGCTGACGCCGCGGACCGCCTCGATCGAGCCATAGGCGAACGCGACGCTGTCAAGCTCCAGCATTCTGCACCTTGAGTTCGACGTGAGGCGCGGCCGTGGCGTCGGCCGCTCCGAGATAGGCCTCGATCACCTTGGGGTCGGATTGCACCAGAGCCGGGCTGCCCTCGGAGATCTTCACGCCGTAGTCGAGCACGATCACGTGGTCCGAAATCCGCATCACCAGGTCCATGTGGTGCTCGACCATGAGGATGGTGACGCCCGCGCGTCCGATGCGCAGCAGCAGGTCGCCGAGTTCCGCCGTCTCCTGAGGATTCAGGCCCGCTGCCGGCTCGTCGAGCAGGAGCAGCTGCGGCTCGGTGGCGAGCGCTCGCGCCAGCTCGACGCGACGCTGGAGACCGTACGGCAGGCTGCCGGCCGGCTGATCCGCGTACGCCGTCAGGCCGACGAGCTCGAGCAACCCCAGCGCGTGCGATCGCGCGGAAGCTTCCTCCCGGCGCGCCACCGGCAGCGCGAACAACGAAGACAGGAACCCGTTGTTCATTCGGGTGTGGCGGCCGGTCAGCACGTTCTCCAGTACCGAGAGATCGCCGAACAGACGCAGGTTCTGGAACGTGCGCGCCACGCCGAGCGCGCAGATCGCGTGCGGCGCGAGCCTGACGAGGTCGTGGCCCGACAATCGGGCGCGCCCCTCGTCGGCCGGCACGACGCCGGTCAGGATGTTGATGATCGTGCTCTTGCCGGCGCCGTTGGGGCCGATCAGCGCGTGGACGTGCCCGCGCTGCAACACGAACGACACGGCTTGCGCGGGCCGGACCCCCCCGTAGCTCTTGCTGATCCGCTCCACCACGAGCAGCTCCTCGCTGCCGCCCGCGCCGGCGCCGCGCCAGGGCGTCGCCTGGTCGGCGACCGCGGACGGAGCCGCGCGGCCGCGACGCCGCCACCAGGGCTCCACGACACCCATCACGCCGCGCGGCATCGCGTAGAGCGCGAACAGCAGCAGCGACCCGTACACGAAGTGCTGCACCGACGGCCAGCGCGCCAGGAACGTGTCGATCAGCGTCAGCATCAACGCGCCGACCAGCGGGCCGCCCAGCGAGCCGCCGCCGCCGAAGAGCACGAGCAGGAGGATGAAGATGGACAGGTGGATGCTGATGAAGTCCGAATTGATGTACTGGTTCTGCTGGGCGACGAGCGCCCCGGCGATGCCGCAGGTGACGGCCGCGATGACGAATGCCAGCACCTTCGCCCGGTACACGCGCACGCCCACCGACGACGCGGCGATCTCGTCCGCCTGCAGCGACAGCATGGCGCGGCCGAATCGCCCCGACAGCAGGTTGCGCAGCAACAAGTGCGTCGCGACCGACAATGCAACGGCCACCCCGACCCACTGTTGCGCAGAGAGCGGCGCCCCTCTCCACGTGAGAGGCCGGATGTTGAATATGCCCTGGGCGCCTCCGAACAGGTCGGTCGATTCGGCGACCAGCTTCTCGACGCCGACGCCGAAGGCGAGGGTCACCATCGCGAGGTAAGGGCCCTTGACGCGCAGCGACGGCAGGGCGATCAGAACCCCGGCGACTCCCGCGATCGCCGCCGCGAGCGCGAGCGCGAGCCACGGATCGATCTCGGTGCGGGTCGTCAGGAGCGCCGCGCCGTACGCCCCGGCGGCGAAGAGTCCCGCCTGCCCGAGGGACTTCTGTCCGGCGAACCCCACCAGCACGTTCATTCCCGCCGCGCAAAGGTAATAGACGCAGATCATGAACGCGACGCCCAGGTAATACGCGTTCGACACCTGCGCGGCCGCGGCGGCCAGCACCGCGCCGAAGACGATCGCGCCCACCGGGTGCGCGTACCCCTTCATACCTTCTCGACCATCCGGGTCCCGAACAGTCCGGTCGGCCGCAGCGCGAGCGCGACGATGACCAGCGCGAAGATCGTCACTTCGCGCCACTGAGCCGACCACAGGTTGATGACCGATTCGAGGATGCCCAACAGGAACCCGCCGGCGACGCAGCCGCGAGGGCTGCTCAATCCGCCGAGGATCGCCGCGCTGAACCCCTTGAGTCCCACCGCGAAGCCGAGATACAGCGACGCCTGCGCGACCGGAGCCAGCATGAATCCCGACAGCCCGGCCAGCGCGGTGCTCACGACGAACGCACCGATCATGACGGCCTGCACGTTGATGCCCATCAGCGTGGCGACCTGGCTGCTGTGCGCCACCGCACGCATTGCCTTGCCGACGGCAGTGCGCCGCATCACGTAATCGAACAGGAGCATGACTGCCAGCGACACGAAGAGCATCAGCAGCTCCTGCGGCCGCACGCCCAGACCCATCAGTCGGATGACCTTGTCGTCCACCGGCGCCGGCACCACCAGAGGCTTGGGACCCCAGATCGCCAGTCCGGCGCTCTGCAGGATCACGCCGAATCCCAGCGTGCTCATGACCCACGCCATCCCGGGACGGCCCGCGAAAGGCCGCACGCCCAGTGCATACAGCAGCCACCCGATCAGGCCCATCAGGAGCATCGCGGCCAGCAGCGCGCCGAGCTGGGCCAGCGTGCTCGGGTCGGCGCCGCTGAACGATGTGGCGCTGAACGGCTTTCCGAGCGAGATGAGCAGCACGCTGGCGCCGACGAAGGCCCCGGCCGACACGAACTCCCCCTGACCGAAGTTCAGCGTCTTGGTCGTCGTGAACGTGATGCTGAACCCGAGGGCGACCAGCGCATACGCGCCGCCGACGGCGGCGCCGCTCAGCAGTGCCTGCAGCAGTGCGGTGTCCATTGATCAGCCCCGCAGCCGAAGCCGTCGGTCAGCGCTTGAAATCGGCAGGGGTCAGCGATGCGGCCACCGAGTCGTTGACCCGCACCAGCTTGCCGTCGGCCCATCGGACGAACACGAGGTCTTTGGCGAGAAGCCCTTCGTGACCTTCCCTGGTGAACGGTTGCTGGTAGGTCTTCATGACGCCGACCACGGGCTCCTTCAGCGATTCGAGCGCCTCGCGGATCTTGACGCCGTCGGTCGTGGTCCCGGCTTGCCGCATGGCCGCCGCGAGCACCTGCACCCCATCGTAACCGAGGACCACGAAGGGGAAAGCGCTGGGCGCGGCGAGCTTGCCCTTCACGCGCTCGAACAGCGCCTTCTGAGCGGGCGTCGCCGGCTCGACCATCGTCCGCATGAAGATCGGCTTCTCGGCCAGCGTCTTGCCGGCCGCGTCGTAGAAGGTGATGTTGTCCGCCGCCAGGGACGACAGGAGGCGGGGGAAGTAGCCGATCTTCTCCATGCTGCGAATCACCTGCCCCATCGGCGTTCCCTGCGCCCACACGAACAGGGTGTCCACGCCCGCGGCCTTCATCTTGTTCAACTGCGATGTGACGTCCGTGTCCGTCACCGCCATGCGTTCGACGGCGACGACGTCGAAACCGTGCAGCTTCCCGATCTCCTGCAGGTCCTTGAGCCCGCCCTGCCCGTACCCGGTGGTCTCGACCAGAAAGCCTATCTTCTTCGCGCCGGCCGCCTTCGCATATGCCATCACGCCGACCACCTGCTCGCGGTCGGTCAGCGTGATGCGGAACACGTAGTTGTCGGCATCCGGGCCCATCGGCTTGGTGATGTCGGTGCCGGTGGCGATCATCTGCATCGACACGACCTTCTTCTGGTTCGGGATGTGTCTCCATGCCAGCGCGTTGCCCGAATTGGTCGGCCCGAGCACCGCCACGACCTTCTCGTTGTCGATCAGCTCGTTCATGTTCTGGATCGACTTCGGCGGCTGCGACAGGTCGTCGCGGACCACGAGCACCAGCTTCCTGCCGAGCACGCCCCCGCCCGCGTTGATGTCGTCGATCGCCGCCTGGATGCCGAGCACGCCCGCCGTGCCGCTTTGCGCCGACGGCGACGCCGACAAGTCGCCGTTGAAGCCCAGCTTGACGACGTCCTGCGCGAGAGCCACCGCACCCGCCGCGGCGAATGCCGCGCCCGCGAAAAGACGACAAACGTTCGATGCGATCGTCATGACTCCGATGCCTCCGTGTCGATTGCGCGGCCCGCCCTCGTCGCCGCGCGCAAGGTCGCCATTTCAGGTTGGCGGCGGTCGTCGACACGGTTGCCATGTCGACGACCCCGTCGAGCTAACGCCGTGTCGTCAACGTTTGAAATCCGCGGGAGTCAGCGAGGCGGTCACCGCATCGTCGACCCGCACCAGCTTGCCGTTCGACCACCTGACGAACACGAAGTCGGCAGCCGAGAGGCCCTCGTGATTCTCGCGCGTGAACGGGGGGTTGTAGGTCTTCATGACGCCGACCACGGGTTCCTTCAGCGACTCGAGCGCCTCGCGGATCTTGACGCCGTCGGTCGTCGTCCCGGCCTGCCGCATGGCCGCGGCGACCACGTGCGTCGCGTCGTAGCCGTGGGCGGAGAAGGCGAACGCGGTGGGCGCGGCGAGCTTGCCCTTGAGCCGCTCGAACAGGGCCTTCTGTCCGGGCGTCGTCGCCTCGACCATCGTGCGCATGAAGATCGGCTTCTCGGCCAGCGTCTTGCCGGCCGCGTCGTAGAAGGTGATGTTGTCGGCGGCCCAGGACGAGTACACGCGCGGGAAGTAGTCGATCTTCTCCATGCTGCGGATCACCTGCCCCAGAGGGGTTCCCTGCGTCCACACGAAGATCGTGTCCGCGCCCGCCGCCTTCATCTTGTTCAGTTGCGACGTGACGTCGGTGTCGGCGACCGCCATGCGCTCGTTCGCGACGACGTCGAACCCGTGCAGCTTCCCGATCTCCTGCAGGTCCTTGAGCCCGCCCTGCCCGTACCCGGTGGTCTCGACCAGGTAGCCCACTTTCTTCGCACCGGCCTTCTTCGCGTGGGCCATCACGCCGACCACCTGTTCGCGGTCCGCCATCGAGATGCGGAACATGTAGTTGTCGGCGCCCGGACTCATCGGCTTGGTGATGTCGGTGCCGCTGGCGATGTTCCCCATCGAGATGACCTTCTTCTGATTGGGGATGTGCTTCCACGCCAGGGCATTCCCCGAGTTGGTCGGCCCGAACACGGCCACGACCTTCTCGTTGTCGATCAGCTCGTTCATGTTCTGGATCGACTTCGGCGGCTGCGAGAGGTCGTCGCGGACCACGAGCACCAGCTTCTTGCCGAGCACGCCCCCGCCCGCGTTGATGTCGTCGATCGCCGCCTGGATGCCGAGCACGCCCGCCGTGCCGCTTTGCGCCGACGGCGACGCCGACAAGTCGCCGTTGAAGCCCAGCTTGACGTCCTGTGCGAAAGCCACCGCGCCCATCGCGGCGACTGCGACGCCCGCGAGAAGGCGACAGACGATCGATGCGTTCTTCATGAACCGTCTCCTCCAGTTGGAAGTTTCGAGCGCCGTTCAGACCGCGAGATATCCGCCGTCCACCGGCAATGTGACACCCGTGACGTAGCTGGCCATGTCCGATGCGAGGAACACCACGGGTCCGACGAGTTCCTCGGGTTCCGCGACGCGACCCAGCGGTGTGCGTTGCATGAATCGGGCGAGGCGTTCGGGGTTCTCGCGGGTCGCGGTGGTCATCGCGGTGGCGACGACCGCCGGCGCGATCGCGTTGACGCGCACGCCGTCCTTCGCCAGTTCCCCCGCGAGCGACTGCGTGAGCATCTTGATCGCGCCCTTGGAGGGCGAATACCCGACCACACCAGGGAGGCCGACGAACGACCCGATCGACGCGAGGTTGACGATGCAGCCCTTCGTCGCGCGGAGGTCGGCGAGCCAGGCGTGCGTGACGTTGAGGGTGCCCTCGACGTTCACCTGGAACGTCCGTTTCGCGTGAGCGATCGCATCGGCGTGATCGAACGTCTCGCGGATCACGATGCCGGCGTTGTTGACGAGCAGGTCGATGCGACCGACCTCCCGGGCGACGGTCGCGGCGAGCGCCGTGCACTCGGCGGCATTCGTGACGTCGAGCCGGTACGACCAGGCGCGCCCGCCCGCTGCCTTGATGTCCGCCGCGGTCTGTCGCACCGTCGCAGTATCCACGTCGGTCGCGACGACCGAGGCGCCGGCGCGCGCGAGCCCGAGTGCGATCGCCCGCCCGTTTCCCTGTCCTGCACCGGTGACGAGCGCGACCCTGCCATCGAGCACGCGCGGCGCCATCTTTTCGGTTATCGACATCATCTTCCGGTCCTCGCTGGATGCTGAACGGGTTGGCGGACATCCGAACGTCGTTCACCTCGCGACGATCCGGTCCGGCGCGGCGGCGACGCACTGCGCGCACGCGTCGGAGCGGAGAGAGGCGACCGACGATCGAAGGTCGGAAATCGGGTCCTGCATCCGCGGACGTCGCCCTGCCTGCGACGACCGAGGCGGCCGGAGGCGTCGGCGCCGCGGACGGGAGAACCGGTGGGCGGCTCGTCTGACACGGGCGTTCCCGCCCGGGCGGGCCGGGCGAGGCGCTCGCGCACGAAGCCCGCACCGCCTGCAACGCGGCGTGCTCCGGCCTCCACGCTGCCGTTCGCGAGCGTCGACCCGGTGCGCTCGGCGAACGTCGCTCGAAAAGGCTGACGGCCCATCGCCTCTCTCCTTGTGGTTCGCGGCGAACAGTAAACGAACTAACGTTAGTCTGTCAAGCGATCCGGATCGACGTCTTCGCGTCGCCCGCCGGGCGCATGTCGGCCTACCTTCGAGGGGTCGGCGCGCGCTCCCGCCGACCTCCGACGCGGGTCCTTCGAGTCGGGGCGCCTGCGCCCACGGTTCGGCGGGCAGCGTGGGGCCGGTCGGGGCCCCCACCCGCGCCATGGCGACGACTTCAGGCACGACGGCGGGGGGGCGCGATTCGATCCTGTGCCAGCGGATCGTGACATCGACCACCTGCGAACCCCGTCCAGCCGCGGAGCCACCCCGGGGGAACGCAGCTCCGCGCCCGCCCCTGCCTCGCCTACGCCCCGCCCCGCACCACCAGCCGTCGCGCGGCGGGAACGGTCACGACGGCGAGCAGGGTCTTGGCGATCGTCGCGCCGATGAACGGAATGAAGCCCAGGGCAACGGCGCGCTCCGCTCCGACGAAAACGCCGAGCCAGGCGATGCCGAAGACGAAAATCGTCGCGTGGCCCATGACGATCGCGGCGACGCGGGGCCAGAACCTCGAGGTCCAGCCCTTCTCCGCGAGCCTCCCGCAGACCACGACGGCGACGATGAAACCGGCGAGATAGCCGCCCGTCGGACCCGCGATGTACGCGAGGCCGATTCCCTTCTCGGGCGTGCCCGCGAACACGGGAAAGCCGAGCGCGCCGGCGAGCACATACGAGACCACCGCAGCGAGCCCGAGGCGAGGCCCGCAGGTCATTCCGATGACGAGTACGACGTAGGTCTGCAGCGTCATCGGCACCGGCCACCATGCGATCTGGACCTTCGCCGAGAGCGTCAGCAAGGCGACGGCAATCCCGACCCGCAGGACTTGCGCCCGGAGCGAGCGTCCGGCCAGCGCTTGCGAAGGAGGCAGCGGTGCGGCGGCGGAAAGGTTTGCGAGCATCGTGGATCTCCTGGAAAGGATCTGGCCGCGTTCCCGCGGCACAGCAAGGTAACCCCCTGTCCCGGCACGCGGCTGTCTTGCGTCGCGGCGGGCATCGTGTCTATAATATGCGAACGTACGTTAGTTAGTATACCAGCGGTCGGCGGAGGAGCGAATGGACGCGAACGACGAGAAATGGGCGCTCGTGACCGGGGCGAGCAGCGGCATCGGCCGGGCGGTGGCCGAGACGCTCGCCGAGCGCGGCTTCGGGGTCGTCTGCGCGGCTCGCCGCGTCGACCGGCTCGCCGAACTCGCCCGCGATCTCGGGAACCGTGCCGTTGCGATCGAACTCGATCTCCGGGATCCCGCCTCGGCGACGTCGCTGGTGGAGCGATTGCCTGCGGCGAGCCGGAACCTCGCCGTGCTGGTGAACTGCGCCGGCCACGACGTGGGCGGCCGCCGCCGATTCGACCGCGGCGAGATGGACGAATGGGCGAACGTCGTCGAGACCAACCTGCTCGGCACCATGCGGGTGACGCACGCCGTGGTCCGGGGGATGGTCGAGCGGGGCCGCGGCCATGTGGTCAACGTGGGCTCGATCTTCGGCTTCGAAGCGCACGCCGGCGGCGCCGCCTACACGGCGAGCAAGTTCGGCATCAACGGCTTCAGCAAGGCGATTCTCGCGGACTATCGCGGCAAGGGCATACGCGTGACTCAGGTCATCCCCGGCCTCACGCGCACCGAG
>WBZU01002359.1_pt2 | contig 11501 bp, 3 predicted proteins | sample 5204311 | NCBI WGS metagenome assembly WBZU01 (sample SAMN12344359, study PRJNA552823) | activated sludge metagenome | biome: Activated sludge suspended growth; feature: Nitrification reactor; material: Wastewater; isolation source: activated sludge from nitrification reactor of wastewater treatment... | reverse complement strand
CGCTGCCGATGACCACCGCCAGCGCCAGTCGCCGCCAGTCGATGCGAAAGCGGCGCAGCGCGGCCCACTGCGCGCCAAACAAGCTACCGCGCCACAGCACCCACAGCAGCGGCAGCGCCAGATACATGGGATAGGTCCACTTGACGAGCAGGCCGAGTCCCGCCAGCGCGCCCCACGCCAGCGCCCAGCCGCGCCGCCGGAAGCCGTCGGCCAACAGCAGCGCCAGCAGGCTCGCCGTCACCACCGCAGTCAGGTGCATCTCCGTGTAGTAGAGGCGCGCCATGGCCGTCATCATGGGCAGCAGCGCGGTGATCGTCGCAGCGACAAGCCCAGCGCGGCGTCCCGCCATCACGCGGCCCAGTGTGTAGGTCAGCACGAGGACGACGGGCAGCGTGACGATGTTCGTCCACTGCGCGCTGTCGGCGTCGGCGCCAAAGAGCCAGAAGAAGGGCTGCGTCGCCAGGTAGAGAAAGGGCGTGCGGTACTCCGGATAGGTCAATCCCTCGAAGAGCACCGTGGGCGAAAGGCGGTTGAAGAACTCCGCGTAGCCCAGACTGGCGACCAGGTAGCTCGTCGCATCGTGGCCGACCATGACCACGTTTGCGCGCAGCCAGTAGAGATTGGCCGCGGTTGTGACCGCGATGAGGGCGAGCAGGATAGCAGCATCGAGCCAGCGCGCGGTGCGCCGATCGGCTCCGGGTGAGATGGCGGTTGATTGCATGGGTCAGGGTATCTTCACGGTGGCGGCATCGAAGGCGTCGCCGGTAGTGCCATCGTTGCGCACGACCGGCAGGCGTTGGCCGGTGGCGGGATCGTAGAAGCCGACGACGACGCGGTAGTCGCCGGGCGGCAGCGCGTCGGGCAGCGCCAGCGTGTAGCGATCGACAAAGGGCTGCCCGGCCAGCCAGCGGTCGCTGGGATAGAAGCCTTGCAGCGGCGGCTGATCGCCCTGTGCCGCCACCTGCCCGTCCGGCCCGATGAGCTGCACGAAGACGGTGTACGCGTTCTCCAGTGCGCGCGCCGGCCGCCACGTCAGCGCAACCGTGCCCGCCTGGCCCGGCTGCCACGTGGCGTCGCCAATCTCCACCGCCAGCAGATCGACGCCGTCGCTGAAGGTGGCCAGCGGCGTGCCGGCTGCGGCTGCATCGCCGCCCACCGCCAGGTAACCAGCCGTGGCAACGCCGCCGAAATCGGCCAGCGTCTCGGGGTCATAGAAGCTTACCTCGACGCGGTAGATGCCGGGCGCGGCGGCAGGGTCGATCGCCAGTTGGTGACCGTCGGGCCACATCTCGCTCGCGGCCCAGGTCGACGTGGCCGAGCCGTAGGGCCAGCCTTCGCTGCGGGCGATCTCTTCTCCGCCGGCGCCGGCGACCCGCACGAGCACGTTGAGGTTGCGGTCGATGGGCGCGCCGCGGCCGAGATAGAGCGTCAGCGGCACGGTTGCGCCGGGCGTCACCGTACCCGCCGGCAGGTCGACGGCGCCCAGGCGAATCGCGCCCTCCCAGTCGGCCAGCGGCGAGAGCCAGAGCATGCCCTCGTCGGGCAGCGGTACGGGGACAAAGCCGTTCGCCTGCGCGTAGTCAAGCAGCACCTGCTCGAGTTCGGCGTCGTCGCCTTCAAAACCGGCCAGCACGGCACGCGGCGGAGCGGCAGCCAGCAGCGCCGGCAGCTCGGCCTCGGTAACCAGATGCTGGCGGGCGCGTTCCTCGGCCGGCACCAGGTGCGCAACGCGCCACGCCAGCGGCCCGGTCACGAATTCGGGATAGGTGGGCACGCCGCCCTCCATGGCGTGGATCGGCGCCAGCGTGAGCACGCGGCCGCCGTCCATCAGGTCGGCGATGCGCTCCCCGCGCGCATGCACCTTGGCCGGATACCAGCGCTCCGGTTGTGCCACGATGGCGAGCCCTTCGCCGTAGTTGACGGCCGTCGCGACAATCGCCAGCAGCGCGCCGGCCGTCACCGCGCCCAGCGCAACGCCCTGGCGCTGCGTCCACAGCGGCACTGCAAAGAAGGTGCCGAGCACAAAGAAGGGGTAGAGCATGTAAAAGTACTGAATCTGTGACGGCGTGGCGCTCAGCGCGCCCAGCAGGGCAAAGGGCAGCACGAGCAGCACTGTGAGCAGCGGAAAGGCAGCGGGGCGGCGCAGCGCCGGCAGCGCGGGCAGCAGCGCCATCACAAAGAGTAGCGGCGCCACCAGGTTGCCCGGCTGCGCCACGAGCAGGTTGCCGAAATAGGCCACCTTGCCCGCCAGCGTCATGGCCTGTTCGTGGCCGGCGGCCGCGTAGTACTGCGTGTTGAGTTGTAGGTTGTAGGTCACGTTGCCGAAGAGAAAGCCCGCCGGCGCGGTCGCCAGCGCGATCCACACCGGCGCCATGCCGAGAATACCGCCCGCCGTCAGCCAGAGCGTGAACCACAGCTTGTGTCGCCACGGTCGCCCGCCCTGCACCCAAATTGCCAAAACGAAGGCCGGTGACAGGAAGGCATAGCTCAGCCGCGTGGCGATGGCCAGGCCGAGCAAAATGCCCGTGCCGAGCATCCACAGGCGTGACGCAAGCGACAGGTGGCCGGCATCGGCAGCGATGCTGTTTGGCGGGGCGTCGGCCTGCCATGTGGCGGCCAGGAAGGCGAGCAGCGCGGCCAGCGTCAGGAACATGGGCAGGTCGTGATTCCAGGCGCGGCCACTGGTGTGGACGAAGAGCGGCGACGCAACCAGCACGGCGACGCCGGCGGTAGCAAAGCACAGCCGTGCCCAGCCGCGGGCGAAGGGCGCCGTCGCCAGCCCCACCAGCAGGATCAGGCCCAGGCTCAGCCAACTCCACACGATGGCGGCCAGCCGTGCGGTCAGCAGGAAGGAGTCGCTTGCGCCGAAGAGCGCGGCGTTGAGCCACGTCTGCCCCGGCACGTGGAAGTAGGCGAAGTCGGCGTAGGGTTCCAGCCCATAGCGCGCCATCAGCACCGCGCTGCCGACGAACTGGTGTTCGTCGTGGTTGAGCCCGCGGCGCATGTTCAGGCCAAGGAGCAGCACGAAGAGCAGCAGCCAGATCGCCGCCGCAGCCAGCAGGACCGGCAGCGGCAGGCCGCGCAAGGTGGAACGGACGCGGGCAATCATCTGTACAGGCTACCGAGCAATGAACGGGGTGAAAACGACGGTCGACTCGAAGCGCGGCGCGGTCATGGCCACGTCGACGGTGCCTGCGGCCGTGGTGGCTTGTAGCCAGTAGACGGGACGCTGGCCGGCCGGCAGCGCGTCGTCGGTCCAGGAAAAGGTGGTGGTGTCGCCGGCTGCCGCGCCCTGCACGTTGCCGGCCACCAACTCGGCCGTGCTGCGGTCGAAGTCGCGCCCGCGCCACAGCGCAAATTGGGCGCCTGGCTCCAGGGCGCGGGCGACCCATTCGATCTGCATCTTGCCGGTGGCGCCGCGGAAGGCATCAAAGCTGCACAGGCTGACCGAGCCATCGTCGGCTGCATCGCCGGCCACCAGCGGGTCGCCCGCCGCCCGCCACTGGCGCAGATCCAGGCCGAACGCGTCGGGTGAAGTGCGCTGCCAGTAGGTGGCACCAGGCGTCTGGGCGAGAGTAGCCGCACCGGCGAAGCGAATTTCGTCGACGAGGCGCGTGGATATCTGTCCATTGGGGGCAGTTGCCTGGGCCAGCAGGCGCAACGTTCCGCCCTGTGCGGGGATGCCCAGCGGCGCTGCGCCGGTTACCGTCCAGCCAAAGGGCGCCTCACCGCCGTTGCACAGCGCGGCCGGACTGGCATTGGTCACCAGCAGGCGGCCGTTGGGGCGCACGGTCAGGCCGGCCGGGAAGCGGAAACCCAGGCTGTCGATCGACCACGTGAGCAGCGGGCTGGCTGGGTCGTAGAGGGAAACGGCGCTGCCGCTACGATTGGACAGCTCGATCCACTGGGCGGCGCCGCTCGGCAGCAGCTTGACGCGCGTGATCGTCACCGCGCCGGGCAGCGGGTCGCCGTTGGCCGCGCCCAGCGTGGAAGGCTGTGCCGTGAAGATCTCGCTGTTGTCGCTGAGCACGGTGCGCCCCACGGTGTCGCCGGCCGCCGGGGCGATGGTCGTGAAGCCGTGGCGATAGCCGCTGAACCAGCCGGCCGGCGCGCTCGACGCCAGGTAGAGGCTGCCCGGCCCGCCATCGAAGCGCAGCGTTCGCCCAAGCTGTGCCGCCTGGAGAACCAGAAAGCCACCGGCCGGAACCGTCGTGCCGTTGGCCAGGATCGCACTGCCGGCCGGTGACGGCGCGCCAAAAGCCAGCCCATCCAGCGGCCGGTCGCTGAGGATCCAGCCGCTCACATCGGCAGGAGTGGATCCAGGATTGTAAAGTTCCACCGCCAGGTATTGCAGCGTGAGCGTATCGAAACGCACCTCGTTGACGAGCACCGGCAGCGGATCGTCGGCGCCGGGCGATCCGCCGATTGCCGTGCTGGCGCGCCATGAGCCGGCGAGTGCAGGGTCACCGGCCTCCGCCCCGTCGACCGGCACGAGTGACTTGCCCGCGCCGTCGGCATTGCTCGGCCAGCCGTTGTCGTCGGCATAGGCAAATGACAGGACGGTGCGGCCAAAGGCATCGCGCACGGTGATGGTTTCGCCGCCGTCGCTCAGCCGCCCGCTGAACTGGCCAAAGGGCGCCATGCCGTAGCGGCTCTGGAAGCGGCCGGCATCCTCCGCCAGGACGACGAACGCGCCAGGCGCCAGGGTGGTCGTGGCCGGGAAGCGGTACTCGACGCCGTCGGCAAGCGTCCAGTTGCTGATATCCAGCGGCGCCGTGCCCGTGTTCTTCAGCTCGAGGAATTCCAGGTCGTCGCCGGTCACATTGCCCCAGTCGGGCGGATGGTACATGATCTCGGTGACCTTCAGCGCAGTCGACGGGGCAGCGGCCGGCGCGGCCGGCACGAACTGCACGGGCGCCGACCAGTGACTCCAGCGCCCGCTGTCATCCTTCGTGCGTACGCGCACGCGGCAGGTCGCGCCGGGCTCGCAAACGCCCTGCGGCAGCGTGAAGGAAGAAGTGTACTGCGCCAGTTCCGGCGACGTCCAGGCGCTCTCCATCTCGTAGCGGTTGGGCTGGCCGGCCACGTAACCGGGCAGGCCGGGCCAGGCCACGTTGGCAGCCCGCCATTGAATCGCGGCAAAGGTAGCTGGCCCTTGCGGGTCGCTGTAGGCGCTGGGCGCAAAGACAAGTTGGTCGGCGGGATAGCCTGCCGGCCCGGTGTACTGGAGCGTGGGTGTATTGGGCATGGCGCGGTCGGTGAGGATCAGCCCGTCGATCCAGGCGGCGCGGCCGGCGGCCCAGCTCTTCATATACTGTACCATGCCAGCGAAGTCATGCGTCGGCACGTCGTCATAGAACTTGCCCCAGCGCGTCCGCTCTTCCGATACGTAGCGCGACTTGAGGATCGGGTTGTAGTCCCACATGGCGCGGTCGGCATCGACCATGGCGAGCCCATCGGCCGGCGTGTTGATGGTGGCGGCGACCTCGTCGACGAGCAGGGTCATCTGCTCCGGATTGAAGAGCAGATCGCGAATCTCGCGCAGGCTGTTGAGATACTCGCGATAGAAGAGCGGCTTCGCCAGCACGCGGTCGCGGAAGGGTTCGTTGCCGTCGCCGGCAAAGTTGTCGGCCCAGGTCAGGTCGGTGTCCCACGGCCAGATCGACCACTTCCCGCTTGCGGGGTCGCGGAAGTAGAAGTAGTTCTTGCCCTCGTTGACGTCGTAGTGATGCACCGCCTGGAGCACGGCGTGGAACCGGTAGTAAGCGGCCAGATCAAAGGTCGACTGCCACCAGATGTCGCCCGGGTTGCCCCAGGTGTAGGTGTTCATAAAGGTGTTCAGATCAGAGCGATCGCCCGGCTGGCCGAAGCCCAGGTTTTGCAGCTCGCCCGTGCCGGCGTTCATCTTGTAGAGGTTGCCGTCGGGCAGGTCACGCGCCTGGAGGAAACGTCCGTCCACCTCTTCGACCGCCAGGTAAAGCCCCCAGAAATCGCTCTCGTACTGGGTGGAAGCCGTCTCGTAGCTCTGGTCGACGACGCGGAACTGTACGAAGTGCGTGGCCGGTGCCGGTACGCCGGCCATGGCAAAGACGCGCATGGAGAGCGCCTCGAACATGCCGTGCTCGCCACGGTAGCCGCGATTGACGTGCTGCATGCCGCCGGCCAGATTCAGCTTGTCCCACTTGACCGGGTAGGGCGTGCCGTAGGCGTCTTTGGCTTGGAAGCGATGGCCGGGCAGAAAGTTGAACTTCCACTTGTTCTTGCCCGTACCGTAGCGATACGCCTGCCCGCGCGCGCGGAAGCCGATGTGGTCGTAGACGACGCCGTCATAGACGAGCGTGCCGCGCCACAGATAGTCGCTGCCCATGTAGCCTTCGACATAATTCGAGTTGGGAATGAACTGGGCGTCGGCGACGTCGGAATTGGCGGCGATTAGATGGTAGGCCGGCAGGCTGCGCATGCGGTTGAAGTCGAAGGTGTTGATTTGCGCCAGCGCGCTGCCCGGCGCCCACGGGTTGACTGCGCCGTTCCAGGTCGGCAGGCCATCGTAGACGAAGAGCGCGAAGTTTGGCTGCGGGTCTTCGGCGGCCGGGGTCATGACGCTGCGCCCGCCGCGGTCGATGGCCTCGATGCGGTAGCGCAGCAGATAGCGATTGCGCACCAGCGCGGCCGGCAGCGTCACGCTGTAGCGGTCGTCGCCGGCAGGCTGCATCACGTAGGGCGCCCACGTCGTAGCGTAGGCCGGGTCGTTGACGCGGATATAGCTGCCGGGCGCCACCGCTTGCAGCCACAGCCGCACCGTGCCGACGCCGTCGGCATCCGTCACGTGCGCGCTGACGGTGACCGTATCGCGCGCGGTCGGTGCAACCGGCTGATGCGCCACGGCGTCGACGAAGGGCGGCGGGTTGCCGATCAGGCCGGCGTTGGCGCGGCCGGGCGTCGGCGGGCAGGCGCGCCACGCGCCCGGCACGGTGTTATCGGCATCGGGTGTGAGGAGGCTGATGGATCGTTCGACGGTATAGCCTGTCACCGGCCACGGAAAGCCCACGCCGTATGCGACGCGGTCGATCTCACGGGCGCGGCTGTCGCGCAGGATGACGTCGTCGCCATCGTTGCCCAGGCGTCCCTGCCAGGGACCAAGCGCAGCTACACCGTACGTGCGGGTGAGCGTTCCCGGCTCGATGGCCGCGACGAGATAGCCGCGCGGCTGGATTACGGCGCCGACGGGAAAGGTATACTCGATCCCGCCATCGAGTGCCCAGCCATCGAGGCTGACAGACTGGCTGCCGGGATTGTAGAGTTCGACAAATTCCAGGAGATTGGTCGCCGGCGATGGGTCGTAGTGCACTTCGTTGATAATGATCGCGGCGAGCGCATCTTCTGCGGCCTGGACGGTGGCCGGCTGAGCCGGCAATGCCACCAGGGCCGCGCACAGTGCCAGTAGGAGGTTGGGCCATCGCATTCGCATTGCACCAATCCAGACAGACAATCGCAGCCCTCGAGTACCGGCTTGCTGCCGGCGTTTCCAATTCCACTTTTGTGGCAAGGCGAGCGTATGCCGCTGACCTGCCCAACTTTGGATAGCCATTCAGTCGCGGCTATTATAGCGGACGGATCGGCGATGATTCGAATTTCGACCCACCGGTGCTGCGCTGCGCAAAACCGGTAGTTCCGAGAGTTTGGTTCGTAAAGGCATTCACGATGACTCGACCCATGCGACCTGCGGCTGTCCTGATTGCCGTAGCCCTATGGCTTGCCGGCGCAATGTTGCCGCCGCAAGCGGTACCGCACCCACTTTCCACCTTCCTTTCCACCACATCGACCGCACTCGCAGCCCCGGCGATTCGCCCCGCCGAGCAGAGCGCCGCCAGCACGCCGTACACCGGCCGCATCGTGGTCTCGGCGACGGCGCTGGGCGCGCATTCGGTGCAGTCGGCCGATCTGGACACCGACGGTCGCATCGACCTGATTGCGGCCGGCCGCGTGGATGGCCAAATCGTCTGGCACCGCAACCTGGGCGGGCTGCGGTTCACCCCGCGCCTGCTGGCCGTTGCCCCCGGCACCTACATGATCGTCCCTGCCGACATCAATCGCGACGGCAAGACCGATGTGGTGGCGGTGGCCGTCGGCACGCTGGCGCCGTCGGCGGCGGGTGCCGAGGAGGTCGCACCGGCCGCAAATGACGGCGCGGTCTTCTGGCTGAAGAACAACCTGCCGGCTTCGGCCACCTTTACGCGCCAGGATATCGCGGGCGGGCTTGCCTATCCGGTGGCGGTCCACGTAGCCGACATCGAAGGCGACGGCGACCCCGACGTGATGGTGACCACGCGCGATGCTAACCAGGTGCTCCTTTTCGAGAATGGCGGCAGCGGCGATGTACCGGCCTTTAGTAGTCGGGTCATCGACGGCGCACTCTCCGGTGCGGTGTCGGTCTACACGGGCGACCTGGATGGCGACGGCAAGCTAGACATCGTGGCCGCCGGCGAGAACGGCAACCAGATCGCCTGGTACCGCAACAACGGCGCGCGACCGGCCGGCTTCGAGCGGCGCTTCGTCCGCAACGGCCCGGTGCCCGACCCGGCGCTCGACTATGCCAAGAGCGTCAACACCGGCGATGTCGACGGCGACGGTGACATCGATGTCATCTTTGCGTCGGAACAGGAGAACGTCATCGGCTGGTACGAAAACCAGAATCGCGGCGGCGCCTGGGTCGAGCATGTGCTGGCGACCGACGCCGACCACGCCAAGTTTGTCACTTCCAGCGACGTCGATCGCGACGGCGACCTCGACATCCTGGCTGCATCGTCTGACAATTACACGGTCGAGTACTTCGAGAATGACGGCAGCGCCGTGCCCTCCTTTACGCGCCGGCTGATCACGAACACGGCGGTGGGTGCGCGCAGCGTCCATGCCGCCGACTTCGACAGCGACGGCGACATCGACATTGCCACCGCCTCGCGCGACGACAACCAGGTCGTACTCTACGTCAACAACTCGATCCACCGTTCGGCGGTGCTGGAAGGCGAACGCATCGTCACCACCTACAGCCAGACGCGCTCGGTGGCGGCGGCCGATATCGACGACGACGGCCGGCCGGATATCGTGTCGACCGCCAACAACATCGTGGCGTGGCATCGCAACCTGGGCGGCAGCCCGCCCAACTTTGCGCCGACGGTCATCGACAATACCTTCCAGGGCGGCCGCTGGGTGACGACCGGCGACCTGGACAATGACGGCGATATAGACATCGTGGCAGCTGACCGCACGACCAATCGCATCGTCGCCTACTTGAATCAGTTGCGTCAGTCGGGCAGCGTCTCCTTTGTAACCCAGGTCGTGGCGACAGACGCCATGCGCGTGCGCGACGTCAACGTGGCCGACGTCGACAATGACGGCGATATGGATCTCTATTCGGCGACCGACGGCGACAACACGATTGCGTGGTACGAGAACACCGACGGCACGGGTCGCGCCTTTGCCAAGCGCATCGTGTCGCAGGCCGTTGATTACCCGCGCTCCAGCTTTGCGGCGGACGTCGACGGCGACGGCTGGCTCGACCTGCTCTCCGCCTCCGCCCAGGATGACAGCCTCACGCTCTTCCGCCAGACCAGCCGCGGCGTCTTCGCACAGCAGACGCTCTTCAACCAGGCCGACGGTGCGCAGTTCGTCTATGCCGACGACATCGACGGCGACAACGACATCGACCTGCTGCTTTCGTCCGAGCTTGATAACACCATCGCCTGGTTTGCCAATCGCCTGCGCGCAGGCCGCGGCTTCGAGCGCTTTGTCGTCAGCAACACGGCGGCTGGCGTCCACGCCGCCATTACCGCCGACATGGACGGCGACGGCGACAAGGACATCGTGGCCGCGATCGAGTACGCCGACAAGATTGTCTGGTACGAAAATAGCGGCGGCTTCACGCCAACCTTCACCGAGCACTTGATCAGCCCGTTCACCGACGTGGCCCATGGCGTCTTCACGGCGGACCTGGACACCGACGGCGACATCGACGTGCTTTCGGCCTCGCGCGGGGACGGCAAAGTGGCGTGGTACGAGAATCGCGGCGGGCAGTTCGGTATTACGCAAAGCCAGCCAGGTGGTGGTGCGGGCAACAGCCGCGTCCTGAACGCGGCCGTGCTCTCCAGCCGTGGCCGCAGCGGCGATCCCGATCTCTGGCTGCGTGGCATCACCTTGCGCTTCGAGACGCGCCTGGGCCAGCGGCTCTCGGCCGGCCAGGCCAGCGATCTGTTCAGCGCGCTCTCCGTCTATCGCGACAACGGCGACGGCCTGTTCAATCCGGGCAACGATGCGCTTCTCGTGACGGAGACGAGTTTCCCGCTCAACAACGGCGAGATGACGGTCGACGTGCCGAACGCTCCCACCTCCACCGCCGCAACCACGCGCTATTTCGTGGTGGGCGAGCGGCGCAACCAACTCTGCAACCTCGACAGCATCCGCGTGACGATTATCAGCAACAACCGCACGGCGGCCGACAGCAACAGCGGCCAGCCGCTGCTGGGCGAATTTATGCGCAATCTGGCGGATAGCGGCGACCCTACAGCAGGACGCAAGCCGCCGGTCGTCATCAACGAGATCATGGCCGACAATCTCTCGACGCTCGTCGATCCGCAGGAGCCGGGCGAATATCCGGACTGGTTTGAACTCTACAATCCCAGCGAGTTCTTTATCGACCTCGGCGGCACCTATCTGACCGACGATGCCGCGAACCTGCGCCAGTATCGCATCCCAGACGGCGTGACGATTGCGCCGTATGGCTATCTGCTCTTTATCGCCGACAGCGAGCCGGAACAGGGACCGCTACACACGTCGTTTAATCTCAGCAAGGATGGCGAAACGCTGGTCCTCTACGATATCGACGCGCGTGGCAACCAGGTCATCGATCAGGTCTCGTTTGAGGCGATGGCGCCCGACACGTCGATTGGCCGGTCGCCGGTGGATGCCAGCGCGTGGACCGGGATGGATGCGCCGACGCCGGGCCGCTACAACAAGGACATCATTGCCTCGGACTTCGTCTTTATGCCGTCGATCACCACGCCGGACGCGTGCTACTGATAGGAGTGAATGGTATGCAATTGCTACAGCGCGCCGGTGGCGCCCTTATCACAGGAGTTGTGCTGGCCGCGGCCCTGCTGCTGCTCATCCCCGGCACGGTTGCCGCACAGGATGAGCCGGCGGCCCTGAACGGCCAGACCGACCTGCGCCTCAACGAGATCATGGCGTCCAACGATACGACCCTGGTCGACCCGGATGAGCCGGATGAGACGCCTGACTGGATCGAGATCTATAACGCCGGCGCCGCGGACGTGAACCTGCAAGGCTGGCATCTGACGGACGACGTCGGAAACCTCACCAAATGGGACTTTCCGTCCACCGTCGTTCCCGCCGGCGGCTTCATCGTCGTGTTCGCTTCCGGCAAGGATCGCGCGCTTTCCGGCGCGGAGCTGCATACGGATTTCTCGATCTCGGCCGACGGGGAATAT
>WBZU01002091.1_pt2 | contig 11502 bp, 11 predicted proteins | sample 5204311 | NCBI WGS metagenome assembly WBZU01 (sample SAMN12344359, study PRJNA552823) | activated sludge metagenome | biome: Activated sludge suspended growth; feature: Nitrification reactor; material: Wastewater; isolation source: activated sludge from nitrification reactor of wastewater... | reverse complement strand
GAGGTTCTCATGAAAGGCCAGTGCGGCACTGAACGTCACGGCCGATACGGAGCCATAGTGTGCTGCCAGGGCAGCGGCATTGGAGATATCCATTTTAGCGGCTTTGCGCATGATCCAATAGGTCCATACGGGGATTACACAACAAAGCGTTATGGCTACGAGGGCCGGTTGATACACATCGGCAAAAGATGCCAGCGAAAGTTTATATCCTCCTTTCATACCGATGGCCACGAGGAGGTAGATGGTGAGTGATTGATACAATGAGTCGGGAAACTTCAGGTCGCTCTTCACCCTCGAGGCTATGATGCCGAGGAGGAAGGCGAGAACCATGGGTGACAAGATGCTGCTTAACATACGAGTGTTGGTAGTGGGTTTGCGTTAGTCAAAGAATTCAACTTCACCGGTCTGAAGGTTGTAGAGTGCGCCGACGATGCGCAAGGAACCTTCGCGCACCCGCCTGGCGAGCACCGGTTCGAGGCTCTTCAACTGGTTGACCTGCATCATGATGTTTTCTTTGGTGGCAGCCAGCAGGAGGTTGGATGGATTTTTTTCTTTGGCCCGGTCAACGGCAGGCTTTATCGCATTGATCAGGGTGATGATGTGGCCCGGAACCTCGGGAAGATTGACAGCCGCACCCACGGCACCACACTGGGTGTGTCCCATCACAACGATTAGTTTCGTGCCCAGAATCTCTTCTGCGAATTCAATGCTGCCCCAGGATGCATAGGTTGAAACCTGACCTGCGGTGCGCACGATGAATAAGTCGCCGAGGCCCTGATCAAAAATGATTTCCGCCGGTACCCGCGAATCGGAACAACCCACAATGGTGGCGAATGGATTCTGTTTGGTGGCGATCTCCTGAATCCGGTTGGGATCCTGCCTGGGTTTGGTTGACTTGCCCAGGACAAATCGCAGATTACCTTCACGAAGCCGGTTTAATGCCTGGTCGGGTGGAGTTGGATTCTGACCCATGCAGGACACACTCAGGAGCAGGAGTAGGAGCAGGGTAGCGTTTGTTTTCATCGGTATCGCTTCATTTTGACGGCTTGACCCGTGGTGTAGTAGATCAGCACAGCACTGAGAATGATGAGGATGGTTTCGGCGAGCATTTCCAGCGGCTCACGTTGAACGGCATCATCAACACCGTTGGAAGGAGAGATTAGTCCGGCGCCAAGCAGAAGCAATCCGGTACACAATAGTCCGAAGCTTTGTTTCGTCATGAGATTTGTGTTTGGTTTGACGGGCGCAAAAATGAAGCTTCAGGCTCATACTTTTTTATTTATATGTATTATGCAAAACATAAGACATGCTTATGAATTGCAGCATGGTAAAAACGGGAGGCGGATTGCCTTAGCGGGACGTGTAGGTGTTGCTGAAGGAGTAGACCAGGCTCAGGTTCCAGATGAAGTCCTTGCTGGCCGCGATGTCGCTGGTGATGCGCTTGTTGAGAATAGACGAAACGGAAAGCGGGAAATCTTTTCGCGCCGCAGTGATGGTGGCCGTGTAGAAATAACCGTCGTGGTTATCCATCTTTAGGTAGAAGACCTGGGGATTGAACCGGAGAAAATAATCTCCGGCGATGGGGATAAACGAAAAGTTGGCGTTGACGGTGAAGAAGTAGGTGTTCTGCGTGGCATCCGGCTCAAAGCCGTGCGATTGCAAATAGTAAACACCGATGCTGGTGTTTTTCGTCAGGTAATAGTTGGGAACAATTTCGGCTGCGAGGTAACGCTGTGAAGTCATTACATCCCGCGTGACACCATTGAGGATTACGGTATTGGTTTGAAATACAAGTGATGGATGTGCGCCAACATTTAGTTTGAATTTCGGTTGTGCGATCACTTTGTACCGCCACCAGAAGATGAAAGACCAGGGCTTGCCCTCCATCGCAAACCGCATCTGGGGCTCAAAGGTAAGCCGCCGGCCCATGGCCAAATCGAAGATCACCGCGGGTTTGCCCAGGGAAAATGTCGGGAGCAGAGAAATTCCATTGTTGGTGGCCGTGATCGCGCCCCGGAAAATGGCAGGCTGCTTCAGGCTATCCGGCTGTTGTGCCAGCAAGGGTGTCGTTATCATGAATGCAACGACCAGCAACACAGCGATGGCCGGGGGTGGAAGAGGTGGCTTCATGGGGCTTGCAAAGGAAGGGATTTCCCGGTACTCATCATTACAAAAATCAAAGGAATTACCGCCTGCCGCTCAACTCCGCTTGCGTTGAAGTATTCATCTGGTATCCTTACCTTGATTCTCTTAATTCATGAATCCTATGCGAACCATTAAGCTCATCACCTGTATCCTGTTCATCTCCATCAGCGGCGCCTTCGCACAGAAGGATCCTGCCAAGTGGGACGTGAGCAACCCCGGCGGTCCCTCAAAAGATGTGACTTTCGCCACCAGCGAGGGTACGTGGATGAACCTCGACGTTTCTCCCGATGGAAAGGAAATTGTTTTTGACCTGCTTGGGGACATATATATAATGCCGGTCACCGGTGGCGAAGCCAAAGTGCTTCGGTCCGGTCATGCTTTCGAGGTGCAACCGCGGTTCAGCCCCGATGGTAAGCGGATTAGTTTTACCAGTGATGCCGGTGGCGGTGACAACATCTGGGTGATGGACCGCGATGGAAGCCACGCCAGACAAATTACTAAAGAGAATTTTCGCCTGCTCAACAATAGTGTATGGACTCCCGATGGTGAATACCTGATTGCCCGTAAGCATTTCACAGGTCAGCGTTCACTCGGCGCTGGTGAATTGTGGATGTTCCACATCAGCGGCGGCGGTGGGCTGCAACTTACCCCCAAAAAGAATGACCAACAGGACTTGAACGAACCGTCGGTGAGCCCCGATGGTCGTTATGTATATTATAGTGAGGAGGTTTTTCCGGGCGGATACTTTCAATACAACAAAGACCCGAACGGGAATATCTTCGTCATCAAACGCTTTGACCGCGAAAAGGGCAGTAGCGAGGTAGTCACCGGCGGTGCCGGTAGTGCCATCAGGCCACAAATCTCCCGCGATGGCAAAACCCTGGCCTTTGTTAAGCGGGTGCGGACACAGTCTGTGTTGTACCTGCGCAATCTCGAGACGGCCGAAGAGTGGCCCGTATTCGATAAACTGAGCAAAGACCAGATGGAAGCATGGACCATCTTTGGTGTATACACCGGCTTCTCCTGGAGTCCGGACAACAAATCCGTTTACATCTGGGCCAATGGCAAAATCATTAAGGTGGAGGTGGATGGTGTTAATAAGTCAACGGACGTGCCCTTTACGTGCAACGTCAAACAAAAGGTGTATGATGCGGTACGTTTCAAACAAAACCTCAATACACCAAAGTTTAATGTCCATGTAATCCGTCAGGGTACCACTTCCCCCGATGGAAAATGGTTCGTATTCCATGGTGCCGGCTACCTCTGGAAAAAAGAAATGCCGAACGGTACACCACAACGACTTACCGCCGGTACTGATTTTGAATTTTATCCTTCCTTTTCACCCGATGGAAAGTCCCTGGTGTACACCACCTGGAACGACCAGTCGATGGGCAGTATTGTTCGAATGGACTGGGCAGGTGTCATCAAACCCGTTAAACTCACGACGGAAAAAGGCATTTACACCAATCCGTCTTTTTCACCCGATGGCAAGTCGATCGTGTACTACAAGGATGGTGGCGACTATGTGATGGGCAGTTCATTCAATGTAAATCCGGGTGTTTACATCATGGATGCCGCCGGTGGCAAAGCGAAGCTCGTGAGCGAGAAGGGCAGCGAGCCCTATTTCAATGCGAAGGGCGACCGCATCTATTATAATATCGACAATGGCATCAACAGTTCCTTTGGAAGTTATAAGACCGATGGGTCAGACGACAGGACGATCTTCAAGTCGACCTACGGCACATCTTTTCTGGTATCGCCAAATGGCAAATGGGTAGCTTTTATTGATTTGTACAAAGTGTACGTCGGTGCCTTCCCTCAAACGGGCAAACCGATAGACATCAGCAGCGGCACTTCCGAATTTCCGGTGAAGCAGGTAGCCAAAGATGCGGGCATCAATCTGCATTGGAGCAAGAACAGCGACCAGCTGCACTATACCCTGGGTGATCAGTATTTTACCATTCACCTGGAAGACCGCTTCAGTTTTGTGGCCAACAAACCCGACTCTGCTTTCCGTATGCCGGAAAAGGGAATTGCCGTAGGACTTGAATTGACAACAGATAAACCCGAAGGAACAATTGCACTGACGAATGCGCGGATCATCACCATGAACGGCAATGAAGTGATTGACGGCGGGACAATCGTGGTGGAAGGCAATGTAATCAAGGCAGTCGGCAAATCGGCTGACGTGGCCGTTCCTGCCGGCGCCAAAGTAATCGACTGCCAGGGCAAGACCATCATGCCGGGATTCATCGATGCCCACGCCCATGCCGGTCATTTCCGCTCAGGCATCACACCAAAGAAACACTGGCCTTATTTTGTGAACCTCGCGTACGGTGTCACGAGTATGCATGACCCATCCGCCAACAGCGAAATGGTGTTCTCCCAAGCGGAGATGGTAAAAGCCGGCTATATGGTCGGACCCCGGGTATTTTCCACGGGTACTATTATATATGGTGCCGATGGAAACTTCAAGTCGGTCATCAATTCGCTGGCCGATGCAAAAAGCGCCCTTTCGAGAACCAAAGCATATGGTGCATTCAGTGTGAAGAGCTATAACCAACCCCGTCGTGAGCAGCGACAGATGGTCATTCAAGCCGCGCGTGACCTTAACATGATGGTCGTGCCTGAAGGAGGATCGTTTTTCTATCACAACCTCACCATGGTCATGGATGGTCATACCACCATCGAGCATAACCTGCCGGTAGCCGTGCTGCACAATGATGTGATTCAACTTTGGAAACAAGCCGGAACGGCCTATACCCCAACCCTGATTGTCAACTATGGTTCGTCAAGCGGCGAAAACTATTGGTATCAACATACGCAGGTGTGGGAAAAAGAAAGACTGTTGCGGTTTACCCCGCGGTCGGTGGTCGATCCCCGCAGTCGTCGCCGTACGATGATACCGGAAGAAGAATATGAAAACGGACACATCCTCGTGTCGAAGCAACTGAAGAAACTCACCGACGCCGGTGTAAAGGTGAACAGTGGTGCCCACGGTCAATTGAACGGACTCGGATATCATTGGGAGATCTGGATGATGGCCCAGGGCGGCATGACCAATCATGAAGCGTTGAAGACGGCCACCATCAACCCGGCACAAAGTCTGGGATTCGACGACTGGATCGGTTCACTGCAGGCAGGTAAACTGGCTGACCTGATCGTTCTGGATAAGAATCCCCTCGAACAGATTTACAACACGGAGAGTGTGCGGTATACGATGATAAATGGTCGGTTGTTTGATGCGGATCAAATGGATCAGCTGGGCAATACCCCAAAGAAGCGGGAGCCGTTCTATTGGGAGACCAACCGCAGCGCCGCCGGGTTCCCGTGGCATGAGGACAGCAATACGTTACCGCATTGTGCTTGCGGCAGACACTAAATCTGATCGGTTATGCAGGAAATCAAAATGAAGAATTTTCTCACCACGTTGACCATTATTTACTTTGCACCGGGGATTGCCATGCTGTTGTTTGGTGGTGTTGTGTACTTGCTTCATCTGCAGGGGCGGCTGGAGGTTACTGAGATTGATCCGAATCTGCTCCGATATATAATGTATGCCCTCACCCCGGCAGGAGTTGTTGCCGGGCATTTTGTTTTCAAGAAGCAGTTGTCAGATCTGGATCAGGAACTGCCGTTTCGGCAAAAGATGAGTAAGTTTCAGGCTGCGATGCTTATTCGTTCAGCCTTAATTGAGGTGCCTGGCTTATTGGGCGCCGTGTTTGCCAAGATTACCGATGACATGACCTTCTTATTCTTTATCGGTATCACGGCTGTCCTGTTTGTGTATTGGCGTCCAACCCGGGAATCCATTGCCGAGGATCTTCAACTCTCGGAAAAGGAAAGAATGGTGCTGTCGGATCCGGACGGTATCCTGCCGCCATAATAGACACTGGTGTGCAATGGCATTGACTACTGCCTTGCAAAGAACCTCCATGCCTCAACAAACGCATCCACGTCATGGGGGAGATCGTGCTTGCCTCCGATTACCTTAAGGAGAACAACTTCCGGTTTGCCTTTTGCTGAATAGGTTTGTTGTTCAATAATCTTGCCGTCGGCAGGATCAGTGTCCGGTAACATTTTTTTTGCTGGTGCTCCCGTGTAGCCGGACAAGTGTGCCCAATACATAAAGGAGTCTTCTGTCGATCGCATTCTCCCCATGGAAATATTGTTGCCCAAAACGATGTCACCACCTTCCCATTTGTTCAACGGATCGAGGGTGCCATTAATGATCATTACCGGCTTGGCCACTTTTTTAGCGACACAATCAAAATTGGTGCTGTCAGGCAAACTAGCGACAATGGCTGCAATAGCACGAATTTTCTCCGGCATGGTAAAGGCCAACTTGTAGGCCATATGTCCGCCACCGCTGAAGCCGATGGCAAATACCCTGCGATCGTCGATGCCAAAGTTCTTTTGGAAGTAAGAAATCATAGCCGAAAAGAAAGCCTCTTCATTGATGTTCTCCAGATTGGGAGGCGTCTGAGCCGCTTTTCGACATTCATTCCAAAAGTGCTTATACCCGTCCGGGTATACCAGTAAAATCTTTTCCTGATCGGAACGTCCTTCAAGCTCCAGGGCATTGTTTCGAAATTCTTTTCCATTTCCTCCAGATCCATGTAGCACAAAGATCAGGCTTGTGGGGTGTGGAGTCCCCGGCTTTCTGAAATGAAAAGTCCGGTAGTGATGCTCAATGCGCACTGAATCGGTAAGCAGCTGCGCGCGACTGATCATTGAGCAAAACAACAGCATTGTGATGAAGGCGAACCGCATCAGTTTGAAATGTTAAATCCCCGGGAAAGATACGGTAATGGCCCGTTTCAAGTACTAGGCAGGCGTCATTTGTAGTTCGTTCAATTCAGCGTCCGTAAAAAGCCGTGAGCGAACCATGAACCTGACCCCCATCGGAATCTCCAGTGAAAAGCTGGAACCCCTTCCTTTAATCACGTCGAGCGTGAGTTGGGTATGCTTCCAATATTCAAATTGATCACGGCTCATCCAGAACGGACAATCATGAACAGTGCCGAGTTGCACATCGCTGTCGCCGGTCCTGAAATCGCCGGCTTCAAAACACATGGGTTGGGATCCATCACAGCAACCGCCACTTTGATGAAACATCAATGCCCCGTGACGGGCACGCAAGATGTCTATCACGGCCATGGCCTCGGGACTGATCAATACACGGGATACGGGCATAAGAAAAAAACCTTCCTGCCGCGCGAGACGACAGGAAGGTAAGATTAGGTTGTCCTAAAAGAAGCCGAGCTTGTTCTTGTTGTAAGAGATCAGCATGTTTTTCGTGTTGCGATAGTGGTTGAGCATCATCTTGTGCGTCTCGCGACCGAAGCCTGATTTCTTGTAACCACCGAAAGGTGCGTGCGCCGGATATGCATGATAGCAGTTTACCCACACCCGACCAGCCTGGATGGCACGGGGAATCTGATAGATCTCATGCGCATCGCGGGTCCATAACCCGGCACCAAGTCCGTACAACGAGTCATTGGCAATGGCAATGGCCTCTTCTGTAGTCTTGAAGGTGGTCACGCAGACCACAGGTCCGAAGATCTCCTCCTGGAACACGCGCATCTTGTTATTGCCTTTGAGGATGGTGGGTTGGATGTAGTATCCATTCTCCAGACCGCTGTTGAGTTTTGCTGCGGCCCCGCCGGTAATTACCTGTGCGCCTTCCTGCTTACCGATGTCCATGTATGACAGGATCTTCTCAAACTGATCATTCGATGCCTGCGCTCCCATCATGGTGTCTTCGGCAAGGGGATGGCCTACCTTGATCGCCTTGGTGCGCGCAACCACGCGCTCTATGAACTTGTCGTAGATTTTTTCATGGACCAGCAGGCGGGAAGGACAGGTACACACTTCGCCCTGATTAAGAGCAAAGAGCACGGCACCCTCGACACACTTGTCGAAGAAGGCATCATCGGCATCAGCGATGCTGGGCATAAAGATGTTTGGTGATTTTCCACCGAGCTCCATCGTTACCGGAATGAGATTCTCGCTGGCATATTGCATGATTAACCTTCCGGTGGTTGTTTCTCCGGTGAAGGCTACTTTGGCTACACGTGGCGAAGTTGCCAGTGGCTTGCCGGCTTCAATACCGAAACCCGTCACCACGTTGAGTATACCTTTGGGCAGAATGTCCTGAATCAATTCCATCCAAACCATGATACTGGTCGGCGTTTGCTCGGCGGGTTTCACCACCACCGTACAGCCGGCGGCGAGGGCCGGAGCAATTTTCCATGCGGCCATCAACAGCGGAAAATTCCAGGGAATGATCTGACCCACCACACCGAGCGGTTCCTGCAGGTTGATGCTGATGGTATATTCATCGTGTTCCGACATCGTGCTTTCGTCTGAACGAATCACGCCGGCGAAATAACGGAAGTGATCTATGGCCAGGGGAAGGTCGGCAGCCCTGGTCTCGCGAATGGCTTTTCCATTGTCGATGGTTTCGACGCGGGCCAGAAGTTCGAGGTTTTTCTCCATGACATCAGCAATGGCCAGCAGCACCCGGGCGCGCTCAGCAGCGGAAGCTTTCGACCAGGTGGCAAAGGCAGTATGAGCAGCCTCAATGGCTTTGTCGATGTCCTGTTTGTTGCCCCGTGCGGCCTTGGTAAATGGTTTTCCATCAATGGGTGAAATATTGTCGAAATACTCGCCACCGCTGGGTGCCACCCAGGCGCCTCCGATAAAATGTTCATAACGGGCTTTGAAAGCCGGACGGGCTACGGTCTTGGTTTGGTTCATTTCAGCTGTTTCCATGGTTTTTTTTGGTTTTTGATACGTAATCAAATCTGCACGCTTTGCCATTCATCGAATGTTCCTGCGGTATCAAATCATGGACCTCAAGTCTCATTTCAATCGTTTTCTGGAATTGTTATATTGCTTTTCATGAAATCCGGGCTCCAACCATTTTTGCCTTCTCCCGAACGTTCGCTTTATACGCTCGTGGAAAACCGGACCGCATTCACCATGGAGAAGTGTGAACTGAATGTGTTTGAGACGCACCAGCGTGCCGAACGGGTGAACCTGACCTTCGGGGACCTGGTACTCACCAGTATGCTGCGCGGCAAAAAGGTAATGCACCTTTTCGGCGAACCGGGCTTCGATTACCTGCCCGGTGAATCGGTCGTGGTGCCCCCCAACGAAACGATGCATATCGATTTCCCCGAGGCGCAGTTGAGCAATCCAACCCAGTGTATTGCTCTGGCTATTTCAGCAGAGCACATCCAGGAAACGCTGAACCTGCTGAACGAAAAGTTCCCGAAAGTGGAATCACACCAGCAATGGAAAATTGAGGAAGCCATGTTTCACCTCAACAATACGCAGGAACTTGGCGACACGCTCAACCGGTTAATCAGGATCAGCGTCCAGGAACACCGCAAAGAGAAAGACCTGCTGGCACACCTCGCCCTGCGTGAACTGATGGTGAGACTCATGCAAACACAGGCTCGTCAGTTGCTTGAACTGAATTATGTAAGGATGGGATCCAGTCATCGCTTCGCCCATCTCATACAATACATCAAGACCAACATCCGGGAAAAGATCGACCTGAACCGGTTGCACGAAAAAGTATGCATGAGCCGCGCCAGTTTCTTCCGCAAGTTCAAGGAGGAGTTTGGCATCGCACCGGGTGATTACATCCTGCAGGAGCGATTGCGACTGGCCAAGGAACACCTGCGCAGCATGCGGCATAACATCACGGAAGTATGTTACCTGTCCGGCTTTCAAAACCTTCATTACTTCATTCGGGCGTTTAAGAAAGAAACCGGCATGACGCCCAAAGCCTATCAAACCCTTTGCCAAAAGTAGACACCGTCGCAGCCGCCCCATCCACCAAGCCGCACTTTCCCATACTCGATGGCCTTCGTGGAACTGCCGCCTTGTTGGTCGTAGGCTTTCATTTGATGGAAGGATACTTCCCTGACTTCTCTCAACATCCCATGCACCATGGCTACCTGGCCGTGGATTTCTTTTTCCTGCTTTCGGGTTTTGTGATTGGCTATGCCTATGACGACCGCTGGCCTCGAATGAGTATCATGACATTCTTTCGCATACGCCTCATTCGACTGCATCCCCTCGTCATCGCTTCCATGGTGATTGGCGGACTGGCTTTTTATTTTGATCCCTTCTCAACCAACTCATCCGCTGTAGGTGCGCTGAAGCTCATCGCCATTGTTCTTTGGGGTTTTACACTGCTTCCTCACCGGGATTTGAGGGGATGGGATGAAACTCACTCTCTCAACGGGCCGCTGTGGTCACTGCTGCAGGAGTACCTGGCCAACGTGATTTATGCGTTCATCGGACGGAAGATGAATCGGCCAACGCTGTCGCTCTTTGTTATTTTTTGGGCAGTCATACTGACCGGTGTTTCCGTATGGCGGGGTGATCTGGCTACCGGATGGGGCTATCATACCTTTTGGATCGCCATCGTGCGAATGATGTTTCCGTTCTTTGCCGGCCTGCTGCTTTACAGATCCGGATTCATCATCCGCGTTCCTGCAGCCTATTTGATTTGTTCGTTGTTGCTGGTGGCGTTGTTTTTCTTCCCGACATACTCCTTCAATGGTTGGTATGAAGCCGCCACCGTCATCATAGCCTTCCCCTTGATTGTGGCGATGGGGGCGGGAGGTACCATCAGCGGACGTTGGGAACAGATCTGCAATTTTGCAGGCATTATTTCATACCCGATTTACATCCTCCACTATCCGTTTATGTACATATATATGGAGTGGATACATCAGAACCCTGATCCGGGCACCCTCATCCTGGTAGGAATAGCACTGTTGTTCTTCTTTATCGGCCTCGCGTACGTGGTGCTTAAGCGTTATGACGAGCCCGTGCGAAATTGGCTCAGGGCAAACTGGAGATGATCGAATACTTAATTGGTTTCTTCCAACTGATCCAGGGAGACAACGACAAAAATTCCATCGCGTTCTTCAATGTGAAGAATGGCCTGACCACCACCTTCCTGATAACCATAGCGCAGGTGCAGCCGAACAACTTCATGTTGCCCTGCACCGGGTTCCATGGAAGTTATGCTCCCACCGCCGGCTTCACCCGACAATAAGCTGAACCAATTGTTATAGGTACTTGTAATCGCCTCTAGCGGCGGAGCTTTGCCCTTCACAAAGTGAATCGTTCTCCCGGCTTCATCTATAAAATACAGCACAGCATATTCGGTGCAGCCGGTCAGGCCAAAAGCATTACTTGCGCCCGTTGTAGCGGGACGAAGAAAGCCGGCGGTATAGCTTTTTCCTGCGTACACAAAATTGTCTTGCCAGGTCGGCGCACCTGCCTTCTGCAACAGACGATCACCAGTCACCCAACCGGCTTGTTGGT
>WBZU01002920.1_pt1 | contig 11504 bp, 6 predicted proteins | sample 5204311 | NCBI WGS metagenome assembly WBZU01 (sample SAMN12344359, study PRJNA552823) | activated sludge metagenome | biome: Activated sludge suspended growth; feature: Nitrification reactor; material: Wastewater; isolation source: activated sludge from nitrification reactor of wastewater treatment... | reverse complement strand
GGGCACATCCGGCGTGACGGTGGTCTGCCAGAAGTCGCATACCTTGTCGGGCTGGTTGGCATCGTAGCAGGAAACGCCCGTCGCCACGCGCTGCATGTCGAGGAAGCTCTGCGCGTTGGCCGTCGTGTTCCAGACGCGCACGCGTACGCCGGTCACGTCGTTGGCGTAGGTGCGGAAGCGCAGCGTGACCGTGTCGTTGGGATTGACGGCGCCAAAGGGCACGCGATAGAGGCTGTCGTGCGAGTCGTGGCCCAGGCCGAAGTATTCGATGTTGTTGTCGGGGCCGGAGCCGCCGCCCTGCACCGTGATGGTCAGGATGTTGGTGGCGCTGTCAAAGCTGAAGGTCACGCTGCCGCCCGCCGGCACCGTGAAGGGAATGTTGTCACCACCCTGCACGCCGCCCTGGCCGAAGTTCACATCCCAGCTTTCATTGAGCGCGACTTTTGCTTCGTAGCTGCCGGCCGGGATCTGGTCGGTGCTGAAGGTGTAGGTGCCGTCGCCATCGACATCTTGCAGCCAGGAGCGCAGGCAGTCGGGCTGCCAGTCGCCGGCGCAGCCGATCTCGCTCTGGAAGGAGCCGGGCACGGTGGCGATGACGCTATTGCGGTTGCTGGTGACCCAGTTCGACTTGTGGTCGTAGAAGAACTTGACGTTGTCATTGGTGCTCAAGTTGAGCGGGATGTTGGCGCCACCCGGCACCGCGTTGGCGCCGTAGTTCTCGTCCCACGTGCCGTTGAGCGCAGCCTTGTATTCATAGCTGCCGGCGGGCAGCGCAAAGGTGGCCTGCCACACGTCGTCGCCGGCATCGAAGGCCAGCGCTCTGTTGGTGCACGCCGGATCCCAATCGCCAGGACAGCCAAGCTCGCTTTGCAGGGAACCGACAATCACGACACCGGAGGGCGGCGGTGTGGTGGCGGCCAGTGAAATCGGGAGCGGTGCCTGCGTCTCGCCGGCCACGGGAACTGCCGGCAACGCCGGGGCAACGGGCGTCTGGGCCTGACTCTGGATGGTGCCGCCGGTCGTCTGGATCGCCGGCAGGAAGAGGCGTCCCGCCGCGTCGGAGGCGCCGTCTGGTTCCTGCTGCCATGCCTGGGGTGCCGCGGGCGCCGCAGCCGCCGGCAAGGGCAGCAGCGAAGCCAGCATCGCCAGCAACAAGAACAGATACGTCAACTTGCGTTTGTTCACAGGTAATTTCTCCTTTGAAATGGATTGGGAACGACACGCACTGTGCGCCGCTGCGCGTGCGTGCCGTGGGTCTCTGTGCGATCGGGACGCGATCGAGCGGGGTAGGAAATGATACTGTCGGTTGAAGTCGACTTTGGTTTGTGGAACATGCAGGTACGTTCAACAACAAGAATGGCAGCAACCTTTTTCGGGCGCTGCCATTATACAACTCTTGTGCGAAGCGCTGTCAATAGTTGGAAGCTGACAATTTTGACGCGTTTGCGTGCCGGACCTTACAGGCGCAGCACCATCCCCTCGTTGCCCACCACGTAGAGTGCGCGCAGCCGCACCTTGCCCACGCTCTCCATGCCCGTGGACAGCAGGATCTCGCCATCTTTGCCCAGCGCGCTGAGGTCGATGCGGTGCGTGCTGCCGGCGAAGTTGAGCACGACGAGCAGCCGTTCGTCGCCGTGCGTGCGCGTGTAGGCGAAGAGGGTCGCCACGCCCGTGTCGACCGCCGCGTAGTCGCCGATGGTCAGCGCGGCCGATGACTGGCGCAGGGTGACGAGCGCACGAAAGAAGCTGAGCATGGAGCGCGGGTCGCTGCTTTCCACGGCCACATTGCGTTGCGCGTAGTCAGGTGAAAGGGGCAGCCAGGGCTGGACGCCCGGCGCCGCAAAGCCGGCATTGGGCGACGCGTCCCACTGCATGGGCGTGCGGCACGGGTCGCGGCCGACGAGATGCGCGATCTCCGGCTGGTTGACGCCCTGCGGGTCTTGCATCAGCTCGTAAGGAATCGGCACGTTTTCCATGCCGATCTCGTCGCCGTAGTAGCAGGTGGGTGTGCCGCGCAGGGTGAGCAGGAGCATGGTAGCGACGCGTGCCTGCGCTGGGCCGACGCGCGTGGCAAAGCGATGCTGATCATGGTTGCCCAGCACCCAGTTCGGCCAGCCGCCAGGCGGCAGCGCGGCCTCGTAGGCGTCGACCATGGCGCGCACGACCGGCGCCTCCCACTTTGCATTGATGAGCTGGAAGTTGAAGGGCAGGTGGACCTCGTCGAAGCTGGCGCCATAGTAGGTGACCAACGTCTCGTTGGGCAGATAGATCTCACCCACCATCATGCGATCGTCGTACTCGTCGAGCAGGGCGCGCATACGGCGGATGACGTCGTGTACCTCGGGCTGGTCCTGCGTATAGATATGTTGCAGGCGGAAGTGCGGGTTGACGCCATCCCAATTGGGATCGACCGGCTCGTCGCGCAGTTCGGCGTCCTTGATCATCAGCCAGATCACGTCGACGCGGAAGCCGTCGACGCCGCGCTCGAGCCAGAAGCGCATCTCGCCCAGCATGGCCTCCAGCACGGCGGGGTTGCGATAGTTGAGTTCCGGCTGCTGCGTGACGAACTGGTGCAGGTAATACTGGCCGGTCGCCTCGTCGAAGGTCCAGGCCGGGCCGCCGAAAAAGCTCGTCCAGTTGTTGGGCGGGCCGCCGTCCGGCGCCGGGTCGCGCCAGATATACCAGTCGCGCTTGGGGTTGTCGCGGCTGCTGCGGCTCTCCCGGAACCACGGGTGCTCGTCCGACGTGTGGTTGGGCACCAGGTCGAGGATCAGCTTCATGCCGCGCGCGTGGACGTCAGCCAGCAGCGCGTCGAAATCCTCCAGCGTGCCGAACATGGGATGGATGTCCGTGTAGTCGGCCACGTCGTAGCCGAAGTCGTGCATGGGCGACGGGTAGATGGGCGACAGCCACACGGCGCCCACATTCAGGCTCTGGACGTAATCCAGCCGCTGGCGAATGCCGGGCAGGTCGCCGATGCCGTCACCGTTGCTGTCCTGGAAAGAGCGCGGGTAGATCTGGTAGATGATGCCGGTCTGCCACCAACAAGAGTTCTCGTTCATATTCTGTGTACCTCCGAAAGACCCTAACGTGGTGCTGGCGATTTAGTCATTCATCTCAAGCAAATGGGCTTCAAACCACTTCAGAAGATCGAGAATGCTCATGGGTTTGTCTGGCCGTACATCTTGCTCGTCCTCAACGTGAACGTGATACGGGAAGTTGGTCAACTCGGGATGGTCCGGAGCGCTATCCCACCTGCAACGCAACTTCTGCTTGGCGCCATCCATCCATTGATGACGATAGTCAACCGTTTTGATGCCTTCGACGTCCAGCACGAAGTATTCGGCAGCCTCTAGGAAATCTCCGTTAAGAAGCGTGGCGCGTAACCGGATGTAGCCGTCGTCGGAGTTGGTCCAGACACGGAGAACCTGGTAGTTCGCCAGGGCCGGGCTGCTGACGAGTGCAAGTTCGATCTCCGCCATGTAAGACGACGGCTCGATCACGTTGCACTTTCGCCGCGGAGAATTCGTAGACGAGCTTGAATGCGATTTCGCATCTTGCAGAACGCATTCCATTCCATGTAAGCTGCGCTGTCGGTCAACTTTCCACTTTGGAATTGCTGCCAAAACTCGTCAGATGACAGCTTGTGCGCTGTCTCAAAACGGCGTAATTCATCGTCTATGCGTTGCAGGTCTGCCTCATCTCGCTCAACCTGGCGTTCAACAATTTTCCGTAGAGCATTGTCGATAAACGAATCATGAAACCCTGCTGCATAGAGTGATTGTAGGTTGTCGAGCACTTGCATCGTCATGGCATCAGTTTCCACAAGTATTTCTGGATCCGCTGCTCGTTGTCAAGAGCAGTTCAACCATCAGCCTTCATAATTATATCAGACTCGCATCTTCATCCACGGCGCGGAGTTGTGGAAATTCGCCACCGCGCTCCCCGGCGGGTTGATCGTGTCGCACGCCTGGCGCAGCTCGTCGGAGAGCGTCATCTCCAGGATGGGCAGCACGTGCTCCAGTTGCGCCACCGTGCGCGGGCCGTAGAGCGGCGCGGTGATGCCCGGCTGCTCCTTGACCCACAGCAGGCCAAGCTGCGCCGGCGGGATGCCGGCCGCCTCGGCCAGCGCCACGAAGCGATCGCCCGCGGCAATGCCCGCCGCGGAGACGCGCTCGGCGTAGATGCCGCCGCGCAGCGCCGCACGCGACTCCGGCGGGTAGGCGGCCGCGTCGCGGTAGCGCCCGACGAGGATCCCCGCAGCCAGCGAGCCCCACGGCAGCAAGCCCAGCCCATACTTCTGCGCCAGCGGCACCAGTTCGTTTTCGATGCGCCGGTCCAGCAGGTTGTAAGGCGGCTGCTCGGAGACGAAGCGCGTGAAGCCGCGCTGCCCGCTTACCATGATCGCTTCCATCACCTGCCAGGCTGGGTGCGTCGTCGTGCCGATGTAGCGCACCTTGCCGTCGCGTACCAGCATGTCGAGCGCGTAGAGCGTCTCTTCCACCGGGATTTCGGGCGACGGACGGTGCAACTGGTAGAGATCGATGTAATCCGTTTGCAGGCGACGCAGCGAATCCTCGCACGCGGCCAGGATGTGGCGCCGCGAGTTGCCGCGATCGTTCGGCCCCGGCCCCACGGGATAGTGCACCTTGCTGGCGATGACGACCGTGTGCCGGTTGCCGCGCGTGTGGAGCCAGCGGCCGATGAAACGCTCGCTGTCGCCGCCCGAATAGCTATTGGAGGTATCGATCAGGTTGATCCCACCCGCCGTGGCGCGATCGAGAATTTCGTGGGCGGTCGCTTCGGGCAGCGGGTTGGCGAAATTGTCCGTACCGAGCCCGAGCGGGGCAACCTTGAGGCCGGTGCGGCCAAGCGTTCGATAGTTCACAGTGGGCATTCCTGGTGATATGCGCTGTTGCCGGGGTATGCGCCCGCCAGCGTTGAGGATTGTCAACGAAAAGTAAGCATATCACGTTGACATTCTAAATCCAGGATGGCTAAGATCAAAGTGACAACCCCGCATTCTGTTTCCCACCCTGACTCGAATGGGCAGTGGTGCATAGCGTATCGCCCCTGACGCCCGTCTGGATGTGACCGATGAATGAAATGCTGCCGCAGACTCACCTGGAATCATTGCTCCCCCTTGAAGTGAAATTGCGTGTCCTGGTTGTCGACGACGATCACGGTTTCTGTGATCTCATGGTCCGTACCTTTGAACTCATCGGCTTCGAGGGTCACGTGGCGCATGATGGGAGCAACGCACTGGCACTGCTCAAGCGCGAAACCTTCGACCTGGTGCTGCTCGATATCCTCATGCCAGGCATGACCGGGCTGGATATCTGCCGTGAACTGCGCGATTTCTCGGATGTTCCGGTGGTCATGGTGACGGCGCTCAACCGTTCCGAGGATGTCGTGCAGGCGATCAAGGCCGGCGCCGACAGCGTCATCGCCAAGCCCTTCCGCTTTCGCGAGGCACAGGCGCGCATCCTGGCCGTGCTGCGCCGTGCCGGCATGCTCAAGACGCTCCCGCCGACGCCGCTGACGCGCGGCAGCGCGCGAGCCATCAAGCGTAGCAGCAACGAAGTCAATATCGACGGCCGCCGGAAGTTGCTTTCCCATCAGGAATACCATCTGTTTTCCTTGCTTGCCGCCCAGGCCGACCAGCCGGTCAGCAAGGTCGAGTTGTACGAGGAGATTTGGGGCGACGGTGGGCGGGCCAACTTGAACTTGGTCGAGCGCGTTGTCAACCGCCTGCGCGCCAAGATCGAAGACGACCCGAGCAATCCGCAATATATCGTGACCTGTTCCTACGGCCACTACATGTATCGCCGGCGGGGACCGAAGAAGCTGACCTGAGAACAGCGGCGAGGGGTGAAGCGTTGCGGCCTGGCTTCGTTGGCCGTTGTGCCTCGCAGGGGGCACGAACGCTGCTTGAACATCCTCCCAAGATTGGGCATACTTCCCTAGCCAGCCGTCCACAAGTCGGTGGATGGCACGCCCTGCTGTCAAGGAGGTCTCATGTCCGACGAAACTGCCACTATCCTGGCGGAACCCATCTGTGAAGCGATCACGGTTGTGCTAAGCGCAAGCGTCTCCGGCGACGCGGGCCGCGTGGCGCGACGGCGCCTGGCCACTGCCCTGCGCCTGACACTCGGCCGGCGTGTGACGGGCTGGCACGTGCGCCGCGTGCGTGGCAGCGACCAACCCGAGTATGACATCACCCCGCCCGACGGTGAGCACCTGCCCGTCGCCGATGCGTGGAACCTCACCTACACGCTGGCCGAGCAGCCGGACATCGTCTATGCCGAGCCCTCCTTCCGCGTCCTGCAGGATGCAGAACCCGCGCCGGCAGAAAAGCTGCCCGCCGAGCCCGCCGCGCTGCCGGCCGCGCTGCCCGGCTTCGACTCGTGCGCCGACGACACGCCACCGGCGTCCGTCGATCCGAACCAGATCGACTGGGCGCCGCGCCTGGTCGACCTGCCCTGTGCGTGGGAATTGGAGCCGCCATCACCTGCTCCCGGCTTTGCGCCGGGCCGGCGGCGCGGCAAGGGCATCCGCGTCGGCCACCCCGACAGCGGCTACCGCCATCACCCGGATCTTTTTGAGGAGCCACCCGGCCAGCCCGTGCGCGTGCTGCGTGCGCTGGAGCGGGACTTCGTCGACAAGGACAAGGCGGCTGAAAACCCCGATGGCGGTCATGGTCTCAACACCTCCACCGTGCTCATGAGCTCGGACGTGACCGGCTTCGTCGTCGGCGCCGCGCCGGAGGCGGAGATCGTGCCGTTGCGCGTCACCAAGCCGCGCTTCGGCTTACCCGCGCCCGTGCTCTTCGACAGCGGCGCCCGCGCCCTGCGCGATGCGATCCGCTACGCCGTGAACGACGCGGGCTGTCATGTCATCTCCATCAGCCTGGGCTGGTTTGGCAATTGGTCGCTGCATCAGGCCATCCGCGAGGCCGTGGACAAGAACGTTATCGTCATCGCTGCATCGGGCAACTATGTGAAGCTCGTCGTGTGGCCGGCAGCCTATCCGGAGGTGATCGCCGTGGCCGGCTGCGATGCGCAGCGCAAGCCGTGGTGGGGCGCGTCGACCGGACCGCAGGTCGACGTCACGGGACCGGCCGCGCGCGTGTGGGTGGCGGGTTTTACCGAGGCGGGCCTGCCGGGCGCCGGGCAGAGCGACGGCACTTCCTTTGCCACGGCCCTGCTCGCCGGCATCGCCGCGCTGTGGCTGGCCTATCACGGACGCGATTACCTGTTGCATCGCTATGCGGGGGAGTTCACGCTGAGCGCCGTCTTTCGCCATGTGGTGCAGACGACGTGTGACGATTTCGCCGGCCTGCGACCTGGTGGCTACGGCGCCGGCATCTACAACGCGCGGCGCATTTTGGCTACGCCGCTGCCCAGCGCTGCCGAGCTGGCGGTAGCCGGCCTGGCAGCGCCGGCTGCGCCGCGCCCGCTCACGCCGGTGGATACGATCGCCGCCGCCTTCCCCGCGGTGCCGGAGGATGTGCTGCGCGTGCGCCTGGCCGCGCTCTTGCAGGTGGACGAGGCGGAACTGGATGCACGACTGGCCGGCGTCGAGCAGGAACTGCTCTTCCAGATCGCCACCAACCCGGCGTTGCGTGACCAGCTTGGCGCGCCCGTCGCGGCGAGGGACGGTGGCGGAATCGTGCCCGCGGCAGCGCCAGCGGCCGAAGCGCAGGCAACGCTCTCGGCTGCGCCCCTCTCCGCCACGCTGCGTAGCCGGTTACGCTAAGAAGCTGTTTTTCGACGCAGAGACGCGGAGGCGCAGAGGAGCACAGAGGATACAACGAGTTACGATAGCGAATCCTCTCAGCGATGTTTCCGCCGCGCTGCGCCTCTGCGTCAAGGCACCTGGCAGTCGAAGCAGTAGAAGTCAACGCAGATGGACGGCGCGCCGGCGATGAGGTGGTTGTCAGCGGAAGGTGGGGGTCACCGCGGCGAGGAGTTCGCTGGTGGGGCAGCCCTTCAGCAGAAAGATGTCGGCGCCGGCCAACAGTACGGCCGCGCGATCCGTCGCATACATGGTGAAGACGACGATTTTGATGGCGGGCCAGCGGTGCTTGATCGTCCGGATCGCGGCCAGTCCGTCTGGTTCGGGGCCGGACGCTGCGCGCTGGGCCGTGCCGTGCATGGGGAGGTCGAGCACGACGACATCGGGGCGCAGCGCATCCACGCGTTCTACCGCCTGGTTGCCATCATCGGCTTCGCCGACGATCTGAATGGCCATGCCGGCGTGACCGGGCGTCCGCCAGCCCAGCGCGGTGAGCAATGCTTCCAGGCTCTGCCGGACGCGCGGCTGGTCGTCCACGATTAGCAGGCGAATGCAAACTGGTTCGTTCTGCGAACTTTCCATGGTCTGTCCTGTAGGCTGCCTCACCCAATTGCCTCGAATGTCTCGCAACGCTCGGTTGATGCCTTGTAGTGCTCTGTCTGAAACCTGGACAGTGGGTTGATTGTCAACGCGCTGTGCCTTGGCCGAGCACGACTTGTACTTGATGACATTGCCCATCGTCCGTCAACGGAATTACACCGTTCAAGATCGTGGCGCCGTCAAGCATCACCTGGCGCACACCGCGGTTGACGCCGTCCGGGTTGTGAATCTGAATCACGTAGCTTGTTCGCCCAACCCGATACGTCAATGTATAGCCTGTCCACTGTTTGGGAATACACGGGTCAAGCCGCAACTCCTGGCCGGTGCGCTTTAACCCCAGAAGCACTTCGACACCCAGGCGAACCATCCACCCGGCGGAACCGGTATACCAGGTCCAGCCGCCGTGTCCCACATGGGGTGCCACACCGTAGACATCGGCGGAAATCACGTAGGGTTCGACTTTGTAGCGCGCTGCCTTCTCCGGCGTATCGGAGCGATAGATTGGGTTGAGCATCCGAAAGAGCGCATAGGCCTGGTCGCCTTTGCCCAATTCGGCAAGCGCCCACACCGACCAGAGTGCGGCATGGGTGTACTGTCCGCCATTCTCACGGACGCCGGGCAGGTACCCCTTGATATAGCCAGGGTCGCGCGTCGTTTTGTCAAAGGGCGGCGTGAAAAGAAGGATCAGCCCGTCTTCTTGCTTGACCAACCGATCCATGACTGCTTGCATGGCGCGGGCGGCGCGGTCCGGGTCAGCCGCACCCGATAGGACGCTCCACGATTGGGCAATGGAGTCGATCGCGCACTCGCTGTTTTGAGCTGACCCCAGCGGCGTACCGTCGTCGTAATAGGCGCGCCGATACCAGTCACCGTCCCAGCCGTTGGCTTCCAGGGCCGCGCGCACCGCGCTCGCCTGCTGCCGATAGCGGATGGCTTGCGTCTGGTCGCCTCGGGCAACGCACAGGACGGCAAAGTTGGTCAGCGTGGCGTGGAGGAACCAGCCCAGCCAGATGCTTTCTCCCCTGCCTTCGATTCCAACCCGATTCATACCGTCATTCCAGTCGCCGCCGCCCATCAGCGGGATGCCGTGCTGGCCCGCAGTCGTGCCTTTGTGAAGCGCACGCAGGCAATGCTCATAGAGTGTGTAAGTCTCGCCCGTCGGTATGAAATGAGCGTAGCGTTCTTCCTCGCCGTCCGCCAGGTCTTCCCCGCGCAAAAACGGCATCTCTTCGTCAAGAATCGCAATGTCTCCGGTCGTGGCGACGTAGTGGGCCGCGACATACGGCAGCCACAGGAGGTCGTCGCTAATACGTGTTCGTACCCCTTGACTTCCCGGCGGGTGCCACCAGTGGAGCACGTCGCCCGCTTCGAACTGGTGACGTGCGGCACGCAGGATCTGCTCACGCGCCAGTTTGGGCCGGGCATGGAGTACGGCCATAACGTCCTGCAACTGATCGCGGAAACCATATGCGCCGCTCGACTGGTAGAGCGCAGAGCGTCCCCACAGGCGACACGCCAGCGTCTGGTAGAGCAGCCACTGGTTCAACAGCAGGTTCATGGCCGGGTCAGGCGTCTCAACGGTGACTGCACCTAGGATTTCCGCCCACTGAGCCTGCGTGGCCAGCCACGCAGCATCCACCGCTTGCGGATCTTGAAAACGCCTCAGCAGTGTCTCCGCGGCCTGGCGATTCGCGCCTTGCCCGATCAGAAAGTAGACATCTTCATGGGCGCCGGGTGCAAGGTCAATGTGGAGTTGCAGGACGGCGCATGGATCGGCCCCAGCCTCGACACGGTTGTTCAGCCCAAAGCGATCCAGCGCTGCGGGGTGACGCAGCGATCCCAGGCGGCCGAGAAAGTCGGTGCGGTCGGCGGTCAAGCCATGTGGCTGCTTGCTGGCAGCCAAGAACGCAATCCGCTGGCCAAACTCGGCGCTGTATCCGTTGCGTGCCAGCAAGGCGTGTTCAGCTTCCGCATATTCTGAAATGACATGGCTTTGCGTGTCGGCGCGATCCACACCCAACACCCATTCGGCATAATACGTGACGGTCAATCTCCTCTGTCGCAGAGTGGTGTTTTCCAGCCTGACCTGCACTATCTTGACGGGTGCATCCGGAGCAACAAAGACACGCACCTGCTGCTGCATGCCGTGGCTGTTGTGCTCGAAGATCGAGTAGCCGGCCCCATGGCGTACTAGATAGGGCGCGGCAGCGGGCGCAGGCAGCGGCGTCGGTGACCAGACCTCGGCCGTTTCTTCATCGCGCACATAGAGCGCTTCTGCCGGCATGTCGGAGACGGGATCGTTCCGCCAACTGGTGAGCCGGTTCTCGCCGCTGTTCACGGCCCACGTGTAACCGGCTCCCGTCTCCGAGATCAGGCAACCAAAGTTCGCGTTGGCAATGACGTTGATCCAGGGCGCGGGCGTTGTGTCGCCGGGATGTAGGTAGACAACATATTCGCCACTGGTGTTGAATCCGCCCAATCCGTTGTCGAACTGGAGATCTGCAGAGCGGACGAGCAAAGGCGTGGCATCCCGCAGCGCATCAACCGGAAGCGTTGCCTCCAGATTGGGCAAGGATGGCTGATGGCGCTGCTCCCTGGACAACTGTTCGGCCAATGTACCACTGGCGCCATCGAGTACGACGTGGGCAACGGAATGGAGCAGGATCTGGTCCGCATTGTTCATCTGATCTTCGGTCAACACGAAGATACCACCACGCTGATTCAGCCAACTGACGCTGTCGGCATGCTGAATCAGGCGGTGGATGAAATTGGCGGTTGACTGCCCATAGTTCGTCGCCTGGCGATTGAGGATGACAAGATCAATCGCCAAGCCGCGGCGACGCCAGTAGGTGTGCGCCCGCAACAACTCCTGGAGCACTTCTCCCTCTGTCTCGTCGCCGATGCGCAAGAGCAGGATGGGGTAATCGCCAGAGATGCCGAAGGGCCACAGCCCGGCTTGCCCTTTGCTGTTGGCGTGCAGGGTGGCGGTGTCAGCGCGGTGTTCGGCATGGGGGTAGAGTAACAGTGAAAGCAACTGTTGCGTCTGCTCCAGCATGGGCGACGTCATTTCCAACTGGCGCAGTTCCTGCTCCGCCTCACTTTGGGCA
>WBZU01002919.1_pt1 | contig 11504 bp, 11 predicted proteins | sample 5204311 | NCBI WGS metagenome assembly WBZU01 (sample SAMN12344359, study PRJNA552823) | activated sludge metagenome | biome: Activated sludge suspended growth; feature: Nitrification reactor; material: Wastewater; isolation source: activated sludge from nitrification reactor of wastewater... | reverse complement strand
GAGCGGTCCACGAGAGCCGGATCGCCGAGCCCGTGACCTCGGCCACCGACCCGGTCGGTGCGGCCGGTGCGGTGACGTCGGTCGTCGCGCCGAACCCGGTCAGCTCGAGATCGAGGTACGCGTCGTCATTGGGCGTCGCCTGGTGCACTTCGACGGAGATCCGATTGGTGCCGTCCTTGAGCCATTCCCGCGGCAACCAGATCGTCTCCTCCTGGTAGGTCGTCGCCGTCGTCGCGGCCCACGAGCGCGTGGTGTGGGTGGGCTCGCCGAACGGCATGTTGGCCTTGGCAACGGGGCGCCCGTTCAGGTACACCAACACTCCGTCGTCACGACGGAGTCGCAGACGCACCAGCCGGACGTCGGCCAGCGACGCACTGAAGGTTCGGGTCAAGTACTGGGTCACCGCGGTCGTTGCGAGCTGCGTCGCCACACCGGGGGAGGTGCCGACTGGAAGAGCGCCGTTGCGCCACGGCGACGCATCGAACGACGTCATGCGCCAACCGACACCCGGGTCGGTACCCGTATCGCCGATGTCCCAACCCGTCGAGCCGAAGGCGAGGAAGGTGCGGACCATCGCCGCGTCGACGGGTGGACGCGCCGCGGGCACGAGCACCGCGGCCACGACCGTCAGGATCATGGCGGCGATGGCCGCCAGCCGCCGATGGCGCCATGGCGCCCGCTCACCCGTCCCAATCCGCACCCGGCGAGCGTAGGAAGACCCCGATCGGGTGGGAACGGGCGGAACTACCCATTTTTGTGGGCCCAGCGGCCTGTGACCGGCCACGACCCCACCGGTTCAGGCGGAGCGCATCGTGCCGACACCGGGCACGAGCGGCAGGTCGAGCGGCGACAGCATGCCCGGCGTCGCCGCCATCACCGCCGGGATGGCGTTGACGGCGCGCATGCCCGTGGACAGGCAGCCGCCGGCGTTGGCGTCGCCGGTGAACTCGTCGCGGAAGAGGGTCTCCTGCGTGATGTTCGGGCTGCCCTTGATGATCACCCGGTAGCAGTCGTTCTCCGCCGACGTGGCGCGGGGCCAGTCGGGCGCGGCGTCGTTCGTGACGCGGTTGACGTGTTCGACGATGATGCGGGGCTCACCGTTGACCCAGCCGCGGATCTCGAACTGCACGGCGCCGACCGTGCCGGCCTTGATGACGCCGAAGGGGTACGGGATGTCCTCGGTCGCGAACCACTTGTTCCAGACCGTGTCGATCTTCTCGAGCTCGACCTCGATGGCATCGGCGATCATCGGGATCGTGCGACCCCACGAGTAGACGAGAATGTCGGAGTTCTCGAGGAGCGCGGTGTGCTCCGGTCCTTCGCCGAAACCCATCGGGGCGTAGTCGCCCGAGTAGGTGGCGTAGTCGAGGATCTCCTGGATGCGTACCGAGTCGACGCGACCCGACAGGCCCATGAGCGTCATCGGGAACAGGTCGTTGGCGAAGCCGGGATCGATGCCGGTGGTGAAGCAGCTCTTGCCGGTCTCCTCGCAGACGGCGACGACGGAGTCGATCTCGCCGGGGCCGCACACCGGCGGGTACACCCAGGGCGTCATCGCGGTGGACACCCAGTGCTTGCCGGCACGCATCGATGCGATCGCGCTCTTGAAGTTGGCGCCGGGGTGGGCCGCCGTCGGGCCGAAGTGGGCGACGGCGACCGCGTCACGCGACAGCACCTCGTCGATGTCGGTGCTGCACGCGAGGCCGATCGGGTCACGGCCGATGAGGGTGCCGACGTCGATGCCGTCCTTCTCGGGGTTGTTCACGATCACACCCACCAGCTCGAACAGCGGGTGCCCGATCAGGTCGCGCAGCACCATCTTTCCGACGTACCCGGTGCCCCAGACGATGATCTTGAGCCGCTCCGACTTGGTGAATGCCACGACGTTCCCCCTTCAGACGGCGCCCCGCGTGGGCGACCGTGGGTGATCGTAGGGGGGCACTCCGGCAGGCGTCGAAGGTGCACGCGGCGAGTTGTATTGATACACCTCACGCCTCGCGCAGCCTCGACCACCTCCGCTCGGGCTCACACTCCGTTCGGGAGCGGGATGCTGCCCGAGGCGGTGAGCGCTGCTCGCAACTCGTCCGCCTCGGCGACCGAGACGTCGCGGATGATCACGCTGCTCGCTCGACCGGGCGGTGCGACGTCGACGACGACGGTGACCAGGCCGAGCCGGCGCTGCAACGGACCCGACACGACGTCGATCGCCTGCGTCTTCTCGGCGAACAGGAGGAGCGTCGTGCGACGAAGGAGCCCGTGGCGGATGAGCAGGTCCTGGGGCGTCACGACCCAACCTTCGACCGCGACCCGACGCCCGCCTCGCCACACTCCGACACCCAGCCCGACGAGTGACGCGACGAGCAGCACGACGGCCGCGACCAGCGGCTCGCGGAACGCCAGCGCCACGATCGCACCGACGACGCCGACGGCCGAGCCGACACCGCTGCACCGCACACGGCTCGCCGTGGCGGCCGCCGAGGGCTTCCGGCGCAGCCAGGCCGGACCGACGACCTGACGGTGGGCGACGGTCGCCGCCATCGTGCCCCAGGTGTCGGCCGGGACGTTGAGGGCCAGCTCCTCGCGGACGGCGCCATCCTTGCGGTCGAGCGTGACGTCGGCCGAGGCGTACCGCACCGTCTCGGAGCCACGGAGTCGTTGCAACCACAATTGGTGCGCGAACACGAGCTGGACCCGCTCCCGCTGCGTCGACGTTCGGCGCACCGTCGTCAGGCCCTCGGACGTGAACAGCGACGTCGCGTCGATGCTGACCGTGAGGTTGGTGCGGTCGAGCAACGGCTTCACCATGCCGAACAGCACGAACGGCAGGGTCGGGACCAACGGCAGGACCGCTTTCCAGTCGACGAGGAACGCGGCGGCGACGGCCGCGACGAACACCGGCACGACGGGCCACAACCGGTACGCAGCCCACGCGACGAGCTCGGGGGTCTCGACTCGATGGAGCGGCGTCGCATCGGCGGCCCGACCGACCGGCGGCACGCCCACCGTGGGCGCGGTGCTGTAGCCCTGCGCGGCGGCGGCATGGCGCTCCACGGAGATCAGGTGCTGGAGATGGGCGCCGAGCCGTTCGGCCACCTGGTGATCGAGATACTGGAGTTTGATCTCCCCGGCCCCGCCGGCGGAGCTCACGTTCAGCGCGGCCAACCCGACGATGCGGGTCAGCAACGGGCGCGTCACCTCGACGTCCTGGATGCGGTCGAGGCCGATGTCGGTCGCCTTGTGCACGACGAGGCCGACCTTCCAACGCAACGCGCCGTCGACGATCGCGTACCGACCCGTGAGGTAGCGGACGACCACCCCGACCACGCCCAACAGCGGCACGATCAGTCCCTCGATCGCCGCTCCGATGCGGTCACCGCGGCTCGCAGCGCCCATCGTCACGAGCACGTACCAGCCGCCGAACACAACGACCGGAAGCGCATAGATCAGCGGCGTCCGCGGGTCGACGCGACGCCATTCGCCGAACTCGCGGTCGACGGGCGAGGGGGCAGGGTTCGTCGCGATCAACGCGCCGCCGGGAGGAGATTGGTGCGCAGGCGATCGCCCACCTCGACGGTGAGGTCAGGCACCGTGATGTTGGGCGTGTTCGCGCCGGCCGAATGGACGGTGATCGATGCCAGGCCGAACGCCCGCGACACCGGGCCGGCTTCCTTCGTCACGTTCTGGACCCGGGCCCGCGGCAGGACCTGGTGGCGTTGGACGACAACGCCGTGCCGGAGCTCGACCGTGCCGTCGGTGAGCTTCCAGCCGTACGCCCGGAACACCAGCCCCGAGAACACCCACCACCCCGCCATCACCAGCACCGCAACGGCAGCCAGCACCAAACCGTAGGTCGTGGCGCCGGCGACGTCGCCGAGGAACGCGGCGACGGCCCCGACCAGGAGCACCACGATCACGAATCCGGCCGGGGCGAGGAGTCGGAGCCGGATGACGGTCAGGGCCTTGGGAGGCAGAGGTTCGAAGTCGTTCACCACGCCAGGCTACGGTGACGGCCAATTCGGGCGGCACCACCAACCGCCACTCACCAATCGGGGGAACAATCCATGGCGAACGACAGCACGTCGGGGCTCCTGGCCGGCAAGACCATCGTCGTCACCGGCGTCGGCACCGGTCTCGGCAAGGAAGTAGCCACGGCCATCTTCAACGACGGGGCCAACCTCGTGATCGGTGCCCGCACCGAGTCGCAGCTGCAGGCCGTGGCCGAAGAGCTCGACCCGACCGGCGAACGCGTCGCCTATGTGCCGACCGACATCGCCGACGAAGCAGCGTGCGAGGCCATCGTCGCCCACGCCATTGAGAAGTTCGGCCGCCTCGACGGCATCGCCCAGATCGCTGCCTACGAAGGCGCGATGGGCAACCTCTCGGCGTCGAGCATGAACCGCATCCGCAAGTCGATGGACATCAACCTGATCGGTTCGCTCCAGATGGTGAAGGCCGCGGCCCCGGCGCTCAAGGAAGCCGGCGGCGGTTCGGTCGTGCTCATCGGCTCGCAGTCGATGTATCTCCCCCTCATCGAGCAGATCGGCTACGCCGCCTCCAAGGGCGCACTGCTGACGGCGATGTTCCACCTGGCCAAGGAGTTCGGCCCCGACAAGATCCGCGTCAACACGGTGGTGCCCAGCTGGATGTGGGGTCCGCCGGTGCAGATGTACGTCGACTGGCAGGCGTCGGAACGCGGCATCCCCGGCGACGAGGTGAAGGCCGAGATCGAAGCCGGCATCCCGCTCGGCGAGATCGTCGCCGACGAGGACGTCGCCGACGCCGTCACGTTCTTCCTGTCCGACCGCGCCCGCATGATCACGGGCCAGTCGCTCATGGTCAACGGCGGCGAGCTGATGCGCTAGAAGCGCCGGGGTTTTGTAGTGCGAGGAGCGACGCTGGCGTCGCTCCTCGCAGCACAAAACCCCTACGGCTTGGGTGGGTTCGGTTCGAAGGGGCCGCGGCCCATCTGCTCACGGATGGGGGTGACCGGCGGGTTCACGAGGGCGCGACGCTGCCAGTTGGCACCGTCGACGACCAGGGTGTGCCCGCTGATGAACCGCCCGTAGGGCGAGGCGAGGAACGTCGCCGCCCACCCCAACTCCTGACGCTCGCCGGTCCGGAGCGCCGGCTGGCAGACGTCCTTGTCGGAGGTTCCGGCGAGGTTGCCCTTGATGTCGGCGGTCATGTCCTCGTGGGGGAACAGGCCGGGCACCAGGCAGTTGACCTGGATGCCGAACGGACCCCATTCGACGGCGAGGGTCTCCGAGAGATTCTTCACCCCGGCCTTCGCCGCCGACGAATGGGCGAACCCGGGGCCGCCTGTCCACGCGTAGGACGCTCCGATGTTCACGATCGACGCCGAGGTGCCCGCCTCGATGTGACGTCGCCCGAACTCGCGGCAGCAGAAGAACGTGCCGTTGAGCGTGATGTCGACGACAGTCCGCCACGCGTTGGGCGACATGTCCTCGGCCGGTACCGGGAAGTTGGCGGCCGCGTTGTTGATCAACACGCCGGGGCGGCCGAAGCGCTCCTCGGCCGCGTCGAACGCTGCGGCGATGGAATCGGGTTCGCGGATGTCGCAGGCGACGGTCAGCACCTCGCCGCCGAGCGACGAGATCGCGTCGTTGCCGGCCTCGAGGTGCTCGGGCTTGCGCGACGCGATGACGAGGTTCGCACCGAGCCGGGCGAACTCCGACGCGATCGCCTTACCGAGGCCGGTGCCGCCACCGGTGACGAACACGGTCTCGCCGTCGAACGCGCCCGGGTGCAGTGCCGTGGCACCGGCAGCGGGCGGACGGGGGATGCCCCGGTAGATCTGCTCGGTCATCGGGCTCAGCTCCCCCGGTAGTTCGGCTCGCGTCCCTCGGCCTTGGCGGCACGGAACTCGGCGAAGTCGTCGCTCCGGTTGAGGAACGTCTGGTAGATCAGCTCGTCGTCCATCGACGTCCGCACGGCGGGACGCCCGAGGTGGCTGATGACCCGGCGGGCCAGCTTCACGGCCACGGCGGGCGACGACGCGATGCGCGCCGCCATCTCATTGGCGGTGTCCACCAGGACGTCGGGATCGACGACCCGCGACACGATGCCGTGGTACAGCGCCTCCTCGGCCACGAGGCGCCGACCGGTGAGCACCATGTCGCTCACGAGGCCGGGCCCGCACATCTGCTGCAGCACCGCGACCCCACCGGTGTCGGGGATCACCCCGTGGCCGACCTCGGGCAGCATGAACTTCGCATCCGTCGAACAGATGCGGATGTCGCACAGGAGGGCCCGCTGGAACGAACCACCCAACGCCCACCCCTGGATGGCGACGATGATCGGCGCCTCGATGTCCCAGATCTGCTGGATGCCGGCGTGACCGCGAGTCATCAACTCGTGGTGGGTCAGCTCGGTCTTGTTGGTGCCGATCGATCCGACGTCACGGCCCGACGACCACGACGGGCCGACGCCGCGCCAGATCACCGCTCGAACGTCCTTGCGCGCCTTCAGTTCGGCGAGGGCCGCGAACAGCTGAGCGTCCATCTCGTCGTCGAACGCGTTGTGCTTGGTCGGATTGTCGTTGATCAGCGTGGCGATGGCGCCGTCGATCTCGAGGTGTACGGATCCGGTCACGGAGTCCCCCTGTGGCGTGCCGCGCCCGACGAAGGGCGGGAGCTGAACTGTACCGAACCCGCTCCGACCCCCGACCGCTCACCTTTCGCGGGAAGTTGTCGTCACCCCCTGGGGACAGCTACCCGCAAAACCGTGGGGGGAGGGACGGCCAGGTCCGTCGCGGACCCCGTCAGGTGCGGAGGGCGGAGTACACGACGAACTTGGAGTTCGAGGCGACGACGCGGCAGTTGCCGAAGACCCGCTTGAGCTTCGCGTGGTAGGCGAGGTGGCGGTTGCCGACGACTCGAAGCTCGCCACCGATCGCGAGGGCACCGTGGGCCTCGGTGAACATCTGCCAGGCAATCGCATCGCCGACGGCGTGGTCGTCGTGGAACGGCGGGTTGTTGACCACGAGGTCGATGCTGCCCCGCTCGATCGGGTCGCCGCTCTGCAGATGGAACAGGGTGTCGCCGACGGCGAACCGGGCACAGGTGGCGGCACGATCCTCGCCGAGGTTCTCGGCGTAGGTCGCGGCCGCCGACGCCACCGCCATGAACGACTCGTCGACGAACGTCACGTGGGCCTCGGGTGCCGTTGCGGCGATCGCCAGGCCGACGACGCCGTTGCCACACCCGAGATCGACGACGTGGGCCGGGCCCTCGACCGCCGGGAGGTGGTCGAGGAGGAATCGGGTGCCGATGTCGAGCTTCTCGCGGGAGAAGACGTTGGCGTGGTTGACGAGCACGAGCCCGCCCCCGCCGGTCGGGATGCGCGCCGGCCACGGGCTCGTCGCCGGTTCCCGGTCGGCCGCGGGCGAGCACTCGACGAGGCGCGCCTTCTTGCGGGCGAGCGACGTGGTCGTCGGACCGAGGATCCGCTCGAACAGCTGCAGCGTGGACGTGTGGATGTGCTTCGACATCGCGGCGGCCACGACCACCGCCCCCGGAGACAGGTGCGGGGAAATCCGGCACAGCTGGTCCTCGAGGAGCGCGGAGCTCTTCGGGATCTTCATGAGCACGAGGTCGACGGGCGGGGCCTCGGGCGCGTCGAGTCCGAACGGGCCCATCAAGGTCACCGCCGCCGGATCGAACCCGTTTCGGCGCAGATTCTCCTCGGTGCCGACGTGGTCGAGGTAGGAGTCCGACATCACCCGCACATCGGTGGCACCGCCGGCGACGAGACCGACCGCCAGCGCGCCCGGGCCGCCGTTCACCACGAGCACTGCGGGCTCTGCGGGCTGATCGCCGTGGGGACGGGAATCAGCGACGTGTTGGAGCAGGTACTCGTCGGCCGCGTCCCAGGCGCGCAGCCGGTCGTTCTTCCGCACCGGGAATCGGGCGAGCTCGAACTCGCCCTGGGGAACGACGAGGGTCTCCATCCCGCACGACGCTACCGGACCCGGCCGCCCGACCGAGCTGGTGGGTTCAGTCGTTCTCGTCGCGGGCGTTGCGCGACTGGTGCCACTCCTCCGCCGTTCCCGTCGCCACGAACCACGGAACGGTCACGGCGAGGTCGACGAGCACGTCGCGCACCACATCGGGCGACACCGAGAAGAACGGGCACTGCGGATCGGTCAGGTTCACGCGCCGGTCGTCGAGCGCCGACCGCACGCCGGCCAGCAACTCGGCGGCGTCGGGACTGGGCACGAGCGCGTGCAGGTCGGAGCGGAACGGGAGCCGGCCGGCGTCGACGTGGTCGACCACCTCGGCCGGTTCGTCGAGCTCGGTCACCCCGATGCGCACCACGTCGGGCCCGAACGCGCCCCGGTTGGACACCACGTACAGATTCCCGGCGGCACCGTCGGGCAAGCGATCGGCGTCGAGCGCCCGGCGCCGGGCCTCGTCACGGAGCGCCAGCTCATCGGCTGCCAACGACAGCTCCTCGACCCGCAATCGGTGCAGCTCGTCGGAGATCTCGATCTCCATCGACGCCCCGAGCCGATGCACCGTCGCCAGGGTGACGGCGAGGCGGTCGACCGCCGCGTCGAGCTCGTAGGGCCGCAGCGTCGCGACCAGCAGATCGGCCTCGGCGTTGTAGGTGCGCAACAACAGCTGCGCGAGCTCTCCCACGATCTTGAGCCCTTCGGCCTTCGACCCGTTGACCGTCCAGTCGTCGGTGGCCGACACCGCGTCGCCCGCCTTCACCAACTCCTCGATCGCTGCCTGTGTCGTCTCGAGACGCGAGCGGAGCGCCACGCTGTCCTCCGCCGGATGGCGCGGCCGGTAGATCCCGACGTCCTGGAGCACGGCCTCACGCCGGACCCGGACCAGTGCGACCTCCTGCTCACGGCGGGCAAGCGTCGCCGCCCGGACCTCGGCGAGCACTTCGGTGCGGTGGGCGACGAGGGAGTCGATGTCGGCTCGCAGCGCCCGCCGCTCCGGGAACCCGAGTCGGTCGAGGTAGTCACGAAGCTCGCGCACCTCCGCCGCCAGCGCCGACTTCGAGCCCGACTTGCCCTTCGGCGGAGGAGGCGGATCCTCGATCTCGACCATCGGCTCGGGCTCGGGCTCGGGCTCGGGTGCCGGTGCCGGTGCCGGTGCCGGTGCCGGTGCCGGTGCCGGTGCCGGCTCGAAGGTCGGCGGGACCCCGGCTCGACTCCGCTGCAAGGCCGCGACGACCTCGTCCACGAACGACTCGGGCAGGCGGGCGTGGACCACGTTGCCGGCGGCGAGCGCGAACTCGAGGATCGCCAGACCGTCGGGATCGTCGCCGATGTGGTCGACGCCGACCACATCGGCCAACCCGATCGACGTCAGCTCCGGTGGTCCCGACAGCTCCAGCCCGGCCGATGGTTCCGCCGCACCCGACCAGCGGGGCGCGACGCGCCGAATGTCGATCGACGCCGCGGACAGCCACAACTCCGACGCCGTCCACGGCTCGCCGGCGATCGGGCTGGTCCAGCCCGGCACCGTCTCGATGTCTTGACCCGCTTGCAACACCTGTCCGCCCGGCTCGTCGATCCCAGCGCTCATTCTACCGGCGTGGTCGTTGAACCTTGAATCGGTCGGACCCGCGTCAGATACGTCGAACGGCCGATCAGGTTGGCCGCGACCGGCGACGTCAACAGCTGCAGGAACGCGGACAAGAGGAGCGACGACCAGTCGTTCGCCCGCTCCATCACCAGGGCGGCACCCCCGAGAACGAGCACGACCCCCAACGTCGACGCCTTGGTGAGGAAATGCATCTGGGCGAACACGTCGTCGAACCGCACGATGCCGAGCGCCGAGAACAAGATGAGCACGGCGCCGCCCAACGCGAGCAGTTGCCCGATCACCGCGCGTCCCCCGGTCGCTGATCGACGCCGTCGGTGCGCTCGATGAAGCGAGCAGCCGCGGCCGTCGCGACGAACCCAACGAGCGTGATGACCACGAGCACCGGGAGGAACGCCCCCTGTCCGGTCGACATCGCGTGGACAGCGACGGCGCTGATGCCCACCACGATCAGCCCGTCGAGCGCGATGACGCGCTCGGACAGCCCCGGCCCTCGGACCAGGCGAACGAGGTACGCCGCCGCGGCCGCGGCCAACACGAGCATGGTCACGACGGTCATCGCGCCAGCTCCAGCTCTCGGATCGCGTCGTTCGTCCCGAACGCGAGCACACAGCGTTCCTCGAGGGCGTGGACCGAACGGACGGCCGCTTCGGGATCGTCGAGGTCGCCGAACACGAGCACGTGCACGACGAGGGTCGGCGGTGTCCCGGGAGCCAACTCGTCGGCGTCGACCACAATCGTGCCGGGACTCAGTGACGCGAGGTTGGTGACCATGGCGAGGAGCGACGGGACCGAGGTTCGCATCGGGATCTCGACCACGCGTGTGCAGATGGAGTTCCGGCGGCGCAGCAACTCACGGGTCAGCAACGCATTCGACACGACGAGCTGACGAACGAAGTACGCGAACAGCCGGGCCACGGCGAACGGGTGCACCACGACGCGCGGGAACGAGGCCCGCGAACTGGGAAACACGACATACAGGGCCACGACGACGAGCGTCCCGCCGATGACCGGACCGACACCGACGTCGCCCCACAGGAACATCCAGCCGATGACGATGCACACCCCGAGCGTGAGCCGGCTCAACGGGCCAGCCCCTCAGGTTGGCGGACCGCTTCGAGATACTCGTGCGGATCGAGAAGACCGGTCGCGGCGCGAACCCCGAGATCGTGCAGCGGACCGGCCGACACGGCGATGACGAGGCTCACGACCGCCAGCACCAGCGTGGGCGCGACCATCAGCGGCGGTGCGGTCCCCAGTGACACAGCGGGCTCCGACGGCTTCTCGCCCCAGAACACCGCCGACCAGATCTTCATCATCGAGAACAGGGTGAGCAGGCTGACGACGAGGGCGACGCCGACGATCACGCCGTGGGACGCGGAGACACCGGCCTGCAGGAGACCGAGTTTCGCGACGAACCCCGAGAAGGGCGGCACGCCGGCGAGGCTCAGGGCGGGCACCAGGAAGAGCACTGCGACCACGGGAGCGCCGGTGACCAGCCCACCGACGCGGCTCAGTCGGCTGGACCCGCCCACGTGCTCGATGAGTCCGCCGGTCAGGAACAGGGTCGTCATCACCACGATGTGGTGGACGATGTAGAAGACGGCGCCGCCGAGACCGGCGACGGTGAAGAAGCCGAGGCCCATCACCATGAACCCCACGTGGCTGACGATGTGGAACGACAGGATCCGCTTCACGTCGTCCTGCGCGATCGCGCCCAACACGCCGACCACCATCGTCGCTCCCGCCAACACCAGGATCAGCGTCGAGGGCCGCGATTCGGGAGGGAACAGGAGTGTCTGGGTGCGGATGATCGCGTAGACCCCAACCTTCGTGAGGAGGCCGGCGAATACCGCCGTCACCGCGGACGGCGCCGTCGGGTAGCTGTCGGGCAACCAGAAGAACAACGGGAACAGACCCGCC
>WBZU01002918.1_pt1 | contig 11505 bp, 11 predicted proteins | sample 5204311 | NCBI WGS metagenome assembly WBZU01 (sample SAMN12344359, study PRJNA552823) | activated sludge metagenome | biome: Activated sludge suspended growth; feature: Nitrification reactor; material: Wastewater; isolation source: activated sludge from nitrification reactor of wastewater... | reverse complement strand
GAAACAGGTCTTGGAGGAAGACTTGACTCTACTAATGTCTTAAAGCCGGTACTGTCAGTCATAACAAGCCTCTCAATTGATCACGTTGAATTTCTCGGTAACAGCATTGAAAAAATAACTTATGAAAAAGGTGGAATCATAAAGAAGAATATTCCTGTAGTTATCGGGAATGTTTCTGATGTGTCAAATCAGATTTTAAAAAAAACAGCAAAGGAAAATAATTCGGAAATTATTTTCAGCAGCGGGAAAAATAAAATTAAAATAATCCGCAGATCTGAGAACGGTCTTTACTTTGATCTGAACAGCAAAAGCAGTAATTTATACTTTCCAATGATCGGGGACTATCAGGTCAGTAATCTTAAAACATTTTTATCAGCAGCAGATGTCTTAAAAAAATATGAGAATCTGGATTATAATGAAGAAGTCTTAAGAAGAAGTCTTAAAAATATAAAGAGAAATTCAAATATCTCGGGCAGATTCGAATTGATCTCTGAGAATCCGAAAATTATTCTGGATGTATCACATAACCTGCAGGCAATTCAGAATATCAAAAAAAATCTCAGTTATTTTAAATTTGAAAAGCTGATAATCATATTTGCAATGATGAAGGATAAGAATTACGAGGAATGCCTGAGTGAACTGAGCAAGCTCAGGGCAAAGATCATTTTGACTAAACCTGAATATAAGAGATCGGCAGAGCCCTCAGAACTTTTAAAAGCAGTAAAGAGGAACCGTTCCGGATTCATTGTGAAAAATGATCTTAAAAGCGCTGTGAAAGAAGCGCGGGAGATCTCAGGCAGAAAAGATCTGATACTAATAACAGGATCCTTTTTTCTTGCCGGTGATTATCTGAATTTACCGGACAGGTTAAAATAGCATATAAATAATAGTATATAAAAATTATATTTGCATATGAATGCAGAAAATATAAAAACAGCCGGAGTCATCGGTTCCGGAACAATGGGCAGGGGAATAGCAATATGCACTGCTTCGGCAGGAATAAAAACTGTTCTTTACGATATAAATTCAGATATTCTGGATAAGGCAGCGTTAATAATTCAAAAGGATCTTGGCAGATCCGTAGAGAAGAAAAAAATTTCCCCGGAAAAAAAAGAAGAGATATTAAAAAATATAGTTTTCACTTCTGAATTTACGGACCTTAAAGAATCTGATTTTGTAATTGAAGCAGCTCTGGAAAACATGGAGTTAAAGAAAGACCTTTTTTCAAAACTGGATGAACTCTGCGGAAGTGAAACCATACTCTCAACAAATACATCATCATTATCAATTACGACCATTTCAACTTATGTGAAGAATAACCCCGGAAGGGTGATAGGAATGCACTTCTTCAATCCCGCAAATATAATGAAGCTGGTAGAAATTGTTAAAGGAGACTTTACCGATGAGGAAACCGTGACCATTACAAAAGAGCTTTCAAAAAAATTAGGAAAAGTTTCAGTAACTGCCAAAGACACTCCTGCGTTTATTGTGAACAGGATCGCGAGGCCTTTTTACGGTGAAGCCCTGAAGATATTTAGTGAGGGAACAGCCGATGCAGGGAAGACTGATGCCATTATGAAAAACTGCGGCGGGTTTGCAATGGGACCCTTTGAGCTGATGGATCTGATCGGAATCGATGTAAACTTTTCTGTAACCAAGTCAGTGTATGAGGCATTTTTCAATGATCCCAAATACAGACCTAATTTCATTCAGAAAAAAATGGTTGATGCAGGACTTCTTGGAAGAAAAACCAAAAGAGGCTTTTATAAATATGAATAAGACCTTAAAAAAGAAATCGGGCAAGCAAATTCATGGAGAAGTAAACTTCAATGAAGAAGAGTTCAGGGTTATTCTGAACTCGCGCTCTCAAAGAATTACTAACCCGCGTCTGGAAATATTAAGTACATTAAAGCAGAACCATGATCCGCTTACTATTTCCGAGATACACGGGAAATTAAGCAGTAAAAAAACTGACCTTGCAACAGTTTACAGAACTATCAATTTATTTTACGAGCTTGGGATTGTAAATGAGATAGATTTCAAAGATGAATTCAAAAGATATGAGCTGGTATATGATAGGCATCATCATCACCATATTGTCTGCAGGAAATGTAAAAAAGTTGAAAACGTGGAAACCTGTGTTCTTGATGAACTTGAAAAACTTCTGAATAAAAAAGGTTACACTGAGATCTCTCACTCGCTGGAGTTTTTTGGAGTGTGCGGGAAGTGTAAGCAATGAAAAATTACAAATTACAAATTACAAATTACTAATATTACAGAGTAAAAATTTGTCGCTGATGTATTAACACAATTAACACAATTAACACAATTAACACAATTAACACAATTAACATAATTAACACAATTAACACAATTAACCAAAAAAGAATTTATTTTGATAAAGGCAATTATATTTGATCTGGACAACACACTTGTTGATTTTATGCTGCTCAAAAGAGTGGCTGTAGATGCAGCTATTTATGCGATGATAGACGCAGGGTGGAATATGTCATTTGATGAGACGAAGACATTTATTAATAAAATATATGATGCTGAAGGAATTGAGTATCAGCAGGTCTTTGATAAGATGTTAAAGGAAGTTCTCGGGAAGGTTGATTACAAAATAATATCGGCAGGTATTGTTGCATACAGGACAGCAAGAGAGGCAGCGTTAAAACCATATCCGAGGGTTTTTCCTACTCTCATAGAGATCATAAAAATGGGTCTGAAGCTTGCGGTAGTTTCTGATGCACCTTCGAAAGAAGCATGGCTGAGATTATCATATTTGAATTTTCATCATTTGTTTGATGTGGTAATAACATATGACGAAACACGCGAGAGGAAACCTTCACCTGTTCCTTTTAATCTGGCGCTTGATCAGCTGAATTTGAAAGCAAATGAATGTCTGATGATCGGAGACTGGGCGGAAAGAGATATGGTGGGAGCTAAAGCCGTCGGGATGAAAACAGTTTTTGCAAGATACGGAGATACCTTTAATACAGTCAATCCTGAATCTGATTATGATATTAATTCGATCTCAGAACTGATTGATATAATTAAAACAGAAAACGGAAACATAGATCGTTAATGGTTATTAGTTAATTATGAACTGTTAATAGTGTCATGAATTGTTATAAGGAATAATTTTTATTTTATAGAAATTTAATTTAAAAAATATGATCAGGGGAGTTGGTATTGATATAATTGAAGTTAAACGTATAAAAAAATTAATGGAAGAATATGGTGACAGGTTTTTTCAGAGGATACTTACAGAGAAGGAAATTACATACTGCAGAAAGTTTTCAAAACCTGAGCTTCATTTTGCAGGAAGATTTGCATCAAAGGAAGCGTATTCCAAGGCAATAGGAACCGGAGTAGGAAAGGAATTCAGCTGGAAAGACATAGAAATTGTAAATAATGAAAAAGGAAAGCCTTACATTATTCATTTAAAGGAAAATGAATTTTCCAAATACAAATTTGAATTAAGCATCTCTCATACTGAAGAATACGCATGCGCCGCAGTCACGTGTGAAAAAGATTAATCTTCCCAGTCACAGATAAAGACATTCGTTTCACCTTTTACCGAGCCATTTCTGTTTGAGCAGAAAGCCAGTTTTTTACCGTCAGGAGAGAACATCGGGAATCCATCGAACTCTTCATAATTGGTTATTTTTTCCAGTCCGGTACCGTCAACATTTATCATATATATATCAAAGTTTCTGCCTTTTCCGTCTTTTACATTAGAGCAGAACAAAATACGCTTTCCGTCCGGAAACCAGTATGGTGCAAAGTTAGCTGCGCCGTTGTCAGTGATCTGAGTTTTACCGCTTCCGTCCGAATTCATGATCCATATCTCAAGCTTGGATGGTCTGATAAGACCTTCGGCAAGCAGTTCTTTGTATTTAGTGACTTCAGCGTCGTCTTTGAAGGAAGTTCTTCTGTAAACTATTTTTGTCCCGTCATAAGAAAAGAAAGCACCCCCGTCATAACCCGGTTCATCAGTAACCTGTCTGACATCAGATCCGTCAGTATTCATAGTGTAAATATCTATGTCTCCGTTTCTTGTAGAAGTAAATACAATCCTGTCACCTACAGGAGAAATGGTTGCTTCGGCATCATATCCTTTTTCAGTTGTCAGCTGATTAAGAATATTTCCGTTTTCATCAGCAGTGAAAATGTCATAAGAATCATATAAAGCCCACACATATCCTTTTGAGTTGTCAGGATTTGGCGGACAATCATCTCCGGCTAAATGAGTAGAAGCAAACAGAATGTTTTTGTTGTCAGGCATATAGTAGGAACAAGTCGTTCTTCCTTTGCCTGTGCTTACGAGTTTCTGGTCAGATCCGTCCGTATTCATTATATAGATCTGATCACATTTAGAGTCTCCTCTGGTTGACTGAAAAGAAAACTTTGAACCGTCGGGTGAGAAATAGCATTCTGCATTTTCACCTCCGAAAGTGAGCTGCCTGATATTCTTCAGATGTGTCTCTCCGGGCATAACCAGCGAATCTCCGTCTGATCCGCTGAGTTTGTAACTAAATTTAAATTCAGAAACTGCAGTAAATATAAAAAATGATACTGCCAGGATAATTAATATTTTATTGTTCATATCTTGTTACGCTGAATACTCCTTCCTGATTATTTATTTTTTCAATGATCTGATTCAATTGTTTTAAATTATGTATGCTGAGAATGAAAGTACCTTCGAACATTGAGCTCTTCGTTTTAATGTCAACGCTCTTAATATTCGAATTAAAATTCTTTGAAATTGTTTTTGTAATTTCATTCAGTATTCCCGGACGGTCTTCGCCGATAATTTTAATTCCTTCAGTGAATTCTCCAAGTTCAGTTTCATTCCAGTTGATCTGAATAATTCTTTCCGGTTCTTTAAGAAAAAGATTAAGAATGTTCTTACAGTTCCTTCTGTGTATCCTGATACCTTTTTCCTGGCTTATAAAACCGATTACTTCATCACCCGGAATAGGATTACAGCATTTTGCAAAATCGTATTTAATGCCGTTAATACTATGTTCGGTCCCGCTTCCAAGGCTTATACCGTTAGCAGTAGTTCTTGCTTCATTTACGAATTTATCGAAATCAGCTGTCTCTGTATTCAGAGCATTCAGATCTTCCGTGACACTGCCTTTGTGTTCCAGTGATTGAAGTTTATTTTTATCCGTAAGTATTTCTATGATCTCACTTATCTTATATTCATCCTGGGCGATTGAATAATAAAAATGCCCGGTATCTTTAAATTTCAGCCTATGAATTATCCGCGTAAGATTCTCATCTGAGATATGTATCTTATTTTTTTTAGCCTTTTTTTCCCATAGCTCTTTTCCCTGCTGGATCAGTTTCCTTTTCTCAGTATTAAAATATTTTCTTATATCGGATTTCGCTTTGTGAGTCACAACAAACTTATCCCAGTCAGTTTTAGGAGTCTGGTTTTTTGAAGTGAGGATCTCTATCTGATCGCCGCTCTTAAGAGGAGTTTCGAGATTAACTATCTTACCGTTCACTTTTGCACCGATACATTTTAAACCGATCTGAGTATGAATTTCAAAGGCAAAATCCACAGCTGTCGCGCCGGCAGGTAGTATCTTAAGCTCACCTTTAGGTGTAAAACAATAGATCTCATCCTGATATAAATTCAGCTTAAAGCTTTCAAGAACCTGCGAAGATGTTTCATCTTTCGGACTGTTTTCAAGACTCTCCCTGATCCATTTCATCCAGTTTTCTAAATTAGCATCGTGAAGTGTATTGTTCTCCTTATACTTCCAGTGTGCAGCAATACCTTTTTCAGCAACTTCATGCATTTCCCTTGTCCTGATCTGCACTTCCACCATCCTTCCTTCCTTGCTGACAAGTGTTGTGTGAATAGACTGATAGTTGTTCTGCTTGGGAAGAGAAATATAATCCTTGAATCTTTCCGGAACCGGCAGATAAATTTCAGAACATATTCCGTAAACTGAAAAACAGTCGTTCTTATTATTTGTATCTAATATTATCCTGACCGCAAACAGATCATAGAGCTCATCGAAAGATTTATTTCTGCTTATTAACTTCTTATAAATACTGTAGAGGTGTTTTGCTCTGCCGCTTATTTCAAACTTAAAGCCTTCTTCTATCAGTCTGTCATTTATTGGCTCAATGAATTTTCTTATGAATTTTTCACGCTCTCTCTTTTTTTCCTTGAGCTTTTTTGCGATCTCATCGTAATATTTTCTGTCAAGATATTTAAATGAAAGATCTTCAAGTTCGGTTTTAACGGATGATAATCCGAATCTGTGAGCAAGCGGAGCATATATCTCAAGAGTTTCCTGGGCAAGCCGTATCTGCTTTTCATTAGATAAAAATTCGAGCGTCCTTAAATTGTGAAGCCTGTCTGCAAATTTAATCAGTATCACCCTGATATCTGAGGTCATGGAAAGAAGCATTTTTTTATATGACTCGACCTGCTTCATTTCATAATTTTCAAACATACCTTCGATCTTCGTTGCTCCATTGACAATATCAGCAACTTCATCTCCAAACTCGGCTCTGATATCATTTAAAGTAAATTTTGTATCTTCGACAACATCGTGAAGAAGGGAAGCTGCAATGGAGATAGCATCCAGGGGTATTTCCTTGGCGAGAATCAATGCAACATCATACGGGTGGGTAATATAAGGTTCACCTGATGCACGCTTGTCATTCTTGTGTGCTTCATAAGCAAACTTAAATGCATTAGTAATCAGTTTATCATTTGCCAGATTGGAAGGAAGATTCCTGTGGCAGTGATAGATAAGCTCGTCAAGCTTTTTTTTATATAATGTGCTGAACAAAACCCGGTTTGTAAAGTTTATAAACTCAGTTTACTGAATATAATATCTGATTCTCATTTCTTCCTTACTATACACCTGAACCCAATATGGCTCATACCTGTATCTATCATCTGCGGCTGTCTTGCAGCAGGTCTGTATCTTAAGCAGTAATTCGGAGCGCAAAGGTGCGAACCGCCTTTTACAACTTTTCTCGGTATTTTAATCTGCGGCTGACGAACGTCATAGCTTCCGCCAGGTGAAGTTACTCTCGGATTGACAGCAGGTGTGCAGCATGATTTGAATTCATTCGCACTGTCATCAAGATGAGCTACATACCAGTCGCTTGTCCATTCCCAGACATTTCCGGCCATGTCAAACAATCCATAACCATTCGCCGGAAAAGAACCTACTGGTGAGGATCCTTCATATTCATCTATTAATAAATTCTGATAAGGAAATTCTCCCTGCCAGGTATTAGCAAGCGGAGTCTGCAGCTGAAGATCCATCTGACCCCAGGTAAAGTTCATTTCTTCCAGACCGCCACGTGCGGCGAATTCCCATTCGGCTTCAGAAGGCAATTCTTTTCCTATCCACTCTGCATATGCTTCGGCATCTTCATAAGCAATATGCACAACAGGATAATTCTCTCTTCCTTTAATCGAGCTGTCGGGTCCTTTCGGATGATTCCAGCAGGTTCCGGGAACCCATCGCCACCAGTTGTGATAATCATTCAGATTAACCGGACCTGTTGTCTTTTGAAATACCAAAGCTCCCGGAACCAGCAGAGCCGGATCAACAGTCGGATAATCTTCCGGTGCAAGAGGTCTTTCAGCGACTGTTATATATCCAGTTTCATTTACGAATTTCTCATACTGCTCATTTGTAACTTCATATTTATCCATCCAGAATCCATCTACCGTAACTTCATGCACAGGTTTTTCTTCAGGATAAAAATTTTCAGATCCCATAAGGAATTTACCGCCGGGGATCTTTATCATATTTACAAGATCTGACTTTGTTTCTTTTACTTCGCTCATATTATTATTTTTTATAAGATGTTAATTTTAAAAATTAATTTCTACATAAGTATTAAACCTCTTCACGGAATCCGAAAAGAATTCACAAATCAGTTTTTTTACCATTTGACAAGTTGGACAAATCTTTGCAAATTAAAGATATGATAGATTTGACAACTTTAAAAGTTGTCAAATCTATTATTTTAAATATCAATAATATGGCTAAGACCGAACATTACTATACAAAATTTGAAGAAAACAATTATTACCATATATTCAACAGATCCGTAGATAGAAAACCAATGTTTAAAAATGATGGTAACTATATATATTTTATGAAGCAGTATAATAAATATCTATCTCCGGTAGTTGATACATATTCTTATTGTTTGCTTGGAAATCATTTTCACATGTTAATCCGTGTACCTGACAAGTTGTCAAATATAAATCCGGAAAAAACTGTACACGATATTGTCAGTCATCAGTTCCGTAAATTTTTTCAATCTTACGCAATGGCATTCAATAAACAACAGAATAGGATTGGTACATTATTTCAAACACCTTTTAAAAGAGCGTTAGTTGATAATGATCAATATCTGACACAATTGGTTTATTATATTCATGCCAACCCTCAATTACATGGATTGATAAATGATTTCAGAGATTGGAACTGGAGTTCATACAATAAAATATTAACTGATAATGTAAGTAAACTAAAAAAGAATGAATTGCTGGAATGGTTTGGAGGTAAAAAGGAGTTTGTAAATTTTCATTCCGAAATGCAAATAATGATAACAGATGAAAGATATGTTTTGGAAGATGAGATTTGAATATAGATTTGACAACTTTTAAAAGTTGTCAAATCTACCTTATTGATTTATGGTATTATTTGTTTCTTGACATAAAGGTCTATTTATAATAATTTGCTTCATATGGAACTTAAGATCAAAAAAATACAAAATGCAGGGGATATCAGAAGCGAGTATATAGAGCTGACGGCAAATGCCCCTGTTAACCTAAAGAATTTCATGCTGACTGATTCTTTTCATACTCATTCAGGAAAGGATTTTAAGAAACACACATTCTGGTTTCCGGAATTGTATGTGAATGCAGGAACTACCATTCGCCTGAATACCCGGAAAGGTCTTAACAATCTGAAGCTTGCAAATCTGTACTGGAATCTCGATGAAGCTTTATGGAAAGAGAAATTCATCTCTGCTTATCTGATTAGAATAGATAATTACATACCTTACCCTGATACGAAAGGATTTCTTGATACACTATTCAGCAGCGATTAAATTTTTATTTAACGAACTCAAATTTTTTATTACTGTCATTTTCTTGATGACAACATTGCATCCGTTCAATTCCCAAATCCGACATTCCAAATTCCAGCTCCGTTAGTTCTCTACACCGGTAGTGTCTGCAATAGACTGAATACGCTTGACTGCTTCTTCGGTAATTGGCTTTAAAGTTTTCTCAGGCTTAATAGACTCTAAATCAAATGTAAGCTTGTTTATCGCACCGGTGAATTCGAACGGGGAATCATACCGGTATTTTAATAATGAGACACCGGTTCGTGTGTCTATTCCAACATCGAAAGTTTCATCTTCCGGGAAAGTGACAGGAATCCCATGTACCATATGCTTAGTTGCTGCTTCCTTGCCATCAATGACAAGAACACCTGTTCCACCAACTCCAAGCTCATGACCGTCAGTTTTATAATCAAATACAATAGTATGCTTTCCTTCACCAAGAGAAGGACCTGACCATATGGTCCTGTTAAGATCAAGCAGATTATATATGAAAACAGGTCTACCTGCGCCAATGCTGAATACTCTGGTGACAATCACAGCTAAGAAAAGCACAGATGCTAATGTTAAAATTATATAGCTCGAAAACATTCTAAAACATCCCCGGTTTTTCTTGCGTACGCGCATTACCAGAAACAACCCGATCACTAATGTAATCAGGCTTATGTTTCTGAAGGTATCCTCTGCGTTTTGCTGCTTAGCTCCTAGGGGAGTGTTGCCAGTGTAGTAGCTGCCACCCAACCGTCTTTGTAAATCGCGCGGTTCCCTAACATTTCGAAATATTGAATATTATGTTTAGTAGGTGCGTTTGAATTTGCTTTGTCCCAGGTATAAACCAAGCTTGTGCCTTAAATTGGCTCTTGTTTAATTCCGTTGATCTGTTCCGGTGCCGGTATGCCGGCTGCTTCAAGTATGGTTGGCACGATATCAATAACGTGGTGAAACTGTCTGCGGATGCCTCCCAAATCTTCAATATATCCCGGCCAGGAAATAGCCATTCCCTGTTCAATGTTCAATGTTCAATGTTCAATGTTCAATGTTCATAAATCTAAAAACGAAAAATCCATAATCTAAAATCATCAAAATTCCAAAAAAGGGACATTCCAATTCTTAATTCTTAATTCTTAATTCTTAATTCTTAATTCTTAATTTAAAGAACTATTTCGGAAACAGGAATGTCATTACAGCTCTTACTCCGAAATATCCTTTCAACTGAGGCAATGCAGCAATTGGAATTCTGGGACCGACTGCAAATTGCACGGGAAACTTTCCTAATTTTGTCAATCCGGAAAAAACAAAATTCATATAAGTCTGTGTCCTTTTTACTTTCCAGTTCTGTGTCATTTCTGCATTCAAAGTAAATCCTCCTCCGGATTTCCAGGCATATCCGAGAAACGGCTGAAGATAACCCTGTGTCTGATTACCTCTGTCAGGATTTCCGCCGACAGACCAGAACTGATTTATCAAAGCTCCCATTGTCCATCCGTTTGTCTGATAAAGCAATACTCCTGTAGGTCCGATGCTGAATCTGCCTGAACCTAAGTATGTGTTCGTAGCCGTAGGTATTGACATTATCGGTCCGACACCCCAGATGACCTTGCTTACTTTTGGTGAAAAGAAAATACTGTATTGAATGTCTGCAAGTGCATTTTGAGAAGTTCCGTCCGGTGTTACATTGAATTGAGAGATCACAGGGACAATGACTCTGTTGATCATATTTATTCCCTTAGTTAATCCGATTGGAATTACAGGCTGAATGTTTAAGACATTCTGTGAACCGTTATTTTCCCCGATTCCCCAGACTGTATTGTTCTGAAAAGGAACACTGATCAGATTTGCAACGGGATTAGCAAGTGCTAATGCAAGCTTCTGAACATTTGCAGCAGGTTTTTGCTGAGCAAATGAAATTTTTGAATTTAAACTTACAACTAATAGCCCGGTAAGAAGAAGGAGTAAAATGGTTTTGATTTTCATGTGTGTTTTTTAATTTAAAAATTATGATGCAAATTTAATAATATTATGCTCTTAATACTATGTTTTAATGAACATATTTTTTTCAGAGCAAATAAATCCCTGATTCAAAATTAAAAAAAACTCTATTTACTAAATATGATTCTTCTCATTATTAAATATGATTTTTATCATATTAAATTATCAAAGATTAAAGTTGAAACATTATTTGTGAAAGTGGAATCAGTTTTTAGCAAATCGGAAAGAGTTATAGATAAAGTGCAAAGAGTAGTCACCAGAGTGCAAAGAGTAGTCACCAGAGTGCAAAGAGTAGTCACCAGAGTGCAAAGAGTAGACACCAGAGTGCAAAGAGTAGACACCAGAGTGCAAAAGGTGCCCGCCGGACAGGAAATAGTGATT
>WBZU01002916.1_pt1 | contig 11509 bp, 11 predicted proteins | sample 5204311 | NCBI WGS metagenome assembly WBZU01 (sample SAMN12344359, study PRJNA552823) | activated sludge metagenome | biome: Activated sludge suspended growth; feature: Nitrification reactor; material: Wastewater; isolation source: activated sludge from nitrification reactor of wastewater... | reverse complement strand
GCCGTCGACCCCCGCGTGCTCGTCCCCCGGCCCGAGACCGAGCACCTCGTCGAGGCGGCGCTGGCGCTGGCGCCGCCCGGCGGGAGCGTGGTGGACGTCGGGACCGGCAGCGGCGCGGTCGCCCTGCCCGTGAAGGACGAGCGGCCCGACCTGCGCGTGCTGGGCACGGATGCCAGCGCCGACGCGCTGGAGGTGGCCCGGGCCAACGGGGAGCGCCTCGGGCTCGACGTGGCCTTCGCCGCCGGCGACCTGTTGGACGCGGCGGGGCCCGACGCGGACCCGATCGACCTCGTCGCGGCCAACCTGCCCTACATCCCCGACGGCGACCGGCCCCGGCTGGCCCCGGAGATCCGCCACCACGAGCCCGCGCTGGCGCTGTTCGGCGGCGACGACGGCCTCGACCTCGTGCGCCGCCTCGTCGCGCAGTGCGGGGCGCGCGGGGTCGCCGCCGTGGCGCTCGAGGTGGGCCAGGGCCAGCCGCCCGCCACCGCCGCCCTGCTGCGCGACGCCGGCTACCCGGCCGTCGCGGTGCACCCGGACCTGGCCGGGATCGACCGGGTCGTCACGGGCCGCCGGGAGGCGCTGTGATCACCGCCGAACAGGCCGCCACCTTCATCCGCTGCATGAGCGTCGGCGGCGTCGCCGTGTTCCCGGCCGACACCGTCTACGGCCTGGCCTGCGCCCCCGACGAGGGGGCCGCCGTGCGCCGCATGTACGCGATGAAGGGGCGGGCGCCCGACAAGCCTGCCGCCGTCATGTTCTTCGCCGTGGGCGCCGCCCTGGCCGCGCTGCCCGAACTGGGGCCCCGCACCCGCGAGGTGCTCCCGGGGCTGCTGCCGGGTGGCGTGACCCTGCTGCTGCCCAACCCCGCCGGGCGCTTCCCGCTGGCCGGCGTCCCCGACGCGCCCACGCCGGCGCTCGGCCTGCGCGTCCCGGCGCTCACCGACGCAACCGTCGCCCTGGCCGAGGCGCGCTGGCCCATCCTGCAGACGAGCGCCAACCACGCCGGCGGCCCGGACGCCCGGCGCCTGGTCGACGTGCCGGCCGGCATCCGCGCCGAGGCGGACATGCTGCTCGACGCGGGCACCCTGCCCGGGACGCCCTCGACCGTGATCGACCTGCAGCGGTACGAGGACGAGGGGACCTGGGCCATCGTGCGGCCGGGCGCCGTGGAGGCGGCGGTCGTGCGCGCCGTGCTCGGCGGGCGGGCTCCCTCCTCCTGACGCGGGGGCGCGCACCGCACACGGTAGGTTTTCCACCATGCCGACCGCCTTCGTGACCGGTGCCTCGGGGTTCATCGGCGGCACGCTCACACGCCGGCTCGTCGCCGAGGGATGGGCGGTGCGGGCCCTGGCCCGCAGCGACCGCTCCGCCGGGATCGTCTCCGGGCTGGGCGCCGCGCCGGTCCCGGGAAGCCTGGACGACGTCGCGGCCATGGCCGGCGGCGCCCGGGACGCGGACGTGGTGTTCCACGCCGCCGCGCACCTGGGGGAGTGGGGGGACGAGGAGGACTTCGTCCGCGGGAACGTGACCGGCACGGCCAACGCCCTGGCCGCCGCCCGCCGCGGCGGCGCCCGGCGCTTCGTGCACGTCGGGACCGAGGCGGCCCTGCTGGCCGGCGAGCCGCTGGTCAACGTCGACGAGACGGCGCCGCTGCGTCCCGACTCGCGCGCCGCCTACGCCCGGACCAAGGCCCGGGCCGAGCAGGCCGTGCGGGCCGCGGACGGCGACGGCCTGACCACCGTCGTCGTGCGCCCGCGGCTCGTGTGGGGCGTGGGGGACACCACGATCCTGCCCGGGATCGCCGCGGCGGTGCAGGCCGGGAAGTTCGCCTGGATCGCCGGCGGGCACCACCTCACCTCGACCACCCACGTCGACAACGTGGTGGAGGGCCTGCTGCGCGCGGCCGATGCGGGCCGTGGCGGCGAGGCGTACTTCGTCACCGACGGTGCCCCCGTCGCGTTCCGGGCCTTCGTCACCGCCCTGCTGGCCACCCAGGGGATCGCGGCGCCGAGCCGGTCGATCCCCGCCCCCGCGGCCCGGGCGCTGGCCGCCACCGCCGAGCTGGCCTGGACGCGCCTGCCGCTGAAGGGCGAGCCGCCGATGACCCGCCTGGTCCTCTGGCTCTCCTGCCTGGAGACGACCATCAACATCACCAAGGCGCGCACCGAGCTGGGCTACGCGCCCGTGCGCACGATCGACGACGGGATGGCGCAGCTCGCCGCGGCCCACGCCGCCTCCTCGTGACGGGCTGGCCGGCACCGCTGACGCCGACCCTGCCCGGGCGGATCGTCGTGCTCGAGCCGGTGGCCGAGCGCCACCGCGACCCGCTCTTCGCCGCCGCGGCCGGGGAGGACGTCTTCCGCTGGATCGGCCCCCACTACGGGACCGACCGCGCGCTGTGGGACCCGATGTTCGACGAGATGCTCCGGGCCGCCGCCGACGGCACCGAGGGGCCGTACGTCACCTGCGACGCCGCCACCGGCGTCCCCGTCGGGTCGTCCCGGTATCTCGTCCCGCGGCCCGATGACCGCGCGCTGGAGATCGGGTGGACCTGGCTGACGCCGTCGCGGTGGCGCACGGGGGCCAACCTGGAGGCCAAGCTGCTCATGCTCGGGCACGCCTTCGACGACCTGGGCTGCGTGCGGGTGGAGCTCAAGACGGACTCCCGCAACCATCGCTCCCGCACGGCCATCGCCGGGCTCGGCGCCCGCTTCGAGGGCATCCACCGCAAGCACCGGATCGTCCCGCGGATCGGCACGCGCCACACCGCCTGGTTCTCGATCCTCGACGACGAGTGGCCGGGCGTGCGCGCCCGGCTGCAGGAGCGACTGGCCGCCGCGAGCCGGGACGGCCAGGGCCGCTGCTAGTCTCGGATGGCGGCCCGCTGCGCCCCGAGCGCCGGCGCCGGCCGCCCGACCGCCGCCGCCGATCCGGAGACGCCATGACCGAGCTGAGCCCCGACTACTTCTCGCAGTCCCTCGCCGAGCTCGACCCCGAGCTGGCCGCCGCGCTGCAGGGCGAGCTGGGCCGCCAGCAGAACACGCTGGAGATGATCGCCTCGGAGAACTTCGTGCCCCACGCGGTCCTCGAGGCGCAGGGCAGCGTGCTCACCAACAAGTACGCCGAGGGCTACCCCGGCAAGCGTTACTACGGCGGCTGCGAATGGGTCGACATCAGCGAGCAGCTGGCGATCGACCGGGCCAAGGAGCTGTTCGGGGCCGAGCACGCCAACGTGCAGCCCCACTCCGGCGCCCAGGCCAACACGGCCGTCTACCACGCCCTCCTGCAGCCGGGCGACACGATCATGGGCCTGTCGCTGGCCCACGGCGGCCACCTCAGCCACGGCATGAAGCTCAACGTGTCCGGGCGGCTGTACGACATCGCGCCGTACGAGGTCTCCCGCGAGACGAGCGAGATCGACATGGACGAGGTCGAGCGCATCGCCCACGAGCGCAAGCCCAAGCTCCTCATCGCCGGGTGGTCGGCCTACCCCCGCCAGATGGACTTCCCCCGCTTCCGGGCCATCGCCGACGACGTCGGCGCGCTCTTCATGGTCGACATGGCCCACTTCGCCGGCCTCGTGGCCGCCGGCCTGCACCCGAGCCCCGTCCCGCACGCCGACGTGGTCACCAGCACCGTGCACAAGACCCTCGGCGGCCCCCGCTCGGGCTTCATCCTCTGTCGCGAGGAGCACGCCAAGAAGATCAACTCGGCCGTGTTCCCCGGCCAGCAGGGCGGCCCGCTGGAGCACGTCATCGCCGCCAAGGCCGTGACCTTCAAGATCGCCATGAGCGAGCAGTTCCGCGAGCGCCAGGAGCGCACCATCGCGGGTGCGCAGGCGCTGGCCGCCGAGCTGCTCACCGTCGGCGAAGGCGTCAACGTGCTCACCGGCGGCACCGATGTGCACCTCGTGCTGGTGGACCTGCGCGAGTCCGAGCTCGACGGCCAGCAGGCCGAGGACCGGCTGCACGACATCGGGATCACCGTCAACCGCAACGCGGTGCCCTTCGACCCGCGCCCGCCGATGGTCACCAGCGGCCTGCGGATCGGCACCCCGGCGCTGGCCACCCGCGGCCTGCAGGTCGAGGACTTCGCCGAGGTGGGCCGCATCATCGGCGCCGCCCTGACGCCCGCGTTCGACGCGCGCAAGAGCGAGCTTGCCGGCCGCGTCGACGCGATCGTCGAGCGCTACCCGCTCTATCAGGAACTCCGCACCCCCTCGGTTGCATGACGGCGCAGGTATCGGCGCCAGCCGATACCTGCAATGGCGGCGAGCGCAGCTCGTCGGCACGGCGTGAGAAGCTGCTGACCGATGTCCAGTGAGATCGAGGCGGTGCTGGGCTTCGTCGTCGCCTTCGCGGTGGCTGCGCTCCTGACCCCGCTGACGAAGCGCCTCGCCGTCCGCACCGGGGTGGTGGACCTGCCGCGCGCGCGTGGCCTGTCCTCCCACACCACCCCGTTGCTGGGCGGCCTGGCGATCCTCGCCGCCGTGCTCGTCGCCTCGTGGGTCTGGCTGCCGCACACGCACCGCTGGGAGGCGGTGGCGGGCGCCTGCATCCTCATCACCGCCGTCGGGGTGGCAGACGACCGCTGGTCGCTGCATCCGCTCGTCAAACTCGTCGGGCAGGTCGCCGCCGCCTGGATCTGCGTGCAGGCGGGCGTGGTGGTCAGCAACGTGACGATCCCGTTCCTCGGCGCCTTCGACCTGGGGGCGTGGGGCAAGCCGCTGACGATCCTGGGCCTGGTCGCGGTGATGAACATCGTGAACTTCAGCGACGGCATCGACGGCCTGGCCGCGGGCGTCTGCGGCATCGTGGCGGTGGCCTTCGCGATCATCGCCTTCGACCTGGGCCGCGACACCGCCGGCGTCCTGGCCGCCATCACGGCGGGCGCCGCGCTGGGGTTCCTGATCTACAACTTCTACCCCGCGTCGGTCTTCATGGGGGACGCCGGCTCCAACCTGCTCGGCCTCCTCATGGGCGTGGTGACGGTGGAGGCCGCGGTGAAGACCCAGGCCGTCGCCTCGCTGGTGATCCCCCTGGCCCTCCTGGCCGTGCCCTTCCTCGACACGACCTTCGTCGTGCTCAAGCGGCTCAAGTACCACCGCCCGGTGTACGAGGCCGACGCCTGGCACTTCCACCACCGGCTCGTGGCGATCGGCTTCAGCCAGCGGCGCACCGTGCTCTACCTGTACGCGTGGACCCTGCTGCTGGCGGGGTTCGCCCTGGCGCTGCGCTTCATCCCCTACACGCACTACGTCGGCAACGAGAAGCAGATCCAGTGGGGCTGGATGCTCGTGCTCATCGGCGTGGCGCTGATCGTCATCGTCGCCAGCATCTACCTCGTCTACGTGCTGGAGATCCTCAAGTTCCGCCGCCTCAGCGCCCTGCGCGTGCGCCGCGACCAGCCGGACGCCACCGCCGCGGAGATCGACCGGGCGGCGGCGGAAGCGCTGGAAACTGGCGAGTTCCAGGCCATCGTTCGCGAGGGCGACGGGTAGGGAACTCGCTGGCAATTCAGCGCGGTCGTGCTCGAGGAGGAGCGCGGGGGCTAGGTCAGGCCGTAGATGGTGCGGCGGAAGAGCACGACGAGGCCCTCGACGACGTCGTCGGGATCGGACTCGTCGTTGATGAAGGACTGGTAGAGCGACCGCTCGACGGCCCACACCAGGACGAAGGCCTGCTGGGCGGGGGAGCCGGGCAGCGCGCGCCCGGCCGCCTGGTCCATCGCGATGCGGTCCTCCATCGCGTCGGTGAACCGCTTCATCAGGCCGCGCCAGAAGTCGCTCGTCGTCTGCTCGTAGGTCGACACCTCGACGACCACCCGCAGCAGCGCATGGTGCTCGCGGTAGATCGCGGCGATCGCCTGCAGCGATGCGCGCAGCTCGCCCTCTGGGTCGTCGCCGCTGCCCTGCCACCACGCCGACGCCTGCTGGTACATCAGCTCGTTGATGTCCATCGTCATGCGCATCAGCAGCTCGCGCTTGTCGGCGAAGTAGAAGTAGAACGCCGTGCGCGAGATGCCCGCCCGGGTGGCGATCTTCTCGATGTTGAGGTCCGCGTAGGTGGCACCCTCGACGATCAGGTCCTCGGTCGCCTGGAGCACCGCGGCCTGCACCTCGGCGCGCTTGGCGGTGGCGGGCTCGTCCTGGCTGCGCGGGGCGGGAGTGGGCACGGCGCCAGCCTATCGCGCACACCCGCGCCCCCGGGCGATACGGTCGCGCCATGCCCATGCACATCGCGAACCTCGAAGACCTGCCCGCGTTCATCACCCTCGACGGCTCCGGGATCCGCGAGATCGCCGGCCCGTCCTGGACGCCGGCCCGCAACCAGAGCCTGGCCGAGGCCACGGTGCCCGTCGGCTCCTCCACCATCCCGCACTACCACGTGCGGGCGGAGGAGCTCTACTACTTCCAGCGCGGCACCGGCGTGCTGCGGATGGCGGACGAGGAGCGGTCCGTGCGGCCCGGCGACTGCGCCGTGATCCCGCCCGGGGTCGAACACCAGCTCACCAACACCGGGGACGAGGACCTCGTGCTGCTGTGCTGCTGCGCGCCCGCCTACTCCGACGAGGACACGGTGCTCATCGACCCGCTCGTCGCCGCCGGGTAACGTCCGTCACGCGACGGGTTCGGCCACCATCCGCCCGCCGCGGGCGGGGGAGAGCACGATGGCCCGCCGGCGGATCGGCTCCGGGTCCGGCGAGCCCGCCCGCGTGTCGAGCGCCGTCAGGGTGGCGCGCAGGACGATCCGCATCTCCAGCTGGGCGAAGGCCGCGCCGACGCACCGGCGGATGCCGCCGCCGAAGGGCAGCCAGGCGTACGTCTCGACCGGCCCGCCGAGGAACCGCTCGGGGCGGAAGGCGTGCGGGTCGGGGTAGAGCTCCGGGTTGCGGTGCGTGAGCACGATGTTGGGCATCAGGCGGGTGCCGGCCGGCAGGTCCCAGCCCATCACCACGGCCGGCTCGGCCAGCTGGCGCACGACCACGGGCAGCGGCGGGCGCAGCCGCAGGCTCTCGGTGATCACGGCGTCCAGGTACGGGGTGGCGTCCTGCGGGCCGCGGGCCTCGTCGCGCGCCCGGGCCAGCGCATCGGGGCGGTGATGCAGCAGGTCCATCGTCCAGGCCAGCGCGGTGGTGGTCGTCTCGTGCCCGGCGAGCACGAGGGTCACCAGCTCGTCGCGCAACTCGTCGTCGGTGAGCGGCGCGCCGTCCTCGTCGCGGGCCTGCAGCAGGAGCGAGAGCACGTCGTGCCCGTCGTCGGAGCCGAGCGCCCGGCGGGCCGTCACCTCGTCGTGGATGCGGCGGTCCAGCGCGGCCATCGCCGCCTTGAACCGCCCCCACGGCGAGCGCGGCCCGTAGTCGACCCGCAGCGCGGGGATGAGCGCCAGCCGGGACATGCCGCGTGGCAGCAGCGCGCCGAGCAGCGGTCGCATCTCGCCCAGCTGCGCGGGGTCGCGGATGCCGAAGACGACCCGCAGGATGATGTCCAGGGTGATGGCCCGCATCCGGTCCTCCACCGCGAACGGCGTGCCGATGGGCCACCCCGCCACGTGCTCGGCGGCGATCGTCTCCATCTCCTGCTCGTAGCCGGCCAGGCGGTCGCCGTGGAAGGCGGGGAGGAGCAGCCGGCGCTGGCGCAGGTGGCGCGGCCCGTCGAGCAGCAGGATCGAGTTGGTCCCCACGATCGGGGCCAGCGGCTGGTTGCCCTGCCCGGCCTGCATGACGGAGGGATCGCCGGTGAAGATCGCCTTGATCGCCGCCGGGTCGGCCACCATCACCGCGCGGCCGAAGGGCAGGTTGAGCGTGAAGATGTCGCCCCGCTCCCGGCCGACCTGCAGCAGCAGCTCCTCGGGCCGGTAGATCCAGCCCAGGATCTGGCGCAGGTCCGAGCGACGGGGTCCGGGCGGCAGGGCCATGCGCCGAGGCTACGGGTCCGCGCGGGAGCGTGCGATCCCGGGCCCGGCCGTGGATAGGGTGCGGTGCGTGGATGCGCATCCTCAGCGTCTGATGCTGCGTGAGAGCCGCCCCTCGCTGGCGTGGGGCGTCGTGGTCGTGGTGGCGGGCGTGATGGCCACGACGGCACTGGTCTATCCGCTCGGCGAGGTCGCGCCGCGGGTCTCGCTCGGCGTGCTCTACCTGCTCGTCGTGCTCGTCGCGGCGACGGTCTGGGGGATGGGGCTGGGCATCGCGGCCGCGGTGGTGAGCGCCGCCGCGTTCAACTTCTTCCACATCCCGCCCACCGGCCGGTTCACCATCGCGCAGAGCGAGAACTGGGTCGCGCTGAGCACCTTCCTCGTGGTGGCGGTCGTCACCAGCGCGATCTCCGACGTGGCGCGCAAGCGGGCCGCCGAGGCGCAGGCCCGGCGGCGTGAGGCCGACCTGGCCGCCGAGATGGCCCGCGTGCTGCTGGAGGGCGAGGCGCTCGACGACGGGCTGGCCCAGGCGGCGCGGCGGATCGCCGACGCGCTCGGCTCCCCATCGGCGTCGATCGAGCGCGGCGCCGTCGCGCCCGGCCCGCGTCGCACTGCGCTGCCGTTGCGGGACGGGGACGGCGCGGTCATCGGCACGCTCCTGCTCCCCGCCGACCTCCCGGCCGCCGACCTGGAGCGGGCGACCGGCCGGGTCGCGCCCGCGCTGGAGCCGCTGCTGGCCGCCGCGCTGCACCGCGAGGAGCTGCGCGACGAGCTGGTGGAGACCGCCGCGTTGCGCCAGAGCGACGTCGTCAAGACCGCCGTGCTGCGCGCGGTGTCCCACGACCTGCGCTCGCCGCTGACGGCGATCGTGACCGCGGGGGAGGCGCTCGGCTCGTCGTCGCTGGACGCCGAGGACCGGCGCGAGCTGTCGGCCGGCGTCGTGGCGGAGGGCAACCGTCTGGCCGGCCTCATCGACAAGCTCCTCGACCTCTCGAGGCTGGAGGCCGGCTCCGCCGCGCCGCGCACGGACTGGAGTGCGATCGACGACGTGCTGCGCGCGGCCGGGGACGGGCTGGCGGTGGCACCGGGGATCATCACCTATGCGATCGCGCCCGACCTGCCGCTCGTGCGGGCCGACAGCGCCCAGCTCGAACGGGCCTTCGCCAATCTCATCGAGAACGCGGTGCGCCATTCGGGCGGCCAGCCGGTGTCGGTGCGGGCCCGGGTGGTCGGGGCGCGGCTGGTGGTGCGGGTCGTCGACCGCGGCCCCGGCATCGCCGAAGCCGAGCACGAGCGGATCTTCACGCCCTTCTACCAGGCCCGGGCGGCCACGCCGCACACCGGGGCCACCGCCGCCGGCTCGGGCCTGGGCCTGGCCATCGCCCGCGGCTTCGTGGAGGCCAACGGCGGGCGCCTGCGGGTCGAGTCGCTGCCCGGCCAGGGCAGTACGTTCGTCGTGGACCTGCCCCTGCCCACCGACGAGGAGACGCTGGACGCATGACGACCCCGGGCGCCACCGGACACCGGGTCCTGGTGTGCGACGACGAGATCCAGATCCTGCGTGCGCTGCGCGTGGTGCTGCGCGAGGCGGGCTTCGACGTGGTCACGGCGCAGAACGCCCAGGACGCGCTGGACCTCGTGTCCGTGCGCCCGCCCGACGCCGCCATCCTGGATCTCGTCCTGCCCGACGGCAGCGGGATCGACGTGTGCCGGGAGATCCGCACCTGGTCGACGATGCCGATCCTCGTGCTCAGCGCCGTGGGGGAGGAGGACGAGAAGGTCCGCGCCCTGGAGGCCGGCGCCGACGACTACGTGGTCAAGCCGTTCTCCCCCCGCGAGCTCGTCGCCCGGCTGCAGGCGGCGCTGCGGCGGGCCGGGAGCGCCTCCGAGGACCCGGTGATCGTGATCGGCGCCCTCACCGTCGACCTGGCCGCCCGGACGGTGCGCCGCGATGGCGCCGACATCCACCTGACCCCGATCGAGTACGGATTGCTCACCACGCTGGCCCGCAACCGCGGCCGGCTGATCACCCATCGCACCCTGCTCACCCAGGTGTGGGGCCCCGAGTACGCCGACGACACCCAGACGCTGCGCACCCACATCGCCAACCTGCGCCGCAAGGTCGAGGACCCGGATCCCGCGGCGCCGCGCCTCATCCGCACCGACCCCGGGGTCGGCTACCGCATCACCGACTGAGCCCTTGACGAAATCTTCATAGCGTCCGGTCGTTTGCCCATGCGCCCTTGACGGGGCGGGGCGCAAAGTGCTCGGCATGGACATTCTCATGCTCGCCGTCGGGCTCCTGTCGTTCGTGGCCCTCGGCTTCCTGATCACCGGATTGGACCGCGTATGAGCGCCACCGATGCCGCCGGCCTCGTGGTCGCCCTGCTGCTCATGGCCTACCTCACGTTCGCGCTGCTGCGCGGGGAGCGGCTGTAGCCATGGACGTCGCGGGCTGGCTCCAGATCGTCGTCTTCGTCCTCGTGCTCACGGCGCTCACGCCGCTGCTGGGCGGCTACATGGCACGTGTGTTCACCGGTGAGCGTGTCTTCCTCACCGCCGTCGTCGGTCCGGTCGAGCGCGGGACCCTCCGGCTCCTGGGAGTCGACGGCGACCACGAGCAGGACTGGAAGGCGTACGCGCGCTCCGTCCTGCTCTTCAGCGCGGGCGGCTTCGTCCTGCTCTACGTGCTCCTGCGCATCCAGGGCTCGTTGCCGTTCAACCCGCAGGGGTTCGGCGCGGTCCCCGCCGATGTCTCGCTCAACACCGCCGCGTCGTTCGTGACCAACACGAACTGGCAGTTCTACGCCGGTGAGACGACGATGTCCAACTTCACCCAGATGGCCGGGCTCGCCGTGCAGAACTTCATCTCCGCGGCTGTCGGCATCGCCGTCTGCATCGCGGTGATCCGGGGCTTCGCCCACCGCAGCCTCAGCAGCCTGGGCGCCTTCTGGGTCGACTTCGTACGGACCACGCTGTACGTCCTCCTGCCGATCTCGATCGTCCTGGCCCTCTTCTACGCCTCGCAGGGCGTGATGCAGGACCTGTCCGGGAACATCGACCTCAAGACGCTGTTGGGCGGCGCCCAGACCCTGGTGCCCGGCCCGGTCGCCTCCCAGGAGGCCATCAAGCTCCTGGGCACCAACGGCGGCGGCTTCTACAACGTGAACTCGGCGATGCCCTTCGAGAACCCGACGGCCCTCACCAACGGCATCGGGATGCTCTCGATCCTGCTCATCCCCGCGGCCCTCACCGCCACCTTCGGGCGGATGGTGGGAAGCCGGCGGCAGGGCTGGGCGATCTACGCCGCCATGGCGGTGCTCTTCGTCGTCGGCGTCGCCGTCGTCTACGGGGCCGAGGCCAACGGTTCCCCGGCCCAGCACCTTGCCGGCATCGCCGGGGGGAACTTCGAGGGCAAGGACACGCGCTTCGGCCTGGGCAGCAGCTCGCTCTTCGCGGCGGTCACCACGGTCGCCTCGTGCGGCGCGGTCAATGCGGCGATGGAGTCGCTCACCGGGCTCGGCGGGGCGATCCCGATGGCCAACATGATGACCGGCGAGGTGATCTTCGGCGGGGTCGGATCGGGGCTCTAC
>WBZU01002915.1_pt1 | contig 11513 bp, 7 predicted proteins | sample 5204311 | NCBI WGS metagenome assembly WBZU01 (sample SAMN12344359, study PRJNA552823) | activated sludge metagenome | biome: Activated sludge suspended growth; feature: Nitrification reactor; material: Wastewater; isolation source: activated sludge from nitrification reactor of wastewater treatment... | reverse complement strand
CAGGGGCTATCCGCCCCTGGACCCGGACCAGCGAGCGCTGGACCAGTATTGTTTTGTCCGCTGCGCGGCCAAAACAAAAGGGTCAAGTCGGCTATGGCCTCCTGAACCGTGTTTGGTTTGGCCACGTAGTGGACAAACCAATACCGGGGTCAAGGGCCTGGGCCCTTGCGCGGGTGCAGGGGCGCGGAGCCCCTGCTGGGTCTGGGCGAAGCCCGGTCGAATTCGGTCGACGGCGCGATCACGTCAATTTGAAAACCCTTGCGGCGTTGCCTCCAAGGAAGAGCCGACGCGCTTCGTCATCCAGTCCCAAATCGTCTATCCCGGCCAAACAGTCCATCGGCGTGACCATCGGATAATTGCTGCCGAAGAGCACCTTCTTGCGCCCGTGCGCTTTCATGTATTCGCGTAGCTGCACCGGATAGCGCTTGATCTTGTACGCCGAGGTGTCGATGTAAACATTGGGATACTTGGTCGCGAGCGAAATCATTTCATCCGTCCACGGATATCCGATATGTCCTCCGACAATCGTTAATTCCGGAAAATCCAAGGCGACTTGATCGAGGTACGGAATGGGCCGCCCCGGCTCGGACGGGCACATCGGCCCGGTGTGGCCGACTTGAAGGCAAAATGGAATACCGAGCTCGATGCATTCGGCATACAATGGATAATACCGACGATCATTCGGAGGCGCATTCCAGAGCCAAGGCAAAATGCGCAAAGCCTTCATGCCCTGCTCCTTGACCGCTCGACGCAATTCACGCACGGCTTGCATGGGTTTGGCCAGGTTGACCGACGCTATGCCCACCAGCACATCCGGCGCTCGTTGTACGAACGAAGCGACTTCATCATTGGAAATCAATGCTCCTTCCGGGCCATACCAAGCCGACACCAGCGCTCGACCGACGCCGGCGGCTTGTAACGCCCCGAGCGTAAAATCCAGAGGAATTTCTTCAGGAATTTCAACAATGCCCATCCATCGCCGCAGAGACTCGAACATGGAATGCTGCATGAATTTCGGTGTGGGGTGCTGAATCCAGGCATCGATGATCATCATGGAGCGCGTATATCACGGCTCGTCGCGAAACCTCAAGCAGGAAGCCGAGACGGGTGGGCGCTTGACCCAAAACACGTTACGTATCGATATCTTGAACGAGCAAGGAAATGACGTTCGGAGGTCAAATCTTTGCTGGTCAAAACAGTTGCGTTTGATCTAGGATGCCTTGTGCGTCGAGCGTGACGTGCGGATTGCTCGGAAAGAGAGGCAGTTGTGGCGGACGAGACGAATGCGGAAGCAGTAGTGACAAACGGAAACGGTGTGGATTCGCGTAACGACGCAGCGGAACTCGATCAAGTCGTGCAGGCGCTTCATCAGCTCCCGGTCGCGGTGCCTCCGGACAACGTATTGAAGCTCGAAGAGTTGTCCGACCTGCATTCGTCGCGCGAATTCATTCAATTGCTCCGGTCGAAAAATGTCGACGTGCGCCGAATCATGAGCGCGGTCGATTATGAAAATGAACTTGAACAATTGCAGATCGAGCTGGTGAAAATGCAGCGTTGGGTGCAGGAAGCCGGCAAGCGCGTGGCGATTTTATTCGAAGGTCGAGATGCCGCCGGCAAAGGTGGAACGATTCGACGTTTTACCGAGCATTTGAACCCTCGGGCGATGCGCGTCGTCGCCTTGCCGAAACCCACTGACGAAGAGCAAGGTCAATGGTATTTCCAGCGTTACATGCGGCAATTGCCCAATCGCGGGGAAATCGTGTTTTTCGATCGCAGTTGGTACAATCGCGCCGTGGTCGAACCGGTCAATGGGTTTTGCACGCAAGATCAATATGAACGCTTCATGCGTCAGATCCCCGAATTCGAACACATGCTGCTCGAAGACGGCCTCGTCCTGATCAAATTCTGGTTCTCGATCTCCAAGGAAGTACAAACGGCGCGCCTCGATTCACGACGCAAAAACCCGCTGAAGCAATGGAAGCTCTCACCGCTCGACGGAAAAGCCGAACAGCTTTGGGACGATTACACGCGGTACAAGGAGATCATGTTTGGCCGGACGCACACGAGCTTCAGCCCGTGGATCATCGTGAAAGCCAATAACAAGCGCAAAGCGCGCCTCGAATCCATACGGTACGCTTTGTCGATGTTGGAATACGCCGGCAAACGCGACGCCCGCGTGTCGCTCGTGCCTGATCCGAACATCATCACGCGTTTCCATCGCGCCGCGCGCCGCGAAGATTGATTCCGCGCCCCCGCCCGACAGCTGACAGCCCGTTGATTTATTCAAGACGCGAAATGTAGGGGCGCGATTCATCGCGCCCTTGGAAGGCGTTTCGAAGAGGGCGCGATTCATCGCGCCCCTACACGTGCATAATTCAACGGGCTGCTAAGGATAACGCTCCATCGTTTCGAGCAACCAATCCTCGGACAAACCCTTCCCCTGATACTCGAGCATCCATTGGTCTCGAACCCGTTGTCGCAATCGGCGATACACCGGACCGATCGTCAGAAAAAACGGCAGCGCCGGCACACCGAACGCGATGATGATCGTGCCGACATTGACGATATACTTCCCATGCAAGGTCCCGAAAATGGACCAATACCCCGTCACGTGAGCGATGAGGCCCAACGTTCCTGCGGCGACCATGACGACGAGAAATGGCGGTATCCATTTCCGACGCATGGCGCGCAGGCGCGTGACGAGCTCGGCCATGGCTTGGTTTTCGAGGTCGAATCGACTGGGTGCACCGAACGATTTTTGCATCACGGCACCGGGAGTGATTGAAACGAAGGAGCGGCGCGCATCGTGGGCCAGCCGTTTTCCCAGAATATCCGATCAATCAAGGCGACGCGGCCGGGACCTCCGCCCACTTGTCCGGCGATCCACGAATGGTACACGTGCCAAGTTTCGCCCTTTTTCGTGGTAATGACCGAGCCGTGTCCGGGTCCCGCCCAATGCCCGGCGCCGCTCAAGATCGATTGCGGCGCTTTGGTGTACGGTCCGAGCGGCGAATCGGCGCGGGCGACGCCAATGGCGTAACTCGGCGTATTGTAGGCGTTTGCGCTGTAAAACAAATAATACTTTCCGGCGTTGTCAATGAGCCAAGGCCCTTCGACGAGCGGCCCTTCCCAGGGCAAATCGTTGGTGATGAGCGTCTTGCGAGCGCCGACGAATTCGAGGCCGTTGGCCGAAAGTTCTTGGCCGTGGATGGGCGTTTGTATGCCCACGGCATTGCCGTCTTCTTTCCAAATCAAGTAATGTTTTCCCGATGGATCTTCATAATGATTGGCGTCGATGAGGCCCGTGCCGGGATCGTGGAGCAACGGTTGACCGATATCGGTGTAGGGCCCCAATACGGACGGCGCGGTGGCGGCGCCGATGCTCAGCCTGCCGTCGACATGTCGCGCGGTGTAATACGCGACAAACGAATTTCCGACGCGATGAATCTCGGGGGCCCAGAAATCGCTCACGGCCCAGGCCGGTTTGGTTGCGGCGGGGAAAATGCTGCCGCGCACTTCCCAATGGATCAAGTCGGGCGACGTGCGCAAAAGAAACGCGTCGGGGGCATTTCCCGAGGTACACGCCATGACGTATTGCGTGCCGTCGTAAATGACGCCGGGATCGGCGCAGTCGTTGGTGGTGACGGGATTTTGATAGAGGCCGCCGCATTGGGTGTAGCGGAAGGACAAATCACAAGCGCCGTTGCCATTAAAATAGGGTGTCCAGCCATTGGACAAAGTAGCGAAGGAATTGGCTCCATCGTTGCGACAAACGCCGTTCCACAAAAGGGCGTCGCCGACATCGTCATAAAGCGCGGGGTGGTTTGGCCCGGGTAACCAGGAAGGCCCGTACGAGACGCGAGTTTCGCAGGTCGTGGGCGTTTGCGGGCAATTGTCGTAATCGAGCGCGATGACGCAGCTGCTGCGGCCGGCGAAATACGGTTTCCAGCCGTTCGAGAGCGTGGCGAAGGAATTGGTTCCATCGAACGAACACGAGCCGTCCCAGGTGACGACATCCTGAGCGGTGTCAAAATCCTCGGGATGGTTTGGCCCGTGAATCCATTCTGCTCCGTACGTGATGCGCGTCGAGCATGCCGCCATGGATCCGCCTGCGCCCGATGTGGACCCGGACGAACTCGACGACGACAAAGCACCGCCATTGCCGCCGGATCCGGACGACGCGTCATCGGCGCCGGCATCGGGCGAGCCATGAGGGGTCGATGTTGCGGGTTCAGCGCAAGCGCCGGCGAGGATGGATGTTGCACCGAGGAAGAAGGCGGCGACAAACCACGCGGTTGTTCGAGCTTCAAGCATGAGCGGACGGTCGCATGAAGCGATTGCGGTGTCAATGGGGATGTCGGGTCGTCGTATTCGTTCGCGGCGGGGAATAGGGGCTCAGGCGTGCATCGCGTACAAGTCCGTTGCCTTGCTCCGTAATGACTTCCGCTCCGCCCTTGCCCCGCGATTCACACAATCGTACCTACGCTGAATTTCGTACTTGACGCCGCACCGCCGATGTGGTTTTACCCGGCCCATGCACGCGAAACGTTCTTCATTTTGGAAAAACCTCGCCGCTCTTCCCATGCTTGGTGCGTTGGCGTTTGGCACTTCGAGCTGCGGGGGTTCACAAGGTGCCGCGGTCAATGACGCCCGGCAGGGACTGGTCATGCGCGACATCAAGTATCCGATGCGCGATATGCGTTTTCCGTCCGGATTGCGCGTGCTCGCCGAAGCGGATTCGCGGTCGCCCGTGGTGGCGCTCGTCTTGGTGGTTGGCGCGGGTTCGTCGAGCGATCCCGTGGGTAAGGAAGGATTGGCGCATTATATCGAGCATCTGGCATTTCGATCGCGACCGTTCGGCAAGGAAAGCGTCGCGAAAATGCTCGACAAATCCGGGGCGGGACAATGGAATGCTTTTACCGGTTTTGATAGCACCGTTTATTTTGAAATGGGCCCCAAAGAATCTCTGGGGACGCTCTTGCAGCTCGAAGGTAACCGCATGGCCAATCCGGTGGCGCGATTGGCCCCGGAAACTCTTCCCGTCGAATTGAACGTCGTGCGTAATGAACTGCGGCAGCGTGGCGAAACGGGGTTTGCCGGCGAAATGTTCGCATCGATGCAAAGTCTTCTGTTCCCGACTTCGCATCCTTATGCGCGTTCTGTCGGAGGTACACACTCGAGTTTATCGAATATCACGGTCGACGATGTCACGGCATTTCTAGGTAAGCATTATCGGCCGGACAACATGACGTTACTCATCATTGGGGATGTTGATCTTCAATCCATCGGCACGCTCGTGGAACAATCGTTGCCAAAGCAATTGCTCGAAGGGCCGGGGCAGAAGCCGGCGGCGTCGCGTCTTCCACCCGTTGCACCGGTACCTCCGGAACCTCCGCCATCGACATTGACGACGAAAGAAGCAGCCGTGGCGACACCGGAATTGTGGGTGGGTTGGTCATTACCACGGGCCTTTGATACCGATGCATATCTTGTGGAGTTCGTCAATTCGGCCGTAGGCAGCGCATTGTGGCAAGCGGAGCGTGAGGATGAAGATATCGCGTTCATCAATACGTTCGTCGTCGATGGCAAGGATGCGTCGATGCTTTTGTGTCGAGTGGGTTTGACGCGGGGAGGACATCCGGAAAAGAGTTACCAACATATCCTCAATGCATTGTCCCGCGTATGGTCGCCTCGGAATTCGACCACGGCGCTCAAGCTCGATGAAATTGCTGTTCGGCAACTTCAGCGTCAAGCGCTCGTTCGTATGGTGCTCGAAGCGGAGGATCTTCCGACGCGCGGCATTTCTCGCGCGACGACGACGCACTTTACCGGCGATCCCACGTTGTATTCGCGATCGATGCGCAATGTCATGACGCTCGAGCCGGGTAAGATTGCCGCGTTTGCTCAAAAATACGTCAATCGAGATCGCGCTCGGGGCGTGTTTTTCCGCCCTCCGAAAGGCGGCGGCGAGCTTCCCGCCTCCAGTGCGCTCAATGCTCCGACGATTGAAGAAGAAGAGCGTCGTCCCGTGCGCGCCGATGTGGAACGTCTGCGAACGATTTTACCGGGATTGGGAGCATCGGGATTTACCAGTTTGACGCTCGACAACGGGCTGAATGTCGTGCTTGCGGAACGTCCCGGATTGCCGATTGTTTCGGCGCAATTGCTCATTCACGGGGGCGTTAAGGCAGCCGATGATTTGGGAGCGGCTTATGCGGGCGCATGGTTGCAGAATCCCAATACGACATGGCACGGCGAACCGCGGGACATCGGTGCGCATCTTCGAGAAAACCCCGGCGACGATGCCCTGACGTATTCAATCACCGGTTCGAGCGGCAATACGGACATCATTTTGGCCATCTTGGCCGAGCGCACGCAATCGATGTCGGTCGACACGGAGGTGTGGAATCGATTCGAGCGGGATCGAGTGCCCTATTTGCAGGCGGCGGAAAGTCAGCCCGAGGAAATCGCGGATCGGGAATTTCTGGCGGCTTTGTTCGGGAGGAACCCTTATGGCCGATCGCTCACCGCCGACAAATTCAAAAACATCAATGCCGGCAAAGCGCAAGATTGGATTGACGCGACGCACGTGCCGAACAATGCGATCTTGGCGGTCGTGGGCGAAATCGACCGCGTGAAGACGGAAACGGCCATTCGTGAATTTTTCGGCAAGTGGAAACGCGGGGCGCAAGTGATCAATTCGGTCGAGTCGGTGAATCCGGGGAAAAAGCCCGCGATGGAACCGCGATTGGTGGCGACACACCGGCCGGATGCGACGCAAGCGCAGATTCATTTTGGTTGCTTGTTGCCATCGGTGCAGAATCGCGCGATGGACGCGCGACACGACGTTGGCGCCGCATTGCTCAGCGCGCGTATTGGGGATCTGTTACGGCAACAATCGGGCGTGACGTACGGCATCTACGCCAATGCGCGATTGCTGCGAGGCGGTACGTCGTATCTCGATATTCGCGGCGCGGTCGAAAACGGACAACTTGCTTCGTCATTGACGACGATCAAGGCGGCGTTGGAAAAACTCGGACAAACGCCGGCGGATGCGCAAGAGCTGGCGCGATTGAAGCTGAAATTGGCGCGCCAAAGGTCGACACAATTCCTGTCCAATGACGACATCGCGAGCGCCATTGTCGGGGCGCGAAACGTTGGGTTTCCTTTGACGAGCCTCGATGACGAAGCAAAACATTATGCGGATGTGACACCCGAGCAAATCCAGGAAGACCTTACGGCGTGTTTGGCCGGACGACCCACGTTGTCGATCGTCGGCGACGAACCCGCCGTTCGAGCAGCCTTTCAGCAGGGATGGGTGAACGCTCCCGCAAGTGCGCCCGCCGCTACCCCTGCCCCCGCACCGACACCCGCGCCTGCACCGACGCCCGCGCCGGCGAAGTCGAATTGAGAGCGCACGCCGCCCCAACTTCCCCATTGCCAAATTCCCGCCCATCGCGATATCCTCGCGATGCCATGCAAAAACGCTTTTCTTTCCTCCCCCTACTCGCCTTCGGTCTTCTCTTCGGCGCATGTTCGGACAACACCGCGACGTCGCCGCCTTGCGGCGCAGAACAGATGCGCCTGTCCAATGCCGGCTGCGTCGATGTGGCGCGCAGCGAAATCACCCGCGGATGCAATCCTCTGTCCGGCGGAGGTCCCTGCATGTTCCCGTGGCCGTCCAATGTCTTCACGGCCAAAGATGCCGCTCGCCCCACCGGATTACGCCTCGATTACGACGACACGGTCGTCCCGCGCAATACCGCCGACGAACCATTTCCCGTCGCCGATTACAACGGTCGCTTCGACGGGTTTTCCCCCAATTCACAAATTCGCTTTTTGTTTCCTTCGGGTGTGGACAAGAAAAACCTCCCGCCCATCGACAACCTCGCCGCTTCGATCGCCGCCGATTCTCCGACTGTCCTGTTGAACACCAAAACCGGCGAGCGCTGGCTCCATTTCAGCGAAGTCGACGCTCGCGCCACCGATCCCAATCGCACGCCCGTCTTCGTTCGTCCGATGAAACGTATGGACTTTGGGACGCGGTACGTCGTCGCCGTTCGCGATCTGGTGGATCCTGCAGGAAAACCGATTGAACCGTCGCCTGTGTTTCGCGCGCTCCGCGACAAAGTTCCCACGGATCTGCCCGAAGTCGAAGCATTGCGCGATGCGTACGAGACGATGTTCGCCGACTTGGAAAAGGCCGGGGTCAAACGGGAAACCCTGCAATTGGCCTGGGACTTCACGACCGTATCGAATGAAACGATCACGCGGGATGCCCGAAGCATCGTGCCCGAAATGCAAAAACGCGCCGAAGCGGGTAATTTGGGCTTCACGATCAAAAACGTACAAATGGATCCGCCCGACTTCCCGAACCTGAAATACATGCTCAAAGGTACGTTCAAAGTGCCGAGTTTCCTCAGCGGTACTTCGGGCCCGGGCGCCACGTTCGTCCGCGATGCCAATGGTTTGCCCACGTATCAAGGATTGGCCGATGCGGATATGTACATCGCGATTCCGCGCAAAGTTTGGGACAGTGGAATGCCCGCGCCGACGTATCTCTGGGGCCACGGACTGCTCGGCCTCGGCGAAGAAGTGTTTCACATCGCGGATGTGGCGGAAGAATTCATCGGCGTAGGCATTGATTTTTGGGGTTTGTCGGACCCGGATTTGGAGGTCTTGGGCGGGACGATGTTTCCGCATAACTTGAAGGACGGTCATTCGGTGCCCGAACGTCTTTTGCAGTCCGCGCTGAATTTCTCGACCATGGGTTACTTGGTCCAAGGCGACTTGAGCAAAGCGCCGGAGCTCGCCAAAAATGGCCAAAGCCTCGTGGATACGAAGGATGTGTATTACCTGGGCGGCTCGCAAGGCGGCATCATCGGCGGCACGGTCATGGCGCTCGCGCCGAAAATCACCCGCGGAGGGCTCATCGTGGGCGGAGGAGTCTATTCGCTCATGGTTTGGCGAAACACGTCATGGCCGGAGATCGAAGGCATTTGGAACATTTTCCATCGCGACGCTGTGGAACGGGATCTGCTCTTCGCCATGTTCCAATCGCAATTCGACCTCGCCGAACCTGCGATTTATGCCGACCATTTGTGGCGCGAGCCTTTCGCTGGTTTACCTGCCAAACGCATTTTGCTCGTCGAATCGTGGGGCGACAGCCAAGTGACGAACATATCGACGGAGATGATGGCGCGTACGTACGGTTTGCCCATGAGCGCTCCACCGCTGTACGACGTGTACGGCGTACCGAATGAAATAGCGCCCATTGATGGCTCGGCGCTGCTGCAAGTCGATTCGAAGCACACGATGCCCATGCCGCCCAAGGAGAACTTGTCGCCGGACGACGACAATGGTGCTCACGGATCAGCGGCTGATGGGGTGAAAGTGCAACAAATGCTCAAAGACTTCGTCTTGACGGGAAAGGTCGTTCATCATTGCGAAGGTCCGTGCGATCCGGATTGAAAGCGCGAGCGGGAATTGCATGCAAGTCCGTTGAATTGTGGGCAAGGGGATTGAAAACGCACGCCTTGAATTGAACGTTCGCTCCGCGCGCTAACAAGCGCGCTGCGCGACGATCCGGTTTACGATGGGGGGCTCCGCCGGCGGCTTCACTACTCTTTTTTTGGCCCAAGGGCCAAAAAAAGACAGCGCCGACGGCTCCGCCCCCCAAACCCCCCGAGATCTGATTGCGCGCAATTCCCTTGAATTGCGCCCAATTCCCTTGCCCACAATTCCCTGACCGCAGCCTCAATTCCCCCGCCTTCACATCACCCCGAGCGCCTTGCGCAATCGTTCCCATAACGCCGGATGTCCATTGCCCGCCAGCGCATCGCGAAACGACGGCCATTCTTTGCGGTACATGGCCAGTTTGTCCGGTACATTGGCGGAAGCTTCCACGTTGGCGATTCGATCGGCCAACTTCAACGTGGCCGCCAACGGATACGCTCGAATTTTTTCATAAGCGTTCGCATTGCGTTCTTTGCGGTTTTTCCCGACACCCGTCACGGCCCAGACAAGGCTCGCGACGTCCGCCCCGAATCGGACCTCGATTTCCTCGCGGGTCGTCGAGGTGTCCTCCACGGTGTCGTGCAACCACGCAGCGATGCCCAATGGTTCGTCATCCAAAACGCCTACGCTCAACAATACATCCCGCACCGCCGCCAGATGCACGGTGTAAGGTTTTTCCCCGTATTTTTGCCCTTCGTGTTTGTGCGTTGCAAATGCGCGAGCGTCGACCGCACCACCAGTGTGGGTAGTCATCGAGTTATCACCCATTTTTCTTCTTTATGCGGGCCACGGGCGGGATGCAACCGACTTTTTCGTGGGCTGCGCCATGGGCCGCTCGAAGCACCCCGACATGCGGCGCCGAGAAAAACCAGGCACTATTTGCTTCGCGCCGCAAGGCACGCGTGGTAAAGCCCGCGAACATGCAGGCAGAACAACTCATTGAACAAGGCGATTTCAAAGGCGCGCTCGACGTTTTGCGCCAAACGACGTCGGGCGCAAACGTGGATCCGGGCCAATTGCTCATGCGGTTTGGCTTGGAGGTCCGTGTTCAGGAGTTCGACGCCGCTGCGGCCACGATGGATCGCCTCTGCACGGCTGCTCCCGATGTTGCTCCACAGATCCGGCCGCTCGGGTTGGCCGCGCAAGCCGAACGCGTCGCCATCGAGCGTTTGTCCAACCCAACGCTCGCAGGCAAACGCTCCACCGTGGGTATGCCCCCGCCGCATGCGGTGGCCCTGATCAAAGTCGCCGTCATCCATGCCCAAGGCGACAAAGAAGGCGCGAAAGCCGCGCTGGCCGAAGCCAAAGGCCTGACCCCCGCGACATCGGGAACGGTTGTCCGGAAAAATGGATCGACGTTTCGTTTTACAAACGTGGTCGACTCGGACGAACTCACGCTTTCGACCCTGCCCGTGTACGAAGGCGCGCAAGTGTTGGACCTGGCGTACACGGAGATTCGCAGCATTCAATTCTTGGAGCCCAAAACATCGTATGACGTGATGTGGCCGCGCGCGGAAATCATGATGGTCACCGGTGAGCTCCTGCGCGTACGCGTGCCTGCGCTTTACCCGGGCAGCGGAATCGCGGACGAAAGCTTCGTGCGTACCGGACAAATGACGACGTGGAGTTACGACCGCGGATACGCCGAAGGTCACGGTCAACGCGATTTGAAGTTCACCACCGCCGACGGAAATCCTGTCGTCGGACTTCTGGGCATCGCTTCGATCACGTTCGACAATCCGATGCGCGCAGCGGCCGGTGCCGGAGGACAAACCCTTCGAAGTGCGGAGCAAGAGCAACCTTGGACGAATCAGCAAACGGCGGCGGCGTGGGCGGCAGGCATTTTAGGCGGGCTCTTGATGCTTCGCCCCGGCATTTTGATTGGGTTCGATGAGGGCTATCGCATCAAAGCCATCCTTATCGGATGCATCGTGTCTGGACTCGTCGGCTGGGTGGCCGCGCAAAGGGCATCGAAAGCAGCCGCCGTGCTCGCCGTG
>WBZU01002914.1_pt1 | contig 11516 bp, 11 predicted proteins | sample 5204311 | NCBI WGS metagenome assembly WBZU01 (sample SAMN12344359, study PRJNA552823) | activated sludge metagenome | biome: Activated sludge suspended growth; feature: Nitrification reactor; material: Wastewater; isolation source: activated sludge from nitrification reactor of wastewater... | reverse complement strand
ATCGAACCGGCGTCCGAGGTCGGGGTACGCCTCGGGTCGGTCGAAGTCGACGACCAGGAGCTCGGGCTGGTCCGCCGCCGCCCAAGCGCCGTCGATGCCGAGCACGTCGACGCCGAGGTCACGGAGCTGCCGGGTCATGATGCCCTCGCCGCACCCGACGTCGACGGCGGTCTTACAGTCGGTCGTCCGCTGCACCCAGGGCATGAGCACCTCGCCCGAGCTGGTCGCACCGGTGCGGACGGCGTCGCGCCACCGCTTGGAGTACACGGGATGACTCACGCGGCGGATCGTAGCTTGGGCGTGTCCATCACGGTGCGCCCGGGTGAACTTGTTGACAACATTCCCGAGATCGGCTAGACTGATCCGCATGGACAACAGCACGACCCCCGAACCGGGCACCTTGGTGCTCGTCGAAACCAAGCCGTTCGTTGACTCGGACAAGATCCGACTCGACGAGGTCGGCATCATCAGCACCGACTCGGTGCTGTGGACCGTGACCCGCAACGGGCGCGGTCGCTACTGCATCCCGGTCAGCACCATCCGATCGTGGGTGGCGGCGTGACCCGCACCGACGTCCACGCCCCGACCGAGCTGGTCACCGAGGACTACCGCTTCGTCGCGACGTTCGACAACGTCCCGCCGCAGCCGCCCGGGCCGGGCGCCGCCGCGTTCGCCTACCAGGCGTACGAGCAGGCGGTCACCTGGTGGCGTGATCGCCACCGCGAGCTCCGTGAGCTCGTCAGCACCTCCGCGCTCGCCGAGCGTGGGCTGTATCAGTGCCACCACTGCGGCGCCCGGTTCCGCTACCTCGCGGTCATCGAGCACACGCCGACCGGCACCCACATCGCCGTCGGCGAGCGGTGCCTCGGTAACCGCTTCGAGCTCGCCACCGCCGAGTTCCACAAGCTCCGCAAGGCGGGCAAGCTCGACCGGGAACGGGCGAAGGCGCGCGAGGACGCCGCCGCGTTCATCGAGCGCATCCACGGTCAGCAGCCCGCCGTGCACCACGCGATGCACGAGGACACCGACCTCGAGCAGCTCGGCCTCACCGAGTGGGGACTCGACGTCGTCACGGACATCCGTCGCCGGCTCTGGCAGTGGGGCGCCATCTCGGTCAAGCAGGTCGAGCTCATCGATCGCTTGATCCGCGAGGTCGGTGAGCGTGCCGAGCGCCAGCACGAGCGAGACGCCGAGGTCAAGGCCGACGCACCGACCGGTCGCGTCGAGTTCACGGGCGAGGTCGTCAGCCGCAAGTGGCGCGAGACGGACTTCGGCGGCTCGATGAAGCTGGTCATCAAGGTGACCACCGACGCCGGTGCCTGGCGAGTCTGGGTCACGGAGCCCTCGGCGATCGAGACCGAGGTCGGCGTCATCGTCCGCATGACCGCCACCCTCGCCCAGTCCGATGACGACCCGTCGTTCGCCTTCGGCAAGAGGCCCGCGAAGGCCACGATCGTCCAGGAGGTTGCAGCGTGAGCACCACCGAGCCGACGTACCGCAAGACCAAGAACGGCACCTGGGTCGCCTTCGGGCCGGTCACCGCGTTCGAGCAGACCTACGTCAACGTGCGCAAGCGCAACGGCGATCTCGAGTGCCGTCGAATCGAGAGCCTCGGGAAGTCTTTCACGGTCGATGGTGTCGAGTGCTGCTACGCGTACCTCGCCTACTCCCCGCCCGACCAGCCGCGTGGCCGTGGCGGCTGCGGCCACCCCGAGTTCAACGGCGTCGACATGTGCACCCGCTGCATGTACTCGCCTATGTGACGACGAGGGGCACCGATCACCAGCTCCGGAGCTGGTTCGCCACGGCCTGCCGGATCTCGCTCATGCCGTCGTCGAGGGCGGCGACCTCGGCGCGCGTGTACTCGCGACGCTCGAGCTCGTCGGCGAGCGCCGAGGCGATCAGCTCGATGACCTGCCGATCCGGGTCGCCCAGCGTCAGGTTGAGCGCGACCGCGACCGTTCCGGCCGTGCGCTCGACCTGCATCTCGTCGTCGTCGGTTGGCGCCGCGCTGGCCGCGATCGCCATGTTCGACCGCTGCACGACCGCGCGGGCCGCGTCCGTGGCGCCCGAGGACGTCTTGTTCGGGTACCCGGGGTCGGGCACCGTGAGGACGGCACGGAGCGCCCAGCCGCCGCTCCGCAGGCGACGCCAGCGACCGGACGGACGGCACGCGGCGAACACGTGCTGGTCCCACTCGCTCAGCCAGGGGGCCGGCACGCCGGAGAACCACATGCCACGCTCCCGGCCGTTCTTGTCCCGGGCGATGCCGGCCGTGATGATGCCGGCGACGGTGCGCGTGTCGTCGAACTGCTGCCGGAAGCTGGAGACGTTCCCGCCGTCGTTCGCGTGCCCGGTGTTCATCGTGATGACGCCCACCCGGATCGAACTGCCGTCGTCGAGCTTCACGGGCTGCCGGAGGAACGTCGAGAGGTCGACGTCCCCGAGCGGGGCGAGCTGGCACTGGGCGTAGCCCTCGTGACAGACGCCGCCCTGGGCGACCCAGCCGAAGATCCGTCCATCCTCGACGTGCACGTGCTCGTCGTTGTCCGCGAGCTGCGGCTCGCGGAACGCGGCGGCCGGCAGGGCGGGTGCGGCCTGGAACGCGGTCCATGCGGAGGCCTCGATGTCCTCGAGAGCCTCCTCGGCGGGGTCACCGTCGATCCGTTCGGCGAGCTGCTCGAAGTACCCCTGGAGCGTGTCTCGGGCCGAGTCGGCGTCATCCGACGTGATCACGTCGGACTCAGCGAGCCGGTTCACCTCCGTCAGCGCCCAGTCGACGCCGGCCGGGATGGCCGTGATCGTGCCGTCGATGACGTCCGCGAACGGGACCAGCCACGACGCCGGGTCGGGCGTCTCGGCGTCATCGGGCACGATGAGGTGGCTTCGGCCGAGCACTTCGAGGTCGACGGTGCCGTCCTCGCCGGTCGCCAGCGCGACGAGGTTGGCGTGCGCGGCGTCCGGATCCCAGGACGTGTCCTCGGGCGCCAGCGGCAGATCGGCATCGCCGTACGCGGCGGCCTCGACCTCACCGACCTCCTCGACGAACGGGCTGCCCGACGAGTCATCGGCGATCGTGATGCCGTCATTCGGCACGTCATCGACCTGGATGGAGACGCTCCCGAGGGTGCCACGCTCGAGCAGCATGGCCGCGGCGTCGCCGTACGGCGCGCGGGTGTCGACGACGCCCGTGACGCGGAGCCGACTGTCGATGCGCTCGATGGTCCGAACCTGCCCGACGATGACCGCGTTGTCGTGCCCGGGGCCGGTCAAGATCTGCCACTCGAGCGGCCACGACTCGGCATCCTCCTCCCAGCGGACGGAGCCACCGGTGAACAGGCGACCGTCACCGGTCGGGTCGTCCTCGACCAGGGCGTCACCCTCGAACGGCGCGAAGCCGTCGTCGTCCACCGGACCGGTGAGCCGGATGCGGGTGTTGTGCAGGGCGCCGACGTTCACGAGCGCCAGCGCCCGGAAGCGGGAGCTCGAGATCGTGACGACCGTCTCGGAGATCGCCGCCGCGTCGATGCCGTCATCGTCCGAGGCCTTGGGCTCGTCGGCCGCTTGCCCGCCCAGCGGGATGTCGATGACCTCGCCGGCGAGCGCCAGCCGCACGCGGTCGAGCGTCAGCGGGCCGACGCGCTGCACGATCGCGTCGAGCGCGGCCACGTCGCTGTCGCGGTAGGCGAGCGTGATGTGCGGCTGCCACGGTTCGCGGTTCTCCGGGCAGGTCCAACCCTCGCCCTCGGCGGCGTGCACGGCCTCGAGCGCGTGGTCGTGGACCGCGGCCAGGCCGTCGCCGCCGACCTGGAGGACGTGCGCCGGCTCGTCACCGGTCGGGTTGAACACCGCGGCGCCGAACGCCTCGACGTTCAGGATGGCGGTCGACTTCGCGAGCGCGTCCAGCGCCGCGGTGAAAGCGTCACGCACCTCCGGCGGGATGTCCTCCGCGGTGCCGAGGTACGCGAGCGTGACGTGCAGGTCGTCGGCCGGCAGCCCGTCCTCGAGCGCCAGGCGCTCGGTGTCGGCGACGGACGGGACCAGCGCCAGCATGGCGCCGGTCGCGACGTCGTCGCCCGCGGCGGCGGCGATGTCCTCGTCGGCCTCGGCCTCGGCCTCGGCCTCTGGCTCGATTCCGCCGTTCGCCTCGGCCTCCTCGATGAGCGCGCGGTCGGCCTCATCGAGATCGTCGAAGGAGTCGGCAGCGTCAATGCGACGCGCAAGCGTTTCCTTGGCGTTCGCTGGCATCGACAAGATCGGTTCCCACTGGAATGCTCGTGCCGCTCGTCTGGACAGTTCAGGTGTCATGTTCGTGCACTCCCTCGTGTTACAAATAGCATCGCGCGGTTCAACACGATGACGTAAAGCTCGTCGGGATTAGTGACCGTTTGCGCTACGGTGAATCCGTCATAGCCGGCTGCCGCAGCGAACCTTCCCGGCTCCCAAAGTATGTTATCTATCAGTCTTTGTGTATTACTGTCGTACGATCCTCGAACGGCGAGCCACTCAGACTTAGCCTGCTCGCGTAAGTCCGCCAGATCGTTTACGTCTATGATTCGAGCATCAGGAGGAATCGCGATGCGGATTAGACCTTCTCCGTAAGATTCCGCAGTAGAACGTATTGTCGATGTGTAAGTACCGTTCCCATGAACACCGAGTCCCGGGTAGTGATCACCGGTCAGAAACTGGTCGACATATTCGGATGCGGGCGTCCTGCTGGTGCCATTTACGCCACGCCACACCTCACGGTATCCGTCATCAGCGACTAAGTGATCTATTTCGTCATGTGTCACCGCATGCGGTAATCGGTTGTTCAACCGCACATCGTTGATCGCTTGCAGAAACACATCGCCGCCGTCATCACGACGCGGAAGCTCATCGATTTGGCTTACCGTCTTCAATACGCGCTCAAGCGGTGACAACGCCATGAACGCTGCATCGTCATTAGCACCGGCATCTGCGTCGGCTTCTGCGCCAACCGGAACGTCGAAGTCTTCCTCGTCGTAGTCGTCGTACCCGAGCTGGCGCTCGTCGAGCCGCGGTCCGCTCGGGTTGTCGCCGTAGACGACCTTACATCGGCACTGGATGACGTTCCCGGCCGAGCCCATCGGGTCACCGGGCGCGGCGAGCTGCTCGCCGGCGACGAGGAACGTGTCCTCGAGCTGAACCGTCTGGCCATCGGCGGCAGCGTGGTCCGGCCGGGTGCGGCCATCCTGGGTGGCGAGCCAGGTCTTGTACCGCGGCTTGATGTCGGACGGGAGCGCCTTCATCCCGTCCAGGGTGCCCGCGTTGACGGCGGCGTGCACCTCCGTGCGGGCGATCCGTGCGGCACGCGACTCGCTCAGCTCCTTGCCGTCCGCCGCGAACGTGAGCCGCAGTCGGTCACGGAGCTGGCGGTAGTCCTCACCGGCGGCGTGGCCCTCGGCTAGCGTCTTGACACTGGACTCCCAGAGCGACGTGCCGATATCAGTCATGCGCGGCATCGCGCGGTCGAGGTACGAGAGCCGCAGCGCCTCAACCAGCGAGTCGGTGGCGGGCGGGCCGTATCGGGCGATCGTCTCGGCCGCGATTGTCGCGTGCATCTCCGCGAGCGCGGCGACCAGCTCGGGCGTCTCCTGCGCCCACAGGGCGATGATCGCCCGGGTGTCCGCCTCATCGATCGGCGCGGCGTCCGCGATGACGTCGCCCAGGAAGCGGTCGGCGACGCGCTCCATGGCCGCGACGACCAGCGCCTCGAACTCATCCGCCAGCCGGTCGGCGAGTCGCTGGACGGCGGAGTCGTCCGGTGCGACCGTCGTCGCAGTGTCGGTCACCGTGCTGGCCCCGTGACACGTCGGTACACGCCGACGATGATCAGCCCAACGCCCGCACCGACTGTCACCCCGCATGATGCGGCGATCAGGGTAAGGCAGAGCATCTCACGTCGGATCACCGTCATGGCTGTCGTCGTCATGCGCCCGCGTCCCGTTCGTCTTCTTCGTTGATCGTCCGCGGATCGTCGGCGCACTGCTCGCACAGACGGGTAAGAACGTCGTCCGCGGGCCGTCGTCCGCAGATGCGGCAGGTGACGGTCATGCGATCGCTCGTTCCCGCGGCGGGATGCCGGCGACGAGTCCGTAGAGGTCGTCGATCGCATGCTCTCGTTGATCCTGCAAGAGCGATCGCACGTGCCGGTCGAGCACGGTCGTCATGACGTCCGTGTCAAGACCGAACCGCCCTGCGATCTCGGGCACACGCTCCCATGCGCCGTCGAGCAGCCCGAGGGAGTTGAGCTCGTCGGGCTCAACGGCGAGCACCGTGTGGATGCTGGCCGCGCTCATCTGCTGGAGCTGCGGCCGGCCGGCACGCGGTGAACGCGAGCGCATCCGCTGGCCCGCGCGCTCGAGCGCCCGCCACACCAGTCCGTCCAGTGAGGCGATCACCTCGGGCAGTCGATCGACCTCCTCCCGCTCTGGCGGGGCGTGGGTCTCGTCCACGGGGACGTCGAGCTCCGGCTCTGGCGCGACGACCTCGTCCCCCTCGACCGCGGACGGGATGGTCGATCCGCCGGTGATGTCGATGCCGAGGATCGGCAGGATCAGCGGGGCCAGCGACGGCGCACCGCGTACGAGGCTGATGAGGAGCGCGCGTTCGGCTTCCTCCTTTGTCGGGATCGCGTCGTCGCCCCAGCCGCCCTCCCTGCGCGTGGTGTCGTCGTTGATGATGCCGGCCGCGTTCATCGCCAGCGCCGTGTCCGGTCGGTTCTGCTTGTTGCGGACGCCGCTGGCGTCGTACCAGACCGTGACGATGCCGGCGTCCGGGTGGTGCTCGCTCTCGAGGACGGGTCGCATCCACTGATCGGTGAACGCGTCGCACACGAGCGCGAGCCTCGGTTCGACGGCGAGTCGAATCGCCGACTCGTCCGTGGCCCACTGACCCCAGTGGTTGATCTCGCCCATGCCGAGGAGCACCTCGGCCGGGGTGTCGAGCCCGGTGGCGAACCGGCGGATCGTCTCCTCACGGAGCTTGACCGCGAGGGTGTCGAACTCCGACTCGAAGGTGAGCCGCTGGATGAGCCCGATCGTCTCGGGTGGCACCTCGAGGATGATCGGGATCGCCGCGGCCGCCGAGTCGGGCTGGCGGTACGCGGTCTCGGCGACGGTGATGAACTGGTCGAGCAGGTCGTCCTGCTGCGGCTCGCCGGGCCTCGTCGGGAAGCGGGTGCCGTGCGGCACGAACATGACGCCTCGGCCAGTCAGCCGAGACTTCGCGATCGCGGCCACGGCCGCGTTGAGCAGGCGCAGCTCGTCGAGCAGCACGAAGCTGGAACGGATCGGCGAGTCGGCATCGATGTGGCGCCGCGGGTGGGGCTGCCACACCCGGATCGCGAGCGGATCCTCGTCACCGTCGCCGCCGAACGACACGACGCGGTCGACGATCGTGGCCTTCTTCTGTTGGCGGTTCACCTCGCTAGTCGAGAGAAGGTGCCACTCCTCGGGGCTGGTCGGTGACTGCGCGTCCGGCTCGATGATGACCCAACCCTCACCGGCGACGACGAGGTGCGGGCCGAACTCGGCGAGGAGCTGCGACTGCCCGGCGGGGCCACCCGCGATCGACGCGACCAGCTGGGCCGCCCGGTGGTCGGGTGGGACCGGCGTGACCGTGCCGTCGTCCTGACGGATGCCGGCGAACAGCCGAGCACGCCCCATTGAGTTTCCGATCCACGTGGCGGCGAACCGCACCTCCGGCGTGTCGTCGTAGTAGCCCCACGCGATGTCCTGCCAGCTCGTGTCCGGCTGGGCCTGCTGTCGCGAGTTGGACGACGAGCCGTCGAGGCGGTGCGAGTAGCGCTGCGACGCCGCCGTGATGTCCGAGCCGGTAGCCACCTAGTCCTCCTCTCCCTGATCGAGCCAGGTGCCACCCAGCCACCACGCGAACATCGACACGGACCAGGGTAGACCGAACGCGGTCGCCCCGATCGGCCACACGAGCACCGACACCGTCCAGAGCACGGCCACCCAGAAGCCGAGGCACCACGGGCACTGGAGGCCCTCGACGATCTTCGTGTGATCACGCCGCAGTAGCCAGGCGTACAGCCAGGCGCGCGGCGTGTCGAGGATCGTGTCCTGGATGAGCAGGTTCGTGACACGTGCCGATGCCAGCGACGCGATGACGAGGCGGAACACGAGGTCGAGGTCGATGGTCATGCGGTTGCCCTCCCGGGGGGACCGCTGAAGACGGAGCGAGCGTGCGCACCGGTGGGAGCGTGAACGACGGCCGCAGGTTGCGCGACCTGGGCGAAAGCCAGGATCAGCGCGTCGGCGTCGTCGGTGGATCGGCCGATCCGCTTGCGGACCTCCTCCTTGGACTCGATCTTGATCTTGCCCGAGGAGTTGATCTCGAACCGCGGCGCGGCGAGGTCGGCGGCGGTGCGGTCGTCGATAGTCGCGAGGTTCCAGGCGCCGGCGATCGACTGCTCCCGCCCAATCTCCCACCAGAGCTCGGCCTTGCGGTTCAGGAACCGCTTGGGGTTGCGTGCGGCCTCGCCGACGTTCACGCCGTCGACCTGCACGTGACTGAGCGTCGGGTCCTCAGCGCACACCTCACGCACGCGACCGGTGACGCCCCAGCCGATCCCGATGACGTCGAGCGCGACGCGGGTGGCTCCGGTCTCGCGGATGGCGGCGATGACCTCACCGGCCAACCGCATGGGGTCATCGTGTCGGCTGCGCCAGACGCGACCGGCACGGTGTCCTCGGCGCTCGCGGATGCTGGAGTAGTCACCGCCCGCACCGACGTCCACGCCGAGCTGCACGTCGAGCGACTCGGCATCCGACTCCGGCCCCTCGTCGAGCCGCCGGCAGGCGGCGATCTTCGACGCGGGCACGACGCCGTCCTCGCGGTCGGCGGTGAACTCGCCCAGGACCTTCGAGCGGTAGATGGCCGTGTCCTCGCCCCAGTTCTTGCGGGCGTCGGCGACCCACTGCGGGCCGACGAGCTGGGACCGCAACGACCGCGGCAGCTTGCGACCCTCGGCGGTGAAGTTCGGCGAGCTGAAGACCGAGATCGTGAGGACGTTCCAGCCCGAGTTCGGTTCGCACACCTCGGCGAACTTGGAGTCCGGGTCGTCGGGGTTGCCGATCGCGATGACACGACAGTCCTCGCCGGTGATCAGCGAGTCGACCGCGTCCCAGAGCTGCGGCGGCACACCGCACGCCTCGTCGATCACGACCAGGACGTACCGCGCGTGGATGCCCTGGAACGCGGACTCGTCGTAGTCGGACGGCTTGCGACCGAAGGCGACCAGCTCGGCACCGATGTGCCACTCGGTCTGGTTCACACGACCGCGGAGCTTGCCCTTCCGGTGCGCCTGCCCGACGTACCGCCAGATGATCGCGCGGACCTGGGCGAAGGTGGGCGCCGTGCTGACGACGAACGCCTCACCGGGTGGGTGGTTCTCCAGCCACTCGGCGATGATGCGGGCGGCGATGTGCGACTTGCCGACGCCGTGGCACGACTTGACCGCCGTGCGCCGGTGCTCGTACACCGACCGCATGATCGTCCGCTGGGTGGACCACAGGACCTCGCCCAGGCGCTCCTCCACCCACCGGTCGGGCTCGGGAGTCGCCGGCGGGTACACGCGGTCGAGGACCAGGGAGGCGAAGCTCACGGGTCGACCTCGGTGCCCTCGTACTCGGACGTGTCGAACTCGACCTCGTCCGCGTGCTCGTCCTCGAGCTCACGAGGCGCTGGCTCGCCGTCGAGGACCACCGCCCACGTCTCGATCGCCAGCCGCACCCGCTCGTCCTCGAAGCTGAACCCGAGGTCGGCCAGCACGCCGCGGATGAACGTGCTGACGAGCGCCGCCCGGTTCTCGTCGAGCTGGAGCCGGCGCTCCTCGAAGCCGATCTTGACGAGGTTGGACAGGAACTTCTCGACGCGGTCAAGCGCACGCTCGTACAGGGTCACGCGCGCGTCGAGGTGCTCGGCGCCCTTGTCGTCCGTGAACCGGTACTGGTCCTTGAGCTGCGCGACGACATCGGCGAAGTGCTTCTTGAGGGCGACCGCCTCGGCGGCCGTCTTCTCCAGCTCGTCGATGGGGTTGCCGATCGGCTGGACCTCGACGTCGGCGAGCGACGCCATCGCCTCGGCCTCGGCCAGCCGACGTGCGTGCCCCTGGCGCGCTCGCATGGGCGAACCGCCGTGCGCCGAGCAGAGGTGCATGCCACGGAGCGGCGGCTTGCGGCAGGGCGTGCGGTAGTGCCGGCGGTGCCCGGCGCACGACGGGTTCCCGTTCACCGTGGTGTGCTGGAGGTTGCACGTCTCGCACACCGGCACGCCGTCGACCCAGGGGTAATCCTCGGGCGGTCGAGGCGGGGTGATCAGCGTACCCGTGACGGAGTACCGCTCCTCGGAGACGCAGTCGTACTCGGGCGCCGGACCGAGCTCATCGTACCGGCGCTCGATGCGCTCGGCCGCAAGCTGCCGGGCCTCGTCGACCGACAGCGGCGGAGGCGGCGAAGGCGACGTGCTATCGGTCACAGCCCGCTCACTCCGTCGGACTTGCGGCATGCGGCGAGGAACTTCCCCGGGTCGGTGCGCGACAGCCGGGCGAGCCGCTGGTAGCGATCCGCGGCGGCGACCACATCCGCCGCGGCGTCGTCCACCTCCTGCTGTGCGTCCGCCACGGCCTGTCGCACCGCGGGCGCCGTCGCGATCAGCTCGCCCAGGGCGGCCTGATCGTTCTGCGCATCCGCGATCAGGCCGACGAGGTAGGCGTCGTCACGGGCGGTTCGCGCCGCGTCACGCGCGGCCGTCGCCAGCGTCAGGCGAGCGCTGGCCTGGTCGATCGGGGCGCGGTACTCGCGACCGCACGCGGCGATCTCGTCCGAGCGCTTCTGCGCGTCGATGCCGGCCGACGTCCGTACGGACACCCAGAGGCCGACCGCCGACACGCCCAGGAGGAGCGTGGTGGTCAGCACGGTGACGATCACCAGGTGCTGGAGCGACAGCACGGGCGCTCGGTTCTTGATGATCTCGACGATTCGGTTGGTCACGCGCGCACCGCCAGGTTGATGGCCAGCATGATGCTGGCGACGACGACCGAGACCAGGATCCCGGTGAAGATCTGCCGGAGGGTGTCCACCGACGACACGAGCTTGTCGATCTTGGCGTCGGTGGAGTCCGCGTCCCCCTCCAACAGCGTGATCCTCGTGTCCACGGTGAAGCCCTCCCGCTGCTGTGCTCGCCCGGCCACCCTGCATCACGCTCCGGAGGGAACGATTGGGATCCCGGCCAGGATGTCGTCCCCGACCTGCTGGACGCCCTCGGGTCCGTACGGGAGGACCTGGCCGTTCCAGATCATCCCGTTGAGCGCGGTCTGATCGCGCACGTGCCAGCGGCCGAGCTGGCCGACGATCCACACCCGGCCGTCCGGGCCGCGCAGCGCACGGCCCTTCTCGGCCTTCGAGGCCAGCGCGGTCTTGAGGTCGGCGACCTCCTTCGTGAGAGCGGCGAACGCGGCTCGGGCCTCGGCA
>WBZU01002912.1_pt1 | contig 11522 bp, 10 predicted proteins | sample 5204311 | NCBI WGS metagenome assembly WBZU01 (sample SAMN12344359, study PRJNA552823) | activated sludge metagenome | biome: Activated sludge suspended growth; feature: Nitrification reactor; material: Wastewater; isolation source: activated sludge from nitrification reactor of wastewater... | reverse complement strand
GTCAGACGGCAACTCCTGCACCCGAACCGATCATCGATATCCATCAGCACACGGACTATCATGATCGGAGCAATGCCCACATGCTGCTGCACCAGCGGGCGATGGGCATTACCACAACGGTCTTGCTGCCGGCGGGCACCTACATTGCGACCCCGTCCACTCATGAAGGCAAGTCGAACGGCCTCGCCGCCGGCTGCACCGGTTACACGGTCTGCGCGGACTTCGCTCGATCGCATCCGAAGGAGTTCTTCACCGCAGCCAACGAGATCACTGATCGAGACGATGCGCCCGCCGTGATCGAAGCCCAATTGAAAGCCGGAGCGGTGATGATCGGGGAGCAAAAATTTGCCGTGGAGTGCGACTCCCCCGCCAGTCAGCGGCTCTACACGCTGGCCGCTGAATACGGCGTGCCGATACTCATGCATTTCCAGCTTACGACCTACAATTTCGGCTTCGATCGGCTGCATCAAATGCTCCAGAAATACCCACGAACAAACTTCATCGGACACGCGCAGACCGTGTGGGGAAACATCGACAAGGCCTACGACTGGAAGAACAACTACCCGAAAGGCAAGGTCACTCCAGGAGGCCTGACCGACCGCTACCTCTCGGATTACCCGAACTTCTTTGCCGACATGTCCGCCGGTTCTGGCCTGAATGCACTGGAACGTGACGAAGAACACACGCGCTGGTTCCTGGCAAAGCATCAGGACAAGATCCTCTACGGCTCGGACTGTGCCGACCATCTGGGTCGAGGCCCTGGCTGTCAGGGCGCGCAGACCCTCGCAATGATTCGCAAATGCGCCCCGGACAAGGCCGCCGAGAGAAAGATTCTCTTCGAGAACGCAAAGCGGGTGCTGCGTCTGCCCGTGTAGTCGCAATCGCAGTTTTCAACATCTCGTGTGATGCCCCACATACGGCGTCAGACCGAAGAACCGCCCTCGTTGCGCCAGCGATGGCAGATCAAAATCAAAGCCCTCGGTTTTGACAAGATTGCAGCCGTTACTACCATCGCGCCCCTCCATTTTCCTCTCCACAGATGAACCCCGAAAAGCACACCTTCCAGGCCGAAGTCCAGCAGTTGCTGGATATCGTCATTCACAGTCTCTACACCGACCGCGAAATCTTCGTGCGGGAACTCGTATCCAACGCCGCGGACTCGCTCGAGAAACTGCGTCACACGCAGCTCACGGAGAAGAACATCTTCGAGCACGAACTGCCACTGGAGATCAGCATCACCACGGATGACACAGCAAACACGCTGACCATCGTGGATCACGGCATCGGCATGACGCATGATGAGCTGGTTCAGAACCTGGGCACGATCGCGCATTCCGGATCCAAGGCGTTCATGAATGCGCTCAAAGCGTCCGGGAAAAATGGGACGCAGCTCATCGGCCAGTTCGGCGTCGGCTTCTACAGTGCGTTCATGGTGGCAAAGGAAGTTCAAGTCTACACGCATTCGTGGCGCAGTGACGGCGCACACCTGTGCTGGACCAGCGACGGCACCACGAGCTACACGATCGATGAAGCCCCAGGTCAGCGTCGCGGCTGCAAGATCGTGGTGCACCTGAAGGACGATGCCAGGGACTTCGCAAAGCCCGCCATCATCAAGCGCATCATCGGCCAGTATTCGAACTTCGTCGGCTTCCCCATTCTCGTGAATGGCGAGCGCGTGAACAACGTCGAGGCAATCTGGCTGAAGCCGAAGAGCGAAGTCACTGACGACCAGTATCGGGAGTTCTACCGCTTCACCGCCAAAGCCTTCGATGATCCGCGTTACACCTTCCATTTCAGCGCGGATGCGCCCCTGGCGATCAACGCACTCGTGTTCGTTCCCACCGACAACCACGAACTCTACGGCATGGGGCAGCTGGAGCCGGGTGTGTCCTTGTATTGCAAGAAAGTGCTCATCGACGCCAGCCCGCCGCGTCTGCTGCCGGAGTGGCTGCGCTTCCTGCGCGGCGTAATCGACAGCGAAGATCTGCCCTTAAACATAAGCCGCGAATCCATGCAGGACAGCGCGCTGGTGCGGAAGCTCGGCAACGTCGTCACCACGCGATTCCTGAAGTTCCTCGACAAGGAGGCGGCGGAGAATCCGGAGAAGTTCCAGGAATTCTACGGCAAGTTCTCACGCTTCATCAAAGAGGGCATCGCCACCGATCACGGCAACCGCGAGGCCGTGGCCAAGCTGATGCGCTTTGAGTCCAGCTTCACCGAACCGGGAAAATCCACCACGTTCGCCGAGTATGTGAGCCGCATGAAGGACGGACAGAAAGCGATCTATTACCAGATCGCGCCGTCACGCAGCGCCATCGAGAGCGGTCCGTATCTGGAAGCGTTCAAGGCCCGCGGCTTTGAGGTCATCTACCTTTTCGAGCAAATCGACGATTACGTCGTGAACAGCATGCGGGAGTTCGACAAGAAACCCCTGCTCAGCATCACCAGCGATGAGGTGGAACTGGAGGACACCGCCATCGAGGGTGAGGCGCTGAGTGACCAGGATGCCACCAAGCTTTGCAGCTGGCTCAAAGAATCCCTCGGCACACGCGTCGCCAGCGTGCGCACCGGCAAGCGGCTGGTCAGCAGCCCGGCAGTCGCGCTTCTGCCAGAAGGCGAAGTCAGTCCGCAGATGCGCCAGATGATGCGTGCGCTGAAGCGCGACACCGGCATGGAAACCGCCGAGGTCGTGCTGGAGATCAATCCGCGCAGCGCGCTGATCAAAGACCTGTCAAAACTCACGGCATCCAACACGGAGACTGCCCAGCTCATCTCAGGACAGCTTCTGGACAACGCGTTGCTCGCGGCCGGCCTCGTGGATGACCCGCAAACGCTCATCGCCCGCAGCCAGAAACTCATGGAGGCGCTCGCCGCGAAGGGATGACCGGAAGCGCGCGCTGAAGCCTCCCGGCCTACGCGCGTTCGGCGAGATCGAACACCACACGCTCGGTCTCCCTGGCTTTCTCCAGCAAGTCACCGCGAGCACCAGGCCGCAGCACCAGCGTGCCGCGGTCACGCATGTGCACGGCTTCGATCACACTCGCGTCCGTCATGGAACGCAGCGCCCCCAGCAGGATCACGTGGGTGACGCGATCGTTCAAGCTGACGGCCTGCGCATACCACGCGTCGAGCGCCGCGGCATCACGCACGGCCACAAAACGAACCGTGCGCTGGCGCGATTGCCCGGTGTTGGCGTGCGCCACGCCCAGCATGACGGAGAGCGAACTGGGCATCAGCAGGTCCTCTGTGACGGACGCTGCCGGCGCAAACGCGGCGAGCACCAGCACCACATCATTGGGTTTCTGCGTGCCAGTGAGTTCCGCTTCGATCGCGAGGGTCTCATTCGTCACCTTGTCCTGAACGATGCGCAGATTGTAGCCCATGTTCTCCGGCCCAAGCGTCGATTCAACGTAGGCGGACACATTGCGCAGATTCTGGGCAGCCGCGCCTCGCAGGATTTGTTCGTGCTTCTGCAAGCCCGCCAGATCAAGCTCGTGGCGCAACGCCATCGCATAGCGCGCACTGCGGGCGACCTTCTTCTCTTCCTTCTTGAAGTAGATGACGAACGACAATGCTCCGAGCACGATGGTGCCAAAGGGCAAAACAATCAGAGCCGCCCGAATGATGCGTCCGGCAGTGGAGGATGGTGAAGTGCTCATGCTTTGAGGGCCTCCAGCACATACGACGCGGCGCGGGCATAGGCGCCGCCTTCTCCGAGCATTTCCACCGCAGCTGCCAGATCGCGCTGCACGGCTGCGCGCTGCTCCGCAGAACCCAGCCATGCCAGCAAGGTATCCGCGATCCGGCGCGGGCTGCACCGGTGCTGAATCAGCTCCGGCACGATCTCGCGCCCGGCCAGGATGTTCATGATGCCGAGATGCTTCACGTGCACGAGCGCCTTGCCGATGACATAGGTCAGCCACGACACGCGATACACCAAGGCGTATGGCAGCCCAAAGCAGGCGGCTTCCAGCGTCGCAGTGCCGGAAGCCACGGCGCCGACCTGGGCGCGTTGCATGAGATCGTAAACCGTGCCGGTTTCGATCCATCGTTTAGCTTCCGGAGCACCGGCTGCGTCGGCGATTTCACGCATCGTGCCCGCCAGAACTTCACTGGCAGCGCTCACGGCAAAACGGGCATCAGGCACGCGTTCCTTGATGAGCCTGGCAGCGGCGATCATCACAGGGAAAAGGCGGCGCACCTCGTGCTCGCGACTGCCCGGAAACCAGCCAATGAGGCCGGGCTCGCGCTGCCAGGGACGTTGCAGCGTTTTGATGCGATCCACCATGGGATGCCCGGCGAACTCCGTGCGCAGGCCGCTGGCTTCATACATCGGCTTCTCAAACGGAAAGATGCAGATCATCAAATCGAGCGTGCGCGCCATCTGCTTGATGCGTCCACGCTTCCACGCCCACACCTGCGGGCTGATGTAATAGAGCACGCGGGTTTGCAGCCCGCGTTCGCGTATCGCCTTCGCCAGCCGCAGATTGAACCCAGGGTAATCCACGAGGATGACGGCGTCCGGCTTCTCCGTCTCGATGGCTTCCAGGCACGCGCTCATGCGTTGCTTGAAGAAGCCGTAGCGTTGCAACACATCGGTCAGACCAACCACCGCTGCGTTTGCCACCCAGTCATCGATCTGCGCGCCGGGCACGGCTTTCATCTGCGGGCCGCCGAGACCGAGGAATTTCGCCCCAGGCATTTGCCGGACGATCTCCAGCATCACACCCGCACCGTGTGTGTCGCCGCTGAGTTCGCCCGCGATGATGAAGAAGCGTTTCAAGATGTCCGCAAATCAAGGTTTGGCCGCACGGTCGATTTGCTCCGTGATCATCAGTGCGATCCGCAATGCCTCCGTGCCTTCCTGACCGGATACGACGGGGCGCTTGCCCTGCCGCGCGCAGTCAACGAACGCGGCCAGCTCGCATTTCAATGGCTCGTCCTTTTCCACCTGCACTTCTTCACGCTCGATGCTCATGCCTTGCTTCCGGTAGATCCAGCCGCTTTGCTCCTGGTAGTCGAGGGACAGATAGCAGTCGCTTTGGAATACGCGGATTTTGCGCAGCTTCTCCGGGCTTACACGGCTCGCGGTGAGATTGGCGATGCAGCCATTGGCAAACTTCAGCCTGGCGTTCGCGATGTCCTCCCGGCGCGTGAGCACCGGGATGCCAACGGAGTCCACGTCCGCCAGCGGTGATTTCACCAAGTGCAGCACGATCTCGATGTCGTGAATCATCAGATCGAGCACGACACCAATGTCGATGCTGCGATTGGGGAAAGGCGACAGGCGGTGCACTTCGATGAAGCGCGGATTGCTCATGCGCTCCTCGAGCTGCCTCATGACTGGATTGAATCGCTCGATGTGTCCCACCTGCAGGATGACACCGCGCTCTTCCGCGGTGCGCACCAGCCACTGCGCCTCGTCCACCGAATCGGAGATCGGCTTCTCCACCAGGACATGCCTGCCCGCCTCAATCAGCGGACCAGCCACCGTCTTGTGATGCACGGTGGGCACCGCGACGCTGGCCGCATCCACGCAGGCGACGAACTCACTCAAATCACTCACCGCGCGGGTGTTGAACTGGGCGGCCAGCTCCTGCGCACGCGCCTGATCCACGTCATAGATGGCGGCGAACTCGATGGCACCGTTGCTGGCGGCGGCGATCTCCGCCATGACGCGCGCATGGTTCCGGCCGATCGCGCCGACTCCGGCCACGCCTGTTTGAAATGCTTTGCTCATGAGCCACGCATGCTGCCGACGCGGGAGGGCAAGTCAATCAGCCGGTGCGTCCTTGCGCGGGCAGCCCTTTGCGCTTGCGCCGCCGCCCATGGCCCGCCATAGAACGCGCCCATTTTATATGAGCCGCACCTTCAAGATCGCAGTGTTGCCGGGCGATGGCATTGGCCCGGAAGTCATGCAGCAAGCCCTTGCTGTTTTGGATGCCGTCAGCCGCAAGGCGGGTGTCACCTTCGCATTCAATCATCAGCTTGTCGGAGGCGCGGCCATCGATGCGACGGGCAAGGCGCTGCCAGCAGAGACCGTGAGCGCCTGCGAGCAAAGCGATGCAATCCTGTTCGGTTCCGTCGGGGGGCCGAAGTGGGAGAAACTGCCACCGAATGAGCAGCCCGAGCGCGGCGCCCTGCTGCCGCTGCGCAAACACTTCGGGCTCTTTGCCAATCTACGCCCGGGCATCTGCTATGCATCCCTAACGGCATCATCGCCCGTGCGGCCGGATCTTGTCGAAGGTGGATTCGACGTGCTGTGCGTGCGCGAGCTGACCGGCGGGCTCTACTTTGGCCAGCCCAAATCACGCACGACTCTGGCGGATGGAGACATCGAGGTCATCGACACGATGGTGTATAAGAAAAGTGAGATCGAGCGCATCGCACACGTCGCATTCAAGGCAGCGATGCAGCGGCGCAAGCACGTCACGAGCGTGGACAAAGCCAACGTGCTGACGAACTCCGTGCTCTGGCGCGAAACCATGATCGAAGTGGCCAGGCAGTATCCGGAAGTCACGCTCGCGCACCTCTACGTGGACAACGCGGCGATGCAGCTGATCAAAGCCCCGCGCAGCTTCGATGTGCTCGTGACAGAAAACTTGTTTGGCGACATTTTGAGCGATGAAATGGCCATGATCGCCGGCTCGCTGGGCATGCTGGCCAGCGCCAGCCTCGGCAAGCCGAAGGGCGACGGACTGTTCTTCGGACTGTTCGAGCCGAGCGGCGGCACCGCGCCTGACATCGCAGGGATGGGAATCGCGAATCCGATCGCACAAATTCTGTCCGCGGCATTGATGCTGCGCTTCGCGCTGGGCATGAATGCCGAAGCCAATGCCATCGAAGATGCCGTGCGCCAGACCATCGAGTCCGGGCTGCGCACCGGCGATATTTTCACCGGCGTGGCGGGCACTCGAAAAGTAAACACAGCCGAGATGGGCGCGGCCATCGTATCCCGATTGTAACCCAATGGACGCCGCCTCCACAACGAACTGGCAAAGCATCGCCGCGATCGTCATTGTGGCGGTGACGCTTGCAGTTGTGATCGCCAGGGCACGCCGTCGCGGCGGCTGCGGCAGTTCCTGCAGCTGTGCGATGAAGCCGAAGCCGCAAGCGCCGAAGCACTGAAGTTCGGAGGTTCGTGGGTTGATCGGTCCGCTGGTCTGCCGTATGCACCCGACGCTTCATGACGACAGCGAACAAGATTTCCATCTTCCGCATCCTGCTCGTTCCGGTGCTCATCGGTTTCGCGATCTATTATGGTCAAAGCGTGGCAGACGGCGCTCCGGACGACCGCTGGCGCGTGGCTACGATCGTGATCTTTGGCCTGGCTTCGCTCAGCGATGCCCTCGATGGGTGGATCGCGCGACGGTTCGCACAGCAGACCCGCCTGGGCACCATCTTGGACCCGCTCGCAGACAAGCTGCTCATGGCCTCGGCGATTCTGGTGCTGAGCTTCACAGCGTGGCCTCAACGATTTCCTCTTTGGTTCCCGATCATCATCCTGTCACGCGACGTGCTCAGCACCATCGGTGCCATCCTCGTGCATCACGTGACCGGCCAGTGCACGATCAAGCCCCACTGGACGGGAAAGGTGGCCACTGTCTGCCAGATGGCTGCCTTGCTCTGGGTTATGCTGGACATCCGCACGCCGCCAGCGATCTGGAGCGCGGCGGCGGCCGCATTTTTTACCTTTGCCTCTGGCATGGTCTATATCAAAGACGGCATCAGACAGTTGCAAGCCCATCCCCATGCGTAAAACCGTAGCCATCGTCGGCCGTCCCAATGTCGGCAAATCCGCCTTGTTCAACCGGCTGGCCGGCAAGAACATCTCCATCGTTCATGACCGTCCCGGGGTCACGCGCGATCGCATCACAGCGGAATGCCGCCGGGGGCCGGAGGTGTTTGACATCATGGACACCGGAGGCATCGGGGCAAACACGGATGACGAACTCACGGCGCAGGTGCAGGTCGAGGCATCGATCGCGCTGGATGTGGCCGACCTGCTTCTATTCGTTGTGGATGTGAAGGAGGGCCTGACACCGATCGATCTCGATCTGGCAAGGCAGATGCGCAAAGTGGCAAAGCCGGTGATCCTGGTATGCAACAAGGCAGATTCCGAAAAGCGCCGGGCGCATGCACCTGAGTTCGCGCGGATGGGATTCCAGCACGTGGTGGAAGTGAGTGCGGCGCACGGCCTGGGCATTCCCGATCTCATGGTCGCGATCACCACCGCGCTGGATTTGCGCGCCCCCGTCGCCGAAAGCGAGGGCGATCATCCCGACCAGGACGAATCGCCCAAGAGCAAAAAGCGACGCCCGCCGCGCGATATGAAGGCGTTGCCGCTGAAGCTGGCCATCGTCGGCAGGCCTAATGCCGGCAAATCATCCTTCGTGAATGCCGTGCTTGGAAAGAACCGCGCGATCGTGAGTCCGCTCGCCGGCACCACGCGCGACTCACTCGACATCCACTGCGAGTATCGCGGGCGCGAATACGTCCTCATCGACACGGCAGGCATTCGCCGCCAGGCGAAGGTGCACGACTATGTCGAGAATTTCAGCGTGCAGCGCGCGCTGCACAGCATCGAGCGCGCAGATATCTGTGTCTTGATGATCGATTCCAATGAAGGCATCCGCGCGCAGGATCGGAAGATCGCGCAGCTCATTCTGGAAGCGCACAAGCCCTGCATCATCGTGATGAACAAATACGATCTCTGGGCGCCCAAACTGGAGGATCGGATGGAGCGGCTGCGCGAGCATGTGAAGCGGGAGCTGTTCTTCCTGCACTTCGCTCCGTATGTAATGACCAGCGCCAACACGGGCACTGGCGTGGATCGCGTCTTCAAAGCGATCGAACGTGTTCGCGATGGCGCGCAAAAGCGCATCGGCACCGGTGTGCTCAACCGCATCCTGCACCACGCGGTGGAGAACTCACCCGGCCCGCTGGGCGCAGGGCCGAAGATCTTCAAGCTGCTCTACGCCACGCAAGTTAACGATACCTCCGATCGTGCCGTGCCAGTGCCGCACTTTGTGCTGTTCGCCAACCGCGTGCACCGCATGCAGGACAGCTACCTGCGCTTCCTGGAAGGCAGAATACGCGAAGAATTCCCCGGCGAGGGACTGCCGTTCTTCATCAAGATCAAGGCCAAAACGACCAAGGGCGAGTTCAAGGAGTAGCGGCGTGGTTCACGCCACCAGCACGTCCTCCACGGCACCGCGCAGCATCGTGCGCCAGAGATCGAGTCTCTGATTGACGGCTTCGGCAGAGCGGCGGTCACGCAGGGTGGTTGCATCCAGCAGCGCCAGCAGATGCGCGGCCGGGCCCTGCCCGGCGAGATTGCTGCGCAAGTCACGCAGCAGCACGGGCTGCACCTCCTGCTCCGGAGTTGCCGCCGCATTGAATACCACCACAACATGGGCCGCACGTGTCCTCCAGTCGCGGGCAAAGGACTCTTCATCGTCGGGCACGGCCTGGTATTGCAGCAGCGCGAGCGCGCCAAACCGCTCGCGCAGAGCTTCGGCCCAGCGGTCGCGCGGCTCTTCTCCCGCACGCCAGCCGTGCATGAGCACATCCACTTCCAGGCCCGTGCCACTGACTGCGGATCGCTGGCGGGCTTCCAGCATGGGCCAGTTCATCGAGTCCCACTCGCGGCGCACGCGTTGGTCTCCACGCCATACCGCGAGACACGTCAATGCCAGGCGCGGCGCCAGCACCAACAACGCCAGCGTGCCTGCAAACAGATGTATCCACGGCAGAGCATCTGCCGGCTGGGGATCAGGCTGGCCCGGGCCGATGCGCATCGTCGCCATCTGCTCCACCGGCACACGCACGCCGAACATGACTGACGCAGGCTTGTAGAGCGCCGATACGAACCGCTCTGCGTGCTCGCGACTCAGCAGTGTGCTCTCCCACACAGCACGATACTCGCGAGACCAGCCTTTGGCATACATGCCCGTGATCGTCCCAAGGGCGAAAAGTGCAGCTCCCAGATGCAGCCACGCCCGGGCACGCGCAGCAGCACGCGCCGAGAGACACGGGGAGGCGAGAGCGTGAAAGCGTCGGCCCGCGCGCGAAACATCATCATCGTCCGATCGGCGGGCAGGCAGCAGGTGATTCACGATCCATGCCGGCAGACCATGATGGGTCGCTGATGCCCGCCATTCCATAATCAGGCTGAGCGCGATGATCGCGATGTTCCAAAGCAGCAGCCCCATGAACGGTGCGGCGATCACATTGATCATGCGATCGTGCCCGAGTTCGGTCAGCGCATAGCCTGCCGCGAACGCGATGCACCAGCCGGTCGCTGCCAGCACTCCCGGCGATCTGGGCCGCAGTTCCTCAAAGATTTCCCACACGCGCGATCCGGGCACACCAGCGTGCAGGCGCAGCCAGTCCGCGCGGCTGGCATGGAACTCACCACCGCTTTGCATTGCGTGCCGGGTGGCTTCTTCACGCTGGGACTCCTGGAGGAGAATGCGTTGCTCGTCCGCTTCTTCCACGGCGCGCCAGCGCAGCACTTGCAATCGGGTTTCCCAGTCCATGATGAGAGCGCGAGGCGGATCAGCCGTTCCGGAAACGCACGTCTTTGATTTTCGTGCGGGAGAGTTTCGCATTGATCTTCTGCAGGATGCCGGATTTCTCCATCATGAGGGCATGATGCGCGCTGGGCTGCGATACGCGCACGGTGAGAATGCCTTTCTGCACGGACTCCGGCATGGTGTGACGCGCGATAAACTCACCCACGGCTGATTTCCAGGCGGCCAGCACTTCCTCCAGCATGGCCCGCTCTTCCAGGCCGAGATCCTTCACCACCGCGGAGAGCACATCCGCCAGCGCGCGTGCTTTGAGATCGATCAAGGGACCCGTCGGCGCGCCATACCACTGTGCCAGCATGGAGTGGCGCAGACGCTGGGCGGGCGAGGCTTTGCGTGGATTCATGGTGCGGACGGATCAGGACGCACCGAAGCTCGCCGTTCCCGACTAGATCGCAATGGTTGATTGCGTTCAGGAGGGGATTCCATTTCTCCATGACCACTCCAGCCGCACCTTTTCCGCCCCGCAAAGCAACCGCTTTGGGTCGTCACCCGCTTCAGCTCCTCGTGGCGGTGCTGATGCTGGCTGTCGCGTCCGCCGCCTGGGCGCTGCCGAACGTGGTGATCATCTTCATTGATGACATGGGCTATGCCGACATCGGCCCGTTTGGAGCCAAGGGTTACGCGACGCCGCACCTGGATCAGATGGCGAAGGACGGCACGAAGTTCACGAACTTCCACGTCGCGCAGCCTGTGTGCTCCGCATCACGCACAGCGATGCTGACGGGCTGCTATCCGAACCGCGTGGGCATCCATGGCGCGCTCGGCCCGAGCGCCAAACACGGGATTGCCGACACGGAGATGACGCTCGCGCAGCTGGTGAAGCAGCTCCATCGCGATCGTGCCCTGGCCGGCGATCACGTCGATGTCGTCGTAGGGATGGATGAACGTCGCCCGCCGCCGCCGCACGGCCCGCATCGCCTCGCCGTA
>WBZU01002911.1_pt1 | contig 11523 bp, 9 predicted proteins | sample 5204311 | NCBI WGS metagenome assembly WBZU01 (sample SAMN12344359, study PRJNA552823) | activated sludge metagenome | biome: Activated sludge suspended growth; feature: Nitrification reactor; material: Wastewater; isolation source: activated sludge from nitrification reactor of wastewater treatment... | reverse complement strand
GCTGCCAGCTGACCATCGAGCCGGGCCCGACGCCACGGGCCTGCAGCGCAGCGGCCACCTCGCGGGCCGCGCCGGCGAACTGGGCTCTGGTCAGTGTGCGACCGCGGTCGTCGGCCAGGACGATCACGTCGCCGGCTCGTGCCGCGGCCCCTTCGACCAGCGACCACCACTGGCCGGGCGAGGGCTCGCCGGGGGCCACCTGCGGCTCGCCCGATCCGCCCATCCCCGCCTCACCCATCCGGCCAGACTACTGAGGCGGTTGCTCGCCAGGCTGGCCGGGATACCCTGCCAGGCGTGACCGCGACGTCGGGCGTCGACGCCCTCGACCAGAAGCTGCCCATCAAGATGCTGAACGACCGGCTGCTGGTCCGCATCCCCGACAAGGACGGCGAGCGCCGCTCCTCGGGTGGCATCCTGATCCCGGCGACGGCGCAGATCTCCAAGCGGCTGGTGTGGGCCGAAGTGGTCGCCCTCGGCCAGAACGTGCGCAGCGCCGAGGTGGGTGACCGGGTGCTGTTCAGCCCGGAGGACCGCTACGAGGTGGAGGTAGGCGGCTCGGACTACATCATGTTGCGCGAGCGTGACATCCACGCCGTGGCGGCGACACGCATCGAGGCCAGCACCGGGCTGTACCTGTGAAGATCGCCGCCACCGACGAGCAGCTCGCCGGGTTGCGGTTCGGCCCCGACGGACTGATCCCGGCCATCGCCCAGGACGCCTCGACGAACGAGGTGTTGATGATGGCCTGGATGTCCCCCGAGACACTGCGGATGACCCTCGACGAGGGCCGGATGGTCTACTGGAGCCGTAGCCGTCAGGAGGTGTGGCGCAAGGGCGACACCAGCGGAGACCATCAGCTGGTGCGTGACGCGTTCTACGACTGTGACGCCGACGTGCTGCTGTTCAGGGTCGACCAGCACGGTGGCGGGGCCTGCCACACAGGCGAGTACTCCTGCTTCTTTCGCCGCTTCGGCGCGCCCCGCTGACGCATGTCGAGCGACCTCCCGCTCCACCCGCCATTCGAGGAGTTCGCCGCGCTTGGCCAGCAGTACACCGTGGTGCCCGTGTGGACCGAGTTGCTGGCCGACGTGGAGACGCCGGTCGGCGCGTTCACCAAGCTGGTGGGGGAGGGCGAGGGGTTCCTGCTGGAGTCCGTCGAACACGGCGAGCGCTGGGCGAGGTTCAGCTTCGTCGGCCGGGCCCCCTCGGCGCAGCTGGAGCTTCGCGACGGCGTGGTCGAGCTGTCGGGCATCCTGCCGGAGGACACCCCGACGACGCAGGGCATCCTGGCCGCGATCGAGCACGTGCTCACTGCCTACCGCGCCCCGGTGATCCCCGACCTGCCCCCGTTGCAGGGTGGGCTGATGGGCTACCTCGGATACGACGTGGTGCGCGAGATCGAGCATCTCCCCAACGCCGCCCCCGACCCCCGAGATCTTCCGGACGCGGTGATGACCGTCATCGGTTCGCTGGCCGCCTTCGACCACTGGCGTCAGCGCGTCTACCTCATCGAGAGCGTGCCCACCCTCGGTCTGGATCGGAACGGGCTGCGTGCGGCCTACGACGCCGCCGGGCAGCGTGTGGATGCTGCCGTTGCCGATCTGGCCCGCCCGCTGGCGTACACGCCCGTCAGCCCCCCATCGAGCGACGACGAGTTGCCGACGCTGCCCAGTTCCATGGCCGACGGGGCCTTCCACCGTGCGGTGGAGGTGGCCAAGGAGCACATCCTCGCCGGTGACATCTTTCAGGTGGTGCTCTCGCAGCGCTACGACACGACCCTCGACGCCGACCCGTTCGACGTGTACCGGGTCCTGCGCCAGGTGAACCCCAGCCCGTACATGTACTTCCTGCGCCACCCGGACATCACCATCGTCGGTAGCTCACCCGAGCCGATGGTCCAGGTGGTCGGCCGGACCGTGATCAGCCGGCCCATCGCCGGGACGCGCCAGCGTGGCCGCACCGACGAGCAGGATCGCCGGCTGGCCGGTGAGCTGCGCGAGAACCCCAAGGAGGTCGCCGAGCACGTGATGCTCGTCGACCTGGCGCGCAACGACGTGGGCCGCGTCGCCCGCTTCGGCTCGGTCCACGTGGACGAGCTGATGACGCTGGAGCGCTACAGCCACGTGATGCACCTCACCTCGCAGGTGAGCGGCGAACTGGTCGAGGGTCTGACACCCATCGACGTGTTGCGGGCCACGCTGCCAGCCGGCACGGTGAGTGGGGCGCCCAAGGTGCGGGCGATGGAGATCATCGACGAACTGGAGCCGGTCAAGCGCGGCGCGTACGCGGGTGTGGTGGGCTACGTCGACTTCAGCGGCAACCTCGACACCGCCATCGCCATCAGGACGATGTTCGTCGGGCGACACGGCGCCTCGTTCCAGGCCGGCGCCGGGATCGTCGCCGACTCCGATCCGGCCGAGGAGGATCTCGAGTGTCGCAACAAGGCGGCCGGACTGCTGGCCGCGTTGCCAGCGGCACGGCGGATGACGGCGGCGCGCTGGGCCGCCGGGACCAACGCCTGACCCGGCTAGCGGAAGATCCCCACCAGCAGCAGGATCGTGCCGAAGGCCCCGATGGCCAGGGTGCCGAGCAGGGCGATGGCCAGCAACCCGGGCACCGAGGTGATGGCCCGGACGCCGGCGAACAGCGCGGGTAGCTCACCACGGCGCTCGTTCAGCAGCGTGCGCAGCTCACCGAACGACTTGGCGTGTTGGGCCAGCGGCCGGCCACTGTCGTGGTCGATCAGCGGACCGGCGGCTGTGCGGCTGGTGCGGATGAGCTGGGCGATGTCGGTCATCAGCCGGGGTGCGGCCTTGGCGGTGGCCGCGACCAGCCACCGGGCGATCAACGCGGCGATCACCGGGATCAGGCACAGGATGCCGCCGACGACGGCCCACGTTCCCCGGCTGCGGTCGAACACCCACCACCCGGTGAGGAACGTCGCCAGGGCGATGACGGCGGTGCCGACGACGAACCCGCCGGCCAGCGAGCGCAGCCGCCCCAGGGTGCCGCCGACGGCGGACGTGGCCTGGGTGGCCAGCCGGTCGACCTTGTCGAGTTGTGCCATCTCCTGAGTGTGCCACGCTCGCTTGTGGCACACTCGGCTCATGCCGGACGATCACGCCAGCCTGGCGCCCCTGGTCTGGTTGGAGAACCCGCGGGACACGGTGAGCTGTGCGGGTCCGGGGGCGGCGAAGTACCTGCAGTCCCAGCTGACCCAGGACGTGTCGACCATGGCCGTCGGCGAGCAGCTGTGGTCGTTCCTGCTGGCGCCCACCGGCAAGGTCGACGTGCTGGTTCGGGTCACCCGGACGGCCGAGGAGTCCTTCGATATCGACACCGATCGCGGGTTCCTCGACGTCCTCGAGGCCCGTCTGCGGCGGTTCATGATCCGGGTGGACGCCAGCCTGTCATCCCGTGCCGGCGGTCCACCAGGCGGCGTGGTCGGCGAGGCCGAGCGGGTGGAGGCCAGGTGGCCGCGCATGGGCGCCGAGATCGTCCCGGGGGAGACCATCCCCGCCGAGACCGGTCTGCTCGGGGTGGCGGTGAGCTTCACCAAAGGGTGCTATCCCGGCCAGGAACTGGTGGAACGGATGGATGCCAGAGGCGCGGTCGCACGCCGCCGGCTGGTGACCGTGGACGTCCCGCAGGGAACCGTCACGGGCGACGTGGTCGAGGATCCGGCCGTGGGCCAGGTGACGGTGACGACAGTGGTGAGCGGCCGCGCGCTGGGGTGGGCTCGGCGTGGCGCTGCGGAGTCAGCGGCGGGCTGAGTCCAGGCCGTCGGTGTCGCGGATCAAGACGGCCAGTTGCGGGGTGGCCAGCGCCGCGGCGCGGATGGCTGCGGCCTGCTCGCCGTCCAGGGCCGTGCGCAGCCAAGCCGCCGCCGTGGGCCGGTCGCCCAGCGTGGCCGCGGCGCGGGCGACCAGCAGTGCCATTGCCGGCTGGCGGTGCGCTGCGTAGCACGCTGCGCCGTAGTGGGCGGCCTGCTCGTGGCGGCCGATCTGGGACAGCAGTGAGGCCAGCACCAGCTCGGATCGCTGGTGGCCGGCGGGTGGTGGCGTCGGCAGCAGGTCGATGAGCGCGGCGACATCGGCGCCGACGCGCCGGTCGGTGTCGGTGGGCGGCGGCCACCAGGCGCCGGCCGATCCATCCCGCAGATCGGTCTCGAGCACCGCCCGGGCCAGGTCGGGGTGGCCGTTGGCCAGGTGCAGCGACGCCAGATACCACGGTGACGGCTGGGTCCCGGCAGCGAACCCCGTCAGGTCACCAGACCGCCAGGCGCTGGCTTCTGCCGCGGCGAGATCCGTGAGCGCCTGCTGGTCGCGGTGCTGGTCGCCGCGGCGGCGGTGGGCCGACAGCATCTGCAACTGCACCATCAAGGGCAGCACGACGAAGATCGGCCCGACGCGGATGTCGGTCCCGAGGGTCATGAAGGCGAACCCGGCGACCGTGATGATGAGGCTGGCGATCAGGGTGATCCGCTCGGCGCGCCGCCCGAACACGGGAGTGAGCAGCGCCTGCACCACGTGCCCACCGTCGAGCGGTAACACCGGGATCAGGTTGAACAGGGCGATGACCGGACCGGCGAACCACAGCGCTTGCTGGGCGGCGGACCAGTCGGCGTGGTGGACGTCGGTGGGGTCGAGGCCCCAGGCCACCAGGGCCCCCACGCCGACGCCGAATTGGGCGGCGGGGCCGGCCAACGAGATGCCCGCCGTCTCCCACCAACGCAGCTCGCGCGTCGGGGTGAACGAGGCGTACCCGGCGAAGAAGTCGAGGGTGATCTCGGCCTTGGCCCCGGTGGCCCGCGCCGCCAGCGCGTGGCCCAACTCGTGCACGAGCAGCAGCACGGTGAGGAACAGGGCGAACCAAGCGCCGATCTCGAGCCCGTTGATCATCAGCACCAACCCGATGAACATCAGGAACCCGAGGCGCACGTGCACCGGGAACCCGAACAAGCGGAACGCCGGCGCTGCCATCCGGCCACGATAGGCCGATGCCGGCCCGACGGGATCGCGTCGATCGGCCCGGTGCTCTCTAGACTTCAAGATCGTGCCCTACGTCTACGCCTTCGATCACAAGCACCGCCGCCCGCCGATGGAGTACAAGGATCTCCTTGGAGGCAAGGGCGCCAACCTGGCCGAGATGACCAGCGTGCTCAAGCTGCCGGTCCCCCCGGGGTTCACCATCTCCACCGACGCCTGCCGGGCCTACATGCACGGCGGGTGGCCCGACGGCCTCGACGAGGAGATCGCCAAGCACGTGTTCCGCCTGGAGAAGGCGATGAGCCGCAAGCTCGGCGATCCCTTCGACCCACTGCTGGTCAGTGTGCGCTCCGGCGCCAAGTTCTCGATGCCCGGGATGATGGACACCGTCCTCAACCTCGGACTGAACAACGACAGCGTCAAGGGCCTGGCGCACGTCACCAATGACCCGCGCTTCGCCTATGACAGCTACCGCCGGTTCATCGCCATGTACGGGCGCATCGTTCTGGGTGTCGACGGTGAGCTGTTCGACCACCCGCTGGAGGAGGCCAAGGCCCATGCCAAGGTCCGCACCGATGCCGAGCTGTCGGCCGAGGCGCTCGAGTCGCTGTGCGACCGCTACCTCGAGGTGGTCGAGCGGGAGACCGGCTCACCGTTCCCGCTGAAGCCGCGTGAGCAGCTGCGTGGCGCCATCGAGGCCGTATTCAAGAGCTGGAACGGCGCCAGGGCCATCGCCTACCGCGTCCGCGAGAAGATCAGCCACGAGTTGGGCACCGCGGTGAACGTCCAGACCATGGTGTTCGGCAACCGCGACGACAACTCGGGTACGGGCGTGGGCTTCACCCGCAACGCGGCCACCGGCGAGAACACGCCCTACGGCGACTTCCTGATCAACGCCCAGGGCGAGGACGTGGTGGCGGGCATCCGCAACACCGAGGACCTCGATCACATGGGCAAGCACTTCCCGGTGATCAAGCGGGAGCTGCTCGACATCTTCCGCCGCCTCGAAGCCCACTACCGGGACATGTGCGACACCGAGTTCACCATCGAGCAGGGCAAGCTGTGGATGCTGCAGACCCGCGTCGGCAAGCGCACCGGCGCGGCCGCGCTGAAGATGGCCGTCGACATGACCAAGGGGACCCGCGGCCCCAACGGCGCGTGGAAGATCAGCCACGAGGACGCCATCATGCGCGTCGCCGCCGAGCACCTCGACCAGGTGCTGCACCCGCAGTTCGCCAGCAAGACCAAGGCCATCTGCAAGGGGCTCGCCGCCTCGCCGGGCGCCGCCGTCGGCCGGGTCTACTTCACCGCCGATGACGCCGTGTCGGCCAAGGAGCGCGGTGAGGACGTCGTCCTGGTGCGCAACGAGACCAGCCCGGAGGACGTCCACGGGATGATGGCCAGCAAGGGCATCCTCACGGCACGCGGCGGGTTGGTCAGCCACGCCGCCGTGGTGGCCCGCGGCTGGGGAACCCCGGCCGTCGTGGGCGCCGAGGCGGTCAAGATCGGCAAGGGCTCGTTCCACGTCGGCAACACCGAGGTCAAGCGCGGCGAGTTCATCTCCATCGACGGCACCACCGGCGAGGTGTTCGTGGGCGCGCTGCCGCTGGCTGCCGCCGAGCCGCCCGCCGAGTTCCACACGATCCTCAAGTGGGCCGACATCGTCCGCAAGGGCAAGCTCGGGGTGCGGGCCAACGCCGACACGGGCGAGGACGCCCGCCAGGCCCGCCAACTCGGCGCGGAAGGCATCGGTTTGTGCCGCACCGAGCACATGTTCCTGGCGCCCGACCGGCTGCCCGTCGTGCGCGAGATGATCCTGTCGCGCACCGACGCCGAGGAGGAGGCCGCGCTGGAGAACCTGCGGCGCGTCCAGCAGGACGACTTCGAAGAGGTCCTCGAGGCCATGGACGGCCTGCCCGTCACGGTCCGCCTCCTCGATCCGCCGCTGCACGAGTTCCTGCCGTCGGTCGAAGAGCTGCGCGTCACCCAGGCCAAGCGCAAGCTCACCAAGTCCGAGCAGGCCGAGCTCGATGCCGCCTTGGACTGGGCCGAGCACAACCCGATGATCGGTACCCGCGGCGTGCGCCTCGGCGTCGTCAAGCCCGGTCTCTATGCCATGCAGGTGAAGGCGCTGATGCAGGCCGCCGCGGCGTTGCGGGCCCGGGGCAAGAACCCCATCGTCGAGGTCATGATCCCGCTCACGGTCACCCGTGAGGAACTGGCCCTGGCCCGCGGTTGGGTGCAGGACGAGGTGGACGAGGCCGTCGCCGGGCTGAAGAAGAAGCCGAAGGTGACCATCGGCACGATGATCGAGACCCCGCGCGCGGCCATCCGCGCCGACGAGATCGCCGAGGAAGCCGACTTCTTCTCCTTCGGGACCAACGACCTCACCCAGATGACCTTCGGCTTCAGCCGTGACGATGTCGAGAGCCGGATGATGCCGGCGTATCTGGAGCAGGGCCTGCTGAAGCGCAACCCGTTCGAGACCATCGACCAATCCGGTGTCGGCGAGTTGGTGCGCATGGGCGCCAAGCGCGGCCGGCAAACCAAGCCGGGGCTCAAGCTCGGTGTGTGCGGTGAGCACGGTGGTGACCCGGAGAGCATCGGGTTGTTCTACGACGCCGGGTTGGACTACGTGAGTTGCAGCCCGTACCGCGTCCCGATCGCTCGCCTTGCGGCAGCGCAGGCAGTGATCGGCGGCTCGAAAGCCGACACGAAGTAGGCGCCGCGGCTCTCCTCGCGTCGCGTCGTCCGTCATCGTGATCCTCGCTGCGTCCACGTTCGTCCAGCTGGACGTACGTGCGTGGCACTGGATCGTCCTTCTCGGGCTCATCGTCGCCCTGCTGCTCGTCGACCTCGTGGTGTTCCACCGTGACGCCCACGAGCCGTCGACGCGCGAGGCCGTCATCGAGTCCGTCGTGTGGATCTCGATCGGGATGTCGTTCGCCCTGGTCGTGTTGTGGTGGTTCGGTGGCGCGGCGACGGGGGAGTACCTGTCGGGCTATCTCATCGAAAAGAGCCTCAGCGTCGACAACGTGTTCGTCTGGGCGCTGATCTTCAGCTACTTCAAGGTCCCGCTTCGCTACCAGCACCGGGTGCTGTTCTGGGGCATCTTCGGCGCCTTGGTGCTCCGGGCGATCTTCATCTTCGCCGGCGTCGCCCTGCTGGAGCGCTTCGACTGGGTGCTGTACGTGTTCGGTGCGTTCTTGCTGTACACGGCGGGCAAGCTGATGTTCGGCGACAACGAGGACATGGACCCCGGTGACAGCCGGTTCCTCAAGCTGATCAACCGTGCGGTGCGGACCTCGCCGGAGACCGACGGTCAGCGCCTGTTCACCAAGATCGACGGCAAGCGCATGGCCACGCCGCTGTTCGCCGTGTTGTTGCTGGTGGAGTCCACGGACGTGCTGTTCGCCGTCGACTCGGTGCCGGCGGTGCTGGCCGTCAGCCACGAGCAGTTCGTCGTGTTCGCCTCCAACGCCTTCGCCATCCTCGGCCTGCGCGCCCTGTACTTCCTGCTCGCCGACCTCCACGCCCGGTTCAGCTACCTGCAACAGGGACTCGCCGTGATCCTGGCGTTCGTCGGCATCAAGATGCTCATCGCCCGCTGGTACCACATCACCACGCCGGTCTCGCTCATCGTCATCGCCCTGGTCCTGGTGGCGTCCATCGCCTTCTCGCTCAAGCAGGCGCGGCTGGACACCATCTCGGTGGGCGCCGACGAGCACCTCCCGCCGCCCAGCGAGCGCTGAACCACGGGCGCCGCTTCGCCGGGCCTTCGGTAGGGTGACCCGCGTATGGCCATCGTCGACGAGGACCTCGAGCGCGTGCGCGCCACCGTCTCGATCGTCGACGTCATCGGCCAGCACGTGGCCCTCAAGCGCGTCGGGCGCAACTGGGTCGGTCTGTGCCCCTTCCATGCCGAGCGCTCCGGTTCGTTCAACGTTCGCGAGGAGACCGGCCGGTACAAGTGTTTCGGTTGCGGCGCCGGCGGCGACGTGTTCAAGTTCGTGCAGGAGTTCGAGCATGTGGACTTCGCCCAGGCGGTCGAGCAGCTGGCCGCCACGGTGGGCATCCAGTTGCGCTACACCACGGGTGGCGAGGGTCGTGACCGCCAGCGGCGCAAGCAGCTCATCGAGGCGATGCACGCCGCGGTGGAGTGGTACCACGAGCGATTGCTGACGGCGGCGGATGCCCGCCCGGCGCGTGACTACCTGCGCCGGCGCGGCCTGTCGGGTGAGGTCGCCCGGCAGTTCAGGCTCGGTTGGGCCCCCGACGAGTGGGATGCGCTGAGCCGCGGCCTGGGGGCGCCCGCCGAGGTGTTGTCCACCACCGGGCTGGCGTTCAAGAACAAGGCCGGGCGGATGCAGGACCAGTTCCGCAACCGGGTGCTGTTCCCCATCTTTTCCGACACCGGTGAGGCCGTGGCGTTCGGCGGGCGGATCCTGCCCGGTTCAAGCGACCCGGCGAAGTACAAGAACAGCCAGGAGACGCCGATCTACAGCAAGTCGAAGACCCTGTACGGGCTGAACTGGGCCAAGGCGGAGATCGTCGCGTCCGACGAGGTAGTGATCTGCGAGGGCTACACCGACGTCATCGGCTTCCATCGCGCCGGCGTCAAGCGGGCCGTGGCGACGTGCGGGACGGCGCTGACCGAGGAGCACGTGCGGATCCTCAAGCGCTTCGCCAGCCGGGTGGTGCTGGCCTTCGATGCCGACGCCGCCGGCCAGGGCGCTGCGGAGAAGTTCTACGAGTGGGAGCAGCGCTACGAGGTCGAGGTCAAGGTTGCCCGCTTCCCGCAGGGCAAGGATCCCGGGGATCTCAGCGTCGCGGACCCCGAGGCCCTGCCGGCCGCGGTGTCCGGGGCGCTGCCGTTCCTCGGTTTCCGGCTGCAGCGGGCGCTGGCCAGCCGCCCGGCGCGCTCGCCCGAGGACCGCGCCCGGGCGGCGGAGGCGGCGATGACGGTGATCAACGAGCATCCCTCCCGCCTGGTGCGCGATCAGTACGCCAGCCAGGTCGCCGTGCAGCTGGAGCTGCCGCCGGCGCAGCTGGTGCAACTCGCCGAGCGGCGCGCCACGCGCCCGCAGGTGCGCATCTCGCCCACCCGCCGGGTGGGCGCCGCGGAGAACGCCGAGTTCGTCGCTGTCGCCCTGCTCATGCAGCGCTGGGAGGTGATGGCCGACTGGTTGATCGAGGAGATGTTCGCCGACGACGTCTGCCGCCGGGCGTTCCTGGCCGTGGCCGCGTCGGAGGGACACGTCGAGGCGGCCTTGGCTGCCGCCGACCCCGAGGCCCGTGAGCTGCTCGAACGGGCGTCGGTGGCCGACCTGGACGCCGATCCGCGGCTGGAGGCGCTCAACCTGTTGGCCGCTGCGGCGCGCCGCCTACTGAGCCGGCGCATCCGCGTCACCAACGCCGAGGAGATTCGCGACGACGCCGCGGCACGCCGGGATCTGGAGGCGGTGGACGACCCCGCCACCGCGGAGGCAGCCATCGACCGCTTGCTAACTTGGCTGGTGCTGCGCAGTGCGCCGCCCAACGAGGAGCTCCAGTGACCGACGGGGTGTTCGACCGAACAATCGAATCTCCGCATGACGCGATCGATCAGGGCGAGTGGTCGGCGCTGCTGATCCGCGGCCGCATCGTCGGCAGCGTCCACGCCGACGAGGTCACCCACGTCTTGCGTGCGGTGGAGCTCAGCGCCGAGCTGCTGGAGGACGTCGAGGCCCGCCTGTCGGCGATCGGGATCACCATTCAGGCGGCGACGGAGGTGGCCGACACCACCGGTGAGCTACCGGTGATCGTGGATCCGGCCCCCGACGCCGACGCGGGTCAGCGCCCGGCGGCGCGCCGCGCCCCGCGCCGGCCGCGGCCGCCTGAGCGCGGCGACGGCTCGGGGAACACGGTGCAGATGTACCTGAAGGAGATCGGCAGGGTCGAGCTGCTGACGGCCGAGGACGAGCGCCGTCTCGCCCAGGCGATCGAGGACGGCAGCCGCGCCGCCGAGCGGCTGGCCCAGCTGCCCGCCGACGCACCTGATGTGCTGGAGCGGCGCCGGCTCAACCGTGTGGTGCGCGGTGGCCAGGATGCCAAGAGCCAGCTCATCCAGGCCAACCTGCGCCTGGTGGTCAGCATCGCCAAGCGCTACAGCGGCAGGGGGATGCAACTGCTCGATCTCATCCAGGAGGGCAACCTCGGGTTGATGCGCGCCGTCGACAAGTTCGACCACACCAAGGGCTTCAAGTTCTCCACGTACGCCACGTGGTGGATCCGCCAGGCGATCACTCGCTCGATCGCCGATCAGGCCAGGACCATCCGCATCCCGGTGCACATGGTGGAGCACATGAACCGGGTCCTGCGGACTCAGCGCCAGATGCACCAGGAGCTAGAGCGCGAGCCCACCATCGACGAGGTCGCGGCCCGCTGTGCGATGCCCGTCGACCGTGTTCGTGACATCCTGCGGATCTCGATGGACCCGCTGTCGCTGGACTCGCCGGTGGGTGAGGAGGAGAATTCCAGCCTTGGCGACTTTATC
>WBZU01002909.1_pt1 | contig 11525 bp, 10 predicted proteins | sample 5204311 | NCBI WGS metagenome assembly WBZU01 (sample SAMN12344359, study PRJNA552823) | activated sludge metagenome | biome: Activated sludge suspended growth; feature: Nitrification reactor; material: Wastewater; isolation source: activated sludge from nitrification reactor of wastewater... | reverse complement strand
GCACGCCAACAGATAAGTTTCGGCGCTGCGATCGCGCGACGCGGCCGGCTTGCCTACCTTCAGGCTGTCGAAGCTTGCCATGATCCCCTTGCGCAATTCCATGAATCCCGAGCCCTGGAACACTTTGACCAGCATGTCGCCGCCAGGTTTCAGGTGCTGGCGGGCGAAATCCAGCGCCAACTCGGCCAGATGCATCACCCGCGCGTCATCGGCGACCGATATGCCCGACATATTGGGGGCCATGTCCGATAAAACAAGATCGACGCGGCGTCCCGCCAAGACTGACTTTAGCTTATCGAGGACGTCCTCCTCCCGGAAGTCGCCCTGGATGAACTCGACGCCCGCCAGGGGCGTCATTTCGAGCAAGTCGAGCGCGATCAGCTTGCCGCCGGGCTGAATGCGCCGCGCCACGTACTGGCACCAACTGCCGGGCGCGGCGCCGAGGTCCAGCACCGTCATGCCGGGTTTGAGCAGATGATCCTTCTCGTCGATCTCGATCAGCTTGAACACGGCCCGGGAACGCCAGCCCTCGGCCTTGGCTTTCTGGACGTAGGGATCGTTGACGTGCTCGTGCATCCACGCCTTGCTTTTCTTGTGTTGCCGGGACTTCTGGGTCATCGCGCTAGAATGGCCACATGATCGAATTGACACCTGAACAGCGCCGGGCGCTGCGCGCCGCCGCCCACCCCCTCCACCCCGTGGTCACCATCGCCGGCAACGGTCTTTCCGAAGCGGTGGCCAGGGAAATAGACCGTTCGCTCAAGGCCCACGAACTGATCAAGGTCAAGCTCGCCGGCATCGAGCGCGAGGCGCGCGACGCGCTGCAGGCGGAAATCTGCGCGAAGCTCGCGTGCGCATCCGTGCAGCACATCGGCAACATTCTGGTCCTGTGGCGCGAAAAGCCGGAGGAAGCCCCAAAGTCAGCCGCGGCAACACGCCGCGGCAAGCCGCTGACCAAGAAGCAGGCCGCCGCCGCGGCCGAGAAATCCAGTCGCAACCCGCCGCGCGGGCGGGGATGATCGCGAAGCGGCAAGGCGCGAGTGCGGAGACGGTACAGGCAGGTACGGCGGCCAGCGAGCGACACCGCCAACGAAGCAAGCGCCCCGGATACGCGGCGGGTCACACGTACCTGACGTCGAGAATCTCGTATTCCCGCCGGCCGCCAGGCGTCTGAACCTCGACCACATCGCCGGCGAACTTGCCGATCAGCGAGCGCGCCACCGGCGAATTGAGCGAAATCTTGTTCTGCTTGAGGTCGGCCTCATCGTCGCCGACGATCTGGTAGCTGACCTTCTGGCCGCTGTCCATGTCCTCGAGATCGACCGTGGCGCCGAACACCACGCGGCCGTCGGCATCGAGCGCCGCCGGATCGATGATCTGGGCATTGGCCAGCTTGCCCTCGACTTCCGCGATGCGGCCTTCGATGAAGCCCTGACGCTCCTTGGCGGCATCGTACTCGGCGTTCTCCGACAGGTCGCCGTGCGAGCGCGCCTCGGCGATCGCCGCGACGACGCTGGGGCGCTCCACCGTCTTCAGGCGCTTCAGTTCTTCGCGCAGCAGCTCGGCGCCGCGCAGGGTGATCGGAAACTTGCTCATCGTGATGTCGCCGAGCCGGCCCAAGCTATTCCGCGCCTCCAGGTGGGGAGCAGCGAGCAGGGTTTGTGAGCGTGGGAGGCCATTATTGGAGTTCGGTATGGAGCGCTTGCAGCGCGTAAGTCTCGAGGCCGGCGTGGCGCATGCCCTGGCAGGCCGCCAAGCCGCCTTCGACGGTCGTGAACAGCGTCACTTTCTGCGCCAGCGCCGACGTGCGGATCGAGCGGGAATCGATGATGGCCGAACGCTTTTCCTCGACCGTATTGACGATGAACGCGATCTCGTTGTTCTTGATCATGTCGACGATATGCGGCCGGCCTTCGTTGACCTTGTTCACGATGGTCACGGGTACGCCGGTAGCGCCGATGGCCGCGGCGGTGCCGCGCGTAGCCAGCAAGGAAAAGCCGAGCTCGTGAAGCTGGCGTGCCACCACGACTGACTTTGCCTTATCCGCAGGCTTGACGCTGATGAACGCCTTGCCCGACTTCGGCAGTTTCGTGCCGGAGGCGATCTGGGATTTTACGAACGCTTCGCCGAACGTGCGGCCGACGCCCATCACTTCGCCGGTGGACTTCATCTCGGGCCCGAGGATGGTATCGACGCCGGGGAATTTGATGAACGGAAACACCGCCTCCTTCACCGAGAAGTAGGGCGGAATCACTTCCTTCGTGACACCCTGGTCGGCCAGGCTGCGGCCAGCCATGCAGCGCGCGGCAATCTTGGCCAGCGGCAGGCCGGTGGCCTTGGAAACGAAGGGCACGGTACGCGAGGCGCGCGGGTTCACTTCCAGTACGTAGACCACGTCCTCGCCCTGGCCCTGCGCGTTTTTCTGGATGGCGAACTGCACGTTCATCAGGCCGCAGACGTTGAGGCCCCTGGCCATCTGTTCGGTCTGGCGGCGCAGCTCTTCCTGGATCGCCTGCGGCAGCGTGTAGGGCGGCAGCGAACAGGCGGAATCGCCCGAATGCACGCCGGCCTGCTCGATGTGTTCCATGATGCCGCCGATGATCACTTGCTGACCGTCGGAGAGCGCGTCCACGTCGACTTCGGTGGCATCGTTGAGGAAGCGGTCGAGCAGCACCGGCGAATCGTTGGAAACCTTGACCGCCTCGCGCATGTAGCGCTCGAGGTCCTTTTCCTCATGGACGATTTCCATGGCGCGGCCGCCGAGCACATAGGAAGGACGGACCACCAGCGGATAGCCGATCTCGGCGGCGAGGCGGATGGCGTCGGCCTCGGTGCGCGCCGTGCGGTTGGGGGGCTGCTTGAGGCCAAGATCGTGCAGCAGCTTCTGGAAGCGCTCGCGGTCCTCGGCGGCATCGATCATGTCCGGTGAGGTGCCGATGATGGGCACGCCGTTGGCTTCAAGATCGCGGGCGCGCTTGAGCGGCGTCTGGCCGCCGAACTGCACGATGACGCCGGCCGGCTTCTCGACATGGACGATCTCGAGGATGTCCTCCAGCGTCAGCGGCTCGAAATAGAGGCGGTCCGACGTGTCGTAGTCGGTCGACACGGTCTCCGGGTTGCAGTTGACCATGATGGTCTCGTAACCGTCCTCGCGCATCGCCAGCGCCGCATGCACGCAACAGTAGTCGAACTCGATGCCCTGGCCGATGCGGTTGGGACCGCCGCCGAGCACCATGATCTTCTTGCGGTCGGAGGGATGCGCCTCGCACTCTTCCTCATAGGTCGAGTACATGTAGGCAGTCGAGGTGGCGAACTCGGCGGCGCAGGTGTCGACGCGCTTGAACACCGGCCGCACGCCCAGCGCCTGCCGGCGTTCCCGCACGGCTGATTCCGCGCTGCCGATCAGGTTGGCGATGCGACGGTCGGAGAAGCCCTTGCGCTTCAGGCCGCGCAACTCGTCGGCGCCGAAGCTATCCAGCTTGCGGCCGCCGAGCGTGCCCTCGATCTTGACCAGTTCCTCGATCTGGACCAGGAACCAGGGGTCGATCTTGGTGAGTTGGAAGATCTCGTCGAAAGTGAATCCCGAGCGGAACGCCTGGCCGAGATACCAGATGCGCTGAGCGCCGGGGCTGGCCAGTTCGTGGGCGATTTCCTCGCGCTCCGCCGCGACTTCATCGAGACCATAAACGCTGACCTCGAGGCCGCGCAGCGCTTTCTGCAAGGACTCCTGAAACGTGCGGCCCATGGCCATCACTTCGCCGACCGACTTCATCTGCGTCGTCAGGCGGTCGTTGGCGGCCGGAAACTTTTCAAACGCAAAACGCGGCACCTTGGTGACCACGTAGTCGATCGAAGGCTCGAAGGAGGCCGGCGTAGCGCCGCCGGTGATGTCGTTCTTCAGTTCGTCGAGCGTGAAGCCGACGGCAAGCTTGGCCGCGATTTTCGCGATGGGGAACCCGGTCGCCTTCGAGGCCAGCGCGGAAGAGCGCGAAACGCGCGGATTCATTTCGATGACGATCATGCGGCCGTCGGCCGGGTTGATCGCGAACTGGACGTTGGAACCGCCGGTATCGACGCCGATCTCGCGCAGCACGGCGATGCTGGCGTCGCGCATGATCTGGTATTCCTTGTCGGTGAGCGTCTGCGCCGGCGCGACGGTGATCGAATCGCCGGTATGCACGCCCATCGGGTCGAAATTCTCGATCGAGCAGACGATGATGCAGTTGTCGTGCCTGTCGCGCACGACCTCCATCTCGAATTCCTTCCAGCCGAGCAGCGATTCCTCGATCAGCAGTTCCTTGGTCGGGCTGGCTTCGAGGCCGCGCTTGCATATCTCGACGAACTCTTCCTGATTGTAGGCAATGCCGCCGCCGCTGCCGCCCATGGTGAAGGACGGCCGGATGATGGCCGGAAAGCCCAGCGCCGCCTGCACCTGCTGCGCCTCCTCCATGCTGTGGGCGATGGCCGAACGCGCCGAGCCGAGGCCGATCTTGGTCATCGCCTGCTTGAACTTCTCGCGGTCCTCGGCCTTGTCGATGGCCTCCTTGGTGGCGCCGATCATCTGCACGCCGTACTTTTCCAGCACGCCATGCCTGGCGAGGTCGAGCGCGCAGTTGAGCGCCGTCTGGCCGCCCATGGTCGGCAGGATCGCGTCGGGTCGCTCCTTGGCGATGATGTTCTCGAGCACCGGCCAGGTGATGGGCTCGATGTAGGTGACGTCGGCCATGCCCGGGTCGGTCATGATGGTGGCCGGATTCGAATTGACCAGGATGACCTTGTAGCCCTCGTCGCGCAGCGCCTTGCAGGCCTGGGCGCCGGAATAGTCGAACTCGCAGGCCTGGCCGATGATGATCGGGCCGGCGCCGATGATGAGAATGGAATGGATGTCAGTTCTTCTTGGCATGTTCCATCATTCCGATGAAGCGATCAAATAGACAGGAAACGTCGTGCGGACCGGGGCTGGCCTCCGGATGGCCCTGGAAGCAGAGCGCCGGACGGTCGGTCCAGGCCATGCCCTGCAGGCTGCCGTCGAACAGCGAGACGTGGGTGACCTTGACGTTGGCCGGCAAGGTCGCCGGATCGACGGCGAAGCCGTGGTTCTGGCTGGTGATCATCACCTGGCCGGACTCGAGATCCTTGACCGGATGGTTGGCACCGTGGTGGCCGAACTTCATTTTCAGCGTCCTGCCGCCCGCCGCCAGGCCCATCAACTGGTGGCCGAGACAGATGCCGAACGTCGGCAGCTTGCGCTCCAGGAACTCGCGGATCGCATTGACGGCGTAGTCGCAAGGCTCCGGATCGCCTGGACCGTTCGACAGGAAGATCCCGTCCGGATGCAGCGCCAGCACGTCTTTCGCGGACGTCTGCGCCGGCACCACGGTCAGTTTGCAGCCGCGCTGCGCCAGCATGCGCAGGATATTGCGCTTGACGCCGAAGTCGTAGGCGACGACATGGAATTGGGGATCGGCCTGCGGCGCATAGCCCTTGCCGAGCTGCCATTCGCCTTCGACCCAGTCGTAGGGCCGGTCGACGCTGACGACCTTGGCGAGGTCCATGCCGGCGAGACCGGGGAAAGCACGCGCCTTGGCGATGGCGGCATCGGCATCGAGCCCATCCACGTCTTGGCCAGTCATCAGGCAGCCCGCTTGCGCTCCCTTTTCCCGCAGGATGCGGGTCAGCTTGCGGGTATCGATGTCGGCGATGGCGACGACGTGCTCGGCCTTCAGGTAGGCATCGAGACTTCGTTCGCTGCGAAAATTGGACACCAGCAGCGGCAGGTCGCGGATCACCAACCCGGCAGCGTAAATACGCGGCGCCTCGCAGTCCTCGCCGTTGACGCCGACGTTACCGATATGCGGATAGGTCAGGGTAACGATTTGCCGGGTGTAGGACGGATCGGTCAGGATTTCCTGATAGCCGGTCATGGCGGTGTTGAACACCACCTCGCCGACGCTCTCGCCAACGGCGCCGACGCCCTTGCCCCGAAAAACAGTACCGTCTGCGAGAGCGAGTAAGGCAGGCGGAAACTGAGGCACGATGGGACTCCTGGATAGCAAGGCGCGAGGGAAACAGGACGGGCGCGGCGCTGCAAATGCCCGGACTGACAAACCTGCGGATTGTACCTTGCCGAGACACTGCAGGCAAACCGCCGGGGGCTTCCGGCAGGTCCCCTGCCCTAGCGCAGGCCGAGAACGTCCTGCATGTCGAACAGCCCCGCGGCCTTCCCTTTCAGGAAGCGCGCCGCCCTGAGGGAACCCAGGGCGTAAGGCATGCGGCTGGCCGCCTTGTGCGCGATCTCGACGCGTTCGCCGGTGCCGGCAAACAAGACGGTGTGGTCGCCGACGATGTCGCCGCCCCGCACGGTGGCAAAGCCAATTTGAGTCGCTGGCCGCTCGCCGGTATGTCCCTCGCGACCATAGACTGCGCAGTCATCGAGACTGCGGCCCAGCGCCGCCGCCACCACTTCGCCCATGCGCAGCGCGGTGCCGGAGGGCGCATCGACCTTGTGGCGATGATGGGCCTCGACGATCTCGACATCGTAGCCATCGTCGAGGATGCGCGCGGCGGTGTCGAGCAGCTTGAAAACCAGATTGACGCCCACCGCCATGTTCGGCGCGAAGACGATCGGGATGTCGCGCGCAGCATCCTGGACGGCCAGCTTCTGCTCGGCGTTCATGCCCGTGGTGCCGATGACCATATGCACGCCGCGCCGGCGGCAGACGTCCATGTGCCGCAGCGTGCCTTCCGGACGCGTGAAGTCGATCAGGCAATCAGCCTTGGCCAGCGTCGCCTCGACGTCGTCGCTGATCGCCACGCCACAAGGCGCGCCGACCAGTTCTCCGGCATCCTTGCCGATAAACGGGCTACCGGACATTTCCAGCGCCCCGGCCAGCTCGGCGTCGGATGCCTTGAGAATCGCCTCGATCAGGGTACGGCCCATGCGGCCGCCAGCGCCGGCAACGGCAAAACAAATCTTGTCCATGACAGCCAATCCCCGATTTACTTGGCGGCGCCTTCCGCCGACTTGATGTCGATGACGCGGGTTGCCGGCTTCGCCGCCACATCGGCGGCCTCCGCGGCTGCCGCTTCTCCCTGGCTTGCCACCACGTCGCCCCCCAGGCGCGCCAGCTTGCCTTCCTCGAAGTAAACGATCAAGCGGCGCTGCTGGAGTTCCTGGTTATCGCGGCCGGGCTGGAAGCGGTAAACGTAATCCCACCGATCGGCGTGAAAAATATCCGTGACCAACGGCGTGCCCAGGATGAACCGGACCTGTTCCCGCGTCTGGCCGGGCTTCAACTGAGCAACCATGTCCTGGGTCACCAGGTTGCCCTGGCGGACATCGATGCGGAACGGCTTGAGGTACGAAGTCACCCCATTGAAGCTGGAGCACGACACCAGGAAGGGCGCAATGGCAAGAAGGAGCAGGCGCTTCATTATTGTGCGATCAAAGAGCTTGTGAGAGTGGCCGGGATCGGTAGAGCCAATACGGAAGTACCATGCGGAATCTGAAAAACTGCCATCGTACGGGCCAATGGCGGCCTGGAAAAACTATATCATAAGCATTGACGGCCTTTGCGCCGCCTGTCCCATCGAAACTCATCGCCCCCAACCGCCAGCCATGACCAAGTCCGACGAACTCAGGAACATGGGCCTCAAAGCCACGATTCCGCGCGTCAAGATTCTCGACCTGTTCCAGAAGGCCAAGGGAGCTGGCAAGCACCACATGACGGCCGAGGAAGTGCAGCATCAACTGGCCGCCGAGGAGGTGGACCTCGGGCTGGCGACCGTTTATCGCGTCCTCACCCAGTTCGAGCAAGCGGGGCTGCTGACGCGGCATTTCTTCGATTCCGGTCGCGCCGTGTTCGAACTCAACGAGGGCAGCCACCACGATCACCTGGTTTGCCTGCAATGCGGCAAGGTCGAGGAGTTTTATGATGCCGCGATCGAAAAGCGGCAAGCCAAAATAGCCGAGGACCGCGGCTTCAAGGTCGTTGAACATTCCTTGCATCTGTACGCCGACTGCACCAAGCCGAACTGCCCGAACCGGAAAAAAGGCTGATCTTTGGAAGCATTTCTGACCTCGGCGGCCTTGGTCGCCCTGGCCGAGATCGGCGACAAAACGCAGCTGTTGTCGTTCGTTTTGGCGGCGCGCCTGCGGAAACCCTGGCCCATCATCGCCGGCATTTTCGTCGCCACCATCGCCAATCACCTGTTTGCCGGCTCGGTCGGCGTCTGGCTGGCCTCGCTCGTCGATCCCCGATGGCTACCCTGGATCACCGGCCTCGTTTTCATCGCCTTCGGCTTATGGACGCTGCATCCCGATTCGCTCGACGACGATCCCAAGCTGCACCGCGCGGGCGCCTTCGTCACCACTGTCATTGCCTTCTTCATCGCCGAGATGGGCGACAAGACGCAGCTCGCCACGGTGGCGCTGGCAGCACGCTTCGATGCTCTGTTCGCCGTGGTGATCGGCACGACGATCGGCATGATGCTGGCCAACGTTCCCGCCGTGATCGTCGGCGAAAAACTGGCGCAGAAACTGCCCTTGACGGCGATCCGCTGGATCGCCGCCGGCGTCTTCATCGCCACCGGCGGCGCCACTCTGCTGGGCGCCGCGGGAAGCGCCGGCTAGCCGCCAAGCATTTCCCGTGCGTGGCGACGCGTGGTATCGGTAATCCTCACGCCGCCAAGCATGCGGGCAAGTTCCTCGACGCGCGCCGCGCGGTCGAGCACATTTACGCGGCTGAACGTCGCCCCATCCCGGTTATCCTTGGTGATCGACCACTGCCAGTCGGCCTGCGCCGCCACCTGCGGCAAATGCGTCACGCAAAGCACCTGCCGCTGCCGGCCGAGCTGATGCAGCATCTTGCCGACGATCTCGGCGACACCGCCGCCGATGCCGACGTCCACTTCGTCGAAAGTCAGCGTCGGCGCCACGCCGGCGCTGCTGGCGATCACCTGGATGGCCAGACCGATACGCGATAATTCGCCGCCCGACGCCACTTTCGTCATCGGCCGCAATGGCTGCCCCGGATTGACCGCCACCTGGAACTCGACATGCTCCAGGCCATGCGCCGAACCGTCGACCACGGGCTGAAGGGCGATCTCGAACCGACCGCCGACCATTGCCAGTTGCTGCATGCCTTCGGTCACCGCCGCCGACAGTTCCGTCGCGCCCTGGCGGCGCCTGTCCGACAGCCGCTGCGCCGCTTTCAGGTAGTCGGCGCGCGCTGCCCGCTCCTTGGCGGCCAGCGCCGCCGGATCGGCCGCCAGCCCCAGCTCGTCCAGCTTGGCCTGGCAGCGGGCCAGCACTTCCGGTAATTCCTCGGGCGTCACGCGGTGCTTGCGCGCCATCGCGGTGACGGCCTCGATGCGTGCCTCGAGCTCGGCCAGCCGCGCCGGATCGAGCTCGAGACGCTCGCGATAGCGCGACAGCGCGTGGATCGCCTCGGTAAGCTGGATGCGCGAGACATCGAGCAGGTCGGCGGGTTCCCGCAGCGCCTCGTCGTAGTCGGTCAGCGGTCGAAGCCTGGCCAGCGCCTCGTCGAGCCGCGCGGCCACCGCACCGTCGTTCTCGTCGAGCATTGCCAGCGCCGCCGCCGCGCCTTCGAGCAAGCTGGCGGCATGGCCAAGGCGGCGATGCTCCTGATTCTCTTCAGCCCAACGCGAAGACTCGAACGCCAGCGTGCGCAGTTCCTGAACCTGCCATTCGAGCATTTCCTTTTCGCGGCGCAGCGCCGCGCTGTCCCGCTCGGCGCTCGCGCACGCCTCGCGCAGGCCGCGCCAGGCGCGGAACTTCGCCGCGACCTCGGCGGCCAGGTCGACGGCGCCAATCTGGACATCCAGCAGGGCACGTTGCGCGTCGGCGCGCAGCAGCGCGTGGTAGGCGTGCTGACCATGGATGTCGGCAAGAAATTCGCCGGCCTGCCGCAATTGCGCCAAGGTGGCCGGCGAACCGTTGATGGTCGCCCGGGAGCGGCCCGCGGCGTCGATCACCCGCCTCAACAGGCAGGTATCGCCGGCATCGAAATCGTTTTCCCCGAGCCAGGCGGCCAAGCCCTCGCCGGCGGCGACGTCGAATTCCGCCGAAATTTCGGCGCGCGCCGCACCCTGGCGCAGCACCGTGGCGTCGGCCCGCTCGCCCAGGGCCAGCGACAAGGCATCGACCAGGATCGACTTGCCGGCGCCGGTTTCGCCCGTCAGGGCGCCGAACCCCGTCTCGAGCTCCAGTTCGAGGCGATCGACGATGACGAAGTCGCGGATGAACAGTCGACGCAGCATCGTGCGGCTTCAGCTTCTTGGCGGTTCGCTCCAGCGGAGCTTTTCGCGGAGCATGGCGAAATAGTTGTAGGCGGGGGGATGCAGCAGCGTCACCGCGAGCGGGGCCCGCGCGATGCTGATGCGATCGCCGGTCAGCGCATCGCGGCGCACTTGGCCGTCGACGTGCACCCGGCCGTCGTGCGGCGGCAGCAGGGAAATCTCGATGCGGCTGTTGTCGCCGATGGTGATCGGACGATTGGACAAGGCATGCGGACACAGCGGCACCAGCGCAATGCCGGCAACGCCGGGATGCAGGATGGGGCCGTTGGCCGACAGGGCATAGGCGGTCGAACCGGTCGGCGTACCGACAATCAGCCCGTCGGCGCGCAGCAGGTAGAGGAATTCGCCGTCGACTTCGACGCGCATCTCGATCATGCGGCCGAGATCGCCCTTGTTGACCACCACCTCGTTGAACGCCAGATTGTCGAAGATCGGCGCCCCGTCGCGCCAGACCTTCACGTCGAGCAACACGCGCGCTTCCGTGGTGAAACGGCCGTCCAGGAGGTCGTTCACACCGGCGAGCATGTCGTGGCGGGCAATGTCGGTCATGAACCCGAGCCGGCCGAGATTGACGCCGGCCAGCGGCACGCCAAAGGCGGCCAGCCGCCGGGCGACGTAAAGCATGGTGCCGTCGCCGCCCAGGACGATGGCGACGTCGGCCAGGCGGCCCATCGTCTCGTAATTCGCCGTCTCGCCATGGCTGACTTTCAGCTGGCCGGCCAGGGTCTCCTCGATCAGCACGCGCACGCCGCGCCCCGACAGGAAAGCCGCCAGCAGCGGCAGCGATTCCGCGACTTCCGGACTCTGATACTTGCCGATCAGGCCGGCCGTGTGTATGGTTTTCCGAAACGCTGTAGCCATGGCCCGTTGATTAAACCACATCCCGATTCACTTCCCGACGCGCTTGACGATTACCGCTAGAATCGCCGCATGCTCGATCGCCGCGCCCAATCCCTGCTGAAAACCCTGATCGAACGGTATATCGTCGAAGGTCAGCCGGTCGGTTCGCGCACGCTGTCGCGTCATTCCGGCCTCGAGCTGTCGCCGGCGACCATCCGCAACGTGATGTCGGATCTCGAGGAAATGGGCTTCATCGCCAGTCCGCACACTTCGGCCGGCCGAATTCCGACGCCCAAGGGCTACCGGCTGTTCGTCGATACGCTGCTGACGGTGCAGCCCCTCGCGCGCGAGGAAATCAGCGGCAT